>WNFL01360216.1_pt1 | contig 16804 bp, 17 predicted proteins | sample 5400361 | NCBI WGS metagenome assembly WNFL01 (sample SAMN13153351, study PRJNA577476) | soil metagenome | isolation source: 40 cm soil on Douglas fir-dominated hillslope | place: USA:California | collected 2013-09-17 | reverse complement strand
TCGCGCCCACCCAGAAGAAGAGAGGGCACTATTGTGTGGTTATGGCCAAGGAAGGAGTGCATAGAGCCCCCCCGCGGTCGGTTTTTTTGGTTGCGGGGGAAGGATTTGAACCTTCGACCTTTGGGTTATGAGCCCAACGAGCTACCAGACTGCTCCACCCCGCACATCCATCCTAGCGAACGGGCGGAGTTCCGTCAATGTTTTCGGGCTCAAATCGCGCTAAGTGCCCGATCTACAAGCGAATCTGGTCCAGCGGCACCAGCGTCTGCAGCCACCAGCCTAGCCCAGCCGCTGCGCCCCACAGCACGAACGTCAGCGTGACGCGCACGGTGAGCGGGGGAATCCCCGATACCGCCGCGATGATGATCTTCAAGATCGCGTTCGAGAGCAAGGCCAACAATACCGCGAGTTCGGCGACACCCAGGGTGATTTTATTGGCGCCCAACAAGTCGGAGGCGGGCGCGATCACGGTCGCCACGTCGACCAGTCCGCCCAGCAGGCTGGTTCCGAAAAACGCGCCCGGACCCAGCAACGAAGTCGCGGCTTTGGCCAGGAACACAACGATGGTGAACATGACGCCGAACCGCAATGCCGGCTTGAGGCGGAAAGGATTACCGGGCTTCATGGGGATCGGCTCGGCCTTACTGTGCGGCCAGCGTCGCAAGATCTCGGCCAGCGCGATTCCGGCGAGGCTCATCATCAGCAGCGGCCACGCGCACGCCATGCCTAGCGCCGGGCTGGCCAGCGCGACGATCAAATAGGTTCGCGGGAACTGGACGGTGTTCGCGATCACGAAAGCGCGCCACAGCGCGAAGTATTCACCGGGTCGCTCCTTGCTCACTTTCGCAAAATGCAGCGTCGCTGCGGTGGTCGATGCCAGCCCGCCAAGAATGCTGGTATACACCATGCCTTTCTCGGCGCCCAGGAACTTTTCAAAGAAGTATCCGACGTAGGATATCGATGAGATCAGGATCACGAACATCCACACCTGGCGCGGCGAAAAGAACTGGTAGGGGCCGTAGTGCCCGGTGGGCAGCAGCGGATAGACCACCAGCACCACGGCGACGAATCCCAGCGTGGCGTTGAACTCCGATTCGGTAATCGTCTCGCGCGCCATTTTCTGGAGGTATTGCTTGGCTTCCAGGAAGACCACCACGATCAGCGTGACCGCGATCGCGACCGGCTGCGCAAAGGGCAGTGGACTGGCGGCCGCGAAATAGGAAAGCCCAAACGCTGCGACCGCTGCTAATTCCGTCGTAACGCCGCGCCGCAGCTTGCGCGCTTCGAAGTGCAGGGTGATCATGGCGAACATGATCGACAACAGTGCGCCTGCCGCGATAACCGGACTGCCCAGGAGTCCGCACACGCCGCCCACGCCCGCGATCAGCACGAAATCGCGCAGACCCGGGTGGTGGCTGAGTCGTGTCTCGCGCTGCGCACCCACCAGGATTCCGATCAGGAGCGCGCTGGCTAGCGCCCGGATGGCGTCCGCTAAAGGCATCTCAAGATTATAGGTGTTATCGGCAGGGTTACAGAATGGTTACTGCGGCGCGGCCTGCCCCTCGCGGATACGCGACCCTCCGACGAATTCCTCCCGCACCGGACGGAAGCGTTGGGAGAGTTGGCAAACACGGATCGCGATGTAGGACGCCAGCGCGGCAATCCGTAGCGGACCATTCAAGCGGTGCGGCGTTCGGCGGCGGCCGCGGGTGTGACCGCACCGAAGCGGCGCTCGCGGCGGTGAAACTCGGCGACGGCGGCGGCCAGATCTTCGGTGGAAAATTCGGGCCACATACGCGGAGTGAACAGCATCTCCGCATAGGCACACTCCCACAGAAGGAAGTCGCTCAAGCGCTGCTCCCCGCTGGTGCGGATCAGCAGGTCGACGTCGGGACCTAGAGCGCGCGCCAGCTGGTCGGCGCTGATATTTCCGGTACGCGCCAGATCGCGCGCGGCATCGACGATCGCGCTCCGTGCGGAGTAATCCAGGGCCAGCCGCAGATGTAGGCGGGTTCCGGCGGCGGTCCGCCGTTCGGTTTGCTCGATCTGCGCGACCACCGAGGGCGGCAGGCGATCGCGGCGCCCGATGGCCTCGAGACGCACGCCTTCGCGGATGCAGCGATCGGTTTCGGTCACCAGATAGCGCGAAAGCAGACGCATCAGCGCTGAGATTTCACGCGAAGGGCGGCGCCAGTTGTCGGCAGAAAATGCGTACAGCGTCAGCGTGGAAACGCCGTGCGAAGGTGCGGCTTCAATGACGCGACGCACTGCGTCGGCGCCGGCCCGATGTCCGGCCACGCGTGGCAGCCCGCGCGCGCTGGCCCAGCGGCCGTTGCCGTCCATAATGATGGCTACGTGAATTCCTTGCATCTTGATTTCTACCGCGTCGTCTCTCTCGTTTTCTCGCGCTTCTTTTTGGCCTTAGCGTTTCATGGCCTGAATGAGCGCTTCCATGTGGTCCAGATATTTTTCCAGTGCCTTGCGTCCCGCCGGCGTCAACGCGTATTCGGTCTTGGGCACGCGGCCCTCGAAGCTCTTGGTGCAGGCGATGTACTTGGCCTCTTCCAGCTTGCGCGCGTGTACGCTCAGATTTCCATCGGTAGTTTGCAGCAGACGCTTGAGGTCGTTGAAAGTCAGCGACGGATTGGCGGCCAGCGCGCTGACGATTCCCAAGCGAATGCGTTCATGAATCAGCCGATCGAGATCGGGAATGCCGCGGCCTGCTGCTTCGAGCGCTGGCGCAGGGGCCTGCGTGTTGTGACGAACTGCGTTGTGTTTAGCCACCGTACATCACCTTATCCGCCGTAGCGGCGCGCGATCACGGTTCCGAAGACGATGTGCAGCGCGCCGAAGCCAATGCCCAGCCACGCATCGTTCCAGGAGGCCGGCGAGCACAGGGCCAGCGCGCCTGCTGCCAGAAACCCGACGCCCATCACGGGAACCACGGGCACGGAAAACGCGCCGCCTGTGATCACACCCGCGCCATACAGCATCAGCCACATGCCGGGCAACACCGCGGTGAGGCCTGCGTTCCACAGCACGATGGTGAGCGCCGCCCCAACCGCAAGTGACGGTACGAAACTGAATACGAACTTGCGCGCCGGCGCCGACCACATCGGTAGCCCCGCCGCGCGCGCCTTGCGCTGCATGGCCAGAATTCCCAGTGCGATCGCGAAGGCGCCCTCGGTTAGCCAGGTGGCCAGCCACGCGGTCGGATTGGTTTGACGTGCGGCGATCCAACTGGCGGCCACCGCGGTCACGCCCATCGCCACACCACCCCACCCCGGCACCGCCGTGAAGGATCCCGCGCGCTCCATGGTTTCGCGGATGTAGCGCAGGTTGTCCATCGCATGATCATGCAGATGGATCGGTTCGGGTTGCGGTTCGCGGATGGGCCGGACAGAGGCCATAAAGAAATCCTACCGGACGGAAAGCGCGATGTCAAGTACTTTGTGATACAGAGTTGATGGAATTTCTACTTAGGATTTCGAAAAGTTCACGGAGCCCGGACCGCATTCAGTGGACTCGATATAATTCCCCCATGACCTCCCGCCGACGATTCCTCGCCGCTGCCGCCGCGCTCGCGCCGCTGGCCGAAATCCTGAAAGCCGTTCCGCTCAAGGACTTCAAACTCGGCGTCACCACTGATGAAATCGACGAAGACCTCAAGACTGCGCTCACGTTTCTGCGCGAGTTCGGACTGGAGTACGGCGAGGTTCGCAATTTGTGGGGCAAGTACAACACCGCGCAGCCGATCGAGAAGATCCGCGAGGCGCGCAAAATGATGGACGAGTATCGCGTCAAGACGTCGATCCTCTCCACCGGATTCTTCAAGGTCCCGCTGCCAGCCGACAAGAGCGCCGCGCTGGACGAACAATGGGCGCTGCTCGACGGCGCCTTCGAGCGCGCGGAAATTATGGGAGTGAAGAAGCTCCGCACTTTCGCGTTCACCTACAAGTCCAGCGAGAAGCCGGATGCGGCGGCGTATCCGCGCATCTACGAACTGCTGCGCGAAGCGGCGAAACGAGCCCGCGCCCGCGGAATGCAACTGGCGGTCGAGAATGTCGGCCAAAGTTACGTGTGGACCGGCGAGGAAGCGGGTCGGATGCTCAAAGCCGTGAAGGACGACGCGCTGGGGCTGACCTGGGATCCGAACAACGCGGCCGAGCCGGGTGAAAAGTCGTTTCCCGACGGCTACAAGCAGCTCGATCCCGCGCGCATCCTGCACGTCCATCTGCGCGACTTCAAGCACAACGCGGCGGGCAAAGTCGAATGGTGCGCGGTGGGCGAAGGCGAGATGGACAACCTCGGCCAGATCCGCGCCTTGCTGGCCGCGGGATTCAAGGGAACCTGGACGCTCGAAACTCACTACCGCAGTCCGCTCGGCAAGGCGCACGCCACGCGCACTTCGCTCACGGCTCTCCTCAAGGTGGTCGAGAAGGCCTGATTTTTGAGTGGGCGGGTATGCCTGCTACCATGAACGATTGGCATGAAGGCATTTCTCGACGCGCTCGACCCGGAGGGCGTTGACTGCGCCCTGGCGCAGGCGATCGATCCGGCCAGACTCCCCGCGCACATCGCAATCATCATGGACGGCAACGGGCGCTGGGCGCGCCGCCGCGGACTGCCGCGCATCGCCGGGCACAAGGCGGGAGTGGCGCCGCTGCGTACCGCGGTCGACACCTGCGCGCGATTGGGGCTGAAGGCCCTGACGGTCTACGCGTTTTCAGTCGAGAACTGGAAGCGCCCGCGCGCCGAAATCGAAACGCTATGGCGCCTCTTGCGCCATTACCTGCGCGCCGAAATGCCGGAGATGCATCGCAACGGCGTTCGCTTCCACGCCATCGGCCGGCTGGATGAGCTGCCGCGCACGGTGCGCGACGAACTGGAAGAATCGATGCGTGAAACCAGTGCCAATCGCGGCTTACAGGTCAACCTGGCGATCAACTACGGCGGGCGCGCGGAGCTGGTGGACGCGGTGCGGGCACTGGTGGAAGAGACGCGTCGCGGCCAAATCTCAAGCGATGTCGTGATCGACGAAGCGGCCATTTCGGCGCGCCTCTACACCGCGGGAATGCCGGATCCCGATCTGCTGATCCGCACCTCCGGCGAAATGCGCGTCAGTAACTTCCTGCTGTGGCAGATCGCCTACGCGGAACTGTACGTCACCGAAACGCTGTGGCCCGATTTCACGCGTGCCGAACTGCTGCGCGCGATTCTCGACTATCAGAAACGCGACCGTCGCTTCGGTGGCATCGGCGCGCCCGCGCAATCCACGGCTGACGACGGCGTGCCCGAAGCGGTGGCCGTCCCTTCACGATGAAGCGCGTCGCGACCGCGCTGGTGCTGATTCCGGCGGTGGTCTGGCTGGTCCTCAAGGGACCGGAGTGGGCATTTTCGACGGCGCTCGCCGTGGTGGGCGCGCTGGCGTTCTGGGAATTCGACCAGCTCGCGGCGAAGTGCGGGACGCAACTAGGCCGCGCGGGAACCTTGGTTGGAGTGGCGGCCGGCCTGGCGATGATGCTCGCGCCACTACCGGGAATCGTCGCAGTGTTGATCGCGCTGGTGGGAATGACACTGGCAATGCGCGCTCCGGATCTGGGTCGCGCGCTGATCACGGGAGCGGCATTCACGCTGGGCGTGATCTATATTTTCGGCGCGTGGCGCTGTGCGATCGACCTGCGCGCGATCAATCCGCACTGGTTGATGTTCGCGATCCTGCTGAGCTGGGTGGGCGATACGGCTGCGCTCTACGCGGGCCGGGCATTCGGAAAGCACAAACTGGCGCCGCGCGTGAGTCCGGCGAAAACCTGGGAAGGCGCGATCGCGTCCGTAGTGGCCGCCGTTGCGGCAGGCGCGATCTATGCCCACTACCTAATGCCGACCGTCGCGATCGTTACCGCTGTAGGATTCGCCGCGGTTGGAAACATCGCCGGTCAATTGGGCGATCTCGCGGAATCGGCGCTAAAGCGCGGGGCCGCCGTGAAAGACAGCGGATCCTCGCTGCCGGGCCACGGCGGCTGGCTGGACCGGATCGACGCGACCCTGTTCAGCGTCCCCGCCGTTTACGCGTTATTGAAGTACCTGCTGCTCGCCTCAGCCTAGAACGACAGCTTCAGTGCGAACTGGATAATGCGCGCCGATTCCCCGGTCTGAATGATGGTCTGCGAGGTCGGCGTGGCGACCGTCGCGCAGCAGGCCTGTCCGAACACGGTCGAGCTAATGGCCGGCGATCCCACCGAAGCGTTCACCGGATTATCGAAGTTGGGGTGATTGAAAGCGTTGAAAGCCTCGGCCCGGAACTGCAGCTTGACGCGCTCGGTAATATCAAACTTCTTGGTCACACCGAGATCGACGTTCCAATAACCTGGCCCTTCGAACAGATTGCGCCCCATTCCGTCGCTGCCCGCGGCCGGAATCTTAAAGCCGCTGGCGTTAGTGAACAGCACCGGCCCCGCTACGCCGGCAGCCTCTTTCAGTGAAGGGTCGGGCTTCGCGCCGACTAGATCGGCGCGCGATTGGTGCGACGCGTTGGACGTAAAGAAACCGCTGCGTACGGTGAACGGCTCGCCGGACATGCCGGTGAAAATTCCGTTGATGCTCCAGCCGCCGATGATCTGGTTCATCACACCCGTCGAATTGCCCAGAATCGGCTTGCCTTTTCCGACCGGCAGCTCGTAGACGCCGCTGGCCGTGAAGACGTGCGTGCGATCGAAATCCGACCTCGCGCGCTCATTGCGCCAGTTGTTGATATTGGCCGGCGCGCGTGCGCTGGTGGTGCTCAGGCCGCCGCCGGAGGTCGCGCCCACGGGATCGATCGACTGATCGTCAATCGATTTCGCCAAGGTATATGCCATGCCTAACAGCAGACCCGCCTGGAATCGCTTACGCACGGTCAGTTGGCCCGAGTGGTAATAGGAGTCGGCGCCCGAATCGAGATAGGTGATGGTGCCGAACTGTTGATTGGGGCGCAGCTTCAGAGCGAGCGTGGTCTGTTCGATGCGTCCGGCGAAATTGCCGGCGGCGTTATTGGTGAGGTCGGTCGCGGTGGTGGAGGACGTGACGAACGCACTGGTCAGCACTCCCGAAGTCACCAACGGGATTGCGGCTCCGGTCACGCCCGCCGGACAGCCCGTGCCATCCGCCTTGCAGCCCTTGCCGACGTTCTGCTGCATCAAAGTGAACGACGGCAGGATCGGATCGGCACTGATCTGGTTCACGTCGTAGGCACGATAGAGACGCAGGCCGCGCTTGCCAATGTAGCCCACCTCAACCAGAAATCCTCCGGGTAGCTCGCGCTGAATGGTGAAGTCCCACTCGTGCACGGTCGGAAGCTTGAGGTTCTGATCGAACATGGTCAGTGCCGGCGCGTTCGACGACAATTGCAGCGGCGGCGTGAGCTGCGCGGCGGGCTGCGTGGTAGGCGCGGTCAGCGCGCTGGGGAATCCTTGCGCGATGCGGACGTCGGGAGCGGTCGCGCATCCCGGAGTCGTCGTTCCGCCGACCGTGGAGGAGCAGTTAAACACCAGTCCCGGAACCTTGCCAGCGACCGCGGTCACCTGGAATGAAGACAGCGGATCGAACGCGATGCCCCAGCCTGCGCGAATCACCGTCTTGTTGCTCTTGCCGGGGCTCCAGGCCAGGCCGACGCGTGGAGCGAACGCCTTCAGATTGTTGTTCTGAAACCAGCGGTCCGCATGCACGAAGGTTACCGGCTGCGATCCGATGATGGATCCGTTCGGTACGTAGACACGATCACCCGCTTCGCTCGGTGCGGGATTGATCTCCCAGCGAACTCCGTAATTGATGGTGAGATTGCGGCGAACCTTCCATTCGTCCTGGAAGTAGAAATCGTACTGCTTGAGCCGCTGGCCCTGATTCCACAGCGTAACCTGGCCGTTCGAAAGGAACGGCAGGAAACCGTTATGCGAAATGTCCCCCAGGAAGTTCTGCGAAATGCGCGCCGGGATTCCCAGGATGTCATTGATGGTCGAGAGCAGCCGCGTATTGTCGGTGGAATTAATCCCGCCGGCGGAAGACGAGGAAAGTGCCGGCGTGTTAAATCCCGCGGGCGGGCGCGTGGTAGCGCTGAACGAAATCGAAGGCGTCACATTGATGCCGCCCGGCTGGCCGCGCTGGTCGTTGTGTTGATAGAAGCGGAAATTCAAGCCCGTGCGGAACACATGCGAACCGCGGATGTAGGTCAGGTTGTCGATGAACTGCGGCGTGGTGACGGCGCGGAAAGTGCGCGGCGTATTGATGGTCGGCAGCGACGCCAGGTTGAACGCGACCTGTGTAAACAGGAACAGGAAGCGCGACAGGCCCGCCGTGAAATCGTTAATCAGGCGCGGCGAGAAAACGCGCCGGTAGTTGGCCGCGATGTTACGGGTGGTGCGGTATACCTCGCCCAGCGGCGGGAAACCCGGAAATACTTCCGGCCGGCCGTTGAGCGGATCACCCAGCACGGTATTGTAATCGCCGAACAGGCCGCGAATGAAGAACGCGTTGTTCTCATTGAACTGGTGATCGATGCGCACCATGTAGTTCGGCCCGCGGAAGTTGGCGGGCGGTGCCCACTGATAGGTCGCCGTGTTGAGTCCGTCGCCCGAAACATAGGAATTCGGTTTGGGGAACGTCGCGAGCAGCTTGGCGACCGCCGGGTCGACGCCGATCTTCTTCGGATCGTCGGCTCCGAAATTGTAACTCTGTACGCAATTCAAATCGGTGTTCGATCCGCAGTTGCGGATGCCCGGCAGCAGTGCGCCGGTTTTGGGATCCACCAGATTGGTCCCGTTGCGGGTGATGGTTTGTCCGTTTACCACCAGCGGATTCTTGGGGTCGGCCACGAAGTAGCGATAAATCCCCGAGGCCGCGGTGGGTGTGTAGACGCCCGGCAATCCAAAGGTCTGATCGATGGGCTGCGTGGTGTTGATCTTCTGATCCGCCCAGCTAAAGAAGAAGAAGGTCTTGTTGCGGCGGATGGGGCCGCTGATCTCGGCGCCGTACTGGTTCGCCTTGATGTTCGGCTTGGGCGTCCCCTGCGCGTTGGCATAAAACTCGTTGGAGTTGAGCACGGTATTGCGGAAGAACTCGAACATGGTGCCGTGAAACTGGTTGGTGCCCTGCCGGGTCGCGATCGAAATGTTCGCGCCGCTGTTGCGGCCTTCTTCCGGGGTCGGGTTGCTGGTGGTCACCTTGTACTCGGAGATGTTGTCAGGCGTGAGGCGATACAGATTCGACACCGGATTGGGCACCGTGGACTCGTTGGCCTCGATACCGTCGATGGTCACGTTGTAGGCGCGGTCGCGCGAGCCATTGACGTGAATGCCGGAGCCGCTCGAGTACCAGCAGCGTCAATGGATTGCGTCCGTTCAACGGCAGTTCTTCAATGGCCTTTTCGGAGACGACGTTGCCGACGGTCGAGTTGCTGGTCTGCAACCGCTCCGCGCTGGCCTCGACGTTGACCACGTCACTGGTTTCGCCGACTTGCAGGGTGATCTCGAGATTGAGCGGCGTGTCGATCTGCAGCACGTTGCCGGTGCTGCGCGAGGTCTTGAAACCCTTCAAGTCCGCGGCGACGGTGTAGCGACCGACCGGGAGCGCGGGAAACGCGTACAGTCCCGCGGGCGTGGTCTGCTGGCGATAGGCTACGCCAGTTTCTTCGTTGGTAGCAGTGACCTGCACCCCGGGAACCACGGCGCCGCTCGAATCGCGAACCGTGCCCGAAATCTGAGAAGTAGATGTCTGCGCGAATACGCCAACAGACAAAAATACCACCAGCAAGGAAATAACAAGAGCCTTCATGCACACTCCCCTTTGGGTCAAGACTATCACGCACTAAGGCGTCTTGGGAAGTAACAACTTCAGCCTTGCGATAAGAGTTTTCTATCGATCTCACCGTGCCAAAATGGTCGATTCATGTCCACCATAAGGATCGAGCGAGCGCTGATCAGCGTGACGGATAAAACCGGCGTGGTCGAGTTCGCGCGGGTTTTGACTGGCGCGGGGGCCGAGATTATTTCCACCGGCGGAACCTATCGCGCCTTACTCGAAGCGGGCATCGCGCCGCTGCTCGAGGTATCCCAGTTAACTGGATTCCCGGAGATGCTGGACGGCCGCGTGAAGACCATTCATCCGCGCGTCGCGGCCGGAGTGCTGGCTATGCGCTCGAAACCCGAGCACATGCGCGCGATCGCCGCGCAAGGCATCCCGCCCATCGACTTGGTCTGCGTGAATCTCTACGAGTTCGAAAAAGTAGCCGCGCGCGCCGACGCGACACTCGAAGAGCTGATCGAGAATATCGACATCGGCGGGCCCACCATGATCCGGGCCGCGGCGAAGAATTGGCAGGATGTGGTGGTGGTGACCTCGCCCGAGCAGTACGGCGCGGTGATCGAGGAAGTGTTCGGCGGTGGCGGCGTTTCCGAACCGACTCGCTGGCGGTTCGCCAAAGAAGCCTTCGCGCGCACGGCTGCGTATGATCGCGTAGTGAGTCTTCGCTTAGCCGAAATTCCGCCAACGGGAGAGGTGCTCCCCGCGACGCTGGATGTTCGCGCGCCGCGCAAACTCGCTCTGCGGTATGGCGAGAATCCGCATCAGTCCGCGGCTCTCTATGCCACCGGTGCGGGCGGGGTCGCGGGGGCGGAGCAACTGCAGGGCAAGGAGCTGTCGTACAACAATCTGGTCGATCTGGATGCCGCTTGGCAGTTGATTGCCGAGTTCGACGCGCCCGCGTCGGCGATCATCAAACACACCAATCCATGTGGCTGCGCCGAGAGCACAACTCTCGCCGCGAGTTACCGCCGCGCGTTTGAAGTCGATCCAATTTCTGCTTACGGCGGCGTGCTGGCGTTCAATCGCGAGCTGGATGCGGAGACGGCGGCGGAGGTCGCGAAGACGTTCATCGAGGCGATCGCCGCGCCCGGTTATTCCGGCGAAGCGCGGCGGATTCTGGAATCGAAGAAGAATCTTCGACTGCTGCGCGTTGTTTCCAGCGAAGACGCAGCGGGTGCCGAGACCGTGATCAAGTCCATCAGCGGCGGATTCCTTGCGCAGACGCCGGATGTGCATCGGCTGTCGCGCGCGCAGGTCCAGGTGAAAACCAAGCGCGCGCCGACGGACGCGGAGTGGGCGGCGCTCGAGTTCGGATGGAAGGTCGCCAAGCACGTCAAGTCGAACGCGATCGTGTACGCGCGCGCCAGTCAGACTATCAGCGTGGGTGCGGGGCAAATGAGCCGCGTGGACTCCGTCAAGGTCGGCGCTATGAAAGCGATCCTGCCGTTGGCCGGAACCGTGCTTGCATCAGATGCATTCTTTCCATTTCCCGACGGCGTGGAGGAAGCCGCGAAGCATGGCATCACGGCGGTGATTCAACCCGGCGGATCGGTGAAGGATGAGGCGGTGATCGCAGCGGCCGATCGTCTAGGCCTCGCCATGGTGTTTACGGGTGTAAGACACTTTCGACATTGACCGCTCACGATGCTTCTGAGCCGCATTGCCTGTACCAGGTGACCGAAGCGAGCGGTTTTTTTCCGAGCCGTGACCAAAGGGAGCGGGCTATCCGAGCCGTGACCAAAGGGAGCGGTTTTTCCCAGTCCCACGCTCCTGACTCCCGGCTCCTGGCTCCTGTTTTTGCTGTCCGCTGGCCCCTGTCCGCCGTCCGCTGTCCCCTAGTCAGTCGCCCCGATAAGCGTCAGCTTGTTCTCCACGCTGACCACGCCTTTTATTTTCTTAGTGATCTGCTCAGCCTTCTCCCGCGCCTTTTCGGTGTGGACTTTTCCGCTCAGTGTCACAGCGCCGTTCTTGACGGTCACTGCGAGGCCGGCCCCTTTAACGGTGACGTCATTAGCCAGCTTGCGGCGCACTTCGTCGTAGATGCGATCGTCGACCTTGGTGCCCTGCGCAACCAGCAGCGGGAGCACCAGGCAGAACACCAGAAGCACTGTCAGAATTCGCATGGCGTGTGTCTTTTATCTTAACTCCGGCATCTTAAGTCTCGGCGCGCCAGTCCACAGCGGCCAGAAACTCGGGCTCTTCGCGCCAACGGGGACGCACTTTTACGAAGGTCTGCAGGAAAACTTTGCGCTCCAGCAGCCGCTCCAGATCCTGGCGAGCCTCGGTGCCGATTCGCTTCAGCAGCGCCCCTCCGGGACCGATCAGGATGGCCTTCTGCCCGCTACGCTCCACATAAATGATCGCGCCGATGCGCAACAGCTTGGGCGTGTCCTCCCAGCTCTCGATCACCACCGCGACTGAATGTGGAACTTCCTGCTCAGTCAGGCGCAGGATTTTTTCGCGCACCAGCTCCGCGGCACGAAAGCGCTCCGGCTGATCGGTCAGGTAGTCGTCAGGAAACAGCGGTTTGCCTTTGGGCAGACGCGCGATGATCTCACGCAGCAACACGTCTAGTCCCTTGCCGGTGCGCGCGGAGACGGGAATGTAGGCGGCGAAATCGTGTAGTGCGCGGTAGCGTTCGATCAACTCCAGCAGTTTGGGCTTCCGCTCCAGTCGGTCCACCTTATTGAACACGGCGATGGCCGGCGCGCCGGATTTCTTCACCAGGTCGACCGCGCGCGCGTCTTCTTCGGAAGGGGGAGCCAGCGCGTCCACCATGAAGAGCAGCAGATCGGTTTCGACGGCCCCACGTGCCGCGTCCATCATGTGGCGCGACAGCAGCGAGCTGGATTTGTGAATCCCCGGGGTATCGACAAAAACGATTTGCGCGTTCCCCGTGCTTGCCGCTCCATCTTTTCCCGGTTCGACCGGCAACGTCAGCACGCCTTGAATCGACGTGCGCGTGGTCTGCGGCTTGGAGGCGACGATCGCCAGCTTGGTCCCCACCAGCGCATTCAGCAGCGTTGATTTTCCGGCGTTGGGACGGCCCAGAATCGCGACATACCCGGATTTGAATCCCGCACCGCGCTTCATTCCGTGGTGCCCCTGCTTTTCACTTGGTCGCGCCTTTGGAAATGCGCACCTGGTCGACCCGCCGATTATTCGCAGCCAGAACCTTGACGAACAGTCCATCCTGCTCGACCTGTTCTCCTACCGCGGGAACGTGCCCCAGCCACTCAGTGACCAGGCCCCCAACCGTCGTCGATTGCGTGTCCTGAGGCGGATGAAAATCGACCAAATCGGAAAGACGGCCCAGGTCGAAGCTTCCGCTGACCACGAAGCTTCCGTCCGGTTCCGCGCGAAAGTCGCGATCGGGCTCGTGCTCATCGTGAATCTCGCCGACGATCTCTTCGACCATATCCTCCAGCGTAACGATGCCGGCGGTCGCGCCATATTCGTCCACCACGATCACCATGTGCGCACCTTCTTCCTGCATCTCGCGCAGCAGATCGGTGACGCGCTTGGTTTCGGGAACCGAGCGAATGGGGCGCATGATATCGCGCACGCGGCGGCGGGCGCGCTGCTCATCGTCCAGCTCGAACATGTCGCGAACGTGCACGAAGCCTTCGATCTCGTCGATGGTTTTCTCATAGACGGGAATGCGTGAATACTGCTCGTGTATGACGAGTTGGCGCAGTTCGTCGAGCGTCGCGTCGGTTTGAATGGCGACGATCCGCGGGCGTGGAGTCATGATCTCCCGCACGGTCTTGTCGCCGAACGCCACCACCGACTGGATCAGCTCGCGGTCGGCCTCTTCGATGATGCCTTCCTCGCGGCCGGCCGTGATCAACGCCTCGATGTGTTCATCGGGACGCGGCTGATCGTGGGGTTTGTGCTTGCCGTGGAGATCGAACAGATTGAGCACCGCCTCCAGCGCCCAGGTGAGCGGACGCGAGAGCATCGCCACCGCGCGGAACAGCGGGACTAGCGGGAGCAGCCCTTTCCCGTCGCTTTTGCGATACACGATCTGCGGGAGGATGTGCGTGCCCAGCACCGTGAACGCGCTGACCATCAGGATCGCGGCGGTGAGCGCCTGCCAGCCGGGCGTCCCCATCCATGTCACTGCCAGCGTGAGACAGCCGACCACGGCCAGCCCCAGATGCTTGACTACCGAAAAGGTCAGCGCGCCGCGCTCGGTGTCCAGGCCGATCTTCGGCTCCAGCGTTTCCCTGAAGAACTGCAGCGATGGCAGCTCGCGCGCACGGATGCGCAAGGATTCCAGATACAGCAACTGAATGCAGGTGACCAACGCCACGATCAGCGCCGCCGCGCCTGCAAGGACGGTCAGGAGCAGCGTCATGCGCGAGAGCTTTCCGGGGAGCGGTCCCTGGATCTATCGATGAGACCTGTGGGCAGACCGAAGTGTTTCCGCCAGCGGCGCTCGGCGCGTTCCATTTCGCCGTGATCGGATTCGTGATCCAACCCAGCCAAGTGCAGCGCCCCGTGCAGCATCAGGATCCGCAGCTCCTGCTCGATCGAATGGCCGTGCCGCGCGGCTTGTTCCCGCGCGCGATCCAGCGAGATCGCGATTTCGCCTAGAGACGCCCGACTATGTCCGTTCCGAGCCGCCTGCCCGTGCCGGGTGACCACAGGGAGCGGAAACGAGAGCACATCCGTGGCGTAGTCCTTCCCGCGAAACCGCCGATTCAGCGAGCGCAGCTCGCGATCGTCACTCACCAAACAGTCCAGCGATTTTCCGCGCGCGACGTGGCGTTCCAACTCCCCGAGGAATTCGCGCAGCGGCGCTCGACGCACCCGCCTCGCGGGATGACGAAACAATAGAGATGGGCCGTCGGAATTCATGGCGGCCTCAGGCGGCCGGCGTCGCGTTATTCGCGGGAGAGTGTGCAGCTTCCGCAGCGGGCGCTTCGGTCGAGCCCGGATCGGTGAGCTTCAACGACAACTGGCGATTTATGCCCAGGATTTCGTTGTAGCGCTCGTAGGCTTTGACGATCTTCTGCACCAGACTGTGGCGTACCACGTCGCGATCGTCGAATTGCACGAAGCCGATGCCCTCTACGCCGCGCAGGACTTCGATCGCCTCGGTCAATCCACTGCGCGTGCCGGACGGAAGATCCACCTGCGTGGGATCGCCCGTCACGACCATTTTCGAATTGAAGCCCTGCCGCGTCAGGATCATCTTCATCTGTTCGGGCGACGTGTTCTGACCCTCATCCATAATGATGAACGCATCGTTGAGAGTGCGGCCGCGCATGAATGCCAGCGGCGCCACTTCGATCGTATTGCGCTCGATCATCTTCTCGATCTTCTCGACCTCGATCATGTCGTGCAGCGCATCATACAGCGGGCGCAGGTACGGATCGACTTTTTCCTGAAGCGTGCCGGGAAGGAATCCCAGCCGCTCGCCGGCTTCGACCGCGGGCCGCGTCAGTATAATCCGGCTGACGCGTTTCGACAGAAAAGCGGACAGCGCCATCGCGACGGCGAGGTATGTTTTCCCAGTCCCGGCCGGACCAATGCCGAACACCAAATCGTGACGTTCGATCGCGTCGACGTAGCGCCGCTGCATCATGGTCTTCGGCGCGACCACCTTCTTGCCGAAACTGCGCTGCTTGCCGCTCTCGACCAGCCCGCGCAGGCTGGTTTCAGAATCGGCCGTAACCACGCGCAGAAAACTATTGAGGTCGCCGTTGGCGAACACGTGGCCTTCGCGCATCAGCCCCGCGTAGTCGTTCAGGATGTCCGACGCGCGCGCCACCGCCGGCTCCTCGCCTTCGATTTCGAGACGGTCGTTCAGCAGCCGCGTGCGCACCCCCAGCCCGGACTCGATCAGGCGGATGTTTTCGTCGCGGGTTCCGAACAGAGATTCGATACCACGGTTAATCTGTACGCTGGATTTCATTCGAGACCGTACTGGCAGGTGGGTGCGAGGGCGAACGTCCGCGCTGGCGGAGGCAATGCCAACATCTATACCTTCAGAATACCAGAAAATAAGGTTACAAGCCGATCAATTATGGCCGCCGTAAACCCGCTGGAATCAGTGCGCGCCGACGGTTTGACCGCGCAGCAGCGCTTCCAGCGTCACGCGCGGGCACACGTTGACTTCGATGTATTGCATCAGTTGCGTCGCCACGCCGCGGACGTTTTTCTCCACGTTCGGATCCAGGCAGTGCCCCTCGGCGTCGAACACGCTCTGCACGTTCGGGACGGAAGTGAGCAGCGGCAACACCATCGCGCCTACGTGCGATAACACGCCGCGGAGATGTTCCAGCGACTTGATGGCACCGATCGCCCCGGCGGCCACGCCGAGCAGACCGATCGGCTTGCCGGCCAGCACCGACGGGAAGCCCAGATTCTCGATGCCCAGCTTCACCAGGCTCGAAAAACTGCCGTGATACTCCGGGGTCGCGATCACGATGNCTGGAGTTTCTTGGCGTCAGGCGAATTCGGGTTGATCCCCGGCGGGTCCAGCTTCAGGTCGCCGAGGTTGATCACCTCGACCGCGACCTTGGGGTGCTTCTTCAGCTCGTCCACCACCAGCGCCGACGCCATGGCAGTGTAATTCTTCGGGCGGGTGCTCCCGTTCAAGACCAGAACTCGGATGGGTTTTTCCACTCCTCTAAGATGACCCGGAAGCGCGGCAGTTGCAAGTTATCTTGCGGACTGGATCCCGGCCCCCTGTTTGCCGTCTACGAGTGCCGTTCCCCATCCGCTGGCTCTTGGCTCTTGGCTCTTGGCCCCTGGCTCTTGGCTCCTGGCTCTTGGCTCTTGGCTCTTGGCCCCTGGCTCTTGGCTCCTGGCTCCTTGCTCCTGTCCGCTCTGCCCTAATCTTCGTGGCCTCCCCGAGTCCACAATCGCCCGGACTGGACCAGCGCCCCGCGCTCTTTGATTCTGTCGGGGCGGTTCAGGCGCAGCAGCTTCACCGTGACCCGCCCGACGATGGTTCGCG
>WNFL01448395.1_pt2 | contig 16805 bp, 13 predicted proteins | sample 5400361 | NCBI WGS metagenome assembly WNFL01 (sample SAMN13153351, study PRJNA577476) | soil metagenome | isolation source: 40 cm soil on Douglas fir-dominated hillslope | place: USA:California | collected 2013-09-17 | reverse complement strand
CGTCGCACCTGGAGGATTCCATGAAATCGCTGATTCGCTGCATCGTGGTCTCGATGCTCGGGCTGCTGGCGACCACGCCCGCGGTCGCGGACCTCAAGGTCGCCACGTCGCTGACCGATCTCGCGTCGGTCGCCCAGATCGTCGGCGGGAAGCACGTGTCGGCTCAGAGCCTCTGCCCGGGGTACGCGGACCCCCACTTCGTTCCGGCCAAGCCCAGCCTGATGAAGGCCATTCAGCGCGCCGACGTGTTCGTGTCGACCGGCCTGGAGCTCGACGGCGGCTGGTTGCCGCTGGTCCTGCCGGGCAGCCGCAATCCCAAGATCCAGCCGGGCACACGAGGCTTCGTGGACGCCTCGCAAGGCGTCGACGTGCTCGAGAAGCCGGTCGGCACGGTCAGCCGGGCCGAGGGGGACATCCACCCGTTCGGCAATCCGCACTACTACGCGGATCCGAAGAACCTCGAGGTGGTGGCCAACCATCTCGCCGAGGTCTTCTCCCAGCTCGACCCCGCGAATGCGGCCGACTATGCCGCGAATGCCAAGGCGTTCCAGGAGAAGATGGAAGCCTCGCTCGAGAAGTGGGAAAAGCAGCTGGCCCCGTACAAGGGGACGCCGGTCGTGACCTATCACCCGAACTTCGTCTACTTCGCCACCCGGTTCGGGCTCAAGCTCTTCGGCACGGTCGAGCCCAAGCCCGGCATCCCACCCAGTCCGCACTACGTCAACGACCTCGCGGCGGCGATGAAGAAGGCGGGCGTCAAGGTGGTCCTGTACCAGCCGTACTACAACGCCGACGCCTGCAACCAGGTGGCGAAGCGCGCCGGCGGCGTCGCCGTGGAAATCGCGACCGAGGCGGGCGGCGTTCCCGGAACCGACGATGTGTTCTCCAAGTTCGACACGCTGGTGTCGTCGGTGGCCGGCGCGCTGTCGGGCAAGTCGGGGGGGCAGCCATGAACTTCCTCGCGGTCATGGCGCTGCCGCTGCTGGCCTGCCTTCTTTTGGTGCTGATCCTTCCCGCCCTGGGCCACCATGTGCTGGCCCGGGGAGTGATCTTCGTGGACCTGGCCCTGGCGCAGATCGCGGCACTGGGCCAGAGCGTGGCCTTTCTGCTCGGAGCCGACCCGCACGACCCCAGCACCTACTACTGGTCGTTTGGCTTCACGCTGTTGGGCGCCGCCCTGTTCAGCTTCCTGTGGGATCGGGAACACTCGGTGCTCCAGGAGGCCTTCATCGGCATCTCGTTCGCGCTGGCGACCGCCGCGACGCTGCTGCTGCTGTCGAATGCTCCCCATGGCGCGGAGCACGTGAGCGGGGCGCTGAGCGGAGAGGCGCTCGGCTGGGTGGCGTGGAAGGACATCGCCATCATGGCCACCCTGTTCGCGGTGGTCGGGTCGTTCCTGTTCTTCAACCGCCGCAAGCTCCTGCTGTGCTCCGAAGATCCCCGGAAGGCGCGTCAGATGGGGCTGTCGGTCAAGAAGTGGGACTTCATCTTCTACGCATCGTTCGGCCTCGTGGTCACGAGCTCGGTCAGGGTCGCGGGCGTGCTGGCGGTGTTCTCCTACCTGATCGTCCCGATCGTGTGCTCGACGCTGCTGGGCCGGAGGGGTCCGGCCCAGCTCTACTGGGCGTGGGCCATCGCGTTCGTGGTCTCCATCCTCGGCGCGGTGTTCTCCTACCTCAAGGATTGGCCGATGGGGGCCACGATCGTGTGCCTGTTCGGCGTGACGGTGGCCATCATCTCGCTGACGGTTCGCATGAAGTACGTCGATGCGAACGGCGTGCGGCCCGCGACGGAGGAGCAGCCCCGGGTGGCGCCCCCGGCGTGATCGCCGGGGCCGCTCGTTCAGGGTGTGGCGCGGCGCCGGTGGCGTAACCGGTTGGGACCCAAAGGGTCCGCGCAGGGGACCGAAGTGCCTTCCGGGGCGCGAGGCTAGGTAGAATTGCGGGGTGCGCGCGGGGTCGCGCTCGTGCCAGACTCGTAGCCTGCGCATTTGTCGAGACATTCCCCGGCGCCGCGAGGAGGAACATCGCGATGCGGTTGCCTGCCCACCGTTCCCCTTCCCCTCGAAGCTCGGCGTTCTCGCTCGTCCTCGCCGCCGTCCTGATGGCAGGCCTGATGTTCGCGCTGGGCGCCTGGAGCCGCGCGCCATCGGCCGAATCCTCGGCGGCTTCAGTCGCCGAGCCCGCTCCTGCCATGCCCATGCACGGGGGCGGGGCCATGAGCGACGCGGCGATGGAAAAGTGGGTTCGCGATTGGTACGCCGCGCATCCGGCCAGCTCCTTCGCGGTGGCGGTCGCAGGTGCCCCGGTGGACACTTTTCTCGCCAGCGGCTTCATCTTCGATGCCGACCACAATCCCGGCACGCCGCAGGATGCGGTGCAGATCTTTGCCGGGCAGTCCATCCTCTGGCAGTGGGTGAATGGCACTCACACGACCACGAACGGCACGGGCGCGGCCGATCCCAGCGCCGGGCTGCTGTGGGACGCTCCGTTGACGGTCTCGGCTCCGAAGTTCGTAAGGCGGTTCGACCAAGTCGGAACCTTCCCGTTCTTCTGTCGCCCCCATGAAGCGTTCAACATGAAGGGCGTGGTGATCGTCTCTGCGCCCGCCGACACCTTCGTCGCATCGGGTACGGAGTTCGACGCCGACGGCAACCTCGCGACCCAGCAGGACACCGTCTACATCAGGCCCGGGCGGGCGGTGATGTGGAAGCTGAGCTCCGGAATCCACACCGTGACGAGCGGCACCGGCGCCGCCGACCCGAACGCCGGCAAGCTGTTCGACGTGCCGCTCGACTCCGGCAACCCGGTCTTCACCTTCACCTTTGCCGCCAACGGCGCATTTCCGTTTTTCTGCCGGCCGCACGAAGGCTTCAACATGAAGGGCGTGGTGGTCGTGAACGATCAGCTGGCCGTGCCGCCCGGCACCCGCGTCGCGGGGCGTCTGGCCTTCGTGACCGAACCTGCCCCCAATCCCACGCGCGCGGGCGCGCGGTTCCAATTCTCGATCGGCCAGGCGGGGCGGGTGCGCGTCGAGGTGTTCGACATCGCGGGCCAGAGAGTTGCGACGGTGCTGGACCGCGAGCTGGAAGCCGGCATCCACGGCGCTTCCTGGGACGGCCGCAGCATGGCCGGGACGACTGCGCGATCGGGGATCTATTACCTGCGACTCAGCGCCGCGGGCGCGAGCCTGACGCGCCGCCTCGCCGTGGCGCGCTGAGGGAATCCGCCGTCGCTCGAAAACGTACGGCCCGGGCGGGGCCGGGCGGCCCCTCCGGCACGATTCCCCTCGCGTAAGCGTCACGGCCGGGGCTAGCATTGCAGGCGGCGCCGCCCGCCCCGGGCCGCGACGGCGCCCTCCCGAGGCCGCGAGCCGGCTCGGGGCTCGCGCAGCCGCCGCGCCCGGTTGGAGATCGCCCCCATGGGTCCGCAGCGCCAGCGCCATGCCCCCGCCGTTTCGCTCACCCTCCTCTGCGCCCTCGCCCTTTGCACCTCCCCCGCGCACGCCGCCTGGCCGCACTACCCGGGCGTCAACCTGCCCGTGAGCACCGCGGCCAACAACCAGAGCACGGCGGACGCGACCCCCGACGGCTCCGGCGGCGTCATCATCGCCTGGCAGGACAACCGGGGCGGAGGGGCGAACGACGTGTACGCCCAGCACGTGCTCGCCTCGGGCATCGTCGATCCGGCCTGGCCGGTGAACGGGCTGCTGGTCTGCAACGCCGCGAACGATCAGACCGCCGTGCGCGTCGCGTCGGATGGCGCCGGCGGCGCGTACATCGCCTGGCAGGACACCCGCGCCGGACAGGACCTCTACGCGCACCACGTCTCGGGCAGCGGGGTCCTCGATCCGGGCGTCGGCTGGGGCGCGAACGGCCGGGCCGTGTGCACGGGGGCCGGGGTGCGCACGGACCTCGCCATGATCGCGGACGGGGCGGGCGGCGCGATCCTCGCGTGGACCGACACGCGCGCCGGGAACGGCGACATCTACGCCGCCCGCCTGATCCCGACCGGAGTGGACGCGGCGTGGCCCGTCAACGGCCGCGGGGTTTGCACCCAGGCCTCGGGCCAATCCGTTCCGGGGCTGGTCACGGACGGGGCGGGGGGTGCCGTCCTCGGCTGGACGGACTCGCGGAACGGCAACTCGGACATCTACGCCCACCACGTACTCGCCTCGGGCAACGTCGATCCGGTCTGGACCGCGAACGGCATCGCCGTGTGCACGGCCGCCAACACCCAGTTTCTCGGGACGATCGCGCGGGATGGCTCGGGGGGCGCGTTCCTGGCGTGGGACGACAGCCGCAACGCGGATCCCGACATCTATGCCGCCCACGTGCTCGCGGCGGGATCCCTGGATCCGGGGTGGACCTCCCAGGGCTACCCGGTCTGCTTCTTCACCTCGAACCAGCTCACGCCGGTCGCGCTCTATGATGGGCAGGGCGGCGTGTACGTCGTCTGGCACGATCTGCGCAACGGCGGCGGGAACTTCGACGTCTACGCCCAGCACCTCCAGCCCAGTCAGGCCCTCTACCCGGGCTGGGTCGCCAACGGCGTTCAGATCGAGAGCGCCGCCGGCAACCAGTTCACCCCGGAGATCGTGAGCGACGGCGGGACGGGCGCGCTGACCGCCGGGAGCGACACGCGGAACTCCTACAACGACATCTTCGGCAGCCACATCCTCTCGTCCGGACCGGATGCGGTGTGGACCACCGCGGGCATCGCGGTCTCGACCGCCGCGTCGCACCAGAACATGGACGCCCTGGTGACCGACGGTGCGGGGGGCTTCATCGCGGTCTGGAGCGACTACCGGAGCGGGCTCAGCTCCAGCGACATCTACACCCAGCGCGTGGCGCGGTTCGGCTACCTCGGGACCCCCGAGGCCGAGATCATCAACGTGCGCGACGTGCCCAACGACAACGGCGGCAAGGTCAAGCTGTCGTGGTACGCGAGCTACCTCGATACCGACAGCGATCCCAACCTCAACTACTACGAGATCTACCGCTCGGTGCCGCCCAACTCCGTCACCCAGGCGCGCGCACGCGGGGCGCGCGTGGCCTCGAGCTTCGCCGAGGCGGCGGAGGCGGGCGCGAAGGGGTTCTACGTCCAGCCCGAGGGCGCGCAGGTCTATGCCTGGGAATATGTCGGGCAGCAGGGGGTGGTCCATTTCCTCCCGACCTACAGCTACATCGCGCCCACGCTCGACGACTCGACGGCGAGCTACAATCCCAAGACCATCTTCATGATCGTGGCGCGCGACTACAGCGCCACGCACTACTGGCTGTCGCGGCCCGACAGCGGCTATTCGGCCGACAACCTGCCGCCCGCGGCCCCGGCGCCCTTCACCGGCGAGTTCGGCGCGGGCCAGACCCATCTCCACTGGGATCCCAACGTCGAGCCCGATCTGTCCGGCTACCGGCTCTACCGCGGAACCTCGCCGGGCTTCGTGCCCGGCCCCGGCAACCTCGTGACCGCGCAGCCCGACGCCGGGTTCGTGGACGCGGCGGACCAGCCCTACTACTACAAGCTCTCGGCGGTGGACATCCACGGCAACGAGAGCCCGTTCGCGCTGCTGCAGCCCTCGGGGACGACCGACGTGGCGGATCGCGGGATCCCCGGCGACGTGTTCCTCGCCCGTCCGGGTCCCAACCCGGCGCGCGGGACGACCACGTTCCGCTTCGGTCTGCCGCGCGCGGCGCGCGTGTCGCTGGCGGTCTACGACGCCGGCGGGCGCCGGGTGCGGCTGCTCGCCGCGGGCCTGCTCGAGGCCGGAGAGCGCACGGCCGCCTGGGATCTCACCGACGACGACGGGAATGCGGTCCGCAGCGGACTCTACTTCGTGAGGCTCGAGGCCCTGGGCCGGACGCGGACGCAGAAGCTGGCCGCGTTGCGCTAGACGCCGCCGGACAGCTCGCGGGTGCGGGCAGGCGCCCCCGGCTCGCCGCCGTCGGGCTCGCCCGCCGCGGCGGTGTCGGCGCGGATGATGCCGAGCCGGCGCATGAGCCGGATGTAGTTGGTGCGCGAGATGCCCTCGAGCCGCGCGGCGCCGCTCACGTTGCCCGCGGTGCGGAGCTGCCGCAGCACGCACTCGCGCTGCCCCGCGTCCTTGGCGCCCTGCGAGGGCTGGAGCGGCGGCTCCGCGTCGCGCGGCAGGTCGGCCTCCGAGAGCGCGAGGCGCACGCCGGCCCGCTGGCAGGCGCGCAGCAGCACGCCATGCAGCTCGCGCACGTTGCCCCACCACGGACGCCGCATCAGCTCCTCGAGCGCGTCGCCGGAGAGATGCCGCGCCGGCTCGCCGCTCTGGCGCGCGTGGCGCTCGAGCACGTGGCGGGCGAGCGCCGGAATGTCCTCGCGGCGCTCGCGCAGCGGCGGGACCGCGACGATCGCGACTGGCCCCTCCACCGCGCGGCCGCGCCCCGGGCCGCGATCGCGCTGCTGCTCCTCGCGCCACTTCGAGCGCCAGCGCAGCAGCAGGGTCGCGCCGAGGTTCTTGCCGGAGCCGTGCTCGCCGTGGATGAACACCGGGGAATCGCTGGTGGCCGCCGCGGCCAGCGTGCTGACGAAGGCCTTCGAGGACGCCGACTCCGCGAACCACGTCCGGTCCGCCTCACCCGCCCCCGCCGAGGCCGGCGGTGCCGCGGGGCGCGGCGCGATCGTCAGGTTTTCGACCGCCTCGAGCAGCGCCTCCGGGAACTCGGGCAGGCGCGCGTTGACCACCGCGTGGGCGCCCGCCAGCCGCCCCGCGTCGTACACCATCCCGTCGCAGTAGTGCCGGCAGTAGAGGACCCGCAGGGTGCGCGGCGAGAGCTCGCGCATCGCCTGGAGGAACTCGATCCCGCTCTGCCTCGGCCCGAGGTCGTAGTTGGTGAGGACGACCTCCCAGGCCGCCGGGCCGATCGCACCGAAAGCCTCGTCGAGGGACCGGACCAGCCGGCACTCGTAGACCGGGGCAAGCAGCTCGAGGATCGCGTCACCGCGCCCGGCCTCGTTGTCCACGACCAGCACGCGCGGCTTCATCGGCGGCCCCCGCGCGCCGTCATGCCGGGTGAGGCGCCGGAACGGGCGCGGCACGAGGCCGCGGGCGGGGCAAACGCCAACGCGTCCCGGGATCCGGCAGCGCCGGATGCCGGTCGCGGCCGGTCGGAAGGATGTAGGGCTCGGGGGCGCCCCCTAGACTCGGGGAAGCGCGGCGACACATGCATATGATACCGCCACAGCGACTTGAGTGGCAATAATGTGTGCCTCGAAGTTGAGACATGCCCGTAAGCGCTCCTACAGCCTAATACTCCGTCTGGGTCGCGCTGCGAGTGTTGCCGAACCTGTCGCAGCCTGTCTGGTGTGGGGCTCGACCCGCGGGTCGCCGAGCTCATTTCGATCGGGGGACGAATGAGCGAGGCGCCCGCGGGGACCCTTCGTCGGGCAGCCAAGGCAACGCGTTAGGAGCACACCGCGCCAGGCAGGGCGCGGGAAGTCAGGAGCGTTCGGGCCGGTTCGCACGCCTTCGGGCGTCGTGCGCCGGCCCGAAGTGTTTCGCGGCGCCTCCTCGGCTAAGGTGCGCCGCGTGCCCGAGCTGCCCGACATCGTGGTCTACTGCGAAAGCCTCGCGTCGCGAATCGTCGGGTCGACGCTGCTCCGTGTGCGCATCGTGAGCCCCAACCTCCTGCGCACCGTCGAGCCGGCGCTCGAGGCCGCCGAGGGCCGGGTCGTGCGCGAGGTGCGCCGCGTCGGCAAGCGCATCGCGATCGGGCTCGACGGCGACCTGTTCCTGGTCCTCCACCTCATGATCGCCGGGCGCCTGCACTGGCGCCCCGCCGGCGCGAAGGTGCCGGGCAAGGTCGGCCTCGCCGCCTTCGAGTTCTCGACCGGCACGCTGGTGCTGACGGAGGCCGCGAAGGCCAAGCGCGCCTCGCTGCACGTCGTGGCCGGAGAGGCCGGCCTGCGCGCCCAGGATCCCGGCGGGCTCGAGCCGCTCGAGGCCACGGTCGTGGAGTTCCGCGCGGCGCTCACGGCGGAGAACCACACGCTCAAGCGCGCGCTCACCGACCCGCGGCGGCTGAGCGGGATCGGCAACGCCTATTCGGACGAGATCCTCCACCGGGCGCGGCTCTCGCCGCTCCAGCTGACGTCGCGCCTCGCGGATGCCGAGATCGAGCGCCTGCACGCCGCGACGCGCGCGGTGCTGACCGAGTGGACCGAGCGCCTGCGCCGCGAGGCCGGGGCGGGATTCCCCGAGAAGGTGACCGCATTCCGCGAGGGGATGGCGGTGCACGGGCGCTTCAAGCAGCCCTGCCCCGACTGCGGAGCGCCGGTCCAACGAATTGTCTACGCCGAGCACGAGACCAACTATTGCGCCCGCTGCCAGACCGGCGGCCGCCTGCTCGCCGACCGCGCGCTGTCGCGGCTGCTCAGGAGGGACTGGCCGAGGACGCTGGAGGAGATGGAGGGGTGAGGGGGGCGCCCCTACACCCGCTCGACCAGCGCCGCCATTCCGAGGCCGCCGCTCACGCACAGGGTGGCGAGGCCGTAGCGGCCCTTCACGCGCTCGAGCTCGTGAAGCAGCGTCACCACGATGCGCGTGCCGCTGCAGCCGGTGGGGTGGCCGAGCGCGATGCCGCCGCCGTTCACGTTGAGGCGCTCGCGGTCGAAGTGGAGCTCGCGGTCGCAGGCCAGCACCTGTGAGGCGAAGGCCTCGTTGAGCTCGATCACGTCGATCTGGTCGAGCGTCAGGCCGTGACGCTCGAGCAGCTTGCGCACCGCGGGCACGGGGCCGAGGCCCATGCGCGCGGGGTCGACGCCGACCGACACGTAGCCGAGCAGCGCCGCCTGCGGCGTCACGCCATGGCGCTTCGCGGCCTCCTCGGACAGCACCATGATCGCGGCGGCGCCGTCGGTGATGGCGGAGGCGTTGCCGGCGGTGATCGAGCCGTCCTTCCGGAACACGGGCTTGAGCTTCGCCATCTCCTCGAGCGAGGCGTCGGGGCGGAAGTGCTCGTCGCGCTCGACCGTGACGGCACGCCTGCCCTCGCCGATCGTCACCGCGACGACCTCGCGCGCGAAGCGGCGTTCGTCCCAGGCGCGCGCGGCGCGGCGGTTGCTCGCCAGCGCGTACTCGTCCTGCTCGGCGCGCGTGATCTTGTACTCGGTCGCGAGCGTCTCGCTGGTCTCGCCCATGAGCTGATTGCAGAGCGGGCACAGGTAGCCGTCGCGGTACATGGCGTCGGCGAGCGGCTCGTCGCCGAGCTTCTTGCCCCAGCGCACGTCGAGTGCCAGGTACGGGATGCTCGACATGTGCTCGGTGCCGCCCGCCAGCACCACGGCGCTGTCGCCGAGGCGCACGCTCTGGGCGCCGCTCACGATCGCCTGGAGCCCGGAGGCGCACGCCTTGTTGATCGTGAACGCGGGCACCGCGTCGGCGAGCCCGGCGCGCCGGCCAACCTGGCGCGCGAGGTTGGGGCCGTTGCCGGCCTGGCGCGCGTGGCCGACGATCACCTCGTCCACGGCCTCGCGCGGCACGGAGGCGCGCTCGAGTGCCGCGCGCGCGGCGAGCCCGCCCAGCTCGGCGGCGGACGAGCCGGCGAGCGCGCCGCCGAAGTTCCCGATCGGCGTGCGCACGCCGCCGGCGAGCAGCACCCGCGGTGCGCTCATCGCTTGAGCTTGCGGCTCGCGCTGCGCCGCTTGGCGGCGCTGCGCTTCTTGCGGGCAGCCGCCTTCCCGCGGGCGCTGGTCGCGCGCGCGCCGTTGGTCGCCGTAGCGCCCTTCGCCTTCGCGGCGGGCTTGCGCGCCGCCTTCGCCTTCGCCCCCGCCGCCGCGCCGTGCGCGGCCTTCCCGGCGGCCGCAGCCTCCGCGGGCGGCTCGACGGCGCCACGCAGCACCAGCACGTTGCCGTCGGGATCGGCGGCCTCGGCGAAGGTGCCGAACCCCTCGTTGCGCGGCGGCTTCGCGATCGCGAGCCCGCGCTTCTCGAGCGATCGCACGAAGCTCACCACGTCGCGCGGGCCGGTGAAGCCGATCGTCACCGCGCGCCCGTGGTGCCCTTCGCGGCCGGACCGCTCGGGGCGCGGGTGGAGCGCGAGCCGGGTGGCGCCGGTCTCGAAGTCGGTCCACCACGCCGACTCGATGCGCGCGGTGAGCCCGAGCACGTCGCGGTAGAACGCCTGCGTCGCCGCCATGCTCGCGACGTTGAGCACCACGGTCGGGAACGCGGGCGCGGCGCCGGGGTGGTGGGCCGAGGTGCCGGTGTGCAGGTCCACCAGGATGCCGTCGGGATCGCGAAAGTAGGCGATGCGCCCGAAGATGGCGTCGTTGCCGCGCTCGGTGACGGTGGTGCCGTGGGCGCGCAGCGCGGTGACCGAGGCGTCGAGGTCCGCGACCTCGAGCGCGAGCGCGATCTCCTGCTGGTGGCGTGAGCCCAGGGCGTGCAGCCACAGCGCCGCGCCGGCGGGGCGCAGCGCCGCCCAGCCGTGGCCCTCGCGCGCGACCCCGACCCCGAGCCGGTCCTGGTAGAACCGGCTCATGCGCTCGACGTCGGGCGTGAAGACGATGACGTGGCTGAGCCGGTTCATCCGCTGCCGCCCGGGCCGAGCGTCACGTCCGTCGCGCCCGCGCCGGCCGCGCCGACGCCGCGCGCCCGCGGGTGCCGGCGCGCGTGGTGCGCGCCACCGCGCGCTTGACCGGCTTCGACTTGCCGGCCTCGGCGCCCGCGCTCTTCTGCCGGGTCGCGGCCTTCTGCGCCGCCTTCTTGCTGCGGCCCACCGCGGGCTTGGCCTTGACGCGCCGGGTGTCGCTCGCCGTCTTGGGCTTCTGGCGGGTGCGCTCCGGCCCGCCGCCGCGCACCGAGGCCGCTCGCGGCTCGGGGAGCGCCTTGAGCCCGGGCTCGGGCCTGATGCGGGCGGTGCGCGACTCGTTGTACTCGGGCCGCAGCGCCACGCGGCTCACCGCCTTGCCGCCCTTGAGCACCGGCTTGCGGATCGCGACCAGGTGCGGGACCTCGTCGGACTCGAACGCCTCGGCCAGCTCCTCCTCGATCGAGGGCTCGGGGCGCGGCTCGCGGAACACCACCACGTTGCCGTCGGGATCGAGCGCCTCGGCATAGAGCCCGAACTCCTCCTCGATCGGCGCGGTCGCGAAGTGCAGGCCGCGTGCCCGCATCTCGTCCACCCAGGTGTCGAGGTCGGGCGTTTCGAGGCAGCAGGCCACGCGCTGCGCGGCGTGGAGCGGATGGTTCTGCCCGCTCGGGCGCGCGTGGAGCGCCAGCCGGGTGTCGCCGGTCTCGAACTCGACCCAGTGCGGCGCCTCGTAGGCGACCTTGAGGCCCATGCGGTCGCGGTAGAAAACGACCGCGGCGAGCAGGTCGCGGCAGTTCACGATCACGGTCGCGAGCGCCGGGCGCTCGCCACCATTGTCCTCGCGGGCGCTGCCGCCCGAACGCAGCGACAGCGGGGTGCCGTCGAGGTCGCGGAACGAGACCCGCTGACCCGAGCCGTCGGCGTGGACGGCGCCGACCTCGACCCCGCGGGCACGCAGGCGCTCGACGTCGGCGTCGATCGAGAGGGTCTCGAAGGCCAGCTCGATCTCGCGCTCCGGGGCGCCGGAATCCGGCGCGCCCCCGTGGAGCGTCAGGATCGTGCCGGCGGTGTCGAGGTGCACGCGCTGGGGCCCGGCGTCCGCCGCCGCGAGCCCGACGCCGGTCTCGTAGAACTCCTTCATGCTTTGCAGATTGGGGGTGAAGACGATCACTTCGCTCAGCGAGCTCATGGCATCCCTCACTCGATGCTGACCCAGACGCTCTTCACCTGTGAATACTCCCGTAGGCTCTCCGGCCCGAGGTCGCGGCCGAAGCCCGACGCCTTGTAGCCGCCGAACGGCATGCCGGCGTCGTAGAAATTGTAGGCGTTGATCCACACCGTGCCGGCCTGGAGCCGGCGCGCAACCGCGTGGGCCTTCTTGACGTCGCGCGTCCACACCCCGGCGGCGAGCCCGTAGGGGATGGCGTTGCCCTTCTTGACCGCGTCCTCGACATCGTCGAAACGGATCACCGACAGCACCGGCCCGAAGATCTCCTCCTGCGCCACGCGCATCGTGTTCTCGACCTGGTCGAGCACCGTGGCCTGCACGAACCAGCCCTTGCCCGCGACCGGCTGGCGCTGTCCGCCCGCGACCAGCGTGGCGCCCTCGCGCGTCCCGGTCTCGACGTAGCCCAGCACCTTCTTCATCTGCTCCTCGCTCACCAGCGCGCCGAGCCGGGTCTTGGGATCGAGCGGGTCGGCGGGCTGGAGCTTCTTCGCGCGCTCGGCGAGCTTCGCCACGAACTCGTCGTGGATCGCCGATTCGACCAGCAGCCGCGAGCCGGCCGCGCACACCTCGCCCTTGCCGTAGTAGATGCCGGCGGCCACGCCGCGGAGCGCCTGCTCGAGATCGGCGTCGGCGAACACGATGTTGGGCGACTTGCCGCCCAGCTCGAGCGTCACCTTCTTCATCGTATCGGCGGCGGTGCGCATGATGTGCTTGCCCACCTCGGTCGAGCCGGTGAAGCTGATCTTGTCCACGCCCGGGTGGCGCACCAGCGCCTCGCCCGCGATCGAGCCCTTGCCGGGCAGCACGTTGAACACCCCGGGCGGCAGGCCGGCCTCGAGCGCCAGCTCGGCGATGCGGATCGCGGTGAGCGGGGTGAGCTCGGCGGGCTTGAGCACCACGCAGTTCCCGGCCGCCAGCGCCGGCGCCGCCTTCCAGCCCACCATGATCATCGGGAAGTTCCAGGGGATGATCGCCCCCACCACGCCCAGCGGCTCGCGCAGCGTGTAGGTGAAGAACGCCGGGCTCACCGGCAGGGTCTCGCCCGCGAGCTTGGTGGCCCAGCCCGCAAAGTAGTGGAAGCAGTTCGCGACCATCGGCACGTCGATCTGGCGCGACTCGAAGATCGGCTTGCCGTTGTCGAGGGTCTCGAGCCGCGCCAGCTCGTCGCCGTGGGCGAGGATCAGGTCGCCGAGCTTGAACAGCGCCTTCTGGCGCTCGGCCGGCTTCATCTTCGGCCACGCGCCACTCTCGAACGCGGCGCGCGCCGCCCGGACCGCGCGCTCCACGTCCTCGGCGCCCGCCTCGGCCACGGCGCAGATCGGCTCCTCGGTGGCGGGGTTCGAGGTGGTGAAGGTGCGGCCCGAGGCGGCGTCCACCGCCTCGCCGTTGATGATGAGCTTGCCGGGCTTCACCGGGCTCAAGGTGTCGGTCATCGGGTCTCCTGGGGCTCGGGTCAGGCGCCGCTGTCGGCGCGCCACTGTTTGATGATCTCGGCGTGGTGTTGATCGTGCGCCGGCAGGCCGGCGAGCATCCACCCGAAGGCGTGGTCGGGCTGCCACACCTCGATCGGCTCCTCGGGCACGCCGTCGATCGCGTCCATCAGCGACTGGCGCGTGGAATGGAGCAGGCGCTGCGCCTCGTCCCACGCCAGGTGCGAGATGGGTTGGATGTGCTCGGCGTTGATGCGGTCCTGGGTCGCGGCGTCGAGACCGCGCCACGACGCCTGGACGCCGCGCAGCGCCGCCTCGAACTCGCGCAGCCGCACCCGGTCGCGGCAGCACAGGTGGAGCACGATCTCGCGCACGGTCCACTTGCCCTCGCCGAGCGGCACCTCGGCGACCCCGGCGACCAGGCCCTGGAGCGCGGCGAGCAGCTGGGCGCGCGCCTTGAGCAGGCGGAACACGATGAGCTGCTTGCTCGAAGCACCCTCGGTCTGCGGGAACGAGCGCGCCGCCGGGCGCGGCGGCGCCTTGGCCACGATCCCCAGCCGGCCGCCGGGCCTGGCGGCTCGCGCCGCGGGCTTGGACCCCGCGCGCGCCGTGGCCCGGGCCGCGGGCTTCGCCGCCGACTTCCTCGCCGCCGGCCGCTTCGCGGCCGCCTTGGGCTTCGCCTTGCGTGCGGAGCCGGACTTCGTGGCCTGCTTCTTCGGGCTCATGACTCGGTGTAGTCGTAGACGCCGCGACCGCTCTTGCGTCCCAGGCGGCCGGCGGCGACGTATTGCTCCATCAGCGGACAGGGTCGGAACTTCTCGCCCAGGGTGCGGTGCAGGAAGCGCAGGATCGAGAGCCGGGTGTCGAGCCCCACCAAGTCCACCAGCTCGAAGGGCCCCATGGGGTGGTTCAAGCCCAGCTTGAGGGCCTTGTCGATGTCGCGCGCGCTCGCCACCCCCTCCTGCAGCATGTAGAACGCCTCGTTGCCGATCATCGCGTTGATGCGGCTGGTCACGAAGCCGGGCGATTCGCGCACCACCACCCCCTCCTTGCCCATCTTCTCACCCACCATGAGCGCGGTCGCGATCGTGTCGTCGCTGGTCTCGAGCGCCCGCACCACCTCGAGCAGCTTCATGCGGTGGACCGGGTTGAAGAAGTGCATCCCCACCACCTTCTGGGGCCGCCGGGTGGCGGCCGCCATCTCGGTGATCGAGAGCGAGGAGGTGTTCGAGGCCAGGATCGCGGCGGGCTTCGCGACCCGGTCGAGGGTAGCGAAGATCTCGACCTTGACGTCGATCTTCTCGGGCACCGCCTCGATGACCAGATCGGCGTCGCGCGCCGCCTCCTCGAGCGAGCGCGCGGTCGCGATGCGCTTGCGCGCCGCCACCGCCGCCTCCTCGGGCACCTTGCCGGTCGCGACCCCCTTCTCGAGCACCGCCGTGATCTCGGCCAGGGCCTGATCGAGGGCCGGCTGGCTCGTGTCCTGGAGGACGGTGCGATGGCCCCCGAGCGCGGACGCATAGGCGATGCCGCGCCCCATGATGCCGGCGCCCAGGACCGTGATGCTGTGAATCGTCACGCGTCGATCCCGCTCCGGCGATGGATTCGGTCCCAGGCGAACGGAAACGCGAGCGCCGCGAGCAGCGCCTTGACGACGTCGCCCGGGATGAACGGAAGCAATCCGGTGGCGAGCAGCCGCTCCACCGGCACGAAGCGCGCGAGCCCGGCGAGCCCGCCCGCGAAGATCACCGCGCTGCCGATCAGCATCGCCGCGAAGGTCGTGAGCGTGCGACGATCCCAGCCCCGCCCGGCGAGCCAGCCGGTGAGTGCCGCGGCGAGCGGGAACGCGGTCAGGTAGCCGCCGCTCGGCCCGAGCAGCACCGCCGCGCCGGCGGCCCCGCCCGCGAACACCGGCAGCCCGGCCGCCCCCTCGGCGAGGTAGAGCACCAGCGCCAGGAAGCCGCGCCGCGCCCCCAGCACCATGCCGGTGAGCAGCACCGCGAAGCTCTGGCCCGTGACCGGCACCGGCGTCCAGGGCAGCGGGATCGCGATCCGGGCGGCCACGGCGACCGCGAGGCTCGCCCCCGCGATCAGCAGGGCGTTGCGGAAGACGTCGGCGCGCGGAAGCGCGGCGTCGGCAAGCGTGAGCGTGCGGACGGAGGCAGACATGGGCACCTCGGTTGGAAGTCGTGGCCGGCGCCGGGAGGCCGGTGGCCGGCCCCGCGGACCGGGAGTTCGGGGATCGGGTGCTCGGCTCGACGCGAGGAAGGTAGCATCCGCAATCGGCGCGGGCAACGCGCCCGCGGCGGTTGACGGACCCCGGCTAAGTCGTTAGCGTTCCGCGCGGTCCAGCGTCCGGGAGGGCCTGGGCCGCCGCGCTCCCTGGAGGCCGATGCCCGACTCGATCCGTATCGCCAACGCCGGCGGCTACTGGGGCGACGACCTGTCGCAGTTCAAGCGCCAGGTCGAGCTGGGGCCGGTGGACGTCGTGACCCTCGACTTCCTGGCCGAGATCACGATGTCCATCATGCAGAAGCAGCGCGCCCGCGACCCGCGCGCCGGCTTCGCGCGCGACTTCGTGGCCCAGGTCGAGGAGGCGCTCCCGCTCCTGGTCGAGCGCGGGGTCAAGGTGGTCTCGAACGCCGGCGGGGTGAACCCGCTCGCCTGCCGCGGGGCGCTGCTCGAGATGGCCCAGCTCCACGGCCGCCCGATCGAGGTCGCGGCGGTGGTGGGCGACGACCTGCTCGAGCGCTTGGGCGAGCTCAACGCCGCCGGGGTGACGCTCGACAACATGGAGGACGGCGCCCCGTTCGCCGCGGTGCGCGACCGCGTCTCCTCGGCCAACGCCTACTTCGGCGCCTGGCCGGTGGTCGAGGCGCTCAAGAGCGGCGCCCAGATCGTGGTGACCGGCCGCTGCACCGACACCGGCATCACGCTCGCCCCCATGATCCACGCCTTCGACTGGGCCCCGGGCGACTGGGACCGGCTCGCCGCCGGCATCGTCGCCGGACACATCGTCCCGAGCTTCGCCGGCATCGGCTACCCGATCGTCGAGATGCACGCCGACGGCTCGTTCGTCATCACCAAGCACGACGGCACGGGTGGCGCAGTCACCGTGCGCACGGTGAAGGAACAGCTGGTGTACGAGATGGGCGATCCGCGCGCCTACATCACCCCCGACGTGATCGCGGACTTCGGCACCATCCGGCTCGAGCGCGCGGGCCGCGATCGGGTGCGGGTGTGGGGGGTGCGCGGGCGGCCGGCACCGGCCGCGCTCAAGGTGAGCGCCTCGTGCTTCGACGGCTGGAAGGCGAGCGGCACGCTCATCATCTCGGCCCCCGAGGCGGCCGACAAGGCGCGCGCCTTCGCGACGCTGTTCTGGAAGCGCCTCGGGCTCGAGTTCGCCGACACCCTGACCGAGCTGGTCGGCCACTCGGCGTGCTGGGGGCCGCTCGCGCCGCCCAGCGATCCGCCCGAGGTGCTGCTGCGGCTCTCGGTGCGCGATCCCGACAAGTCCAAGATCGAGGCCTTCGCCAAGATGGTGCCGGCGGTGATCCTGTCGGGGCCGCCGGGCGTGGCGGTGACC
>WNFL01087760.1_pt1 | contig 16806 bp, 9 predicted proteins | sample 5400361 | NCBI WGS metagenome assembly WNFL01 (sample SAMN13153351, study PRJNA577476) | soil metagenome | isolation source: 40 cm soil on Douglas fir-dominated hillslope | place: USA:California | collected 2013-09-17 | reverse complement strand
CGCGCGCCTACGAATTCGTGCATGGCTTCTATCGCGAGGTGCTCTACCAGCGCCAGCCCGCGTGGCAGCGCGCGGCCTTCCAGCGCCGCGTCGAGGAACACGAGAAGGGCGCATCATTAGGACTGGAATCGACCGGCACTCCATGAATCCCGTCGAACTCGATACGCATCGCGCCGCATACGCCGAGCGGGAAGGGCGAGAGGCCTGGACTCGCCCGCTTGTCGAAGCCACGCACGCGGAGGAGGAGCTGCGGCGCAGCCGTCAGTACCTTGCGGAGGCGCAGAAGGTCAGCCACACGGGAAGCTGGGCATGGAGCCCGGTTTCCAACACCCTCCTGTACTGGTCGGAGGAGTGCTATCGCATCCTCGGCTACGATCCGGCGCAAGGCCTGCCGTCGTTCGAATCTACCTTCGAACGCATCCACCCCGAAGACCGGCCCGCTCTTGCCGAGACGATCGAGCGAGCTGTGCGGGAGAAGGCGGACTTCCAAATCGAGTATCGCCTGGTGCTGCCGGACGGCACGCGGCGCAACGTCCGCATCCTCTCGCATCCGGTGCTGGATGCCTACGGCAAGCTGGTCGAATTCATCGGCACCGTGGTGGACGTTACGGAACACAAGCACGCCGAGGAGGAGCGCCAGCGCAGCCAGCATTACCTCGCCGAGGCGCAGAGACTCAGCCACATCGGCAGCTGGGCCTTCAACGCCGCCGGCTTCGGTTACTGGTCTCCCGAGTTGTTCAAGATCTACGGCCTCGATCCGGGCGGCAAGGCGCCGAGCATCCCGGAATACCTGGCGCTCGTGCATCCCGAAGACCGGGATTTCGTCGTGCAGGAAATCGAGAAGATGCTGGCAGGCGCGGAAGGATTCGACTTCCAGAAACGGATCGTGCGGCCCGACGGAGCGATTCGCTACGTACGTTGCGTCGGCAGCCGAGCGACCCCTGGCGGGATCCCGGAGTTCGTCGGGATGGGAATGGATGTCACGGAGCACGAACTCCTGACTCAGGAGTTGCGACGCCGCGAAGCTTATCTAGCCGAAGCCCAAAGACTCAGCCACACCGGCAGTTGGGCCTGGAGTCCCGACTCCGACGTCAGGCATTGGTCGGAGGAATGCTACCGCGTTCTGGGTTTTGATCCACGGGATGGTTTGCCTCGAACCGAAGAACTCATCCAGCGAATTCATCCCGACGATCAACCGGCGTTCCGGGAATCCACCAAGAGGGCCAAGCATACAAAGTTTGACGAACAAGTGAATTATCGCATTGTGCATCCGGGTGGCGCCGTCAGGGACATTCACAGCATCGGTCATCCTGTCTTCAGTCCCTCCGGCGACCTCATCGAGTTTGTCGGGACGGTGATGGACATCACGGAGCGCAAGCGCGCCGAGGAGGAGCGCCGCGAGCACCTGTGGTTCCTCGAGAGCATGGACCGGATCAACCGCGCGATGCAGCGAACCAACGACGTCGAGCGAATGACGAGCGGCGTGCTCGAGGAGGCGCTGGCGATCTTCGGTTGCGATCGCGCATGGCTGATTTATCCCTGCGATCCGGATTCCCCGATGGTCCGCGCGGTGATGGAGCACACGAGTCCGGAATATCCGGGCGCTTACGCGCTGGACGAGGAGTTCCCGGTGGACGCGGCCAGCTCGGAGTTTCTGCGGCACGTACTGCAAGCGCCAGGGGCCGTGGAGAATCCCGCGATTCCGCCGGAGATTCGCGAGCGGTTCAGCATCGAGTCGATGATCGCGATCGCGGTACGCCCCAAGGGCGACAGCCCGTACATGTTCGGACTGCACCAGTGCTCGCGCCCGCGGGCGTGGACCGCCGCCGAGCGCCGGCTTTTCGAAGAGACGGCGCGGCGCCTGGAAGACGTCCTGGCGAGCGTGCTCGCGCATCGCAGCCTGCTCGCGAGCCAGCAGGCCCTGCAGGTCCTTTCGCACGATTTGCAGGAAAGCAAGGCCAAGCTCGAAGAGGCCCAGCGCATCACCCATGTCGGGTACTGGGAATGGGACCTCTTGACGGGTCGAGTGAACTGGTCGGATGAGACCTATCGCATCTATGGACTGCAGCCTCAGGAACGTCCCATGGACATCGCTGCGTGCCAGGAAAGGATCCAACCCGAGGATTGGCAGCGAGGCATGGAAGGGGCTCTCGGCGGTGACCGCTTTAGCGTGGAATGTCGCTTGTTCCGGCCCACGGGCGAAGTGCGCATCGCAAACTTTCAGGGCGATGTGAAAAGGGACGCCTCGGGCAAGCCCTACCGAATGTTCGGAACGGTCCAGGACATTACCGATCGCAAGCGCGCCGAGGAGGAGCGCCGCGAGCACCTGTGGTTCCTCGAGAGCATGGACCGGATCAACCGCGCGATGCAGCGAACCAACGACCTCGAGCTGATGACGAGCGGCGTGGTGCAGGAGGCGCGAGCGATCTTCGGTTGCGATCGCGCATGGCTGGTTTATCCCTGCGATCCGGATTCCCCGACGATCCGCGCGGTGATGGAGCACACGAGTCCGGAGTATCCGGGGTCCTTCGCGCTCGGTGAAGAGCTCCCCGTGGACACGCAGGCGGCGGAGGTTCTGCGGCGCGTGCTGGAGGGTCCGGGGGCGGTGACGGATGTATGCATTTCGGCGGAGATCCGCGAACGGTTCAGCATCCAATCCGTCATCACCATTGCGGTTCGTCCGAAGGGGGACCGGCCGTACCTGTTCGGGCTGCACCAGTGCTCGCATGCGCGCGCCTGGACCGCAGCGGAGCGCCGGCTCGTCGAGGAGATCGCCCGTCGCCTGGAAGACGCGCTGACGAGCGTGCTCGCGCATCGCAACCTGCTCGCGAGCCAGGAAGAGCTGCGCACGAGCGAGGAACGGTACCGGACGTTCGTCGATCACGCGAGCGAGGCCTTCATCCTCTACGACGACAAGGCCATCGTGCACGACGTGAATCGCCGGGCGTGCGAGGCGCTGGGGTATTCGCGTGAGGAGCTCATCGGCATGCACGTGAGCCAGTTCGCCGCGGACGCGACGCCTGAAAAGATCGAGGCGTTATCGCGGCAGCTGCTCGAGCGCGGAACCGTGACGTACAACAGCCTGCGGCGGCGAAAGGACGGAAGCGTCTTTCCCGTCGAAGTGCGCTCGAGGACTTTCAGCCGCGACGGACGCGTTTTCGCCGTCGCTCTCGGGATGGACATCACCGAGCGCAGGCGGCGCGAGCAGTTCATGCTCGCGCAACACCGCGTTACGCAGGCCCTGTCGGAAGGAGCCGCCCCCGAACAGCCGAGATCAAGCGTCCTGCACGCTCTGTGCGAGGCGCTCGAGTGGGATTTCGGCGTGGCCTGGTGCGTCGACGCGCAAGCGGGCGTGCTGAGGTGCGCGGACACATGGTCGCCCTCCTCGGCCCCGCGGCCGGTCTTCGAGGCTGCGGCGCGCGCTGCCACCTTCGGGCCGGGCGTGGATTTGCCCGGGCGGGCGTGGTCGAGCGGCGCGCCCGTGTGGGTTCGCGACATCGCGACCGACCGGTCGTCCTCGCGCGCCGAGCTCGCCGCGGCCGAAGGACTTCACGCGGCATTCGCCTTCCCCGTTGTGCTCAAGGGCGGCGATCCCGAGCTCCTCCGGATGATGGCGACCGTCGGCTCCCAGGTCGGGCAATTCGTCGAGCGCACGCGGGCGGAGGACGCGCTGCGCGTGACGCGCTCGGAGCTCGCGCACGTGACGCGCGTGATGTCGATGGGCCAGCTGACAGCTTCCATCGCGCATGAAGTGAACCAGCCGCTGGGCGCCATGGTGACCAGCGCCGCCTCCGCGATGCGCTGGCTCGCGGCCAACCCGCCCAATCTCCAGAAGGCATCGCTCTCCCTGGCACGCATCGCCGTCGACGGCGAGCGCGCGGGCGCGGTCATCGATCGCGTGCGCAGGCTGGTCAAGCGCGAGTCGCCGGGCCGGGAGCCGATCGACGTCAACGAGACGATCGCGAGCGTGGTGGCGTTGATGCGCGACGAGCTGGAGCGCGCGGGTGTGGCGCACGCGGTGCGGCTCGCCGATAACCTGCCACCGGTCCTCGGCGACCGCGTGCTCCTCCAGCAGGTGATCCTCAACCTCATCCTCAATGCGATCGACGCCATGAGTGGAATCGAGGATCGCGCGCGCGTGCTGCGCATCGAGTCGCGGCTCGACGACGCTGTCGAAGTGCGGGTCCAGGTGCGCGACACGGGCAAGGGACTCCCGCCCGACGCGCGGCTCTTCGAGGCGTTCTACACGACCAAGGAACGCGGCCTCGGCATGGGACTGTCCATCAGCCAATCGATCGTGGAGGCGCACGATGGCCGCATGCAGGCGCGGCCCAACGAGCCCAATGGAGCGGTCTTCGAGTTCTCGCTGCCGATCGCGCAGCCGTAGCATGGATGAGAGCAACTTCATTGCAGCATTCCGCCAAACCGAAATCGCGCCGGGCAGCGTGAGCCTGTCGGCGCGCGAACGCACGATCCTGCTCCTGATGGGCCATGGCTTGTCGAACAAGACGATCGCCCGCGAGCTCGGCATCGCTCCCGACACCGTCAAGTCGCATGCGAAACGCATCTTCTGGAAGCTGACGGTGCGCAGTCGTGCCGGGGCTGTCTATCGAGCGGCGACGCTGGGTCTCATCTGACTTGATTCATTTCGCCGCGGTCCACGCGGCAGTCGATGACGACCAGCGATAGCCGGCCACAGTGGTGATCAAGAGCAGCGCCATGGCGAACGCCAAGGCCGCGCCCACGCTGACTTGAAGAATGAGGACGGCGCCGGCGAGCGCCCCCGCGAACATCGCCGCGATCGCCGCCAGGCGGCGGCCGGTATTCGCATGCCGCGGCTCGGCGGCAAGCCCCGTGATCGTCAACGTGAGCACCACGGTCGTCAGGTCCGCCACACCCAGTCGGCGCGCGGTGACGGTCTGAAGCCCCATGGCGAACGCGAGGAGCAGGACGAGGACATGTGCGGAAACGCCGCCGCGCCCGCCTAATGACGCAAGCGCCACCAGCATCGCGCCACCGACGGCGACCGCTTGAATGCCCGATGAAACCGCGAGCAGGCGGCCACGATGCCCGCCCGTGTTCCCGCCGAGCCGGCCGCCCGCCAGGGCGCCCAACGCAAAGGCGCCGATCGCGACCAGCGACAGCACGACCGAAAAGTCCGCGGACCCGCCCGCCACGAATCCCAGGAAAACGACGTTGCCCGTCATGTTGGCGACGAACACGTGGCCAAGCCCGAGATAGCTCACCGCGTCCACCAGTCCGGCTACGACGGTGAGCCCGATGAGGGCCAGCGGCAGCGGGCCATCGGCCGTGGAGATGTCGCTCGGCATGTGCGTCTCGCGATCGAAGTATCCGGATATTGCACAACAGCCCGTGAAACCTCTATCCCCCATCCGAGTGCGCCCCATCGAGGCGATGGTCGAGGAGCCGTTGCGGCGTAGACTGCAGACCGCAAGGATGTGGAGGGAGCAACAATGCGGTCGTTCGTTTTCACAGGCCTCATGGTTCTCGCCCTGGGCGTCGATGCGGCCAACCCGGACGACTCCGACTCTTCTCTCAAGCCGGGCACGTCGCAGTCCAAGCCGGTGACACAGGAGCAAGTCGTCGTCACGGGCTCGCGCCTTCCGGCGGCCGCAGCTCAAACGGCGCAGGACGTCCACATCTACGGCCGCGAGCGAATCGAAAATAGCGGCCGGACAACCCTGGCGGATTTCCTCGCCACGGTTCCGGAAGCCTCGATCAACTCGGTCGAGTCCACGTTCGGCGCGACCAGCGTGCGCCTGCGCGGAGCGCGCGAAGGATCGACTCTCATCCTCATCAACGGGCGGCGAACGCAGGCGGTGACCGGGTCCGCTTCGCTGATCGGCTTCTTCGACCTCAACACGATTCCCCTGTCCATGGTGGAGAGAATCGAGGTGCTGCCGACGGGGTCCTCGGCGATCTATGGCGGCGAAGCGCTGGCGGGCGTCGTGAATATCGTCCTTCGCTCGGACTTCTCGGGTGCCGACGTGACGATCGGGTACAAGAGCGCGAAGAACACCGATGAGAAACTCGCGTACGGCGGCGCTGGATGGAAGGGCGACTTCGCACGCGCATCGGTGATGATGAGCTACAGCAAGCGAAGCTCCCTGTCGGGTGCGGACCGCGACCTGACCGCGAACTCCGACTTGCGGCGCTTCGGGGGACCGAACCTCGCCTCGCCGTTCTTCGGTGTTCCGGCCACGATCTTTTCGGTGTCGGGCAACCTGCCGGGCCTCAACTCGAGCTTCGCTGCCGTTCCCCGTGGGAGCCCAGGCGTCGGGCTGCAGCCCTCCAGCTTCGCCACGACCGCCGGCACGCAGAACTTCGGCTCATTCAACGCCTACCAGGACATCCTGCAGAACTCCGAGCGCACCGGTTTTTTCGCGAGTGGTGAGTATCGCTTGCGAAACGGCATCGACTTGTTCGGGGAGGTTCTCGCGTCCGAATTCAGGAACAACGGTCGCACCACGCCGCCCGCCCTGTTGCAGACGACGGTCCCCGCTACGAACGCGTTCAATCCGTTCGGAACCGCGGTGCGCGCGGCGGGGTTCATCCACGGCACGGAAGCGCTGGCCACCTTCGACTTCCACGACCAGTACTTCCGCCCATTGGTCGGGGCGCGCGGCGACTTGGCAAGCTGGCACTGGGAGGCGACCGCGCTCTACTCGAAGGACCACGGCGGCCAGGTGATCCATGGGCAGCCGAACGCAGCCGCGGTGACCGCCGCGCTCGCGTCGTCGGATCCGGCGACAGCCCTCAATCCATTCGTGGACGGGCCGATGGGAAGTCCCGCACTGCTCGCCACGATCTTCAACCAATTGAACATTTCCGATTGGAACAGCGACGCGACGATCCTAAATGCCTTCGCGCGGGGGCCGATCGTCCGCTTGCCCGCCGGAACATTGGACGCGGTGATTGGAGCCGAGCACGAGCGCAGCGGACTTGCCCGTGGAATCGACATCCATCGATCCGCGAGCGCCGTCTTTTCCGAGTTGCGGGCGCCCCTGATGGCGGCGATCGGCGATGACGGCGCGACTCGGGAGCTACTCGCCTTGCAGGGCGCCGCGCGCCATGACAACTACAGCGATTTCGGCGGCGAATCGACATGGCAGGCCGGGATCGAGATCCGTCCTGCTATGACCGTATTGCTGCGCGCAACTTCCGGCACTGCGTTCAAGCCTCCCACGCTCTTCAACCTCGGGGCGCCGTTCTCGAGCAGCGCGCTGCCGGTCACGGATCCGCGCCGGGGCGGCGAAAGTGTCGTCATGCAGTCGACCACGGGGGGTAATCCCAATCTGCAGCCCACGACAGGAAAATCAAGTACCGTCGGCGGCGCGTGGTCTCCGCGGGTCCTCGGCGGATTCAACCTGACGGCCACCTGGTGGACGCTACGCATCGACAACGCGATCATCCTGCCGAATGCGCAGTTCATCATCAACAATGAGAGCGCTTATCCGGGGCGGGTGGTGCGAGCTCCGTCGTCGAACGGCGAGGTTGGGCAGATCGTCTCCGCCGACAGGAGCTACATCAACTTCGGCTCGATGCGCGAAGAGGGGTTCGACGCGAGCGCGGACTGGACCCTCAAGAGCGGCGTGGGAACATTCACGCCCGCGCTTGCCGCCACTTACATGACCAAGTTCAAGGGGGCGAGCGCTCCGGGGGCGGCGGACGTCGATCGCCTTTCGCGTGCCAACAGCGACGGCATTTTTGCCCCACGCGTGAAGGCGACTGCTTCCGTCGGCTGGACTCCGAATGCAGCCGTCAGGATGTCGCTCCTCGGTCGCTATGTGGGCCGCTATCTCGACTACACGCCAACACGAACCCTGGGAGACTTCTGGTACCTGGACGGCGGCTTCGACGTCGCGATCGAGCCGGCACTGCATCTTCGCAAGGGCGCGCTCGGAGGATTGAAGCTCCTCGTAAGCGGCACGAACCTCGCCAACAAGCAGCCCCCATACTCGACGCATTTTCGCGGCTACGACATCTACAACTACGACATCATCGGGCGCACGATACTCGTGCGCCTGCAGGCTCAGTTGTAATGCCGAAAGGCGGATTCAAGGTCGCTTGCGTGCTCGTCGCGTGGAGCGTCCCTGCGTTCGCCCTGGACCCCGCGCTCGACGTCGGTCAATACGCGCATTCATCGTGGAAATACGCGAATGGATTCTCGCCGACGGCCATCACGGCCATCGCGCAGACCGCGGACGGATACTTGTGGCTTGGGACCGAGTCAGGGCTGGTGCGCTTCGACGGCGTGCGAAGCGTGCCGTGGAATCCCCCGCCTGGCCCATCGCTCCCGGGCATTTTCATCCGAAGCCTTCTTGCTACTCGCGACGGGGCGCTTTGGATCGGAACACTCGAGGGGCTGGCGCGATGGAAGGATGGGCGGCTCACCGTCCTGCACCGGCAAGCCGCCTATAACTTCACCGCCCTCGCGGAAGAGGGCGACGGAACAGTATGGGCGGGGGTGCAGTCGATCGGTGAAGGGGGAAGGCTCTGCCAGGTACGCGGTGAAAGCCTGAAGTGCCACGGCGATGATGGCCGCTTCGGCCGCTATATCTCCGCACTGCGAATTGACCGCCGGGGTGCGCTCTGGGTGATCGATTCCAAAGGCTTGTGGCGATGGAAACCCGGGCCGCCGAAGCTTCACGTTCTGCCGTCCCTGCCGCTGTCATCACCGGGAGCTATCGCGGAAGATGTGAGCGGCGCGATGCTCGTCGTCACCCTTGCCGGGGTTTTTCGAGTTGTGGATGGCGATGCCGACCCGCTCCTGGTCGTGGCGCGCAAAGGCGCCTTGTGGCCGTTGAGGATCCTGGTCGATCGCGACGGGAACTTGTGGATCGGGACGTTCGAGGGCGGGCTCTTCCGCAAAGCGGGCGGACACGTCGAGAGTTTCAACACTGCAAACGGTTTGTCGGGAGACGCCATTAGACAGGTGTTCGAGGATCGGGAGGGCAGCCTTTGGGCCGCTACGCAGGACGGAGTCGATCGCTTCCGGGAATACGCGATATCCACCTTCTCGGTGAAGCAGGGTCTCTCCAGCCGGACTCATGCATTGCTCGCGACCCGCGACCGGAGTCTCTGGATCGCGACGCTGGTCGCGCTGGACCGATGGCGCAACGGGGAGAAGAGCATGTTTCGAACCGGGCAAGCGCTGCCGCAGCGGTCGGGTGCGCATGGATCTTTCGGCGTTCGCGAACCGCGCGGCTCAGGACTTCCGGGCCAAGGCTCGACCTTGCTGGAGGACTCGCGCGGTCGCCTCTGGGTCGCGACGACACGCGGAACGGGCTACCTGGAGGAAGGCCGATTCATGGCGATCGCCGCCATTCCCGACGGCTACGTCGACGCGATGTCGGAAGACGGAAGCGGCAACGTCTGGATCGCCCATCGCAGCGCGGGCCTTCTTCGGGTTTCTCCCGATCGGGAAGTCGTGGCGTTGCCCTGGGAGAGACTTGGACGCAAGGACTCCGCCACCCGGGTGATCGCAGATGCGGAGCGCGGCGGCGTGTGGCTCGGCTTCCTGCTCGGAGGCGTGTCGTACCTCGTTGGCAGTGACGTGAAGGAGCGCTATACATCCGAAGAGGGCCTGGCCGCCGGGCGCGTCTCCGATCTGCGCCTCGATCGCGAGGGCGCTGTCTGGGTCGCCGCCGAGGGTGGCCTCAGCCGCATTCGCAACGGACGGGTCGCGACATTGAGTGCCCGCAGCGGCCTGCCTTGCGATTCCGTCGACTGGTCGATCGAGGACGATGCGGACTCCACGTGGCTGCGGACGAGCTGCGGCATCCTGGGGATCCCGAAAGCGGAGCTGGCGGACTGGGCGGCCGCCGTGGATCGCGGTACGGACGCGAGACCCCTGTTTCACAGCACGCTGCTCGACAATGTTGATGGCGCTCGAAGCAGCGGAACGGTGAGCAGCTTCAGCCCGCACGTTACGAAGGCGTGGGACGGGAAGTTATGGTTCGTCACGGTGAACGGTCTCGCGGCTCTCGATCCCCGCCGACTGCGGCGCAATCCGTTGCCGCCTCCAGTCGCGATCGAGGAGGTCATCGCGGACCGCATCTCGTATCCGCGCGCGGGCGCACCGATACGCCTGCCGCCCCTCGTGCGCGATCTGCAGATCAACTACACCGCGCTCAGCCTCGTCGCGCCCGAGAAGAATCGCTTCCGCTACAGGCTCGAAGGCCGCGACGCCGACTGGCAGGACGCGGGCAATCGTCGCCAGGCGTTCTACACCGACCTCGACCCCGGCAACTACCGCTTTCGCGTCATCGCGTCGAACAACAGCGGCGTATGGAACGAGCAAGGCGCGTCGCTCGATTTCTCCATCGCGCCCGCGTACTGGCAAACCAACTGGTTTCGCGCTGCGTGCGTGGCCGCCGTCCTCCTGGTGTTGTGGGCCCTCTATCAGTTGCGCCTGCGCCAGATCGCCCAGAGATTCAATGCACGCCTGGAGGAACGCGTCGGCGAGCGCACTCGCATCGCACGCGATTTGCACGACACGCTGCTGCAGAGCTTCCAGGGACTGCTGCTGCGCTTCCAGACTGTGTACGAGATGCTCCCAGGGCGGCCATCAGCGGCCAGGGTAGTCCTCGGCAGCGCGATCGACCAGACGGCGCACGCCATCACCGAGGGACGCAATGCCGTGCAGGGATTGCGCGCTTCGACGCTCGAGACCAACGATCTCGCGCTCGCCATCACGAACCTGGGAGAGGATCTTGCGGCTGAAGCGCGCGTAGACAAGCCTGTTGCGATGTCCGTCGCCATCGAAGGCTCGCCACGAACGCTGCAGCCGATCGTGCGCGACGAGGCCTACCGCATCGCGGCCGAGGCATTGCGCAACGCGTTCCGGCATGCGGACGCGAAGGAGCTCGAGGTGGAGCTGCGCTATGACGCGCGGCAGCTGCGATTGCGCATTCGCGACAATGGCCGGGGCATCCCGTCTGAGTACCTGGCGGCCGAGGGGCGCGCGGGACACTTCGGTCTGCGTGGCATGCGCGAGCGCGCGGAGCTGATGGGCGGCAGGCTCACCATCTGGACCGCGCCCGATTCCGGCACGGAGGTCGAGCTCACCATACCCGCGGCGCACGCGTACACGGAAGCCGCAGCTCGCCGTTCGTAGCTCGGCAGGCTCTCTGGAAAGAGCGCACAGTCCGGCTCATGAGCAGCGACGCGGCTCCGATCCGGATCCTGTCGGTCGACGACCATGCCCTCATCCGGCAGGGGATCGCGGGGCTGCTCGGGGTTCAAACCGACATGAAGCTCATCGCCGAAGCCTCGAACGGGCGCGAGGCGATCCAGCAGTTCCGCCTGCATCGCCCGGACATCACGCTGATGGACCTGCAAATGCCGGAGCTGGGCGGGCTCGATGCGATCATTGCGATTCGCGGGGATTTTCCCGACGCGTGCATCATCGTCCTCACGACCTATGCCGGCGACGCACAGGCGTTGCGTGCCATCAAGGCGGGCGCGCGGGGTTACCTGCTCAAGGACACGCTGCACAAGGAGCTACTCGACACCATCCGGGCCGTCCACGCGGGCAGGAAGTCACTCTCGCCGGAAGTTTCGTTCCGGCTCGCCGAGCATGCCGCCGACGATGCCCTCACCCCGGCGGAGATCGGCATTCTTGTGCTGATTGCCGAGGGCCTTGCGAACAAGCAGATTGCCGACCGGCTCTCGATCACCGAGGACACCGTCAAGGGTCGCGTGAAAAGCATTCTCTCCAAGCTGGGCGCCAACGACCGGACGCACGCCGCGATGATCGGGTTGAAGCGCGGGATCATCGAATTCTAGGTCGCCCGAAAGAGCGTCCGGGCCGCCCCTTCGGGGCTGGCCGCCGGCAGCTGCAACTCCTACAGTCGAGGATGTGCGCCGACTTCTCTCGACATTCGCTCATGGCTCCGCTGGCCTGGGACTCCTCGTCCTGCGGCTGGCCGCGGGCATCGCGCTCATCGTTCAGGGCGCGCAGGGACTGCTAGCCCAACCGCCGCTCATGGCGATCCTCGTGCAGGCCGTCTCCATCGGCATCGGAATGCTCCTGGCCGTGGGCCTGTGGACGCAGTACGCCGGGGTGCTCCTCGTCGTGGACGCGCTGTGCCATATCTACGCGCCCGGACCTTCATTCCGATGGATGCTGCTCGCCGCCATGGGCGCCGCGCTGACGCTGCTCGGCCCGGGCGCGTGGTCGATCGATGCCCACCGCTTTGGCTGGAGGCGCGTCGACATTCGCGATCGAACGCGGAAAGACCCGCCCTTTTGAGCCGTGCCCCAGCGCGAGACAGGGGCAAAAGATCCACCGATATGGTTTCAACAAGCCTCCTTTCGAGGCTATCGCCTCGAAGCCGCGAGTCGCAGGATGGTTCGCGTCAAGACCAGGGGAGGACTCGCGATGACACCGGACGGAATGCTCGAATCGGAATGCTTGTTCGGCGTCTCGATCGCGCATGAATTGAATCAGCCGCTCGCCGCGATCGTCATGAGCGCCGGTGCCTGCTCGCGGTGGCTCTCGGCGCAGCCGCCCAATCTCGCCAAGGCACTGCGCGCGCTTGAACGCGTCGCCAACGAAATCAGGCGCGCAACCGAGATCATCGGACCCGAGGAGATGTGCCTTGTCGCGGACATGGCCGTGATGATCGACGGCATCGCAAGAGAGGCGGGGTCGTCGCCTTAGCGGCGTAGACTTCTCGCATTGCTGACGACACCTTCTCGGCAATGACCTCTCCCGGACCGCTCGAGCGCTATCGCTTCGGACCCTTCGAGCTGCAGCCCGGCAAGCGACGGCTCCTGAAGGACGGCGAAACGATTGCATTGCGCCCGCGCGCCTTCGATTTGATGGTTGCGCTCGTCGACGCAGCCGGGCATCTCCTCACCAAAGACGAATTGCTCGACCGCGTGTGGCCAAAAACCGTGGTCGAGGAAGCCGCGTTGCACGTGCAGGTGTGCGCCCTGCGCAAGGTCCTCGGCGCCGACGCAATCACCACGGTGTCGGGACGAGGCTACCAATTCACGCTGCCGGTGACGAAGGGCGACGGCGAAGCGGATCGCGTATCGACACCGAAGCACAACCTGCCTTTCCAGCTGACGAGCTTCGTCGGTCGCGAGCAGGAGATCGCGCAACTCGAGGCGCTGGTGACGGCGAATCGTCTGGTGACGCTGACCGGTGCCGGTGGTGCGGGCAAGACGCGCCTGGCGACCGAAGTGGCGAGCCGGTTGACCGACGCGTTTCCCGACGGAATCTGGTTGGTGGAGCTCGCCGCGCTCCCGGATTCGCGTCTCGTGCCGCAAGCCGTGGCGCAGGCGCTTGAGGTCAAGGAGCAGCCGGCGCGGCCCGTGATCGAGACGCTCGGCGACTATCTTGCCTCGAAGAAGCTGCTGCTGGTGCTCGACAACGTCGAGCATCTGCTCGAGGCTTGTGTGCACCTGGTCGATGAGATCGTTCGTCGCTGCCCGGATATCGCCGTGCTGGTGACCAGCCGCGAGCGGCTGGGGATGACGGGAGAGCTCACGTATCGCGTGCCGTCGCTGACCGTTCCGGGAACGAACGAGACGTTGATGCCGGAGACCACTTCACGGTACGAAGGTGTGCGCCTCTTCGTGGAGCGCGCGAAGCTCATGCGTCCCGACTTCGACCTGACGAAGGAGAACGCTTCCTGTGTCGCATCGATCTGCGCTCGGCTCGACGGCATGCCGTTGGCGATCGAATTGGCCGCGCCGCGGCTGCGCTCGATGTCGGCCGATGAGCTGAGCCAACGGCTCGATCGGCGCTTCGCATTTCTCACCGACGGTTCGCGCACGGCGGTTCCGCGGCATCGCACGTTACGGTCGACGATCGACTGGAGCTACGACCTGCTCACCGACGTCGAGCAAGCGATGCTGCGCCGAGTGTCGGTATTCGCCGGTGGGTGGACTTTGGCGGCCGCGGAGCACGCCTGCACGGGAGACCGAATCGAGACATCGGACACCATCGACCTGCTCACTTCCCTGGCGGACAAGAATCTCATCATCACCGAAGAGCATGAGAGAGCGACGCGTTATCGAATGCTGGAGACGATACGGCAATACGCGCTTGATCGGTTGCGCGAAAGCGGCCACGAGGCCGAGTGCCGAAGTCGTCACCTGGCGGCCTTCGTTGCCTTTGCCGAGGAAGCGTATCCGCAACTGCGTGGCCCAGGCCAGCGCACTTGGCTCGATCGCCTCGAGGCGGAACACGATAACTTCCGCGCGGCTTTGACCTGGTCGGTTTTGGCCAACGCGGAGGGCGGCTTGCGATTGGCCACTCCGCTGGGCCGCTTCTGGGCTTTCCGCAGTCACTTCGCGGAGGCACGAACCTGGCTTACCCGGCTGCTTGACGCAGCGCCGAGCACGTCCCGGACACTTCATCGCGCCAGCGCTCTGAGCATGGCCGGCTACATGGCGATGTGCCAACGCGATCACGCGGTGGCCGAAGCGTTCTGCCGACAAGCCATCGCACTTGCCCGGGAGCTGAATGACCTCTCGCAGGTTGCGGTCGTAGCGATCAACTTGTCGTATGTGATGATCGAGCAGTCCCGATTTGCGGAGGCCGAGCCCCTCCTCCAGGAATCCGTTGCGGTCTGCCGCGTCATTGGCGAGCGTGAGCGTCTCGCCATGAGCCTTTGCAATCTTGGAGTCGTAGTGCGGGCGCGCGGCGATCGTGTCGCTGCGCTTGCCCTGTTCGAGGAATCCCTGGCGTTGGCGCGGGACACTGGCAGCCGGCATTTGATTGCGACGATACTCGATACCCTTAACCGGGATGATCTGTTGCAAGGCGATCTGGAGGCAGCCGAAGCGCATCTGAGGGAGACGATCACGATCTTCGACGGACTTGGCGACCGGGGCGGTGTGGCGAATGCGCTGGAAGGTTTCGCTCTGCTGGCTTGCGCGAAAGACGCATCGCGACGAGCGGCGCGAATGTGGGGCGCAGTGGAGCGGCTGCGCGACGAAATCGAGGCCCCCATCCGGCTCCACGACCAGGCCGAACACGATCGCTGCGTGTCATCAGCCCGTGCCGCGTGTGGCGACGACGCATTCAACGAGGCGTGGCGCGAGGGTCGAGCGATGTCCCTGGACGATGCCGTGCGCTACGCGTTGGACGAGCAGGCCGGGCGCGACAACTGAGTGCGTCGCGGCCACGGTGTGTCCGCGCAACCTCCATAGGCACCGCCAATCGCCCGAATCGGAATAATCAATTGGACGCTTCCCGTCCAGCGGGCTAGGTTTCAACGATGCCGTGCGCTACGCGCCGGAAGAGCAGGCCGGATGCGATACCTGAAATGCGTGAAATGCTCTCGATCGAACGCTACCGCTTCGGCCCCTTCGAGCTGCAGCCGGACAAGCGACGGTTGCTGAGGGACGGCGAAGCCATTGCGTTGCGCGCGCGCGCCTTCGATTTGCTGGTTGCGCTCGTCGATCGCGCCGGACACCTCGTCACCAAGGACGAATTGCTCACTTGCGTGTGGCCGAAGATGGTGGTCGAGGAAGCCGCGTTGCACGTGCAGATATCAGAGCTCCGCAAAGTGCTTGGAGCCGATGCCGTCACCACGGTGTCGGGACGCGGCTACCAATTCACCCTGCGGGTGACGAAGGGCGACGGCGAAGCGAATCGCGCATCAGGATCGAAGCGCAACCTGCCCTATCAGCTGACGAGCTTCATCGGTCGCGAACAGGAGATCGCGCACCTCGAGGAGCTGGTGATGGCGAATCGGCTGGTGACGTTGACCGGTGCCGGCGGTGCGGGCAAGACGCGCCTGGCGATCGAGGTGGCGAATCGGTTGGTTGACACGTTTGCCGATGGCGTGTGGTTGGTGGAGCTCGCCGCGTTATCCGATCCGCCTCTCGTGCCGCACGCCGTGGCGCAGGCGCTTGGGGTCAAGGAGCGGCCGGCGCGGCCCGTGACCGAGACGCTCGGTGATTATCTTGCTTCGAAGAAGCTGCTGCTGGTGCTCGACAACGTCGAGCACCTGCTCGATGCGTGTGTGCGGCTGGTCGATGAGATTTTTCGTCGTTGTCGCGATGTCGCCGTCCTGGTTACCAGCCGCGAGCGGCTCGCCATGGCGGGCGAGCTCACCTACCGGGTCCCGTCGCTCATGGTGCCTTGCCCGCGCGACAACGTCGCGCCCGACGCCTTGCTTGCCTACGATGGCGTGCGCCTGTTCGTCGACCGCGCGAGACTGCAGCGTCCGGACTTCAGCGTCACGTCCGAGAATGCCGCGTCGCTCGCTTCAATCTGCTACCACCTCGATGGCATGCCCCTGGCCATCGAGCTTGCTGCACCCCGCCTGCGCGCGATGTCCGTGGAGGAATTGAGCAAAGGGCTGGATCATCGCTTCGCATTGCTCACCGGCGGTTCGCGCGCAGCGCTGCCGCGGCATCGCACGTTACGGTCGATGATCGACTGGAGCTACGACCTGCTGCGCGAGCCGGAGAAGTTGTTCTTGCAACGGCTCTCGGTATTCCCCGGCGGGTGGACGTTGGCGGCGGTGGAAGAGGTGTGCGCCGGCGAGGGCATAGAGAACAGGGACGTCCTCGACCTGCTGACTTCGCTCATCGACAAGAGCCTGGTGGTACCGGAGCAAGAGGACGCGCGGACGCGCTGCCGACTACTGGAAACGGTGCGGCAGTATGCCCGCGACCGGTTGGAGGACGCCGGTGGGAGCGAGGCGGTACGAGTACGGCATCGGGACTACTACCTGGCGCTGGCGGAGGAGGCGGACCCGAAATTGAGAGGTGCGGAGCAGGCAGAGTGGCTGCGGCGTCTCGAAGAGGAGCACG
>WNFL01356320.1_pt1 | contig 16815 bp, 16 predicted proteins | sample 5400361 | NCBI WGS metagenome assembly WNFL01 (sample SAMN13153351, study PRJNA577476) | soil metagenome | isolation source: 40 cm soil on Douglas fir-dominated hillslope | place: USA:California | collected 2013-09-17 | reverse complement strand
GGATGCAGAGGCGGCGGACGTGGAACCGCTTTCGTAGTGGAGTGGAAAAAATGGCAGCTGTAACTTAAAACTAGAACCCGTTCATGGCCAGCATAGAGACAGCAGCACTTCTGGAGGGGAATGCCGGGGCGACTCCAGCGGACGTGGCGAAGATAGCGGGATGGAAAACGTCCGCAATTGCTGGGGACATCGCGACGCTAGGAGCCGGCACGCGGCTGGCAGTGGTGGCGGATGCCGACGCGGCGGACGCGGCAATGGCAGGTTTTCCGGAGCCTAACTAGTGGAGTCAAGCGTGAGGGTGCACTGGGGTCGCCTGCGAAGCAGTGCTCTCGTTCAAAACATACTATCGCTCTATGGTGTCCAGGTTGCTTCGTATGCGGCGCCATTGGTAACGGTCCCCTATCTCGCGCGCGTTCTCGGTCCGTATCATTGGGGCTTGGTTGCCTTTGCGCAGTCGTTTGCAATGTATACGGCCCTCATCGTTGAATTCGGTTTCTCACTCTCCGCTACACGTGAGATGGCAAGTGACCGTCACGATCGCCGCAAACTCGCGAACATCTTCACTCGCGTGATTGGCGCGAAGACTGTCCTATCCGCAGTTTGTGTCCTGGTGGGTACGGCAATCGTGATTTGGGTACCTCAGTTCCGTGAGAAGAAAATTTTAATGTACGCGGCAGTGGCCTCAGGTGTCGCCCAAGCTTATAACGTCGCCTGGTTCTATCAAGGTCTGGAGCGCATGCGCGTCTCCTCAATGATCGATATAGTGGGTAAGTCACTGTTCGCGTTATCCGTTTTCATCTTTGTTCATAGTTCTAACGATGATTGGCGTGTCCTTTGTCTTCAGGCCTTTTGGTACGGCGCAGCTGCATTAATTCTCACGGTAAATGTACACCGGGAGTTCCCTCTGGAGTGGCCAGCCATGCAGCATATAAAGGAAGCGCTCAAGAGTTCAGCATCAATGTTTTTGTACCGCAGCGCCGTCACTTTATACACCACGGTGAACACATTACTGCTTGGATTTTTTGCTACGCCAGTTTCAGTCGCTTACTTTGCAGCGGCCGAAAAGATTAATGTGGCGACCATGGCTGCCGTGATCCCGCTATCACAGGCTATCTATCCAAGAATGAATCATCTAATCCAGAAAGACGAGCGAGCGGCTGCAAGGCTTGCTCGGTCAAGTGTGTTGCTAAACCTTTCTCTGGGTTGCTTGCTATGTGCTGCATCCTACGTTTTTGCGCCGCTCTTTGTAAGAATACTTTTCGGAAATAGTTACGCCCCGGTAGTTCCGTTGGTTCGGATCATGGCCTTACTCCTACCTATAGTGGCAACCAACATTGTATTGGGCTGTCAATGCATGCTGCCTCTAAGACTGGACAGGCAGTTCAACATCATTACGATTGTGGCTGGCGTGTTTAACATTGGTATGGCACTACTCCTCGTCCCCCGTTATTCATACTTTGGAATGGCATGGTCGGTGGTCTTGACACAAGTTTTGGTGACCGCTTGTCAGCTCGGTGTCCTTGTTCGCCGTGCACCGCATTTTCTATTCGGCGTCGTAACTCGAGCACCAGCCGGAGCAACTGGACCGTAACTCGCTTAGTCGCTAGGCAGAATAATTATGTGCAATCGGGTATCTTCTGTTGGATGGCAAGGAAGTCGCGTGCGCTCCGTTCTGAAGGCATTGATCCCGGCTCGATATCAGCCAAGGCTGCGCCACTGGCTTCGGCGGAATCGTCCCGAAAGTAAAGTCCATTGGTGCCGCATTGTGATGAACCGGGAAATCGAAAAGTTCATTCGTTCGCTGGACTGTTGCAACATCGACGCATTGGAGATCAGCGGGACCGGTTCACAGGGACGATACAATTTCCGCAACTACCGGACCGTCCAGTATCCTGATTACGACGTTTGCCAAGGGCCGCTGGCCAAGGAGCAATTTGATCTTGTGATTGCGGAGCAGGTTTTCGAGCACGTTTTACGGCCGGATCGTGCGGCAGCAAATGTGTACGAAATGTTGCGGCCGGGCGGCATCTTCGTGATTAGCACGCCCTTTCTCTTGAAAGTGCACGGGGCGCCTTTTGATCTGTATCGCTGGACTGAGGAGGGAATGCGGCAACTGTTGGAAACTGCAGGCTTTACCGTCAGGGCGGCGGCCTCCTGGGGTAATCTGGAATGCTTATTCGCGGACATGACACCAGGCCTTGACTGGACTGTGTACGATCCGCTGTTGCACAGCCTCGATAACCAGCCGCAATTCGCCATCGTTGTTTGGGCCTTCGCCGAGAAGCGAAAATCGGAATGAAGGAGCGATCGTCAGACTATGTCTGGTGAATACTACACGAAGAGATTTTATGAGGAGATACGAAACGGGTCGACACGATCCGCTGAGGCCATGGTGCCCTTGGTTTTGCATCTTCTCCCGGTGCACAGCGTGGTGGATGTGGGCTGTGGCGACGGAGGCTGGCTGGGTATTTTTCGGAAGCTCGGCGTAGAGGAGATAGTCGGGATTGATGGTGAGTATGTCGATCGAAACCTTCTGCAAATTCCACAGGACCGCTTCCAGGCTGCCGACCTGACCAAACCCTTTGGCTTGAAACGCGTCTTCGATTTGGCAATCTCGCTGGAGGTCGCCGAGCACCTCCCGCCTGAATCCGCGTCAGCTTTCGTCGCCTCTCTCTGCCGTCTCGCCCCCGCTGTTCTGTTCTCAGCTGCGATTCCGCTTCAAGGGGGGAACCATCATGTCAATGAGCAGTGGCCGGACAAATGGGCAGCGCTCTTCCGGGAACATGGCTACGTTGCGGTCGACTTCATTCGCAAGCGTGTCTGGCAGAACGAGGCCGTGGAGTGGTGGTATGCTCAAAACACGCTGCTCTTTGCGAAGGCAAATCTCCTGGAGAACAACACCGCGCTCAAGGCTGAGTTTGACGGAACCAATCCCACCCAGCTTTGCTTGGTCCATCCCAGAAACTACCTGGAAGTGCCGGCCCGGCCAACAGCCTCGGGGGTAAAGGCGGCTTCACGTATCTTTCTGGTCTGTTTGAAAAACGCTGTGAGGAAGAGACTGCGTCCTACATGACTTCGAGCTTCTGGTTATCGACGACGGCTCGAGTAGTACTCACCCCTACATTCATTGCATAGGATAACTGATGATAGCGGAAGTAGAGTCATCGCTCGATGAAACTTTTCAGTGCCTCAAGCCGGTTGAGCTTGGCCCTCTGCCGCCACGTCCATTGGTCTCCGTACTTTTACCGAACTACAACTATGCCCGTTATATCCCATCGGCAATCGAGAGCGTGCTTCGCCAGTCCTACCAGCATTTCGAAATATATATATGTGACGATGGCTCGACCGACCACTCCTGGCAGGTTATTGAGAGCTACGTGGCAAGAGACCGGCGAATTCACGCGGTGCGCAAGCCAAACGGAGGCATGGGCTCGGCACACTACTCTGCGTACAGAGACAGCAAAGGTGCGGTCATCTGTCTTCTCGACTCTGATGATCGTTTCTTGCCGGAAAAGCTTCAGCTTGTCGTCGATGCTTTCTGCTCACACCCAAGGAGCGGATTCTTGCTGCATAAGATGCATCTCGTTGATGGGGAAGCCCGGCGTCTAGGCGTCACGCCGCTCCGATCCATCTCAACCGGATGGGTTGCCCCCTCGGCGCTTCGGCATGGCGGGGGACTTCCGGCCGGAATGGCTCCCACGTCCGGTATCTGCATGCGGAGGGAGATTGCCGATCTCGTCTTGCCTCTTACCGAGCATTTCAGGAGACACAACGATCTAGCGGTGCTTTCCCTCGCTCTCCTCATGACGCCCCTGATTGGCATCGACATCCCGCTGAGCGAATACCGGTACCACGGAGCAAACGACATGGCAACTTCTTCCATCACACCCGAGTGGCTCGCTCGAACGCTGAAGGCCCTGAGAGCTGTTTGGGAACTGCAGCACGCATACCTCGAAAAAGTAACCCCTGGCCTTGCGCGGAACCTCGCGCCAGTGGAGAAGAGTCGAGGAGCCCTTATCATGACCTACGCGCTCGCACGCCTCCGTGGAGACGAATGCGCGATCGCCGCTTACAAGAACCTGGTAAGAAGCGAAAGCTTTGCCACTCTCGCGGCGCCATCCAGGTGGTTTTGGAGGGTCTCCATTCTTCTTCCCCGGTTCGTTGTCCGGAGAGCTATAAACGTAGCTTGGGGTCCAAGCCATCTGAAGCAATGGATTAGAGGGCTGACCAGATACATGACAGTGTGCTAAGAAGCGAGCGGGGCTTGCGTGAGTTCTTAGGGAACCGCCGAGACGGGTGGGGTAACCTCTTGAAAGATTTAAGTCGAATTGTAACGCGCAGAGTTTTGACCTCTGGATGAGACTACATTCCGTGTCAATGCAATTGGACGCCCCCCTCGCGGGTCGTCTCGCACCGTTTGTTCTAGCGGCGGGGGCTGCCGCTGTAGCAGCGACGCTCGTTTCGTTTCACTGGATTGCGTTTGTTCTCGCTGCTCTGCTGGTCGTGGTATTCTCGGCTTTCGAGAGCGAGCCCTTCCTGCTGTTCATGATTTTTCTGTTGCCCTTGCATTCCGTGCCTGATGACAATTTACCAGAGTTGATAGGTCCCCTCCGGTCTCTTCTTGTAGCAGGCTACTTTCTTGGGCGATTGTGGCGCGGGGAGGTCAACCTCAAACGGTTGATGCAACCCTCCCTCAGCCGGGCAGCGCTCCTGTTCGCGGCTGCGGCCTTTCTGTCCGTACTTTTCGGCACAGAGGGGTGGACTCACGATTCGGCGCTTGCGCTTGCTCGTGTCGGCTCTTATCTCGGCTTTTATTTCTTCATCGTGAGCTGGGTCGATTCGCGCCAGCGGATGCGGAAGGTTGGGCTGACACTCCTCGCTGCTACGATCTTGGTTGCTTTGTTTGCCATCTGTCAGGAAATTGCCGGAGGTTATACTTCTTTGTGGCTCTACCTGAAGCCAGCAGGGCAACTGTACGGCGACTCGTGGGACAACCGGGCAACTTCATTCTTTGGCTTCCCAAACTCTTTGGCGAATTATATGAATTTCATGATTCCTTTCGCTCTGGCTTGTCACCTCCTGGCCGAGACAGCACGATGGAAGAAACTCTCGGCGTGGAGCTTGGGTTTGGGGACCGTGGCACTCGCTTGTTCGCAAAGTCGAGGGGGATTGGTAGCCCTCGGGTTCGTGCTCATGCTGGCCATTTTCTACTTTGGGAACAACTGGCGGATCCGATTTCCATTACTGTTTGGTCTTGGTCTACTCGGGCTCCTTTCCTATTTTGTGGGAACTATCTTGAATCTGGAGCATCTTGGAGAAATCGAAAAAACCGGCGCAGGTCGCTTGCTCCTCTGGGATACCGCGTGGAAATTGTTCACCCAGTCCCCGATCTTTGGAGTCGGTTGGGGCAATTTTGAGCAAATCTATGGGTACTACATCCATGTGTCTTGGATACCTCCAGGAGTGCTGTGGGTCCACAATCTGTACCTGCAACTGCTATCTGAGACGGGGCTTGTGGGTTTCGGCGCCTTCTTTTTCGTCGTGTTTATTGCGCTACGCGAGGCACGGCGTCAAATGCGGTTGCCAAGCCACTTCCACCGGGCTCTGAGTTTTGGAGTCTTCGGAGCGATTTTGACTATGCTCGTCCACGGCTTCGTGGACACGATAATCGGAGCGCAGATCGCTGCCATTTACTGGATGTGGTTAGCGCTGCTGGCCGCGAGCGGGCGCCTATGCTCCACAAAGATCGCGGACGCACAGTACGTAGGGATAGCATCTCTGAAAATCCAAACTGTGGTGGATCGGCGAAAGTCGCCCGGCGGCTGCGCTGATCTTTGTGATTTCGTGTAGTTTGTCAACTCTTGTGGCGGTGTCGAAGATCAGATAGGGCAAGCCAGTCGCTTTCTTGTTCCCGTTTTCGGGAAGCTCTCTTAGAGGAATCTTCACAGCAAGAAGCGCGCAACAAATGTCAACCACTTCCTGATGTGCTCAAAGGCCGATGATATGCGGGTAAAGTTCTTTCAATACGATGAGCTACGGTTCTACGGTTTTGCTTTGTCCCTCGGAGTCAAGAACCTACTCCGAAACAGGTTTAGGTTGGGCCCGAAAAAGACGATCGGAAAGATTACTCAGCCCATTAATTCGTATACACGATTTCCTGAATACTATTACATGAACAAGATAATCGCAGATCGGATCAGCTCATCCGTTCCGCGCCGAGTCACAAGGGTGTTGGACATCGGCAGCCCAAAGTGCTTTGGACTGTACCTCGCATACCATTTCGATATTGAGATTCATCTGACAGACATAGACCCGCCCAGCGTGGAGGAAGCCGAGGTTCTCTGGAACGCGATAAAAACCCGCGCGAGAGGGAAAGCAGTTTTTTCCGTTCAGGATGTCCGGGCACCAAATTACTCTCAAGAGGAATTTGACGTCGTCTATTCGATGTCCGTGATCGAACATGTCGAGGGAGAGACAGGCGATTCATCGAGCATGCGGGAAATGCTACGGGTCTTGAAGACTGGCGGTCTTCTCCTCGTCACGGTCCCAATTGGACAAACCTATATCGAACAAGACTGCGTTGGGCTCCAAGGAGCAGCGCGCTACACTGGGGATCTGAATCGTTACTTTTTCCAAAGAATTTATACGCCTCTCGCGGCCGAAGAACGGATCATTAAGGCTGCTCCTAAGGCCGCGTTGCGTAAAGCGGTGACAATTTGGCGAAAGAGAAGTGTGGTTGCCAGACTCTACAGGCACCTGGGAACTGATCTTCGAGGACTGCTCGGTTGTTTCAATCCTTTACTTTCCGGCGTGGTGAACGACAGTCGGGAGGGCATCTGTCCCACCCCAAGTGACTATGGTGAACTGCACTCGGGAAGCGACATATATGGCGACCTGATGTTGGCTTGGAACAAAGACTCCCCTGAAAGCGAGAGTTAACTCTGGAGCTGTGGCGCAATCCAGCAATTTCGTTTTTGGAATTAAAGTTGGCGGCGAAGTGCTTCTCGAGGAATCCAGTTCATGAAGATAACGGTGATAGCAAAGCGGTTCTTGCCTGATTTCGAGTCCCGTCTTTTTATTAGGCGCGTCGCATATTACCCTATGGACACTTTTGAGCGCTTGTGTCGCATTCGCGACCCCCTGATACCGCCGCGCGGCCTGTGGTTCGTAGGCGGTGGCCAAGACTATAAAGCAATTAACGAAGAATTTCTGCGCTACATGACAGAACTTTGTGGACTTTCTCCCCACAGCCAGATCCTCGATGTAGGCTGCGGAATTGGGGTAACGGCATCGCGCCTCGCCTCATACCTGGCACCAGATGGTTCCTACAGCGGTTTCGACATCGTTCGCCGTGGCATAACTTGGTGCCAAAAATGCATCTCCGCGCGTTATCCAAATTTTTCGTTCGTTCACGCAGATATTTTCAGCACGCATTATAATCCGAAGGGACTCCGTGCCTCAAACGCGTACCGCTTCCCGTATCTCGATGAACAGTTTGACTTCATACTTTCGAAGTCTGTCTTCACCCACATGATGCCATCTGGGATTCAGAACTATCTCGGAGAGATTAGCAGGACTCTCAAACGCGGAGGAAAGTGTCTTGCGACGTTTTTCTTACTCACAGATGAGTCTAATTTGCTCATCCGCAACGGGCGCAGCTCTTTGGCCTTACGTCACGACCGGGAGGACTGTCGGGTACTCGATCCCCAATTTCCCGAGACGGCTGTCGGCGTTCCTGAATCCTCAGTGAAAACGTGGTGCAGCGCCGTCAACTTGCAGCCTATCCGACCCGTCCTATACGGTTCTTGGTCGGGGCGGCCAAATTATACAAGTTATCAGGACATTATGATTCTTGAAAAAACGGCCTAAATTTGTGTAGATGCCGCTTTGCTCACATCACACTCTGCGGAATCGATGAAACAGGTGTCCGGTCGAGGATGAACAAAATACAAGAAGTTGCAGAGTTTCAGCCCGTTGCCACATGGTGGTCGGCAACCTGATGCTGATGTGAAAAAAAGAATCTGTGCGAGCAAGCGGACGCATTCAAGACATGCTGTAATCTGATTTTGTCTTTTGCGTGGAGCTCACGGGCACTATGAAAAGCAATGACGAAACGTCTGGGTCCAAAGTTGCTATAAGCAAGGATGGCATCACAGGCCACATTGTAGAAGAGATTGAGGAAAGCATTGCCGTGAAGGTAAAGCTGGCGCGCTGCGCGTCCAAGGAGATTGCCGAAGCCGCATCCATCATGGTCGAACGGCTCAAGAGTGGACACAAAGTTATTGCATTTGGAAATGGCGGGAGTGCTGCTGATGCGCAGCACTTCATAGCCGAGTTGGTGGGATGCTATCAAGCCGCGCGCACACGCTGACAGCGAATTCGTGCTCTCTGACTGCAATCGGAAACGATTACGGGTTCGAGGATGTCTTTTCCCGCCAGCTCGAAGCGATCGGTAAAGCTGGGGACGTAGTCCTGGCAATTTCCACCAGCGGAAACTCTCCCAACGTGCTACGCGCACTCGAATGCGCGAGGAAGTTGGGGATTGTTACGATAGGTCTTTCCGGAAAGACGGGCGGTAAAATGCGCTCCTTGGTCGACATCTGTCTGTGCGCCCCGTCGGATTCTACGCCTCGGATCCAGGAAGCTCACACGTTGATCATTCACATCCTTTGTGGAATCGTGGAAAACGCGTTTGTGGCCGCCGCCCACTCTTCGGGTTTGGTGAACGCAACAGCCACCCAGGAGCGATGAACGTGGAGGACCTGTTGAGGCGTCTGCAAACATTCGAGCGATGCCGGGTCGCTGTGATAGGCGACCTGATGCTCGACGAATACCTTTGGGGACATATCGAGCGCATTTCGCCGGAAGCGCCGGTTCCGATTTTGAACATCGTTCGGCGTGAATCAACACTGGGAGGTGCGGGGAACGTGGTCGAAAATCTCCGCAGCCTCGGAGTGCAGGTAGCGGCGTTTGGTGTTGTCGGTCAGGATGAGACCGGTAAGCAGGTGCGCGACCTTCTGAAGGGGCATGGCGTTGACGTTAGCGCGGTTATTCCCGACGCGCTTAGGAAGTCGACGCGGAAGGTCCGCCTGATGTCCCTTGAACATAGTCAGCAGGTCTTTCGGCTGGATGAAGAATCAACTGCTGGGGTCGCTGGCGATATCGAAGATTGCCTGATCAGCATGATTGAGGCGACGGCCGGCGAGGTCCAGGTCATTCTGTGCTCAGATTATATGAAAGGCGTGCTGACAAAACGGGTCCTAGGTGCGGCTTTCTCGGCAGCTCGCGAGCGTGGCATTCCCAGCATCGTAGCTCCCAAGGATTCGAACCCTCAGAAGTATTACAGCGCCGGCGTTCTCATGCCGAATGTGCGAGAGCTGGCGCAACTGGTAGGTACGCGAGTCGATGGCGATGTTTGGTTGAACGATTCAGCTCGGCGGACCCTTGAAATGCTGGGGCTGGAAGCGCTGCTTGTCACACGAGGGAGTGAAGGAAAGTCGCTTTTCGAAAACATCGGGAGCAGCTTGCGTAGAGTGGACATCCCTACCACGGCCCGCAGTGTATACGATGTCACCGGGGCCGGGGATACGGCGATCGCGGCCTTCGCTGCCGCACTTGCCTCAGGCTCTGACCGCGAGAGTGCTGCCCATCTGGCCAATCTCGCCGCCGGGATTAAGGTAGGCAAACGTGGGACCGCCTGTGTCAGTTCAATGGAGCTCATGGAGTGCGTTAGAGAAGAGCACATGAGGTGCCAAGAGATTCAGAATGGAGTTCGCCCACACTCCGTTCAGTCTGTGGTAGAAATTGCGGCCCGCACGGGAATGTCCTAACTTGGCGCTCCCCCGTTCAAGAGTTCGCTAGGTTTTAGCTTGATCCGAACTGAACAACCTGCAATGTCCGCCGATCTCACTCCGAAAGACGCCAACGTGGCAGCGCTCGGAGTTCTGGTCAAGATGAGTGTCCGGAAACGCATTTTCATTCGGGTGATTGAAGCGGTCCTTCACCCCATGGTCGTAGGCTTGGAGCGGCTGCGGCATCCTCCTAGGAATGTAGACGGCGAAGTCAAGAAAATCTTGGTCATGGAATATTGGAATTTGGGCGACATCGTGATGCTATCGCCTTTTCTTAGGAGCTTGCGGATTCATTATCCTAATGCTCGCATCGCTCTGTTGACGAGCCCTAAGGCGGCTCCTTTGGTCGAACACCAAGGGCTAGTGGACGAAGTGACTGTTGTCCGAGTTCCTTGGGCGCAGCACTATTCCCGTTGGAAAAAGTACAATCCCTTTTCTCTTTTGTGGGTCGAATTGTTTCGGACGCTAAAAGTCCTGCGCGCCCAACAGTTTGATTTAGCATTCACGGCAAGGGCGGACATTCGGGAGAATTTTATTCTTTGGTTTGGGGAGGTAAAGCGGCGCGTAGGTTATGCTTTCGGCGGTGTCTGACAGACCTCGTGACACCCGATCTGCAGCACCCTCACTTTTCAAATCGATGGCTGCGACTTTTGGAGCATGTGGGAAAGCGCGTGCTGGTGCGGCAGCCAAGTTTACAGGTGACGTCGGAAGAACAGAAATCGGCCGAAGTATGCTTGGCGGAACGAGGAATTCAAATCGGAGAATTTCTAGTCGGCGTTCATCCCGGAGCGCGAAGCCCAGTTCGGCAGTGGGGTGAAGAGAACTTCGTAATGCTCGCGCGGCGGCTAGAATCGGAATTTCCTGTCAAAATTGTATGGTTTCAGGATCCAAACCAAACGTCATTAGCTACTTACGCGAGCCAGCTTCAGCCTTTAACATTACCGTTGCGCCAGTTTATGGGTGTGCTGAGTCGGTGTCGGCTGTTTATTTGCAATGACAGTGGTCCCATGCACATCGCGACGGGCCTAGGAGTTCCCGTGGTAGGCATCTTTGGTCCGACCGAGCCCGTTTGGTTTGGACCTCTCGGCGAAGGCAATCAAGTTGTGATTCAGCCCGGATTCTGGTGTCGTCCGTGCTTCGACTACTGTCTTTTCGATCAGCCGTACTGTCTGCGGACGATTAAGGTTGAGTCGGTCTTCGAGGCGGCCGCGAAAGCGCTAAATGCTTTGCTTGTTTCGTCGGAAGCAAAAGAAACTGCCTAGTAGGGGTTCAATAGAACGAATCATGGACGAAAAAATAAAAGTTGCAATGATCGGAATCAAAGCGATTCCGGCACGATTTGGCGGATTCGAAACCGCCGTCGACGAGCTATCGCGAGGTTTGGTGAAATCCGGACACCACGTGCGCGTGTATAACCGCTCAGGCATGGCCACCTGGCCGGGGAGAGATTATGAAGGGGTCGAGCTGCTCACTCTGCCCACCGTGCCCTCCAAGAATTTGAGCACTATTGTTCACTCTTTGCTAGCCACGGTGCATGTGATTTTCCATCCGGTTGACGTGGTGCATTACTTCACGACAGGAGCCACCCTGTTTGCGCCAATCCCAAGGTTTCTGGGCATGAAAGTGGTGTGCTCTGTGGATGGGACAGATTGGCAGCGAGGGAAATGGGGAAGATTCGCTCGATCGTACTTGAGATTGTCAGAGCGCCTTGCGGTTTTGTTTTGTCACGGGCTGGTGGCTGACTCGCGCGACGTGATGCGGTACTACCAGGAGACATATGGAGCTGAGCCATGCCTGATTGCGTATGGTATGCGCGAGGCCCGATCCGAAGGGCATGAATGGTTGGATCGGTTTGGTCTGAGAAGCAGAGAATATGTGCTCTTTGTGGGGCGCCTCGTACCGGAAAATAACATCCACCATTTGATTCGAGCCTTCGAAAATACGAAATCGAACAAAAAACTGGTTATCGTTGGCGACGATCCATGGGAGAAAGAGTACGTGCGTTCGCTAAAATCGACGCGTGACCCTCGTGTGGTGTTCACCGGGGGCGTCTATGGCGACGGCTATGAACAGCTACAGAGAAACGCCCATTTGTTCGTACTTCCCGACGAAGTCGGTGGAACTCACCCCGCCCTGGTCGAAGCCATGGGCTTTGGGAACTGCGTGCTGGTGAATGACACGCCGTCGAACCTGGAGGTCATTGGCGACTCCGGATTCAGCTACCGTGGGGTGGAAGGGGCCGACGATCTTCGGAAGCAACTGCAAATGCTGGTTGATAATCAGCAAGCCGTGCAAGAATACCGGGTCAAGGCCAGCGAACGTGCGCAGATGCACTACCGTTGGGGGAAAGTAGTTCACTTGCACGCGACTTTCTACCAGAGCGTGCTCAATGGGGAATCGCTGGGTGCGCTGAAAAAGATGGAATCTGCTACGCAGCGTGATGTCGCCGATGACTAAATCAATTCAAGCTGAAATACCCGTTGAACAACACCGATCACCCAACTGGGAAAGGCCATTCCTGGTGGGCTGCAAGCGCGCGTTAGATGTCGGGGTTTCAGCCTTGTTCCTCATCTTGCTCTCCCCGCTTTTCGCGGTTCTGGCAGCCATGGTCAAGCTGACGTCGCCAGGCTCGACATTCTATCGGTGGCGAGTTGTTGGTCAGGGGGGCCGTCCATTTACGGGATATAAGTTCCGTTCCATGTATTCCAACGCTGATGAATTGAAGAAGGGGCTGGAACACTTGAATGAAATGAGCGGACCGGTGTTCAAGCTTACGAATGATCCCCGAATAACCAAGGTAGGTTCGTGGATGCGTCGCTACAGCTTGGATGAACTCCCGCAACTCTATAGCGTTCTTAAAGGCGACATGAGTCTGGTCGGTCCCAGACCCCCCCTTGTTAGTGAATATGTCCGTTTCACTGAATACCAAAAGCAGAAACTTGCAGTGAAACCCGGTATAACGTGCCTCTGGCAGGTCAATGGCAGGAACGAAGTGAAGGATTTCGACGAGTGGGTGAAGCTTGACCTGGATTACATCAGTCGTTGGACTCCGATGCTGGATTTGCAGATCCTCTTGAAAACGGCAACTGAGGTCTTCGGCGGCGCGGGCAAATGAATCTCTCTGAAAGAATGAACGCTCATCTGATTCTGAAAAGCTAATTTATTATCGGAGAACCCTAGAATGAGAGTGTTGGTGACAGGTGGAGCTGGCTTCATTGGGTCGCATCTGGTTGATCGGTTTTTGAAAGAGGGCTTCCAGGTTCGCGTATTGGATAGCCTCGATCCGAAAGTCCATCCGCACGGCCGGCCAAACCACGTCCCCCGCAACGTCGATTTCATTCAGGGAGACGTAACCGACCGCGTTGCGCTTCTAGCAGCGCTACGCGACGTAGATATTGTCTCTCACCAGGCAGCCTATCAGGACTACATGCCCGACTTTTCCCGATTCTTGCATGTAAACGCTGTTGGAACTTCATTGCTTTACGAACTAATTGTCCAGAAAAAGTTGAAAGTCAAGAAGGTCATTGTCGCTTCTTCGCAAGCCGTATATGGTGAAGGTCAATACGTCTGCTCTGTTCATGGTTTTTTCCAACCAGCGCCGAGGAGTCGAGAGCAGCTCTCGCTTGGGCAGTGGGACGTAAGGTGTCCCGCGTGTAATCAACAGGCCGAGTCATGCCTACTACAGGAGAGCAACACAAATCCATATAATCAATACGCCGTCTCGAAGCTCGCCCAAGAAAAGATAGCGCTTGGCCTCGGTTGGCTTCATGGCATTCCAAGTGTCGCTCTTCGTTATTCGATCACGCAGGGCCCGCGGCAGTCTCTTTTCAATCAATACTCGGGAGTCTGCCGTATATTCGTGGGACGGGCTCTCAAGAGAGAGCCGCTAATTATCTACGAAGACGGCCTCCAGACTCGGGACTTTGTCCACATCAATGATGTGGTAGCTGCAAATATGCGCGTTTTGGAAAGCGATGACGCGAACTTTCAAGCGTTTAACGTTGGCAGTGGTAAGGCGACGACTGTTCTTGAGTATGCAAATCTTGTTCGTGGAAAGCTTTCAACCGATGTCCAAATTAGTTTGTCTGGGGAGTATCGACGCGGGGACAATCGAAATAGCGTGTCGAAAGTCGACAAACTCAAAACGCTGGGCTGGAATCCTAAATACGATCTCTTGGCGATCCTGGACGATTTTCTTGCCTGGGTTGAAAGTATCGGCGGAATCCCTGCGCAAATCCAAGACGCATATGGTGACATGAGAAGAGCTGGAGTCGTTCTCCCGGCAACGGTTGGTCGTTAAGTTTTGACTGCTCCAATCAAATTGCGGGCTCTGGCGGACCCGAGGACACGCTCTCTATTGATGGCGGAAACTGCACCCCCAATGTCACTCGGCAAGCCTTCGTGGATTGCGGCGCAAAGGCACAACCACCTCAGACGTCTAGGCACCCCACTTCTGTTAATAATTTCTGATTTGCCATCCAAAATTGGAGTCGGTGGTTCGCGGCTTGAAGAATAGCTCCACAGCGGGATAGGTTGCGAGACTTCCCGCGTCGACCTTGCCAAGTCAATAGAAAAACGTGCTGTTTACTTCCCGGAGGACTTTGCATGAATGACGGCATGGAGATATTGGACGCAAAGCAATATTTTGAGGAATTACAGCGCGTTATGGTTAGTATTCCCAAGGACGGTATCGACCAGATCGCCGACACCCTCGTGAGAGCTTATGACGCCGGGCGGACCGTGTACCTGTGCGGGAATGGAGGAAGCGCCGCGCTCGCCTCTCATTTTGCTTGTGATCTTGGAAAAGGCACAGCTTACTGTAATGGAGGGAAGAGGTTACGCGCCCTCTCTCTTACCGACAATCTGCCAACTTTGACAGCTTGGGCAAACGACTCCAGCTATGAAGACGTCTTTTCGGAACAGCTGAGGAATTTTGTGCAGTCAGGAGATGTGGTGGTGGCCATAAGCGGGAGCGGCAACTCCAAAAATGTTCTGAACGCCCTGCAAGTGGCGCGAGAGGCTGGAGCGACGACGGTCGGCATCTCGGGTTTCCAAGGCGGAGAAATGAAGTCCCTGTGCGACATCTGCGTAATCGTTCCTTCCAATAACATGCAAATCATCGAGGACTTGCATCTTGCGATGGCTCATTCGATTTTCCGGATTGTCTATAGCCGCATTTCGCGTCGCACGATGACGGCTTCTTCCGCAAGCTGAGCCGGACGCAAAGACGGGTAAGGACCAGCGGTCCAAATTCGATACTCTCACGAAGAACGCTGAATCACCTTCTTCTACAAAATGAAAATCCGAAACCTTCGATATTGGATATTGACCGCCGATTTGCTCTGGGTGCTCGGGGCTTTGGGTCTCGGCATCTACGTGCGATACGCGGGTACGAAAGAGACGACCGATTTCATCCTACATTATCAGGCGTACTCCCTGATGATAATCGCTGCCGTTGTGGCGTGGACTCTTCTTTACTTTGAGATGAGTCTGGACGGCTTCAAAGGCGGCTGGCATTTCTTTGCAATTCTCTCTCAGCTCATCGTTGCCGTCTCGCTTTTGATGATCGTTCTGTTGGCCCTGAGTTTCCTCACCAGACATAACTATTCCCGGCTCGTTATGCTTTATTTCGCGTTTTTCTTTTTTCTTGGGCTTGTCGGCTTGCGTTGTTTAGCGCGCTTCCTGGTTACGTCCAAGCTGAGGAACATAGCGGATCATCGCTGCGTAATTCTCGGACACGGGCCGGTAGCTAAAGAACTTGCCAGTAAGATTGCTTCACACCCAGAACTTCCATTTCGAATCGTCGGATTTCTATTCCCTAGCGAATCGGAGGCATTCAACGGATTCGCTAGCTTACTTGAGACACCTTTCACCTCGGTTAAGACTCTGCAGGTCATAGAACTCCTGGTGAAGCACAAGATCCAGAAGCTCATCATCGCGATGGCGCAGCCCAACGGGGCAGAAGTTCGGAAACTCATTGCCGGATGTCGAAGCGCGGCGATCCGAGTCTATTTGGTTCCGCAGTGGTACGACCTCTATCTGTCAAAGGCGAAGCTGGAAGAGGTCGATGGCCTCCCTATGCTGTCGCTGCAGGAGCGGAACCCCCCTGCAATAAGCTTTGCGCTTAAGCGAACAATGGACTTTGTGTTGAGTGCAGGAATTCTGCTATTGATATCGCCGATACTGGCGGTCGCTGCTTTTGTTGTTCGCAGCAGAAAGGGTCGCGCGTTCCGGACTGAACTCCGTTGCGGCAAGGACGGAGTTCCTTTTGGGATGTACCGACTAAACGTGGAGAGGCATGCAACCAGTCCGGAGCGCTACGAGAGGCTATTGGTCAGATGGAGCCTGACGGAACTTCCCCAACTGTGGAACGTGCTGAACGGCGATATGTCCCTGGTAGGCCCGCGACCCGAGTCGCCCGAGAGGGCCAAATATTACTCAGAGTGGCAGCGGCAGCGACTGAAGGTCAAAGCCGGCGTCACGGGTCTCGCTCAGGTCCACGGGCTTCGGGAACAACATCCCTCGGAGGACAAAGCACGTTTTGATTTGCAGTACATCTTTGACTGGTCGCCGCTTCTGGACCTCAGCCTTATTTTGCAGACGGTATGGACTTTGCTCTTCAGAGGTTTGAGGCAGGAGCCCGTATCATCTGAAGCGGCCAGTTTTGTCAAAACGTCGAACGATTTCGTAGGCAGGGAGGCTGCCGATGTTAATCGTCCGTAGCCCGGTGCGGATCAGCTTCGGGGGCGGTGGAACAGATCTTCCTTCTTATTATGAAAGATTCGGCGGTGCAGTCCTCAGCGCGGCCATCAACAAGCATTTCTATACGGTGCTCGAAAAGAGGGGCGACGGCAAAGTTCAAATTATCTCTGCAGACCTCCGCACCGTCGAAACCTGGCAAGACATTGCGCGCATGGACATTCGTGGCAATGCTCTGGAAATTCCCCTCGCGGTTCTAAAAGAG
>WNFL01272245.1_pt1 | contig 16819 bp, 19 predicted proteins | sample 5400361 | NCBI WGS metagenome assembly WNFL01 (sample SAMN13153351, study PRJNA577476) | soil metagenome | isolation source: 40 cm soil on Douglas fir-dominated hillslope | place: USA:California | collected 2013-09-17 | reverse complement strand
AGTCGATATTACCTGGTGGGATCATGGCAATTCGGGCAATGAGCAAACCGACTCGCAGGATTACCTGGAGATCGCTCATTATTTCCAAAGACATACTGTACAAACTAGATGATACTCACTCTTACTATCACTCTCTCGTACATGTTACCACCCATTACCAACCCATAGGAGTGAGCGAGCGTACAGGTCAAACAAAATGAAGCCTGGCCTCCGAACCTAACCTGAACCACCCCATCGAACCCGTACAAAGTAGGCGGCGTAGTATCTACGGTACCCATTCGACGCTCCATCTCTACATCTCTACCATCCATCAATAATGTCCAGTGTTCTCCCCCGGCCGAGTCGACCTGGTTCGACAGCTTCTCTGCAGATGCTATGTCGGCTGCGGCATTTTCCTGGCTATCTCTCTATTTTGAAGCTTTTGAGCAAGTCATTTGGAATGATGCAATCGCGTCACAATCGCTTTCTTGCGCGCTCCAGCCGCTATTTGTTGAGTAGTACAGTATATGACCCATCGCATCACACGTTACGTATGTTATTTGAGTTTGGTTATTGTATCCTGTGAGTGTTTATTGTTTGGTCCATTCATATCATGTATATACAGCGCACTATGTTGGTCCTTACATACCTCACGGTTGTTTCCCCCGCTCTCTCCCTGGGTTAGGGTGGTCGTGCTCGTCCAACACTATTCGCACAGAGATTACCCTGGGGAGAGTGTAATTCACCATTGCCGTGTCTTTGTCGCAAAACCCCGTCAGACGTGACCGCAATATCCACGTTGGAAAGTCATGGGTCATTAACAGGTGTTGGTCCGAAATGCCCAATTATCGCATAAACGATCATGAAATAGCTGTACATGTTAAAATGAATGGCTAACAGCCTAGGTCCTGCAAGTAGGCAAACCTCACTTGATCGAGCCCGGCTAAATTGCTGACCTGGGGAGAACGCTGCTTAACAACTATCTTTATTACATACAACTTGAACGCATATTTCCGATATCGAAGAGGCTTGGGGAAAATTGTATGGCGTTACGACCAGGCGTGCGCCACCCCTATCCCTTGATGGTCACCTTAATACGAACCTCGCGGACGACTTCCGAAAGTTCCTCTTTAGTCTTCCCCGTCATCAACTCGTGACAGTCGTAGCCGCTATCCCAGTTCATTTCCATGTCATTCTCCCGAGCAATCCCGGCCCGTTGTGCAAGGTTGCCAGAGAAGGTCGCCCACTCGTCGTATTCATCTTCTTCTCCCTCAACTACCCATCCGCCGGATCGAAGGGAGACTTGGATATTACGCTCCTTTGCACGGCAGATCCACTGGGAAGCGAATGTGAGAAGAAGGGGCTTTGGTATCGCACGGACCTCGAGACTGGTGAGGAACGCAAGAGGAGGAACAAGAGCCTTCGGTCCTAGAGAGACGATTACCCTTGGATAGAGGGTGGGATCCACGGAAGTAACGAAAGACCCTTCCTTGAAAGGTGCCTGGTCAGGGTCCCCGCCCTGGGAGATAAAAGAAATCGGGTCGTAGAAAACAGTGGTGATACTGAGACGCAGGGTTTCAAGTGAAGGGAAGAGAAACGATACACGAGAGAGGATGTGAGCGAGAACTTGAGCAATCTCGAGCGCGGTTTTTCCTGGCCAAACATTCGGAACGGCGAGATTCAGGGTAAGATAGCGCATCCGGGGCCAGCGACCACATGAAAGAAGAGTAGAAGCCGCCATGAGTGGAAGGTCCAGCTTTGCGGTGCTCCAATGAAAGATCTTCGGAAGCGGTACGAACGCTGGCTCTTCTGCTGTCGTGCCAGAAAGCTCATATGACTTTGGTTTCTCAATATCGATGAGAGTTTCTTGTGTATCTGGATCGCTTGAGCTAGCCTCGGTTTCGGAGTCCGAAGCTGCTGGGGTACTCGCGTCGTCAGCGAGCGCGAAGTCGAAGCCAAACCATTCCTGGATGCCGAAGGTGACCTCATTGACACGTCTGAACCGAGCAAGTAGACCAATGACGTGACGAGCCATGTCGTTCCCATAGATAGCTCCCATGGTCCAATGCAAAATCCTGACCTCCCGTCCGAGAAAGAGAGGCGGCGAGAGGATACGTTCGAGCCCATGAAGCGCGTCCCAGGTATCGTCGTAAGTGCATACCTCTGCGCTTGTGAGGAGTGGGGAGACATCCAGGATACTGGGCCAGAGACGAGGAGTTTTCTGAGGGAATTTATTCAGAAACTTGACGATGCAGGAGAGCGACTCGAAATCAAGTTGATGAGCAATTGAGAGCTTAGTGACTCCTTCTATAATGCGATGAAACTTCTCCACTTCCAAAGGAACCTGGGAGAAGATTTGTGGCGTCAGCTTTGGCCTTGGCAATATCATGGCAAAGAGGGTAGGCGAGAGCTTCGATCGAGAGACGCGATTACAAGGGCCTTACAGGATCAGTGACATCTTGGGAGATGTTGGAAAAGCGTTTGTTGAAGCGCTTGAGTGCAACGTAGAGGTCGGAGACTCCGTGGCCAGCGACGGGGCCTTGCTTGGAGAAAATATTAAGTGAAGGAGGAAGCTTGACGATATTGCTCATGGCGGTTGGGTGAAAGGGCAGGCGAACAGCCATTTGCCAGCCCCAAATATATACCATACTGGCGATAACGTGATTGGTGTTTATCCCGAGCGCACGTGAGGCTCTTAAGCGAGTATCACTTGTCAAGACTTGTACTTTCCCTACTTAGTTTCCTGCTGCATGTCCGCGTCGCTGGTGGGTTTTAACCTTTTGATTGTTCGACCCGGCCACATCTTACTTGCATCCAATGATTGTACTAGCCCACTGCGCACTGTCTCGTATCTGGGAACAACGTATCTTGCCATCAATAGTAATACGTTTGTGTCAACAAGGGTTTCGTGTGAAAAGCCCACAAATTTGGTGTGTGAACTGGACGCGCTGTTGATGACTGAGAAAGGATGAAAAATCGATGGCCATGGCAAGTGTGCGAAGGTGCTTCCTCCGCCGTGTTGTGCTTTCCACGAGCTCGTCGAGGGCATCATAGATCGCCCGCTGCTTGTTGAGAAATGAGGTAAGCCAAAAACATAAAAGTATATCAACTTACTTATTATGAAGAGCTGCCTCATTGTGGCTGCATAGGCCTTTGGAGAAGACAACCTTGAATGCTTCCGGGATTAATGGGAAGGTAGATCTCAGGCAAGATCGTCCCACGATAGACAGTGTGCCCAGCGTGAACAAGGAGCCTCGCCTCATTGTCGGTAACATCTTTGCTCTTTTGGTCAGGACCCAGATGCCGGTCAGTGAAAGAGAATATCCCCAATCGACGTCAGTAAGCCCCTGAGACCTCTCACATCACCTATCCCACAGTGTTCCTACAAGACGTCATCGGTAGCTTGGATCATCGTATTGCTGGAGCCAGATACACAAGCTTTGTGAAACGAGATATTACCCGAGAACACCATGTCCACTATAGTCGATATTACCTGGTGGGGTCATGGCAATTCGGCCAATTTGAGCAAACCGACTCGCAGGATTACCTGCTGCGAGGAAGAGATCACGCGTTATTTCCGAAGACAGACTGTACAAACTAGCTGATACTCACAGTTACTATCACTCTCTCGTATATGCTACCACCCATCAATACCAACCCCTAGGAGTGAGCGAGCGTACAGGTCAAGGTGAAAAAACTGTCAGCTGTCAGGCAGAGCCTCCAAGCCTCCGAACCTCGAACCTGAACCTCCAACCACCCCATCGAAGTAAGCGGGCTAGTATCTACGGTACCCATTCGACGCTGCATCTCTCCATCTCTACCATCCATCAATAATGTCCAGTGTTCTCCCCCGGCCGAGTCGATCTGGTTCGACACCAGGGACTTTCTCCGCAGATGCCTACTTTTCCATGCAATCCGCGCCTGAAAACCTGGAAGTAGTCGTAAAGGGTGTAGAAGAATTTATTGCACGTCAGATGAGTGAAGGTCGTCGAATCGTACTCGTCACTGTGAGTCGTCGTTCCACGATCCACAATCGTTCCTTCGCGATTCTTGGCTCTAGGGTCAGAATATGGTCTCCTCTTTTCACACTACACTTTCGCAATTATCATTAAGAGAATCGGATGCTGACTTGTACCCCCGAATTCCCCTCATCGACTTTGTATCCAGAGTGGTGGTACAACGGTCCCCCTGGAGCTCAACGTGTGAGACCGAATTGTGTCAACCTTGTATCTCAATGCGCGAGGAGCGCTGATACCCGCTCCCAGCGTCCGATTTCTTGACAACTTCTCCGCCGGTCAGTCAACTCCTATTACCCAATAAGTAGTACTAACCCTCGTTGTGATCAGGTACTCGTGGTGCCACCTCTGCGGAGTATTTTCTCGAGCAAGGCTATGCCGTGATCTTCATGCATCGACAATTCAGCCTACAGCCGTTCCTTCGGCACTATTCACACTCCACCAACCCCTTTCTCAATTTTCTTGATATTGAGGACGACGACTCCGAGTACGAACATTCCTCGATCCCAATGTCTTCGCCTCGCAGATCCTCAAACTTGTCCGAACCCGTGCAGCAATACGAGCCTCCTGGTCCAGACGATGTATCTCTGCCTTGCCGAACACCTCGTGTTGTCGTGAATCCCACTCCGGAAGGGCTGCCACTCCTCTTACGGGTCCTCAAACGACACAAGGAAGTGCACGAGTTAGGCACCCTTCATACCCTTACATTCGTCACCGTAGACGACTATCTATTTCTACTCCGTGCGTTGGCGAAGAGTATGCGAGTGCTGGGTCGACACGCGATGTACTACCTCGCCGCAGCGGTCAGCGATTTCTTCTTGCCGAGGTACAAGATGGTGCGTCGTCTTGTGTTCTTCGCAGACTACAGTACCTGACCGATCCTTCTTTTAATGCACATCGAGTTCAGTCGGAGCACAAAATTCAAAGCGGAAAAGGCAGTTTGCTCATCGAGATGGATCAAGTGCCCAAAATCCTCAAGCCATTGGTGAACGAGTGGACACCGGAGGGCTACATCGTCTCCTTCAAGGTGGGTGCACTCGTACCGCTGCGTCGCAATCATCTACGAATTTTATGGTCTTACCTCTACCTCACCTCGATTCCACCTCGTCTGTCTGATCTATCTAGCTCGAGACCGAATCCGCACTCCTGATTCCCAAAGCGAAAGCCGCGTTGGAACGTTATGGCCACCAGGTGGTCATTGGCAATGAGCTTCACACCCGCAAACACCAAGTTGTCTTCGTCGAACGCGTTGAGGGGTCTGCTGCTCGGGGAGGTAAGAAAGTGCTCGATGACGATAAGGAGGCGAACAAAGGCGGTAGTTCTGTGTCAACGTATACGGAACAGTGGGTGAAAATACGAGAGCAGGACGGGGAAATTGAACGAGTCATGGTTGAGCTACTTGTCAAGAGGCACAATCGGTGGATTGAGAAAGGTGCGGGCGGTAAGACTGTCGTGTAGATATATGAATTAAAAACTAGGGCTTGAATTCTCTGGCTTCATTAGGGTTACCTTTAACGTGCACCTCATGTGGTGTGGCGACCAAACTACATCCATTGCCCTCCTCGATCTCATGGAGATTCGCGCCGGACTTAGCTGCCTAGGTACCCACTGTGCTCTAGTTTGGAGGTAGTGGGAGCATGGATGGAGGGGTGCCATACTGTACCGTCCATACCGTGCTTCTAATAGCTAACCACTGACCCATATGATTTGATGATTTGACCGCCGCGTTGACATGAGCCCACGCTCGTTCCGCTCCTTCGATCTCACCTCAACCGCGACGGATGTCGACGGATGTAGACGATGCTCAGAAACAACAAATGTCAGCATCATCCATTCCAGTCGAACATTCCAGTGCCACGATGGCTTCCGCAATATTGAACGACGGTCCATCTGCCAATCGTCATTCGACAGAACTCCTCTTTGAGGCTCCCAGGACACCTCACGAACACTACAAATCTCTTGACAATGTACACGATGTCGACTCTCACAATTTGAGCGCTGAAGAGTCGGACCAAGACCAACCGAACCACGTCGAACCAGACGGAAAGACAAATTCAAACTCATACTCCACGTCGCAGGCGATGTCGAATAGCCCCCCAATAGTCCTCAAGTCGTTACCTACAACGCCGAATCCCCTAACAAACGGATATTCATCCTATTCCACCCAAGACGATGACGATGAAGACGCGTCAAAATTGCTGATATCCTCATTACGAACTCAGCTCACTGACCTCCATGGCCAACTAGAGATGCTAAACTCCAAACTCATCTCATCCTATTCGCGCATCTCCTCTCTCGAAGATGATCTGGATCTCTCAAACACCAACCTCGACACAACCCAAGCCCGGGTCAAATCCCTCGAACAACAGCGTCAAACTCACATTGAGGCCCTTCAATCCGGCGCCCTCGTTGAGCGGGCCGCGATCGCTACCGAGCTCTCAAGGTTGATGGAACGAGCCACGGAAGAGGAAAGAATGCGGGGAGAGGAGGAAGGAAAACGGAAGGAAATTGAAAAGGATCTATTTGACCTCAGCGCAGGGCTCTTTGGTCAAGCGAACACGATGGTGGCCGAGGAACGGATCGCAAGGGCCTCAGCCCAACGGCGAGTGGAGGAGTGCGAGGCGCAGACCTTGGCGCAGTCGAAGCAGGTCAAGGAGCTTGAGAGTACCGCGTGGGTGCTCAAAGAGGAGAGGAACGGGTTCGAACGTGAGGTCGGCGAACTGAACGGGGTCATCAAGGCTGTCGATCGCAATCGGAGAGACGGCAGGAGACTACGCGTTGGGAACGTACCACACAAGGAGTATGTTGCGTTTGTCGAGCACTTGCGCTCGCTCGTTCCTTCAAGCCCCACTCCGCCCGCCATTTCCACACTCCTTACGCTCCCGTTCTTGGCTCGGCTAGTTACCGAAGATTCGTGAGTATCGTCTCCTAACGACCCTTTTATATCTGACCACTCTCCAGAGAACCAACCCTCCGCCTCGACACCGCACCCTCACTCAATTGGCTCTCCCGCCGCTCTGTCCTAAGCGCGATTCACCACGCCCAGCTCACTCTCGAAGACCTCCATATTGCTACCCTCTTCCTCGAAGCCAACGCCCTCTCTTCTACCTCGTCCTCTCCCGCAAATGCAATGTTGGAGATGCAAATGGGTCGGGTGAAGAAAGTCTCATGTGCTCTTTGTGGCAAGGTCGTTTGGGCTCTCCCAACCGACGAGGATGCACCACCTGAACACGAAGGAGCGGACAAGTGGAACCCGCCCAAGTTTTTGAAAAACGTTGTTGCAGCCGGGAGCTCGGCATCTGTGGGCGTAGGCGTAGGCGTGTCGCCGAGCCCTGCACGGTTCAATAAACGTGCAATGGTCCGACCTTTGTCACCGCCTCCACCAACAAGTCTGCAAACCGTCATCCCAGTCTTCCGCATTTTAACCTCATCCTCTTCGACAACTTCCTACACTTCCAGCTCTTACACACCCACTGGGTCTGGTGCACCAACCGCACCGCAGCACCAACTACGTTCGGCGCCGTACCCCCTGTGTGCAAATGGGTGGTGCCAAAAGCGTCTTCGTACGACGGTCGAGCTCTGGAAGTTCCTCCGGGAGCGTGTCGTCGAACGACTATGGGAGGATGAGACCCGGTCGGAGATGATCATCGCGCATCAACTCAGCCAGGAACAAGGGGACATTCCACCACTCAAACTGAACGTCAACACCACTGCGGAATCGATGCCTACACCGCCTGTACCGCCAAGGAAAAAGCTTGCGGGCCTGTGGGGCGTTATCAGCGGATCGGCGTCTCCCGCCAATGACAATAGCCCAACTTCTTCGTCGGATACGGCTCACGGTACTGGTGTGACCTCACGAGGGATTAATATTGGAGGATTGGCGAGTGGACTTGGTGGGTTCCTCGGACGGAAGAACTCGACGCCGAACGTTAGGCTCGGCTCAAGTCGTGAGCCCAGCCCATCCCCTGGACCGCCTGCACTTCCGCCGAGGAATGTAAGGAGTGCGACTTTGTTTTTGGGCGCTGGGATTTCAAAGGCCCAGGATACGGAAAAGGCCGAAGGGAAAGGGAAAGGGAAAGAGGCACTGGGTGTTCCGGTGGAAGAGGAGAAACCTGATGCTGAGAAGGTCGAGCAAATTGTGCAAGCCGAGGAGGAAAGGCCACCCCTGGTCGAAGAGGTCAAACCTGAGCCTCCATCATCAGTAGGATCGGCACCGCTCACGCATAGCCCGTCCAATCGAACTGACGTGGTTTCACCCGGGGACTTTGCTACTCCTCCTGAAAGCGTAGCTGTTCCTCCTCATGCCGAGACGTTGGCGGAGAAGTTGGATGTCGTTAAGGCAGAGCTTGAGGAGATGGAAGTCGTGACAGAAAGTGCGTGAAATATTTGACTTTACCTTCTCCCTCTGTGTCCGTGGGCTCACTGGCTTGCAGATGCCAAACCTGTCGAAGTGCGAGCGACGGAAACTGTTGAACGCCCCAAAACGCCAGAACTCAAGACAGTATCGAAGGTAGACGCAATCGAGCTGGGACCAACAGAGGACCCAAAGGCTACACCTACACCTGCTCCCCTTGCCCGTAACCCTGCTCGAGTAGTACCATTTGGCGGTACTGGCCCTACCAAGGCGGATATCTCGCGCCCTGTTACACCAGCGGTGACGACAGGAGTGCCGCCTCCCCTGCCCAAACGCGCTGCTGCTAGGGGGGCGGCCCGTCCTGGGAGCACGCTCATCACTCCTGATGTACAGAAATTCCCGCCGCCGAAAAACGAGAGGAGGGCCGCTGGGAAGACTAGGGATGAGGGGGGCGAGAAGAAGGATGAAGCGACGGTTGAAGCGGAAGCCGAGGGAGAGTCCAAGGTCGTAGCGGAGAAGGTCGAGGAAGCCATTGGTGTTGTACCGGTAACCACGGAGGAGGCGAAAGAGGAACCAAAGGTCGAAGCCGGGGCTTCTGCACCCGACCCAGCCTCAGAGGAACCTCTCCCCGTCCCAGAAGTTGCAGCAAATACTGCCACTCCCAATACTCCCATCAATTCCCTATCTCCTTTACCCGAATACACTCTGGAGCCCACGACTGAAACGCCACCCCCAACCACTGCGACTGAAACTACAACCGCGGACCAAGCTTCTATCCTCAGTGCATCTTCTGCCAGCGTGTACACCAAACACACCAAGGAGGCGCTTCCATCCATCCCGGCTACTGCGACGACCGAGGCCGAGGAAGATGTGCCCGAGGACGGTGACGATGAGTGGGTCGGGAACGCTCGGTGGGAGGATCGCGCGTGGAACGAGATTGTCAGGATACGTGAGGAGATGTTCTGGGCGCGCGTGGGGGGCGGAACTGTGGGTGATACGGCGGGGGTAGATTAGTGCCCGGGTTAAGCACTTATCTAAAACAACGGCCAGGGCGGTGATTGAGAAGGACGTGTGGACTGGCTGGTAACTTGGTCCGTATATGTCCAGGTTGTGTGATGTCGTTTTTCTTGGGTAACGTTATTTCCTTCCCCCTGTTCTTCTCACCGATATTTTACCAATTAAATAAAAAGGCGGTTGGATTGCGTTGAGGCTTTCTATGAGAAATGTTACTCGACGTCTGACTGACTATAACCATATTATTCTTGATATTCACCAAACTTGTTATTGTGAATTGGGCTTATGGACTCGCATGTGCTCTTAGACAATGCGCACTCACCCTATTGATCTCGACAGATAGGGCACACACGACCGTGTGTTCGCGCGTCTTCAACATGGGTCGTGCTATACCCCTTATCACAGTTCCAATGTTTACAGAGCATTCTGTAGACTGTCACATTGCGGTACAACTGACTATGAGAACGAGAGGTGTGCATCTGACTTACTTAGCCCAGCTGGCCTTTCAACTACACACCACCCTCGAGTTGCATTATCATGATCGGTCAAATTGGAATGGAGCTACATTGGTATGTACATCCGATAGAAAATCCGTATAGGAAGCACTGTCAAATGCAATAGCACTGGAAAGGGGTGCTGCCCTTTGATGAAAGATACAAAATAGCAGAGTTGCAGGTTGAGCTGCGAGACACCATCCACCATCCACCATCCACCATCTAAGGGTAGAATATCACCGCTTCTTACCCTTCCTTCCTCTCGTCCGCTTCTTCCAACTCATCTCCTCAATTGCCTTGCTTATCTCCTCTCTCTCCTCTCTCTCCTCTCTCTCCCCGACCTCATCATCAAATATATCAGCAACGACAACGTCATCATAGCGCGCGATTTCTTCGACCGCTTCATGGAACACGTCCGCTTGTCCAACCCACTCGTGCTCCTCCATTGATGGGAAACCAGGTGGTGACAAAACGCGAGGCAGTGGAGCAAGAAGGGATATGGTCTCACTCGAGCCAGAATCACCGACTCGATGCGAAACTTCCATGCCAGTATCGAGACCGATGACCCCACCCATAAGTGGACTCGCATCTCCAAAGCCCCCAGGTAAACTTGGCCGACTTGAAGTGAGAGGTCGTTCGGTCGCTGCACGAATCGTAGCGACATCCATAAAACCCCGTCTAGGTTCATCCGGGGCTGTCACAGGAGCCCCGAGGTCTAGTCCATCCACAGCGAATATTTCATCCGCTTCGTCAAACTCCAACATACATGGTGGGGAAGCGAGCGGCCTAGTTCGTGGACTTCGTAGCCCCACCACACCGATACTCCCCGTTCGCTCTCCAACCTTGCTCGCGATACCCCGTCCCAGTCTCCCGAGCTCCTTTACACCTTTCGTCCCCACATCCACCAGTGTACGTGGGTCGTGTCCCCGGTGACGCATCTGCGAAGTTGGCATTCCATTCGGCAGTGCAGGGAGTACTCGCCGGCCTGGTGACGCGGTAGGGCTGAGATTCGTCGAAATTGCGCTCGCAAGCCCTTCATCGAACGAGTTTCGCACACCTCCGTGACCGTGACTGGATGACGACGAATTGCTGGAGATCGGCACACCGGCGCCTCCCATGCTCCCAAATCCCCCCAACTGTGCAACGTACGACCTGCTGAATCCAGTTGGAGCAGCTGCTCCACCCGTAAGGTCGATTAGCGCACTCGAAGGACTCCCCATGAAGCCTTCCGGTTCGCCAATCTCATTCCCTGGTAATGACCTCGACCCAGGTCGAACGACAACCTCCTTTCGTACTTTGACTTCTTGCGCCGGTACAGCAAGGTCACCGCGTGTAAGCAAGGCGTAATAGTCCCCTCCATAAAGCGCACCGAACTTGAACTGATGCGAGAGGTAGACCGAGTTGGGTACGATGGACGGCATCTTTGAAAAAGATGATAACTCGGCGTGTGCGAGATACCTAGAGGCAAGGCATAAAAATCTATCATTGCTCAAGGTAGAAGAGACGCACTCGGTCTTCGACCTTACAGTTGCCTTCCTCCTGTTGTCTTCCACGGACGTGAAAACACCTTTGACCTCACCCCAATCCCTTGCACGTCGTAAATTCCACGTCGCAACTACACTCTCTTCATATACCAACGAACTGTCTTCAGAGCCAGCGCCGCTCAACCCAGCACCGATACCACCAGCTGCGTTCACTATCCGAGTGAGGGTCCCACCCCCGCTCCCGCTCGAGGCAGATATGCTCAAATTCGTTGAACCTGGAGTTGTGTCCTGCCGCTCAGTTGTCGCTACTCTAACAGTAATTCTAGCGAGGGCTAGCGTCGCTTCCTTCTTGTTGAAGAGCAGAACGTCTTGGAAGGCCTGCTTGGCCTGGCCGTTGTGGGACGAACGGGTAGGTGATGGAACAAGGCCTTGCGCATGCAGCCGAGGTGATGAAGTCAGGGAACCGATTGGTGTCGTCGAGGCACTCGCCCGGCGGTAGTGCGAGGTTGAGGTCGATGGGCGCAGAGGGTTGGGAAGGATCGCGGAAGACAGAGAATGCATGTTCGTAATGAATGTGAAGCTGGGTGGCAGTTGCTTTTCAAAAGGGAGCGGACCAACGTTTGCTACGGTAGGAGTAATGGCCGTGGCAGGTTGAGGCGACTCATTGGCTGACATTGCGCGAACCCGAACATTGGGGTAAAGGACTACTCCGAGAGGTTGCTATATCCAGAGAGGTAGATATCAGTGATAGCCCTGACCTGTTAGCAAAAGCACGCACCAGCTCGACTGCATTATGCGCCCTACCTTCCAAATGGAGGTAAGGATCTGGTTGACCGCCATAGGAGTTCGTAGCAAATGCATCTGTAACATGGGTTATTCATCAGTGACCAACTCCAGGGATGGGGGATGTATACTGACGAATCGTGCCATTCGAACTCCCGAATCCAACCCATCTCCCGTCCTTCTCCCAAACAAGTTCTCCAACATCCGCCTTAGTGGCACCCCTGACCAAGTCATATATGTGCCACACCGTTTCCCCCGCGCTTGCAACCTCTATCTCCTTCTCGCTTCCGATGCTAGCTTCATACGCAGTGGCCCTGGGACGGATGGAGAATATACGCGTGACTAAGCCATCCGTACCCGAGACGGCGAGTCGGGTCGCATTTGGGTTCCACGCGAGTGAGGATATGCCCTGAGAGGAGTGGGAGTTCGTGCGGGGAAGGTTCACCCAGCGGAACTCGGCAACTTTGCGCGGAGATGACGTTGGACCATGCAAGGGCATCAAGTCGATCACGGTAACAAACGCATTGCCTTTGTCTACCACTCCTATCTGGCCAGACTCGTCGATTCTAGGAATCCCGCCTCCGCTAAATACCTCTGATAGCCGCTTCCTAACGCCGAGCATACCAAGTGGAGATGACGAATTCGGCACGCTCTTCGAGAAACCGAATTTAGGGCCTCCGTTGTCGGAACTTGAACTGCGACTTGCGGCGTCGAGAGCCATCCCACCAAGTGCTTTTACACCACTCCAAACCCCTGAGCTGATGTCTACCGCCCCTTTTACTGCCGTGTCCATAATCGCCACGGACGTCGAGGTTGTTCGAGCATTCGTGGTTGCATAGGCATACTTTTCTGCATCGGCTGCCGAGGATGGCGGAGCAGGCGATGAGTATGCGAGCAGACGACCTGATAGTGCGAAAATGAGGTTTGAAGTTTGTGACATGGGTAGGACATGGAGGAGGGGGAATCCGGGGATTATGGATGAGAATACATGGAGAGCGGGAGACGGGTGTGAAGCAGACACAACGATGAAACTGTTTGATGCTTGGATAGATGTTGCGTGGGGAATTGCATGACGATGGATGATCGAATGCGAGGCAAGCGAGTAGACATGGAGCTGGGTATTAGGAGCAGCGCCGAGGAGCATGAGGAGAAGTGTGTGATCGCTGTCGCGTGTATTCGGACGTGATAGTATCGTAGCGCTGGATAGGGAGCCGATCGCTGGGTAGTGGGCGAGCTCGCGAACTGCATCGAGGTTTGTGGCATCCCATAGTTGGAGACCGTCAGAGTAAGTAACTAAGAGAAGTGTACTGGGCGACATATGGATGCATTGAATCAGCAGGAAGGACGTTTGAAGTGGGAAGGACGGGGAACCCACCGGCCATGTGCATTGTACCAGGCAGCGTGGATGATGTCGTCGTTGTCATTCTCAATGGGGAGGGCCCCGTCTTCGTCGAGCAGCTGACCAAACCTCGGAGCTTGCAGACCAGAGAGACTATAGTGGCCAAAGGAGACAGGACGAGCGCTCTTGGAGGATGTGCTACCCTGGGCTTGGGTCTGGTTGGTGTTGGAGAGCGATAGAGACGATAAAGAAGAGAGCGTATGTGGAATATGAATATACTGCTTTACGGTACGACCGAGTGTCTCAAGGCGCGTGGAATGCCTAGCAGCCGCCGTGGGCCGTGGTCAGAGTCATCAGCATCATCGTCAGCATCATCCTCGTACCTGACCAACTGTGGTGATACAATATGACCCGCTATCTTGCTACTCTTCTTCTCGTCGTGTGCAGCATCCATGGGTCGTCGCTGGGCTGGAGGGGACAACGAAACGAGCGTGTGTGGCGGGCCGAGTTGGCGAACGGAGGGATTTGTGGGAGATTGCAGTTGTACATTCTTGTTCATAAACCACGTATTCGACAGGTTTCCAGTAAGTTGCGTTGCGTTGCGTTGCGCTGCGTTGCGGACCCGATGATGGAAGCGGGTCCAGGATAGAATGCTGGCCTCCCTGGTTCCTCCCTGGTCCCTCGTCGAACCTAACCATGACTCGTCGCTGTCCAGAACATTCTCGAAGCGCCTGAAAGCGCTAGTACGCGTCGTAGTCACCAGTGAACGCGCTCTGTCATACCACATCCCGAAGCGGCCTGCTTCTTGAACCTGGCACACTCCCCGTTCGAGGCCAACGCGTAACTTGTCGCAAAAAATATGGCACATAATGATGATACAACTCCGTTGCTAAACGCAGACGCATCCCAGATTGTTGCCACACGGAGGGCAGCCACGGGTTCCATTTTAACCGTCATCTTCATCGCCGCCCTCATAACCCTTATCGCTGTCCTCGGAGCAGACGAGATCGACCTCAAGTCACATTGGTTACTACGAGGAAGCCCACACCAGGCCGCGCGGAGGGTCCTCTCAAAATACCCAGTCATTGTAAGCCCCCAGCACTCTTCCACTAGTATTGCCACTCGCTAATACCCACACTAGGACGGTCACATAGGTACTGCTCCGTTTCATGTATTGATAAATCCTCCACCGGTCCTTACAAATTTCCATTTCGACGTTGCATCCTCGTAATTGCACTCCTTGACAGACCTCCCGGAAGTTGCGCGCATAGTTTACAATAACAACCTTACGGCCATACCCCTTGACAAGATCACCTTTGGCCATGTCGATATACCTCGCCTCCGTCAAGGTCACGTCGGAGCCTTCTTCTGGAGTGTCTACGTCGATTGTAAACCGGATAATGAAAACTTTACTCGACCTAGCTATCGCGTACGGTTCGTGTGAACTCCATTCCATCCGTCACCCAATTGGTCTTTGAGCTCTTTCTCTTCAGCGATACACTCGAGCAAATAGATATTTCCAAAGGTCTCATCGACAGGTTTTCAAATGTGGGATGTCACTCTTGCCGTTGATTGGTTCCTCAAATCTACCCCACAGACATTTCAGCTAGTTTCAACCGCACTCGAAGCCAAGGAAGCTATGCGATCAGGGAAGATAGCTGGATGGCTGGGAGTCGAAGGGTACATGCCCGATTCTGCCCTTCTCGGCCTGAATATCTGAGAGCTCATGTTCTTCCCTCTGTCAGCGGTCACCAACTCGGCAATTCGCTCTCCGTCCTTCGACAGTATTACGCGCTTGGCGTTCGGTATATGACACTCACTCACGCCTGCCATAACGCTTTCGCCGATTCTGGTGGCATACTCGAACCACTCCCGCCACTTCACCACGGACTCTCTGACTTTGGTGTTGAACTGATCAAAGAGATGAATCGGTATGAGTTCGTTTCATTATTTAAGAGGATATCCATCCTCATCAAAACCCTCAGACTTGGAATGCTCGTCGACCTCTCCCACACTTCAGACGACACCGCGCGACATACGCTCAACGTCACACGCGCACCTGTCATCTGGTCTCACTCGTCCGCTCGCGCTCTACACGACGTCGCGCGTAATGTGCCTGACGACATCCTCAAGCGGATTGGTATGTACAAACACGTGTTACATCATTTTATCCATGTTTGATGATGTACGTCAATATTTGACCTGTGGTTTTACCAGGTTTCCCGCATGGCAAGAAAGGTAAAATTGATGCCGTCGTGATGGTCAACTTTTCACCCTATTTCGTTGCCAATCCTGGGGAGGCCGACGTAAAGATTGTGGCGGACCATATTGAGCACATTGCGAGGATTGCGGGGAAGAAACAGTGCGTCGAAGATTTTTCAGTTGGTTTTGGGCGAGCGACTAGGCTCACAAACTGCGGTTTAGTGTCGGCATTGGCTCCGATTATGATGGAATGAGTATCACGCCACAAGGCTTAGAGGACGTTTCAAAATACCCGAATTTGGTGTGTATTCACCATCGCATTAGACACACCGTTGGTGATACTCGGAGTTTCTTCCAGTTTGCAGAGCTCATTTCGCGCAAGTCCGGCTGGGATGTTACCTCTCTCGCAGGACTCGCGGGTGAAAATCTCCTGCGGGTGATGGAGGGTGCGGAAAAGGTCGCCAGGCAGATGCAAAAAGGCGGTATCAAAAGTAGCTGGCAACTCTGGGAGGGCCGAGATGACCTCCCTGTCCGGGACAAGTGGCCGGGCCTTGTTTGGCAAGACGTACAGGCATAACAATATGCATGTTCAGGTTAGAGTACCTATAGCCATCCAGTCAATCGAACAGCGCCGAAATATATCCACCCACAATCATTTCTTCAATTCATCTCCCGAACACATCCAAATCAGTCACTTGCACTACCGGATTAACTATGACTCAACACACGAACTGAACAAGTTCAATATAGAAAGCAAACCAGACCAGAGATCATGTTCCAGATCGCAGTAGGAATATTAATGAATGTTTGTGTTTGCAGAGCGAGTGTGGTGATTACTACTGGGAACTGCATTTAACGCCCACGTATGGCGCACAGAAACCAGACTTTGGTTCAAACACTCGGTGGCTCGTTGGTACAGGGACAGGTAAGAGAGCGCCAAGTGAAATTATATTTATTATTATTAATTGATTCTAGTCTCTATACAGATTCAAGCAAGCAATGCAGGCAATGCTGTTGCTGTTGCTATTGCGAGTCTGGCGAGTCTGGTGAGGTGCTGTGTCACCTCACTAACCTCCTACAACATACAGGCGACCTACCCCAACTCTACAGGTAACATGCTGAAGCCTCACCCTCAGTTGGTTTGGTCTTAACCA
>WNFL01195912.1_pt1 | contig 16825 bp, 13 predicted proteins | sample 5400361 | NCBI WGS metagenome assembly WNFL01 (sample SAMN13153351, study PRJNA577476) | soil metagenome | isolation source: 40 cm soil on Douglas fir-dominated hillslope | place: USA:California | collected 2013-09-17 | reverse complement strand
ATCCACATGGCGCTCGGGGGCCGACTGCTGAGCACCCGCTACGTGCCCGGGCGACTCTTCAGCGTCAATGACACGACGGCGCGCCTGGTCCCGGATCTGTTCGCGCGCAATGAGCGGGTGGTCCTGGAATTCGAAGGCGAGTGCGGGCGCTACGCGCTGGTGATGGTGGGCGCCCTGTTCGTCGGCAGCATGAACACCGTCTGGCACGGCGATATCGCGCCCCGCGGCGGCCGGGCCCCACGCGCACTGGCGTTGCCCGGGCCCGGCCAGCCGGTCCAGCTCGCGCGTGGTGCCGAGCTCGGCCGCTTCAACATGGGATCGACGGTCATCCTGCTGCTGCCGGCGGCGGCGGGGGGCTGGGAGACGGGCCTGTCCGCGGGGCGCACGCTGCGCGTCGGGCAGCGGATCGGCGTCCTGCCCGGAGCAGGTCCGCGATGAAGCCCTCGACCCCGCACTGGCGCCCGCTCGCCACGCGCGAGATGCTGCAGCGTCGCGCCGCGCTGCTCGCCACCGTGCGCGAATTTTTCGCGGGTCGCGCGATCCTGGAAGTGGACACCCCGCAGCTGGTGAATTTCGCCGTCACCGACCCGCAGCTGCATTCGGCCGAGGTGCGCTGGCCGGGCGCCGATTCCCGGCTGCGCTTTCTGCACACCTCACCCGAATACGCGATGAAACGGCTCCTGGCGGCGGGGAGCGGTGATATCTATCAGCTGTGCCACGTCTTCCGCGGCGGAGAACGCGGCGCGCTGCATAACGCGGAGTTCACGCTGCTGGAGTGGTACCGGCTCGGCGGGTCTCTGAAGGCGCTGATGAACGAGGTCGACGCCCTGCTGCGCGCGCTCCTCGGTGCCAGCGCGGGAGGCGCGACGCGGGCGGTGAGCTACGAGCAGGCTTTCCAGGAAGCCCTCGCACTGAACCCGCTCACCGACTCCGATGAGGCGATCGCCGCTTGCGCCTGCGCGCGGGGACTGGACGCCGCGCTGGTGCAGCGCTGCAACCGCGATGAGATGCTGGACCTGCTGATGGGCGCGCAGATTGGTCCGCGCCTGGGAGAGGATGGCCCTGTGTTCGTGCACCGGTATCCGGCCAGCCAGGCCGCCCTGGCCCGCCTGGACCCCGCCGATTCGCGCGTAGCGCTGCGTTTCGAGCTGTATCTGCACGGTGTCGAGCTCGCCAACGGCTTTGAGGAACTGACCGAGGCCACCGAGCAGCGCGCGCGCTTCCAGGAAAATCAACGCAGCCGCGCCGCGCGTGGACTGACGGTTCCGGCGATCGATGAGTACCTGCTCGCGGCGCTGGCCTTCGGGCTCCCGCCCTGTGCCGGGGTGGCGGTGGGCATCGATCGCGTACTGATGCTGGGCAGCGGAGCCCGGAGCATCGGGGAAGTGCTCCCCTTCAGCAGCGAGAACGCGTAGGCGCCACTGTGGGCGGGGCGCTCACCCCTTGGCGCGCGAGATATACACGCCGGTGCGCGTATCGACGCGGATGATCTCACCCTCGTTGAGGAACAGCGGTACCCGGACCACCGCTCCGGTTTCCAGCTTGGCAGATTTCTGGCCACCGGTGGCGGTATCGCCGCGCAGACCCGGATCAGTCTCGACGATCTTCAGCTCGACGTGAGCCGGCGGCGTCACGACCAGCGGCACGTTGTTCCACAGCGTGACGGTGCAGTTCACGCCGTCCTTGAGCCACACCGCGCCTTCGCCTACGACGGCCTTGTCGGCCGAGTACTGCTCGAAATTGTCCGGGATCATGAAGTGCCAGAAGGTGCCGTCGTTGTACAGATACTGCATCTCGGCGTCGGTCACGTCGGCCGCCTCGAGGGACTCGCCCGAGCGGAACGTACGCTCGATGGTCCGGCCGTTCTTGAGATTGCGCACCTTGATGCGGTTGAAGGCCTGCCCCTTGCCGGGCTTGACGAATTCGTTGTCGACGATAGCGTACGGGTCGCCATCGAGGATGACCTTCATCCCGGAACGGATCTCACTGGTGGTGTAACTCGACATGGCTGCGCTCGCCCGCCGGCCTTTGGCAAACTGGCCGTCCTGAAAGGGCGCGTATGATAGCGGCATCACCTTCCGCCTGCCAGGGAAGTGCGACGGCGGTCGGTTGCGGGTTGTGGCAGCGGGCCAAACCGCGGCATGGCGCACGGCGCGGCACGGGCATAATGCTAGACTTTTCACCCTTATGGCCAACCCAAATCGGCACCAGTGGCCCTCGGAGCAGGGATTGGACGATACGGCGGCAGTTCCGGTGCTGGTCCAGAGCGTTTCCCGCAACCACGTGGAAATGCTCAACAGTCTGCTGCGCAATGCCGGCCTGGCGGCGCATTGCACCTGGATACCGGCGGTGCAGGATATCGCCGATGCGCTCGAGCAGCTCAATCCGGAGCTGCTGGTGTGCATCGAACCCACGGACAAGGATCTGAAGGCCATGGCCTCGGTACGCGACCTGGTCGCTTCCGCCGTGCCCCTGGTGGTGGTCCGCGATCAGCCTTCAGGCGCTGCCGCGGGCGAGGACATGGCGAACGGGGCGCGGGATACGGTGGCCCTCGGGAGCGTAACGCACCTGACCGGAGTCCTGCGCCGCGAGCTGCGCGCCTTCCGCATGGAGCGCACGCTCACCACGACGCTCCGTTCCGCCCAGGACTACCGCCAGAAACTCGAGACCGTGCTGCGCCGCTCGAACGATGCCATCGCGCAGGTGCAGGAAGGAATCGTCGTGCAGGTCAATGATTCCTGGCTGGAGTTGTTCGGCTACGCTGAGCCCAGCGCCCTGATCGGCCAGCCCGTAATGGACCTGTTCACGCCGGAGTCGCAGGCGCCGCTCAAGGGGGCGCTGGCGGCCTGCCTGCTCGGCCGCTGGAGCGACCATCTGCTCAAAGTGGACGCGCTGGTAGGCGATGGTTCGACCGTGCCGCTCGAGCTGGTGCTCGACGCCAGCGAGTATGACGGCGAGCCCTGCGTCCAGCTGATCGTGCCGGTGTTCAAACGCGACGACAAGCAGCTCGCCACCGAACTGGCGGACGCCGTGTGCCGCGATGCGACGACCGGCCTGTGGCTGCGGCGGCACCTGCTGCGCCTGTGCGGCGAGCGGCTCGCCAAGCCCCCCGCGGGGGGCGTGCGCTGCTTTGCGCTGGTCCGCATCGACCGGTTTGACCTGCTCTCCAGGGATATTGGCGTCAGGGGCGCTGAAGAATTGCTCGCGCTGTTTCCGGCCCAGATACGCGCCATGCTGGGACCGCATGACATTGCCGGTCATTTCGGCGCGGCCAGCCTGCTGCTGCTGCTGGAGCGGGGCAACGCGCGCGACGCCGAGGCCTGGAGTGAGAGCCTGGTGGAGCGCGTCGGCAAGCACGCCTTCCCGGTCGGCGAACGCCGCGTGAGCATCAGTTGCACGGTGGGCCTGGCGCTGGTGGCCAACTCCGATCCGAACCTGGACGCGGCCATCAACGACGCGCAGGAATCGGCGCGCCGGGGCGCCGAACGCGGCGGTAATCGCGTCGTGGCCAAGGAGCGGGTCGATCAGGACGCGCGGGTGCTGGCCTATGACCAGGTGTGGGTCAAACACATCAAGGCGGCGCTCACCGAAAACCGCTTCCACCTGGTGCAGCAGCCGATCGCTTCGCTGAGCGGCGGCACACAGAGCAGGGCCGCGAGGTCCTGCCCTCCGAGTTCCTGCCGGCGGCCGAGCGCAATGATCTGATGCGTCCCATCGACCGCTGGGTCCTCGGGGCGGCGCTGGCGTCCATCGCCAAGCGCCAACCGGACCAGCTGTTCGTGCGGCTGTCGCGTGACAGCGCCCTGGATACGACGCTGATGGAGTGGCTCGATGCACAGCTCAAGACCACGCTGGCCGAACCCCAGCGGCTCTGTCTGCAGGTGACCGAGGCGGTGGCGGAGAACAACATGCCCGCCATGCACCAACTGCAGACCGATCTGGCCAAGCGGCGCGTGAAATTTGCGCTCGAGCATTTCGGCGGCGGGCGCGATTCAGCGGGCCTCATCGGCGTGCTGCCGGTTGATTTCCTGAAAATCGACGGCTCCCTCATGCAGGGCCTCACAGGCGATCCGAAGCTGCAGCAGAGGGTGCGCGCCATCGTCGACACGGCCACGAAGCGCAACGTCAAGACGGTGGCCGAACGCATCGAGGATGCCAACACGATGGCGGTGGTCTGGCAGCTGGGCGTGCAGTTCATCCAGGGCTATTTCGTGCACGCCCCCGAAGAGGTCGTACTCAAGTCGTGAGGGTAGCGGCAGGGTGCCCGGCGGTGGTACCGGCCCTGCGGGCCCTGCTGGCGACGTCCCTGCTGGCCGCGCTCGGCTCCTGCGCTCCGGCCGGTACCGGCGCAGCAGCGCCCACGATCATCGTGGGTACCGGACTCGCGGCCTCGCAGCAACTCACCCGCGCCGTGGATGCCGGCGGCGTCCGATCACTGGACCCTTCGCTGTCCACCGACGTGCCCGGAGAGCGGGTGCTGGACGATCTGTTCGAAGGCCTCACGCGACTCGACGAACGCGGCGAACCGGCGCCCGGCGTCGCGGAGCGCTGGGAGCAGAGTGCCGACGGGCGAGTCTGGACCTTTCACCTGCGCGAGGCGCACTGGTCGAACGGCGCGCCGGTTCAGGCGGCGGACTTTGTCTATGCCTGGCGCCGCACAGTGGATCCAGCCACCGCCTCCGACTACGCCCAGGCCCTGGCTGCGGTGGTCAATACAATTGCGATCAGCGAAGGCCGCATGAGTCCGGCCACCCTCGGCATCGAAGCGCCTGATCAGCGGACCGTGCGGGTGCGGCTCAATGCGCCGACTCCATACCTGCTGAGCCTGCTGACGAAAGCCTACGCCGCGCCTCAATACGAGCCGGCGATTCGCGCCCACGGCGAATCCTGGGTACGGCCCGAAAATCTCGTGAACAACGGCGCGTTCCTGCTGCGCGAGCACGTCATCGGCGGGCGCATCACGCTGGTGCGCAATCCGGCCTACTGGAATGCAAATCAGGTGCGGCTGACGCAGGTCGCCTACCTGCCGCTCGATCGCGCCGCCCAGACCGACCGCTTCTTTGCCGGCGATCTCGCCTTCACCGATTCCTTCTCCGCCGAGCAGACCGCCTGGCTGCGCCAGCGCCTCGGCGATCAGGTCGTGAGCGGCCCCTACCTCGGCAATTTCGTGCTGGGCCTGAACCTGGTGCGCCCGCCGTTCGCGGGCAACCCATCGCTCCGCCTGGCCCTCACGCTGGCCGTAGATCGCGAGCCGCTGGTCCGCTACGTGCGCCAGGGCCTGTACCTGCCCGCCTACACGCCCACCCCGCCGCTGCCGGGGTACCGCGCTCCGGTGCCGCAGTGGGCGGGACTGCCCGAGGCGCAGCGCCACGCGCTGGCACGGCAGTACTACGCGGCCGCCGGCTATTCGGCGCAACGCCCGCTGCACGTCGAGTTGCACTACCCGACGGACTCGGACAATCGGCGCACCTACGAGGCGGTGGCGGCCATGTGGCGTGCCAATCTCGGCGCTGAGGTGAGCACCTACAACGAGGAATTCCGGGTGCAACTCAACGAGCGGCACCTCAAGAAGCTGAGTCTGTTCCACTTTGCCTGGATCGGCGATTATCCGGACCCCTTCACTTTCCTGCAGCTGTTCCAGACGGGTTTTGGCTACAACGACGGCGGTTATTCCAATCCGCGCTACGACGCCTTGCTGAACGCGGCCGGCAACGAAGCCGACGCCGCGCGACGCTACGACGAGCTGGCACAGGCCGAGGCCCTGCTCAATGCGGATGTAGCCTGCATTCCACTCTACTATTACGCCACCCGCCATCTCATAAAGTCTTACGTGCGCGGCTGGACCAGCAATATCCAGGACCGCAATCTCTCCCAATACATGTACCTGCTGGAACACCAGGGGCAATAGCGTGCTGCGTTTCCTGTTGCGCCGGCTGCTCAGCGCCTTGCCGACCCTGCTGGTGATCGCGACGCTGGCCTTCGTGCTGCTGCACCTGACGCCCGGCGGACCCTTCGACTCCGAACGGGTCCTGGTACCGCAGATCCAGCACAGCATCGAGGCCCGCTTCCACCTCGACGAACCGCTCTGGCGCCAGTACCTGCGCTACCTGGGGGATCTGGCGCACGGGGACCTGGGGCCCTCCTTCCAGTACCGCAACACTTCCGTGAACGAACTGATCGCGCAGGGGATGCCCGTGGACCTCGCGATCGGCGGCGCCGCCATGCTGATCGCGCTGCTGCTCGGCCTCAGCGCCGGATTGCTGGCCGCCACGCGGATCGGCGGCTGGCGCGACCGGCTGCCCATGAGCCTGGCGATGCTGGGCATTTCCGTGCCCGTGTTTGTCACGGCACCGCTCCTGATCCTGGTGTTCGCCATCCGCCTGCACTGGCTCCCGGCCGGTGACTGGGTGAGCGGTTCCTGGCAGCATCTGGTGCTGCCCTCAGTGGCGCTGGCCCTGCCCTTCACGGCCTACATCGCACGCATCGTCCGTTCCGCCGCCATCGAGGCGCTGGCGAGTCCGTTCATCCGCGCCGCGCGCGCCAAGGGATTGCCCACGCGCACGATCGTGCTGCGCCACGCGCTGCGGCCCACGCTCATGCCGCTGGTCTCTTATCTCGGACCTGCGCTGGCCGGCGTCCTCACGGGCTCGATCGTGATCGAGCAGGTCTTCGGCCTGCCGGGGATCGGGCGCTTCTTCGTGACCGGCGCGCTCAATCGCGACTACACCCTCGTCACCGGAATCACCGTGCTGTATGGCGCGCTCATCATCGCGATGAACATCCTCGTGGACCTGTGCTACGGCTGGCTCGACCCGCGCGTGCGTACCCGGCCATGAGTCCTGCAACGCGGAATCCAGCCCCGCAGCGCGATGGACCATGGCGCCGCAGCGGGCGGCGCTTCTGGGCCCGGCGCGGCGCGCGCTGGGCGCTTTGGCTGCTGGGCCTGATCATCGCGCTCTCGGTGCTGGTGCCCGCCCTCTCGCCCCACGACTACGCCACGCCCTCATGGGCCCACATCTTCAACCGCCCGAGCTGGCGCGACGGCCAGTGGTTCGGGACCGATGGCCTGGGACGCGACCTGCTGGTGCGCGTGATGTGGGGCTGCCGTATCTCGCTGCTGGTCGGCATCGCCGCGAGTCTCGTGAGTGTCGCGATCGGTGTCGCCTGGGGCACCACGGCGGGCTATATCGGCGGCCGCACGGACGGGCTGCTGATGCGCACCGTCGACGTTCTGTACTCCGTCCCCTTCATCCCGCTGGTGATCGTGCTCGAGGTGCTGTTCGGCCGCAATTTCCTGCTGGTGTTCGTCGCCATTGGCGCGGTCTCCTGGCTCGATATCGCCCGCATCGTGCGCGGCCAGACCCTCGCCATCCGCTCGCAGAACTACATCGAGGCGGCGCTCGCCTTGGGGCTGCGCACGCCCGCCGTCATCTGGCGGCATGTGATTCCCAACCTCCTCGGCCTGGTCATCGTGTACGCCACGCTGACGGTGCCCACCTGGGGCTGGGTGTGCAGGCGCCGCTGGCCTCGCTCGGCTCGCTGGTCGCCGATGGCGCCAACGAGATGCAGGCCAACCCCTATCTGCTCGTGATCCCTGCGGCCTTCCTGGCCGCGATCATCCTGTGCCTGAACTACCTCGGCGATGCGTTGCGTGACGCGCTCGATCCTCGTCATGACTGATACACGCCCATCGCTCCTGCAGGTACGCGGCTTGAGCGTGAGCTACGCCGGATCACAGGGTCTGCTGCCCGCAGTGAGCAAGGTCGATCTTGATCTCCAGGAACACGAATGCCTCGGGGTGATGGGTGAATCGGGTTGTGGGAAGTCGCAACTCCTGTTGGCGATTCTCGGACTGTGTGGAAGTGCCGCGCGCGTCACCGGCAGCATCCGCTATCGCGGCGAGGAGCTGCTGGGCGCCAAGCCCGCGCGCCTGGCGGCGCTGCGCGGACGGCGGATCGCGATGGTGTTCCAGGAGCCGCAGAGCGCGCTGAACCCTTACCTGAGCATCGCAGCGCAGCTGTGCGAGGGCGCGCGCCATCATCTGCAGCTCACGCGCCGCGCCGCGCTGTCCCGCGCGGCTGAACTGCTGGAACTGGTGCAGATCAACGCGCCCGGCGTGCGGCTGCGCCAGTTCCCGCACGAACTCTCGGGCGGCATGCGCCAGCGGGTCACGATCGCGATGGCGCTGATGTGCGAGCCGGAGATCCTGTTGCTCGACGAGCCGACCACCGCGCTGGATGTGACGATCCAGGCGCAGGTGCTGGACGTCCTGAGCTCGATCCGGGCACGCACCGGCGTGGCGACGATCTTCGTCAGTCACGATTTCGGGGCGCTGGCCACGATGGCCGAGCGCCTCACCGTGATGTACGCCGGGCGCGCCGTTGAACAGGGCACGATTGGACAGCTGTACGCGGCGCCCCTGCACCCGTACACGAGCGGCCTGCTGCGCTCGCTCCCCCGGCTCGACCTGCCGCTGCCGAAGCGGCTCGCGGCGATCCCCGGACAGCCCCCGGACCTGGCGGAACTGCCGCCCGGCTGTGCCTTCTCGCCGCGCTGCCCGCTGGTTCATTCCGCCTGTCTGGAGCGTCCGGCGCTGCGCACGCGCCGGACGGACCAGAAGGTGGCCTGTCATTGCGAGCTGCCCGCGGACCGGATCGCCGAGGCCTGGTCGTGACGATCGCGAAGGCAGAACCGCTCCTTGCGGTCAGCGACCTGAGCGTGCGCTACCGCTCAGGGCTGCGGCTGCTCGGCGCCCACGCCGTCCGCGCCGTGGCTGGCGTGCGCTTCACCATCAGCCGCGGCGAGAGCTTAGGGTTGGTCGGCGAGTCGGGCAGTGGAAAATCGAGCATCGCGCGCGCGTTGCTGCGGCTGATCCCGGCGAGCGGTTCCGTGCGTTACCAGGGCACGGAACTGCTCCAGGCCCGGGGCAAGGCGCTGCGGGCGATCCGCGAGCGCCTGCAGATCATTTTCCAGGATCCCCTCGGTTCGCTCGATCCACGCATGGACGTCGGGGACCTGGTGGCCGAGCCGCTGCGCGAATTTCGCGCCGCGCTGAGCCCTATCGCCCGCCGTGACCAGGTCGCCGCGATGCTCGGGCGGGTCGGTCTGGGCAGCGAGCTGCTGCCGCGCTACCCGCATCAGCTCTCGGGCGGCCAGGCGCAGCGGGTGGGGATCGCACGCGCGCTGATCCTGGGGCCGCAGCTGCTGATCTGCGATGAGCCCGTGGCCGCGCTGGATATGTCGATCAAGTCGCAGGTGGCCAATCTGCTGCGCGACATGCGCGACGAACTCGGCCTAGCGCTGCTGTTCATCGCGCATGACCTGGCCACCGTCCGCTACCTGTGCGAGCGGGTGCTGGTGCTCTATCTGGGGCGGGTCATGGAGATAGCCGATCGCGAGGCCCTGTTTAGCGCGCCACAACACCCCTACACGCGCGCGCTGCTGGCCGCCCACCCGAACCCCGACCCCAGGGGCCCGCAACGCCCCGCCACCCTGCCCGGAGAAGCGCCGGCCACCCTCGAGGCGCCCTCGGGCTGCGTGTTCCGCGCCCGCTGCCCACTGGCCGTGGCGCGCTGCACCAGCGAGGTGCCGGTTTTGCGCGCGGTGGGCAGGAGCCTCGTGGCCTGCCACCGCGCCGGCGAGTAAATGCGGCGCACGCCGGGGCGACGCGCTAATATTGCCGGCCTTCGTTGCGTGGCACTATCCAGAACATCAATATGATCAGGGGAGCGAGATTGCAATGAGAATGCGCAAGTTACGGTCGCTGGGTTTGATCACTACCGTCGCCCTGTTGCTGGGGGCCTGCTCGAACCAGATGGAGCCTGCACAACAGGCCATCGCGGGCATCGACAGTGCGATCGCCAGCGCCTCACCGGATGCCGGCAAGTACGTCCCGGACGAACTCGCCACCGTCAAGGGCAAGCTCGCCGACCTGAAGTCCGCATTCGACAGGAAAGATTACGTCGCGGTGCTCGCCGGCGCTCCGGCCGTGCTGACCGAAGCGCAAAACCTGCTCGGCGACGCGGCGCTCAAGAAGGACGCGGTGATCAAGGCGATGGGCGGAGAATGGACGAGCCTTGCCGCCACCGTCCCGCCGCTGGTCGCTGCCGTCAGCAAGCGCGTCGCGATGCTGGACAAGCTCAAGCACCCGCCGGCGGGCGTAGACCTCACTGCCGCCAAGGCGGGCATGACCGAAGCCACGGCGCTGTGGAGTAAGGCCCTGGCCGCATTCGCCGCAGGCAATGTCGAAGAGGCCGTCACCTCCGCCCGCGACGTGAAAGCCAAGGCGGTCGCGGCGGCGGCGGCGATCAAGCTCTCGCTCCCCAAGACCTGAAGAGGCGCCGAACGCTTTAGGCGCCCTTGGCTCTAGGGCGCCACGGCTTCGATCCGCTCCACCGTACGCCAACCGCGAGGCAGGACCGCGCCGCGCTGCGCGCGCTCGCCCCGATAGTGCTCCAGATCCGCCGGGTTGAGCGTCATCTGGCGTTCCCCTGAATACACCCGCAAGGCCTGTCCGGCGCCGACCACCGCCACCGCGCTCATCAGCTCTTCGCGCGCCTGCGCCCGCTTGCCGGGGATGCCGAACAGCTTGTTGCCCTTGCCCCGCGGCAGTTCCGGAACTTCTGCGACCGGGAACACCAGCAGCCGTCCTTCACTGTTGAGCGCCGCGACGAGCGCCTCGGGCTGCGGCACCGGCACCGGCGGCAGCACCACGGCGCCTACAGTCACGTTGATCACGGCCTTGCCGGCGCGATTCCGCGACTGCAGTTCCGACAGGCGCACGGTAAAACCAAAGCCGGCGTCGGTCGCCAGCAGCCACAGGTCGGTCGGCTCGCCGATCAATACTCCCGCGAAGCGCGCGCCATCCGGCGGATCGAGCCGCCCGGAGAGCGGCTCGCCGGCACCACGGGCGGAGGGCAGGCTGTGGGCCGCGAGGCTGTAGGCCCGTCCGGTCGTGTCGATGAAGAACGCCGCCTGCGTACTGCGCCCCCGCGCCGCCGCCTGGAAGGCATCCCCGGTCTTGTAGGTGAGCGTGCGCGGATCAAGGTCGTGTCCCTTCGCCGCCCGCACCCAGCCACCCGTCGACAGCACGATGGTGACCGGTTCATTGGCAAGCAGGTCGGTGGCCTCGATAGCCTGTGCCGCCTCGCGCTCGACCAGGCGGGTGCGCCGCTCATCGCCGTATTCGACCGCGTCCGCGGCGATCTCGCTGCGCATCAGCTTGGTCAGCTTCGCCTTGCTCGCCAGCAGCGCCTCGAGCTCCGTGCGCTCCGTGCTCAGCTGCTCCTGCTCGTCGCGGATCTTCAGCTCCTCCAGCTTCGCCAGATGACGCAGCTTCGTCTCAAGGATCGCCTCGGTCTGTTCGGCGCTGAGCTTGAAGCGCTTCATCAGCACGGGTTTCGGCTCTTCCTCGCGCCGGATGATGCGGATCACCTCGTCGAGATTGAGGTAGGCGATGAGCATGCCGTCCAGCAGGTGCAGGCGGCGCGTCACCTTGTCGAGCCGGAACTCCAGGCGTCGCCGCACCGTGCGGCGCCGGAACTCCAGCCATTCCGCCAGCAGTTCCTTCAGGCCGCAGACGCGCGGGCGCCCGTCGAGCGCGATGACGTTGAGGTTGACGCGATAGCTCCGTTCCAGGTCAGTGGTCGCGAACAGGTGCGCCATGAGCTGCACGACATCGACGCGACTGGAACGCGGCTCGATGACCAGCCGGGTCGGATTCTCGTGATCCGACTCGTCGCGGATATCCTCGACCATGGGCAGTTTCTTTTCACGCATCTGCTGCGCGATCTGCTCCTGCACCTTGCTGCCCGACACCTGGTAGGGGAGCTGCGTGATCACGATGTGGCCGCTCTCTTTTTCCTGTTCCCACACCGCGCGCGCGCGATAGCTCCCGCTGCCGCTGTTGTAGAAGTCGACCAGTTCACTGCGATTCGAGATGATCTCCGCGCCGGTCGGCAGATCCGGCCCCTTGACGTGCTTCAGCAGCGCACGCGTCGTGGCTTCCGGCTCGTCCAGCAGGTGCAGGCAGGCCGCGGCGATTTCGCGCAGGTTGTGCGGTGGGATGTCCGTCGCCATGCCGACGGCGATGCCGGAGGCGCCGTTCAGCAGCAGGTTAGGCAGGCGCGCGGGCAGCATCAGCGGCTCTTCCATCGTGCCGTCGAAGTTCGGTCCCCACTCGACGGTGCCGTCGGCCAGCTCGTCGAGCAGCAAGTCCGCGTAGCGCGTCAATCGCGATTCGGTGTAGCGCATCGCCGCGAATGATTTTGGATCGTCGGCCGAGCCCCAGTTGCCCTGGCCATCCACCAGCGGGTAGCGGTATGAAAAATCCTGCGCCATGTGCACCATGGCCTCGTAACAGGCCGAATCGCCGTGCGGATGAAACTTGCCGATCACGTCGCCCACCGTGCGCGCCGACTTCTTGTGCTTGGCCGCCGCCGACAGGCTAAGCTCGCTCATCGCGTAGATGATGCGTCGCTGCACCGGCTTGAGCCCATCGCCCAGCGCCGGCAGCGCCCGATCCAGGATGACGTACATCGAATAATCGCGGTACGCCTTTTCGGTGAACTCCGACATGGGGCGCTGCTCGACGCCCTCGAAATTGAGCTCCTGGGATTTCAAGGCGCCACTTCCGCCAGGTTGCCGCTCTGCTCCAGCCACGCCCGCCGGTCCCCGGCCCGCTTCTTCGCCAGCAGCATGTCCATGAGCGAGTCGCTGTTGTCGCGCGCCGCGATCGTGAGCTGCACCAGGCGTCGCGTCAGCGGATCGATCGTCGACTCGCGCAGCTGCGCCGGATTCATCTCGCCCAGGCCCTTGAAGCGCGTTACCACGGGCTTGGCGCGCGTATGCTCGGCGGCGAGGCGTTTCAGGAGCGCGTCGCGTTCGGCGTCGTCCAGCGCGTAGAGCACCTGCTTGCCGGCATCGACCCGGTACAGCGGCGGCATGGCGACGTAGACGTGGCCATGGGCGACCAGTGGACGGAAGTGACGCAGGAACAGCGCGCACAGGAGCGTCGCGATGTGCAGGCCGTCGGAATCGGCGTCGGCGAGGATGCAGATCTTGTGATAGCGCAGGGCCGACAGGTCCGCCGAGCCCGGATCGACACCGATTGCGACGCTGATGTCGTGCACTTCCTGCGAGCTGCCGATCTCCCCGGACTCCAGTTCCCAGGTGTTCAGGATCTTGCCGCGCAGCGGCATGATGGCCTGGAAATCCTTGGCGCGCGCCTGCTTGGCCGAGCCCCCGGCAGAATCGCCTTCGACCAGGAACAGCTCCGAGCGCGCCGGATCCTGGCTGGTGCAGTCCGCCAGTTTGCCCGGCAGCGCCGGGCCATTGACGGCGCGCTTGCGGGTGATGCGCTGCGCGGCGCGGAGCCGCTCCTGGGCATTGGCGATGGCAAACTGGGCGATCCCTTCGCCGGCGTCCGGATGCTGGTTGAGCCACAGCCCCATCGCATCGCGCGCATGCGTCTCGACGAGCGCGGCGGCTTCGCGCGAGCTGAGCTTCTCCTTGGTCTGGCCCGCGAACTGCGGATCGCGCAGCTTGATCGACAGCACGTAGCAGGCCCGGTCCCAGACATCCTCGGCCGCCAGCTTGATGCCGCGCGGCAGCAGATTGCGGAACTCGCAGAACTCCCGCACGGCATCGACGATGCCGGAACGCAGCCCATTCACGTGCGTGCCACCGGCGATGGTGGGGATCAGGTTCACGTAGCTCTCGGCAATCAGGTGCGGCGCGTCGCCCGACCACGCGAGCGCCCATTCGACCACGTCCTGCTCCGAAGCGTGGCGGCCGGTGACCGGCTCGGCGGGCAGGCGCTCGTATTTCTCGAGCAGCTCGGTCAGGTACTCGCCCAGGTGCCCGGTGTAAAACCACTCCTCATGTTCGCCGCTGGCCTCGTTGCTGAAGGTCAGGCGCAGTCCCGCGCACAGCACGGCCTTGGCCTTGAGCACGCGCTTGAGTTCCGGCACGGCGAAGCGATCGGAATCGAAGAATTTCGGATCCGGCCAGAAGCGCACCGTGGTCCCGGTGTTGCGCGCGCCCACCGTGCCGATCACCTCCAGCTTCGAGGACAGGCGCCCGTCCTTGAAGGCGATGTTGTATTCCTTGCCGCCACGGCGCACCCAGCACTCCAGGTGCTTGGACAGGGCATTGACGATCGAGACGCCGACACCGTGCAGCCCGCCGGCGAAGGTGTACGACTTGTCGTTGAACTTGCCGCCCGCGTGCAGGCGCGTGAGGATCAGCTCGACGCCGCTCACTTTTTCCTGCGGATGGATGTCGACCGGCATGCCGCGGCCGTCATCGCTCACACTCAGGGACCCATCCTTGTGCAGCGTGACGTCGATCTGCGTGCAGTGTCCGGCGAGCGCCTCATCGACGCTGTTGTCGACGACTTCGTGTGCGAGATGATTGGGTCGGGCGGTGTCGGTGTACATGCCCGGCCGGCGGCGGACGGGCTCGAGTCCGGACAGGACCTCGATATCAGAAGCGTTGTACGACTGTGCCATTAGGCGATAGGACCCACCATTGTTTCAGGGCGCGCGGATTCTAGCAAAAGGAGTCAATCGAGGTCGGCCAGGAGTGCGGCGCGGAGCGCCGCAGGCACGGGATCGACGCGCGCGGTGTAGGCCGCCAGCTCGATGCCGGCGGCGAGAGCGGCGCCTGCCTTGAGCGCCGCGGCGCTCGGCGCATCGAGTGTAAAGCGCAGGAAGTGCACGGCGGAAGTCTTGGTGTCATTTTCTCGCGGCAGGTCCTCATCGGCGATGGCGTAGACCTGCTCGAACCCGGTCACCTGCAGCCAGCAGCGGCGCTCGATGCCGCGCAGTTCGCCCAGGCGCCGGGCGCGCTCCTGCGGATCGGTGTATTCGATCAGCATCGTGGCCTTGAAATTGCAGCCGTCGGGAATCAGCGGGTTGTAGGAGGCCAGCTCCTCGGCGATGCCTTCGGGCTCGAAGATTCGCTCGGTGCGCAGCATCTCCTGCACCTGATAGCGCACCGTCTCGCGATCCTCGAAACTCCAGGTGCAGTGCGGCCCGACCTGCAGCCGGCGCGTCGCGCGGTGCGCGATCATGCGCGCGCGGATGGCCGGCCGTGCGCGCGCGTACTGCTCCAGCGAGAGCAGGTCGGCCGCGGTGAGGGGCTGTGCCATGCCCGGCCTAGATCCCGTAGGCGATGCGCAGCAGCTGCAGTGGCGGCGTCGGCTGGCCTCTGGAGTCGGGGAGCCCGCTCTGGATCTGGTGTCCCGCCATCGGGCAATCGCTCGAATAGTAATCGGCGTTGGAAGCGGCGACCTTCGCGATCACCGGCGCCGCGATCTTCATCGAGGCCTCGCGGAACTCGCTCTTGACCGCGTAGCTGCCATCATGCCCGGAGCAGCGCTCGATCACTTCCACCGTCGTGTCCGGCACCAGCCTGAGCACATCGCGGGTCTTCAGGCCGATGTTCTGCACGCGCAGGTGGCAGGGCACGTGATAGCTCACCTTCCCCAGCCGCGCCTTGAAATCGGTGCGCAGGAGCCCGGCCTTGTGTCGCAGCATCAGGTATTCGAACGGGTCGAAGATGCGGTCCCGGACGCGCTGCACCGCCTCGTCCTCCGGAAACATCAGCGGCAGTTCCTGCTTGAACATCAGCACGCAGGACGGGATCGGCGCGACGATGTCGTAGCCCTGCTCGACGAGCCGCAGCAACTGCGGGACGTTCTCATCCTTGAGGCGTGCAACGGCTTCCAGGTCGCCCAGCTCGAGCTTGGGCATGCCGCAGCAGCGCTCGCGCTCCGCGAGCTGCAGCTCGATGCCGTTGTGCGCGAACACGGCCGCAAGGTCGGTGGCGAGTGTGGGCTCGTTGCGATTGCCGTAGCAGGTGGTGAACAACACCACGCGGCCGGCCGTTTCCGCGGTTGCCTGCGGGGCGGTGAGCGGCTTGGGGAGCTGGCGCAGCCGCCGGCGCGCGCTCCTGCTGTGGTACTCGGGCAGCGGGGCCTCGCGGTGCACGCCGAGCGCCCGATCGAGGAGCTTGCGGCCCAGCGTGGTGGAGTTCGCGTAGTTGACGAGCTGCGCGACCACCGGAATGCCCGCGAGCGTCCCGACCCGGTCGGTCGAGGTCAGCAGGCGATCGCGGAACGAGGTCTCCCCTTTGCGGGCCTTGACGGCCTTGGCGCGCAGCATCAGGTGCGGAAAGTCCACGTTCCACGGGTGCGGCGGGACGTAGGGACACTTGGTCATGTAGCACATGTCACAGAGGTAACAGTGATCCACGACCTTCCAGTAGACGCGCTTGTCGACGCCCTCGAGCTCGCCACTGGGCGAAGCGTCGATGGCGTCGAACATCGTCGGAAACGCCTGGCACAGGCTGAAGCAGCGCCGGCAGCCGTGGCAGATGTCGAACACGCGCTCGATTTCCTTCTCGAGCGCGTGCTCGTCATAGAACGACGGGTCGCGCCAATTCAGCGGATGCCGGGTCGGGGCCTCGAGATTGCCTTCCCGATTCGTCAAAGCGTATCGAGTGCCTTCTGGAAGCGATTGGCGTGCGAGCGCTCCGCCTTGGCGAGCGTCTCGAACCAGTCGGCGATCTCGGCAAACCCTTCCGCGCGGGCCGCCTTGGCCATGCCCGGATACATGTCGGAGTATTCGTGGGTCTCGCCCGCGATGGCCGATTTCAGGTTCGCCTTGGTCTCCCCGATCGGGAGCCCCGTGGCCGGATCACCCACCGCTTCCAGGTACTCGAGGTGGCCATGGGCATGGCCGGTCTCGCCTTCCGCGGTCGAGCGGAATACCGCCGACACATCGTTGTAGCCTTCGACGTCCGCCTTGCCCGCGAAGTACAG
>WNFL01153020.1_pt2 | contig 16832 bp, 22 predicted proteins | sample 5400361 | NCBI WGS metagenome assembly WNFL01 (sample SAMN13153351, study PRJNA577476) | soil metagenome | isolation source: 40 cm soil on Douglas fir-dominated hillslope | place: USA:California | collected 2013-09-17 | reverse complement strand
CACCAGCGCCGCCTCGCGCGGTAGTCTGGCGAGCCGCGGCGCCAGGTACCACCACGCCGCGACCGCGTACGCCACCAGCGCGAACGTGAATTGAATCCCAAACAGGACGATGGGTTCCATGGCCTCGACATATATAACAAGCCGGCGGCCCAAAACTCATCGCTGCGTTTCGACCACCCATAGGCGTGTAGTAGTTTTCTGCGAGATGGGCGCTTGACACTGCCGTTCGCGTCCCTCCGGATCGAAGCGACGACGCTGGGCGAAGCCTGGTTGGCGATCTCGGCGGCGATTCTGGCTCACGGTGTCGAGGGGAGGTGGGAGGGAGTGCCGATCGTCGAGGTGTTTCGCGCGACCCTCGACGTGCATTCACCGAAGGTGGACGACCCGATCGTTGCCCAGCACGGCGATCCCGAACGCATGGCGTGGATGCACGCGAACTTCACTGACCATTCCCGCGTGCTAGAGCTCGGTGACGCCGACAGCTACGCGACGCGCCTCTACGACTACGCGCACACCGGCCGCGACCAAACCCGGTGGGTAATCGACCGACTGGCCGCCAACCCATGGGCGCGCGACGCGACCATCACGACATTCCAGCCGCTGACTGACGCCAGCTATGTGCCTTGCGTCAGCCTGCTCGACTTCTGGCTCATCAAAGATGAGCTACAGCTCGCCGTCTACGCACACGCCATCGACTTCGGAACCAAGGGCTACGCGAATCTGGTCGAGCTAGCGGCGCTACAGGCTCGCGTGGCCGGCGAGCTCGGCGTCGGGATGGGCACACTGACGATGACGGTGAAGTCGGCCCACATTTATCAAACCGAGCTCGAGTTGATGCGGCGCATCATCGCGGTTCAGCCTTAGGCCCCGGGTCATCGATCGTGTCGTCTGCGCCTACGGACCCCAGTGCGGGGTGTTGGCCCCCGTCGACTTGCTGCCGACCCAGAGCGTTCGTTCGTTTGTGCCGTCGGCCGCCGCAATCCAGAGCTCGTCATGGTCCCACCCGGGCGTGTACACCCCGAACACGATCTGCGACCCATCGGGGGACCACTCGCCCTCGAGCTCCCAGGTCGCAGCGTCGCGCTTGAACAGGCGGCGCGGCTCGCCGCCGGCTGCCCGGACCACCCACAAGGCGTGGTCCTCGGCTCCGGCGGACCTCTGACCTCCGAAGAGGATCTGTGTCCCGTCCGGCGACCAGCGGGGGTAGGCGGCCCCAAAGTCGTCGCTCGTGAGCCGCCTGGCCTCGCCGCCGGCTGCGGCTACGACCCACACCGCCCCATGGGTTTCGTCGACTGACCGCACGAACGCCACGCTCGTGCCGTCTGGTGAGAAGGCCGCGTCACCTTCACCTGCCGCGCTGTGCAGCGGGAATGGCTTGTTCAGAGCGACGGGGCTGCTCCCGTCGGCCTTCGCGACATTGATGCCGAAATCGCGCTCTTCGACGCAGCTGTAGTGACCGTATGCGATCCGGCTGCCATCGGGCGAGAACGACGCATCGATTTCGGCGCTGCCCGCAATCTTCGTGATCTGGGTGAGGCCGCTGCCATCCGTGGCGATTCGAAACAAGTGGCGACCACCTGCCCGCTCGCTGTCGAACACGATCGTGCCGTCAGGTGCCCATGCCGGGTGAGCGAGAGTCCCGTCGTGCGCCATGGGGATCACGTGGAAACCGCCGGCATCGAGATAGGCGAGGGCGATTGTCCCCGCTCCGGCCGTCTCAATCGACATGAGAATTCGGCCCTGGTTGATGGTCCCGACCAGTTTCCCGTCGGTGACCCCCGCAGGCACCGGCTGGAGCGTATCGGCGCACAGGTCAACAGCGGGAGCGGTAGACGTAGCTCTCGCCGGCTGTGGACCGTTGATGCCGCACGCAGTCAACGCCACCGTCACACAAACCAGCAACGATGTGAGACACGTTCTCAGGCGGGTTGACGGTGACAGGCGCGGGTGGAGAGCCTTGGGATTGCGCGAGCCCCAGGTCTGGTCCCTGTTAAGCGTCGGGGAAGTTGCGTTCATCGAACACACCCTATATTCGTGCGCTTACCCGCCCCGTATCCCGTGGGGAACGACGGAGGAGTCGCTGGACGGCTGCGGTGACTGTCAGGACGATGAGGAGCAGCTCGGTCGCCATGATCCCGCCCAGCGCGAACTTCGCGAAGAACATGTGAGGGTTCTCAGACCAGATCGAGTAGGGCGCGCTGAAGAAGCCCCCCTGCACCACCGACACCAGCTCGCCCGCGTGACCGAAGAGACCGGAGGTCTGGCAGAGCAGCATCAAAGCCACGATCACGCGCAGGGCGAGGTTCGAGGGCTCACGGACGAAACGCCAGAGCGCCCACCACCCGACGGCCAGGATCGGCAAATAGATGAGGTGGAACACCGCATGGCCCCACAGCGCCGTGTCAGGCACCACCTTCCCGGTGATGAACACGACCGGCAGGACCGCAAACGGCACGAATATGAGCAACCAGAGACGAACGATGCCGACGACCGACGAAGAGGTCCGGGATCTCTGGATTGCTGCCATCACGTTTCCTCCGAACAGCTGCAGCCCGTGAGCTGCGAGCGGGTTGACGGTGACGGGCGCGAGCTCATTTCTCGGCCTCAGGCTCAAGGCGGAAGAACGCTCCGGCCGACGTGATATACGTGCGGGCTGCTCGATAGAGCAGGCGGGTCGGCAGCGCCTTCTGCTGACTCGTGTGCTGTTGAATCGCGAAGTTCCGTTCTTCGCCGGGCCCCAGCAGGACCGCACGAACGGCGGTCGCGCCGGCGCGGGTGATCACCCTTGCCCGGCCCGCGGCGATCAGATTGAGCACCCAGTTCGCACTGTCGCCGTTCGGGTGGCCGACATACCAGAGGCTGCCAACTTGGGCGAGCACGATCAGAACGCGACGGTCGTGGCCGCTCCTACGACCGACGATGACGAGCTCCTCGATCGGGCCGATCTGGACGGCCTTCCTCATCGTCCGCACGGCCCGGGTTGGCACGAGCGCGAAGAAGACTCGGAAGACCCGGGCCCAGGTGCCCCGGGCCGCGTCGGATCGCTGAGGCGTCTGGCTGGCGGCCTGCATCGGAGCACCTCCGTATTCGTTAAACATTATTGTGCGGCGAATATACACACTGCTATGGTGTGTGTCAATATCGATCGAACAGTGACGACGGGTGAAATTGCTTACGAGGAGACGGAGGTCACAAACAGCGCCGACGCCGGCACCGGATCAGACGCCGTAAGGACGCGGCGTCGTTACCGCCAACTCCGTCGCGCCGAGCTCGAAGCTCAGACCCGGCTACGAATCACCGAGGCGGCGATGAAGCTTCACGGTACCGTCGGCCCGGCGCGGACCACGGTGACGGCGGTCGCGGAGGAGGCCGGGGTCCAGCGCGGCACCGTCTACCGCCACTTTCCAGACGAGGACGCCTTATTTGGCGCTTGCTCGATGCACTGGTTATCGCTCAACCCGACGCCGAGTCCAGAGGCTTGGGTCGAAATTGAGGATCCATCCCAGCGTCTCCGGCGCGCTCTCGCGGAGCTTTACGACTGGTATGAACGCAATCAGAGAATGCTTGACAACGTCTTCAGGGACGCGGCCCTAGTGCCGGCTATGAAACCCGCCCGCGAGCGCTTCCAACGCCTGCTCTTGGCAATGCACGCCACGCTGATGCGGGGACGGCAACAGCGAGGCCGGCGGCGCGTGCACGTTGCTGCCGCGGTCGGACATGCGATCGGGTTCGGCGCGTGGAGCTCTCTGGTCCGAGAGAACGGGCTCGACAACGCCGAAGCTGTCGACCTGATGGCTGCGATGGTAGTGGCGGCCGGCGCCAGCTAGGTCCTGAATTTCGTCGCGGTAGCCTGAGCGAATGCTCGGCCTGAGGCTCGCCAAGCCAGAGCGCCCGATGGACGATGAATGGCGGCGAGTTGCTGTACGGCCGCGGGGTTCGGCGCTGCTCGGGATCAGTTTTCGGCCGCGCCAGGTTGAGGCTTTCGGCCTCGAGGGCCCGGCCACGCTCGACTCGCTGCTCGAGTATCCATTCGAGCTCCTGCGCCTGGGCGCCTACTGGGATCGCATCGAATCCACCGCCGGCGCGTTCGACACCCAGGAGCTCGACTGGGAGCTCGCGGCCGCGGAGCGAGCAGGCAAGAAGGTGATCCTCTCAATTGGCCCGCTCAAGAACTTTGGCTATCCCGAGTATTACGTGCCAGGACACCAGCTCGAGCGACCGCTGCGAGAAGGCGCGTTGGTTCGACCTGAGGATCAGCCGAGCCTTCTGGCTGCAGCCAAACGCTTCATAGGCCTCATCGTCACCAAATACCGGAGTCGAGACTCGATCGTCGCGTGGCAGCTCGAGCACGAGGCGGTGGATCCGTTGGGGTTCGAGCATTCATGGCGCTTGAGTCGCGATTTCGTCGAATCCGAGCTCGTGACGCTGCGCGACTGCGATCCGTCGAGGCCTGTGTTGATGAACGGCTTCCTGCCCACGTCGTCGCTGGTCGGGCTGTCGCAAGGGTGGCGAAGCCGCGACCAGGGCGACTCGTTGGCCGTTGCGGCGCAGCTCGCCGACATCGTCGGTCTCGACTACTACCCACGAAACGCGCTGGTCAGGCTTGGAACAAGGACTGTGTATGCGGACGGTTCAGAAGCAAAACCGTCGGCGGCACTGTTCGCGGCCATAAGTAAGCGTGGCCGGCGATGGATGGTGGCCGAAGGCCAGGCAGAGCCGTGGGAGATGAAGACCGTGCCTCCGAATCCACCAGGAAAGTCGATGTTCAGCTGTGGCCCGCACCACCTGATCGAGAACTTCAACACCGCGATCAGCTGGTCGAGTGCGGAATCGCCTCTGTATGCCTACCTGTTCTGGGGAGCCGAATACTGGATCCTGAGGGCTCGATCGGGCGATTCAAGCTATCTCGATGCTTTTCAGCGACTGCTCACCGCCTGAACTCAGGCTCGACTCGCTCCATTGACACCGCAACGAGTTCTCGCACCCGCGGGACCACGTTCGTGCCGTAGAGCTCAATGTTTTTCTGCACCGATTCGGGCGACAGGCCCGGCATGCCGAATTTCAGATCGAAGCGGTTGGCGCCGAGGATCTTGAGGTTGGCGGCGATCTTCTGAGCGACTGTCTCGGGTGAGCCCACGAACAGGGCGCCCTGCGGCCCGACCTCGAACCGGAACGATTCCACCGTAGGAATTGCAAATCCGCGGACCTTGCTCATCTTGGTGATGATCGCCAGCCAGCGGGGCCAGAACTCTTCAAGAGCCTTCTCGTCGGTTTCCGCGACGTGCCCAGGCGAGTGGACGCCGACCGGCATCGGCTCCCGGCCGAACTTTTCGAGAGCCTGCAGGTAGAGTCGCGAGAAGGGCCGGAAGCGCGCGGGGGATCCGCCGATGATCGCCAGCATCAGCGAGAAGCCGTACCTCGCCGCGCGGATGACCGACTGGGGACTTCCACCCACACCGATCCAGGTCGGGAACGGCCCCGACTCGGTGTACGGAACGACATCCTGGCCGTTGAGTGAGGGCCGCAGCCGGCCCTGCCATGTGACCGGGCTGCCCTTGAGCAGCTCCGCAAACAGATTGACCTTCTCCTCGAACAGATCCTCGTAGTTGGCGAGGTCGTAGCCAAAAAGAGGGAACGAGTCGATGCTCGATCCCCGGCCCAGGACGACCTCGGCGCGTCCGTTCGAGATGGCGTTCAGCGTCGAGAAGCGCTGGAACACGCGGACGGGATCGTCCGAGCTCAACACCGTCACCGCCGACCCGACGTGCATGCGCGTCGTGCGCGCCGCGATGGCGGCCAGGACGACGTCAGCGGCGGGCATCGGGAATTCGTCGGTGTGGTGCTCGCCGATGCCGAAGAAATCGACTCCGACCTGCTCAGCGAGAACGCCTTCATCGACGACGTTGCGGATTGTCTGCGCATGGGAGAGCGGGCGATCCGCGGCGTCGTGCTCGTGATCGCCGAACGTATCCAGCCCAAGCACGAGTGGAAAGCCGTTCGAGGTGGTCATATCTGGCCAACCGTGGCGTGGATGGCACGCTCGAACTCGGGCCTCTTCAGGACCGCGCCGAACACGGGTCCGCCCGGCTGCAGGATCCGCCCGGCGCTCAGGCTGCCGAGCAAGACTGGGTCGTAGCCGATACGGTCGATGACCTCTCCGACCACCTTTGCGGCGTCGGAATCGTCCCCGGCCACACCGATCGCATGGCGGTCAGGCGAGCCTGCCGGCCTGCGGCCGTCCTCAAGGTCCTGGTAAGCGATCTGGTTGAGTGCCTTGACGACCGTGGACTGGGAGAGCCGCCGCTGCACGATCTCGCTGCTCGATAGCTCCTGGTCAGCAAACAGAGGCACCGCTCCGTCCGCCGGCGCCCAGTAGTTCATCGCGTCCACGACGAGCTTGCCGGCAAGAGGCCCGGGGTCCAGAGCGGGGAATCTGTGGAGCGGTATGGCGAGAACCACCAGATCAGCAGCCGCGATCGCATCCTTGGCCAAGCGCGCCTGCACCCCCGGCATGACCACCTGCGTGATCAGCTCGAGGTTTTCCGGGCTTCCGGAGGTGGCGATCGCCACATCAAATCCGGCGTCCAGCGCCATCCTCGCGATGACTGGACCAACATGGCCCGCTCCAAGAACGGCTATTCGCCGCACCGACGTTGCCATCACCGAGCCACCGCCCGCGCGTCGAGGTGATCCTGCAGCGCGCGCAGGATGCCGCCGAGCGCCCCGAACTGCTCAGGCGTCAACGCGTCGGCGAAATGCCGCTTGATGGACCGCATGTGCGGCGTGGTTGCCCGGCGGAAAACACGCGCGCCTTCGGCCGTGAGGGCGATTTCGGCCCCGCGGTTGTCGGTTGAGCAGCCGTCCCGCCGGATCAGCTGTCGCGTCTCCATTCGGCCGAGGTGATGGGACAGCCGACTTCGCTCCCAATCGATCGTCCGCGCAAGCTCAGAGGATCGCATCCGCTTTCCGCTGGACTCGGTCAGAGCCAGCAGCACCTGGTAGTCGGCGGGGGAGAGGGTGGTCTCCTGCAGCTCAGCCCCAAGGACTCTGCGGAGCTCGGCCGTGGTGTCGACGAGCGACCGCCACGTCGCCAGCTCCGCGGACGTCATCCGCCGTCTGGCGACCAAGCTCGCGCTCGAGCTGTCGCCGCGGACGCGCTCATTGGCTGACACGTCATACAGTCTACCCAAGTGATTGACACGTCAATCAGGTGCGGGGGGGCGGATCGGAACCGGCGGCATACGGACAAGACGTCAGGCCAGGCGGTTGGTCTTCCCCTGGCTGGCGAGCGCCGGCTCGCGCCGCGCGTACTCGGCCCGAGCACACTCGTGCGCCTCATCCTGGTCGGTGTGAGGGTGCTCGCACTCCCAGATATTCCCCGCCAGGTCGCGAAGCACGGCTGTGAAGTGATGGTGGCGACGGCCGCCGGCGGCGGGCGCCTGCTTTAGCTCGCAGCCGCAGACGATGCGGCCGAGTCGTTCACGTTTGGTTTGCACCGCGGAAGAGGCGCCGCGCAGAAGCGCGGCGCCTTTATTTTCGATCAGGCGACGACCTGAACCTTGGCCGCGCGAGGGCCCTTGGGGCTTGCCTCGACCTGGAAGGTCACCTTCTCGCCGCCCTGAAGGCGGTCGAAGTCGGCGTCGGTACCGCTCCGGTGGAAGAAGTACTCTTTGCCGTCCTCGGCTGCGATGAAGCCGAAGCCACGGTCGCTCACGAGCTTCTTGATAGTGCCACTCTGCATGGCGGTCTCCTTATCTCTCGAACACGCTGACGCTTGAAGGAAGCTGTTCGAGAAGGAAGAAGCGACCCCAGCGAGCACCAACTGAGTCAGGTGCTGCACTCACTATAGCGTGCCGACGCAGGCCGACTTCAGCCGCCCGGAGTTACACGCTTGGTGGCGTCGACCTCGCGGTTGATCTCGTCGCCGTCGCGGTGGACCGCCGCCTGATCGCGAGTCTTCGCAGAGCGCGCACGATCCAGGTCCGTCTGAGATCGAGCGACCCGGTCACCGGACCGCTTGAGCCTCTCACGAGTGCGGTCAATCGTGGCCTGAGCACGGTCAAGCAGATCTGGAGACTGCCCGAGGGCTCGGGAGCGCGCGTCCAGCCTGGAGTTCCGCTCGACGAAAACCGTTTCGGCCTCGTTCTGCCGCTCCTCGCGGTCGTCGGCGCGCGTGTCCCGCTGGTTGGCCGCGGCGTCGCGACTGTCGGCCAGGCGGTCGCGCTCGTCGGCGGCACGGTCGCGGGCATTGGCAACGCGGTCGCGCTCGTCCCCGACCCTGTCACGCTGAGCGGCGACCCGCTCGCGGCGATCGAGCTCCTGGCCGGGGCCCCTAGACGGGACCTTTCTAACGGCCTTCTTCGCGGGTGGCCTTGGTTTCGACACTTTTCGTATTCCTGCCAACCCTACGCCGGTCGGACGAGATCGCTGCACTGCTTTTGCCGGGTTAGACCGCCTTGCGGTAAACCGCCGGGCGACCCGGTCCACGCCCGCTGCGCCGGCGCCGGCCGGTCGAGCGCACATGCACAGGCGCGAGCGGAGCTGCGATCCCGGCGTCCTCGACATACAGCCAGCCTCCCTGGCGGGAGAGCTCTGCCGCGTCGAGCGTGCGCAGTGCAGGCGCCCCCTGGCGGCGCAGCTTCGCCCACTTCTCATGGTCCTCGTGCGTGAGGAATGTGACGGCCCGGCCAGGGCTGCCGTTGCGGGCCGTGCGTCCGATCCGGTGGGTCATCGCTTCGGCCGAATCGGGGAGGTCGTAGTTCACGATCAAGCCAACGTGGCTTATGTCGAGGCCGCGCGCCGCGACGTTGGTCGCGACCAGAACGTCAGCGCGTTCGCTGCGGAACGTCTCCATCACGTGCTCACGCGCGTTCTGGGCCATGTTGCCCTGCAGCTCGACCGACCGGTGGCCGAGCCGCTGCAGCTCGCGGTTCAGCTTCTTGACGCCGTGCTTGGTGCGTCCGAACACGATGGTGCCGCGGTGCTGGCGGAGGATGTCGCTGAGGAGTCGCAGCTTCAGGCCGGAATCCGTGCGCACGATGCCGTGCTCGAGGAGGGAAGGGCCCTCAGTGACGAGCCTGATCGTCACGGGATCGTTCAGGTGCTTGGCGATCATCGTCTTGACCCACTCGGGGATCGTCGCCGAGGCCAGCACGGTCTGCGTCGAGTACGTAAGCCCGATGATGCGCTCGACGTCGTGGGCGAAGCCCGCGTCCAGCATCTCGTCCGCTTCGTCGAGCACCAGGTATTCGACCCGGCTGAGCGACACGAGCCGCCGCTCGACCATGTCCAGGATCCGTCCCGGCGTGCCGATCACGACGTCGGCGCCGCGCTTCAGCGCCTGCGTCTGAGTGTGGTAGCCGACGCCGCCGTACAGAAGGGCGGCGCGCAGGTGCGAGTCCAGCGACTTGAACACCGCGTCGACCTGGATCGCCAGCTCGCGGGTGGGCGCCACGATCAGGGCGCGAGGTCCGGGGTTCCCGGGCTGGATGTGCTCCAGCAGCGGGATCAGGTACGCGAGCGTCTTGCCGCTCCCGGTGGGTGACTGCATGACGACGTCCCTGCCGTCGAGCAGGGCGGGTATCGACTCGGATTGGACTCGGTTAGGTGTGGTGATGTTCTGGCGGGTGAGAGCGGCGAGCACGCGCGGGCTCACGGCGCCATCGGCGAATGTATTCAAAACGAAAGCTCCAGGGTGCCTCTCTTTTCTTCTTATTTGCCGCGATCTACTGGGCTCTGTCTGAAACAGGAAGAGAGGACCCGAGCGGGCGACGCACCAGGTGCGTCGTAGGCAGTGTACGGGTTTCCCCAAGGCGGTGTCGCGCTGTTTAGTGCGGACTATGATGCGGTTGCCGTTCGGACCCGGGCGGACATGACGACCGGCGCACTCGAACGCGCCGCTCGCGTGCCCAGATTTGGTTCGAGCCAGGAGCACCATGGCAGCGATTGCGATTTCGGTTCCCGACGCCCCGCAGCGGACGCCTCAGCCATACGTCGAGCTGAAGAGGAGGGTGGAGGCCGCCGGCCTGATGAGGAAGCGGCCGGTCTACTACACCCTGATGCTGATCACCAACGGCATCCTTTTCGCGGGCACGCTCTGGATCTTCACCCAGGTGCACAGCGTGTGGGCCACCGTGCTGGTCGCCGCAGCTCTGGCCTTTGTCTCGGGTCAGCTCGGGTTCCAGCTGCACGACTCCGGACATCGCCAGATGTTTTCGAGCCGCCGGCTGAACACCATTGTCGGCATCGTGACCGGAAACGGGCTGCTTGGCATGAGCCACGGATGGTGGGTCGACAAGCACAACCGCCACCACGGCAATCCGAACCACGTCGACCTCGACCCGGACATCGACATCGGAGTGATCGCGTATTCCGAGGAGCAGGCCATCGCCAAGCGAGGTATCTCGCGGTGGGTTGTTCGCCACCAGGCGGGACTGTTCTTCCTGCTCCTCTTCGGCCTCGCGTGGGCGATGCACGTCAACAGCGTGAAGTTCCTCCTCAGCACCAAGGAACGGCTGCGCTGGGTCGAGGTCGGCACGCTGTGCCTCCACGCGCTTGCATATTCGGCGCTGCTCGTCGTGCTGGTCGGACCATGGCGGGCCTTGCTGGTCTTCGTTGTCCAGAAGTGCGTAGCCGGTTGGTACATGGCGTCGGTCTTCGCGCCGAACCACAAGGGCATGCAGCAGATCGAGACAGGCGAAGAGCTCGACTTCCTGCGCACGCAGGTGCTGACGGCACGCAACGTCAAGTCGAATCCGATCACCGACCTTCTCTACGGGTCGCTCAACTACCAGATCGAGCACCACCTGTTCCCGACCATGCCCCGCTGTAACATCCGGCGCGCGCACAAGATCGTTCGTGACTACTGCGCTGAGGTGGGCGTCCCGTATTACGAGACGTCGATCTACCGCTCGTACCGCGAGATCCTCAGCTTCCTGCACGAGGTCGGAGCGCCGCTCCGCCGCGCGCCGGCCTGAGCGGCCGGCCAAATCTCAGCTTCGCGGGGCCCTAGCTGATCGCCTTCTTGAGGAGGGCGGCGATCTGTGCTTCGACGGCAGGGGTCAATTTCGTCAGTGCGTAAGCGTTCGGCCACATGTCCCCTTCGTCGAGGCGCGCCTTGTCGCTGAAGCCCAGCGTTGCGTATCTCGTCTTGAACTTCTGCGCCGGCACGAAGTGGCAGATGAGCTTGCCGTCCTTCGTGTACGCGGGCATGCCGTACCACGTGGTCGGCGAGAGGGACGGCGCGCTGGCCTTTATCACTGCATGCAGCTTCTTGGCCAGTGCCCGATCCGATTCCGTCATCTCAGCGAGCTTCGCCTGCAGCTCGCTTTCCCCGTCGGTCTTGCCCGCGCCTACCTTCATTTCCCGGACGCGGTCCTGCATGGCACCGCGCTCCTGGTCGGTGAATCCTTCGTACCTCTTCTTGACCGCGGGGCTGCCCTTCGCGGCCTTCTGCTTGACCTTCATTTCACGGTTCCTCCTGTGGGAGTTTTGAGTGTTTCGACCTTCATGCTAGGCAGCCGCCGCGCCTGAGGCTTCTCCAAAACCGCTCAGTTTGGGGCCCATGCTTACCATGGTCTCCGTGGACATCCGCGACCTCGTGAGGCTGCGCAAGGCGAAAGACCGCATGGATCGCGAGTTCGATCAGCCGCTCGACGTGCCCGCCCTTGCCGCGTTCGGCGAGGGCCCGTACAGCTACCTCATGACCCGCAGGATCGAGCGGGCGAAAGCGCTGCTCAGGCGCGGCGACACGTCGGTCACGGACGCCTGCTTCGCCGTCGGCTGTACGTCGCTCGGCTCCTTTAGCACACGCTTCACTGAGATGGTCGGCGAGTCGCCGAGCGCCTACCGAGGGCGGAGCCACGCTCCGGTCGAGTTCATCCCTCCCTGCATCATCATGGTGATGACCAAACCGATCAGAAATGAAGAAGCGGCCGCGTCGCAACGCTCATAGGGTGAAGGCATGAACAACCTGAAACTCCACAACTGCTTCATCGCCGTCCATAACCACGACGAGGCGCTCGCCTTCTACCGAGATCTCCTCGGGCTCGAGGTGCGTACCGACGTCAAGTACGAAGGCATGCGCTGGACCACCGTCGGACCGACGGGCCAGCCGGACGTGAACATCGTCCTCGAGCCGCCGCTTGCTGACCCTAACGCCTCCACGGCCGACCGCCAGGTGATGAAGGAGATGCTCGCGAAAGGATTCCTGCGCGGCGTCAACTTCAGCACCGATGACGTCGATGCGATCTTCGAGCACATCCGGGCTGGTGGTGGAGAGGTGCTGCAGGAGCCGATGGATCAGGCGTACGGCGTGAGGGACTGTGCGTTCCGCGACCCCTCCGGCAACATGATCCGGTTCAGCCAGCCCAAACCCTGACCGAAGCCTCAAGAACCAGCCCATCGCGACGCGCCCATCTAAGCTGACGCCGTGCAGCTGATTGCAGCAGCGTTCGTCGTTGCGGTTGCGGCTCTCCACGTCTTCTTCCTCGTGCTGGAGATGTTTCTGTGGACGACGCCATTTGGCCGCCGCACGTTCCGTACGACCCCCGAATTCGCCGAATCCTCAAAGACTCTGGCCGCCAACCAGGGTCTGTACAACGGTTTCCTCGCCGCCGGGCTCATCTGGGGGCTGATCGCCTACGGGGTTCAGGCAGGGCGGCCGATCCTCACCTTCTTTCTGGTGTGCATCGTGATCGCCGGCGTCTACGGCGCAGCCACAGTTAGCCGCAGGATCCTCCTCATCCAGGCAGTGCCGGCTCTGGTCGCCGCCGGCCTGGTCTGGCTTTCCTGATCCGGCTCTAGCTGGGGTTAAGAGGCGGTCGCCAGGACGCGCGCGGGATTCTCGACCAGGAGCTTGCGCACCGTCGCATCGTCGACGCCACGGCGGCGCAGACGCGGCACGATCGAGCGGAGGATGTGCCCGTAGCCGAGGCCGCCGTACTCGAGGAGCTGCACCTTGGTGCACACGTCCTGCGAGACGAGGAGGCGGTCGCCAAAACCCGCCTCCAGCAGCTCGATGAGGCAATCAACGCGCTCGCGGTCGCTCGGTTCGGCCGAACCGTCGCCGTCGAAGTAGGACTCCGACCCAAACGTGTCGTATTCCACGTAAGCGCCGCGCTCGAGGATCGCCCGGTGGTAGGCGGTGTCGGGCTGCTCGTCGATATGGCTGATCACGACCCGGTTCAAATCCGCGCCAGCGGCGTCCAGGATGTCGAGCGCCGCGAGCGCTTCGCGTCGAAAGATCGCGACGTGAACGTTGATCGCCAGTCCGGTCCGTGCCTGCGCCGCGGCGGCCACGCGCAGGACCTTGGCCTCGTCGGGGTGAACCGGCGAGCTGGTGCCGATCTCGCCGATGATCCCAGGCCGCACGTCGGTGCCTCCAAGTCCCTTGGCGATCTCATGCAGCAGCCGCTCGAGCAGCTCGGACTCGGACAGCGCAGCGACCTCGGGCGGGTGTGACCGCCGTGTGTAGTAGCCGCAGCCGGCCACGATGTGCAGGCCGGTCCGCTCCGACACCTCGCGCAGCTTCGCCGGTTGCGGGCGGATGCCGGTGATCGTCAGGTCGACAACCGAACCGCCGCCAAGCTGCCCGAATGGAGCCAGCTCGGCAATGGCCACGTCGAGGTCGCCGAGCACCAGGTTCCGCAGGCTTACATAAGGGTCGACCTGCAGCAGGCCGCGGCTCGCCAGTGTTATCTCAGCGTCGACCAGCGGTTTCTGCCAGTCAGCGGTCGGCGGATCCCACAGAAATGACAGGTCGATGAACAGGTGCTCGTGCATCAAAGTGATGCCAAGGTCGCCCGCGGATATCGGACCGCGCACCGTCATCACGCGGTCACTCGACACAGCGACAATCATGAGTCGACGTGCAGAGCGACCTACCTGAGGCGGCGACAGCCAGGGTCGATGTCCTGGTGGAGGGAGCGGCCGCCGACGACTCGGTCATGTCGACGGTGAGCCTGGTCCGAGACGGCGCCGCAATCATCGTGATCGACCCCGGCATGGTGCGAGATCGAAGCCAGATCCTCGAACCGCTGGCGGCTCTCGACGTTGATCCCGACCAGGTCACCGACATCGTGCTGTCGCATCACCACCCCGATCACACGCTCAACGCCGCGCTGTTTCCGAACGCACGCGTTCACGATCACTGGGCCATCTACGAGCGCGACCAATGGATCTCGCGGCAGGCCGACGGCGTCCTCATCACGCCGTGAGTGCGGCTGATCGCCACGCCGGGCCATACCCCGCAAGACATCACGACCCTGGTCGGCACGGCGGACGGTGTTGTGGCGTTCACACATGCCTGGTGGCACGCGGCCGGGCCCAGGCACGACCCGTACGCCCACATGGACGTGCTGCACGCCAGTCGGGCCAGAATCCTCGCTGTCGCTGCTCGCATCGTGCCTGGCCACGGCCCGGCGTTCGTGCCTAGCTCAGACACTCCGCGCTGAGGTCAATCAGCCGGCAGGTGTCTTCGCGGCTTCGACGTGAAAGAGCCGCTCGGGCTCCGGCAGGCCCCGCAGCTGCTGCAGGCCCAGGTCGCGGAAGCTCACGCCGTGTGGCCGAGATGCATCTACAGCGTGGCGGGTCGGATCGGACATCACGATCTGGCCGCCATGCGCTGAAGCGCAGACTCGTGCCGCTGTACTGACCGCGAGGCCCACGTATCCCGTGTCTGTCAGCGTGGGGCGGCCCGTGTGCAGGCCAATCCTTATCCGCACCACAGCGCCATCGGTCCACACATGCGATTCAGCCGCCCGCTGAATGGCCATCGCCGCACCGAGAGCATCAGGCGCGGCTTTGAAGACGGCGAACAGCTCGTCGGCGCGGATGTCGACCACCTGGCCACCGGACGAACGAACCGCGGTCTTGAGCACGGAACGTGCTTCCGCCAGCAGGCGCGCGTAGCGCTTTCCGAGCTGACGCGTGAGGCCGGTGGAGTCCTCAATGTCAGAGAACAGGAACGTCACGACGCCTCGTGGCAGCGAGCTTGCATCGCTCTCGCGCGCCGCGATCTCTGCTCGAGCGCGGACGGTGACGACCTGGCCGGTGATGAAGCCGACCGGGACGATCCCGTATTTCTTGGCGGCTTTGAGCAGCCTTGTCCGCGCCCGATCGCGCGCTGCTTCGCTCTCGAAAGCGACCTGATTGAACCGTGACAGAGCGTTGCGGACGTGGGCCTCGTCGTTGATTGGCAGGCGCCTCCGGCCGCGCTCGTCCACGTAGGCGAAAGCGCTGTCAGGCAGCTCGGCGCGTTGCTTCTCGGAGAGGTTTGCCATCGTCTGAGGTCGAGTTTCGCAGGATGGCGGAGCTTCGGGCGGCAGCCCTTTGGAGCCATTTCCTTAAGTCGAGTCTGTTGCGCTGGGTGGGGGTTACGATTCGGCTCGCACGCGAGATGGGGTGGTTGGTAAGGCGCGCACTGCTCGGGTTCGTTGGCGTCTCCGCCATGCTCTGGCTGGCCGCCGCGCCAGTGGCCGCGATCCCGCCCAGCTTCTGGTTCACGATCAACGTCAGCGACTGCAGGACCGGCGCCCCCATCCGGGCCGGCGTGGGCGAGTTCGCCATTCAGAATTTTCCGGCGGCGGCTGTAGCGCCTCTGGCGAATGGTGTCATCGGGCCAGTCGGCCTGGGTGACTACAACTTCATCACCCAAATCAGCTCACCCGGCTACCGCACCGGCCACTGGGTCCTCCACGGCCTGGGCGTCCAGAGCTCGAAGACCGAGACCGTCAACCTCTGCCTGCACCCCGACAAGCGCGCCACCGAGACGCTGGTCGACACGACTTACTCGATCGACATCACCTGCACCTCCACCGGCGAGGTCTGTGACCCAACCTTCTCCACCACCATCACCAGCGACCAGATCGCCCAGATCCGGTTCACGGCGGGCTCGAGCAACTGCACGTCCATATCGGTGGGCATAGGCATCGACGGCTCCATCTTCATCTCGGATCCGCTGGCTCCGGGGGACAGCGCCTTCAACTCCTGGTCGCCGGTCGCGCTGGGGGCGCACACGGTGACAGTCCAGGCCACCGGTGTCGGTTGCAGCACCGGCACGCTTACAGGCTGGTCAGGCACGCTGCTCGTCACGACCTCAGCTCCCGCCTGACTGGCCGCCTGACCCGCAATACAATCCGGCCGGATTGACCCCTGACCGGAAGCACATCGCAGTCCTCACACGTGAGTACCCGCCTGAGGTCTATGGCGGCGCGGGCACCCACGTCGAGTACCTGGTGCGCGAGCTGCGCAAGCTGCTCGACGTCACCGTGCACGCGTGGGGATCACCTCGCGACGAGCCGAACGTCGAGAGCTACAAACCCTGGGAAGGGCTGAGCGAGCCCAAGCCCGAAGGCGCCGCGCTGCAGGCCATGTCCATCGACCTCGCCATGGCCGCGAACGCCAAGGGCAGCGACCTCGTCCACAGCCACACCTGGTATGCCAACCTCGGCGGCCATTTCGCCAAGCTCATGTGGTCGATCCCGCACGTCATGACCATCCACAGCCTCGAGCCCCTGCGCCCCTGGAAAAAGGAGCAGCTCGGCGGCGGGTATGCCCTGTCGCTCTTCTGCGAGCGCACCGCCATCGAGGCCGCCGACGCGGTCATCGCCGTCTCCAAGGGTGTCCGCAAGGACGTGCTCGAGACCTACGCGGCGGTGCAGCCCGACCGGGTGCACGTCATCCACAACGGCATCGACCCCGACATCTACAGCCAGCGCGAGTCGCCAGAGACACTGGCGAGATACGGCGTCGACGCCTCGCGCCCGTACGCCTTCTTCAACGGCCGCATCACCCGCCAGAAGGGCCTGCCCCTGCTGCTCGCCGCCGCGTTG
>WNFL01114280.1_pt2 | contig 16849 bp, 16 predicted proteins | sample 5400361 | NCBI WGS metagenome assembly WNFL01 (sample SAMN13153351, study PRJNA577476) | soil metagenome | isolation source: 40 cm soil on Douglas fir-dominated hillslope | place: USA:California | collected 2013-09-17 | reverse complement strand
TTTGCCACACAGAGGCAACAATGTCAACGCATTCATTCCTCAAGACATAGAGGAGCAGGAATATGATATTTAATAATAGAAACATGCTAATGACAATTCTGAGATCAATTGTTTAGGTACAATGAAATTCAATGGTCACCACACACGGAATTTACGCAGTGGTCTGCACACGGAATTTCTTTGCCAACTTCCATGTGCCGCACATGGAAAAAGAATTTCCGTGTGCAGACCACTGAATTTCTTTGCGCAAAATTTTCACAGTGTTGCTCCTTGGAAGGTGACACCTGCTCCATCGGTTTATTCAAAGCTGCAGCGGGCCGGCCGTTCGTTGAGACGGGCTGAAAGAGTCTCGGAGGAATGGTATGAGTAAAGACTAGTACAAATACACCCTAGATGGCTTCACAGTATTGCACAAATTACAGTGTATAACGCTGCATAACGCCGCCGTTCATTCCAGTATGACCTCATGAACATCCGGGCTCTCCGGCAGGGACCTGAATCGGGCCAAAGCTCGGGAGATGAGTTGTCTATCGAAGTCTTGGAAGGGCAGAACGGGAAGCTTCTGGAGGATGCCCTCGATCGAAAGCGCGTCACCCGAATTTAGCATGGACTCTCCCAATTCAATGAGTAGCGCCATAAAAGGGACCACAAGAGTTACCGACTGACGAAGTCTCTTCTCCCTCTCTTGCTCGGGGTCGCGAGCCTCAGCTTCACGTTCGTTTTCCCCTGCGAGTTCATCCATCGTCGCCCTTCGAGTCGGCGTTTCCTCCTGGTCCCCAGATGTCCACTGCACGTCCACCTCAAGTCCCAGTGCGTTTCCAACTAAGTTTTCACGATCATTTTTGACCTTCTGGGCTGTTTGGCTCTCATCTTCAGCCAGGGAATTCCGCTGTACGGAAAGATCAGTTGCAGGTTCTCTAGTCTCTCCACGCCTTAGTTTGTAGAGTTCAGCTTCGTATAGTGACGGTATCAGCTTTGACCGTGAATCCGCAGAAACATCAAATCCTTCAGCGGATCTGTCTGCCACACCCAACGTCCGCCTGAAGTTTATCGCGGCCAAGTGGACTTCCGAACCTGTTTTCGACTCGGGGATGGGAATGCCCACCCACTCTGTCGCAAATTCGTCGACAAACTTGGAGAAGTCTTCCTCTCGTCTGTGCAAGTCAGATGCTGACTGGATCTGAGTACTGAAATGATTGTAGCTAAACTGTCCTCCAGGAACTTCATATCGCGTCAACAACAACCTGACAACCCGTTCGAGCCATTGAAAACCACTCAAGCCCTCGGCACTTCGAGGTTTGATAAATTCCTCGACGAATCGTCTTCGCCATGAGAGTGGGAGCCGCTGCCAGTGTGCAAAGGTAGGGTCTGCCACTCGCAGCCATCCATCGAGAAGTTTATTTTCCTGTTGCGTGGAAAGGAGGAGGGATCGAAGCCATCGCCAATTGAGTTCCGCCTTGAAAATCGTGGGAAGGACATGTCCAAGTACATCAGTGAGCGATTCGAGATGCGGATTCACCGGCGGCTTCCCCTCGCTGACCGCAGTGCAATCGCCATCTTCGATAATAGGTGGCGCAGAATGTTGAATGGTGAGCGAAAGGTGCATCACGAGATGAGGAAACGTCCTGGAACATATTGAGAACGAGGTGGACTGCAAGAACAGCGACATGAGCCGATAATCAGGTTGGATGACGGCGAGTTCTTCGCAGAGCTCAAGACGAGCTTCAACGATTGAATGGATGGCGTGGTTGTCCGACCATGGGATGGGTAAATCCGGATGTACAGTGACATCTCTCTCGAAGAAATTGTCAAGGTGGAATACGAGCCATGGATTCTGAAGCACAGGGCGGAATTGACCCAGAAAGAGTCTTCGCTTTCGGAGGTATTCAAGTGCCCAATGAATGAACTGTAGCGTTTGTTCGTTAAGCACAGTCGGAGCATCCTTTGTGGATGCATCGTATTGTTGCAACAACCTTAAAACTAGTTCTTTTCTATCCACCTTTGGTGGATCCTCGCCCTTGAGTATCACCCCACATGCCACTCTCAGTAGTTCATCGCCTCTTCGCACATGATCGAGCTCACGTGTCTGCAATTCCTGGAAACGGCTAGCCTCCATCAAGGCCTCCCCCAAGTCGTCAAGAGACCCGTTGCTGAGAATGTGATGGAGGATGTCGTGAAAGGGATCGCCAAGGTGCAGGAGGGTCGGAATGATCAGGCGCTGCAGCTCGTGTGCTATGGTACGAGGCTTGGCTGATATGGCTCGAGAGAATATGTGGGGTACGGCAGTAGGAAGGCTAAGGGCGATTTGCCCGGTATCTATGCAAAATGCTGGTGTAGTGACACTGCTAGACACTAACTGGTTTTCACCCGTGGTCCAATCGAGTATCGTCTGCGCTGCTCGAAGCACGGATTGTATGAGCTTCAAGTTGGCCGATCCATGACCCCAAGTTGAGAGTAGAACAAATACCAAGACCTCGACAGTATTTGAGGCGTCCATGAGGACGGACGAAGGAAAACGACTCCGGCCGTAGATCGCGAGATATTCAACGATCCACAACAGGCGCTCCGTATTTGTCGGTTCAAGGCCGAACATTGCGGCAGTAAAGTTAAACCAAGTCTTCTGCTCCCAGAATGCGCGCAGTTTGAGAAGGGCAGATAGTGCTCGGTCTAACGCATCGGAACTCTCCAACACCTTCGCTACTAATGTAGATAGCTCGTCGTGTTTAGCGAATATCGTGACGTCGTGATCAGACAAAATAATGTAGGCAGCGCAGCGCGCATGCTCGAGTGACAAAAGCGGACCTTGTTTCTCATCAGACTCGTTCTGTTTGATGAGGTCCAAGACTGGGTGCCATCGACGAGGGTTAGGTATCATCATTCCTCTCGAGGAGATTTCGAGCAGGAGAGATTGGAATATAGGTATATGGGTTTGAATCTCCACTGTTCCATCCAACAGGCGGTTCAGCCCTCCGATGTAGACCTTGATCTCGTCGTTCTTCGCCGTCAGTGTTAAATGTCTTTGCAGGTTATTCCCATTAAAAGCTACGGCGGAAGAACGAAAAAACCGGTGTTCAAGTTCAATTCCCTTATTCTCGGACCAAGCTCTGAGGAAAATGACCCAAGCCGCGTGGGCCTGGCGGGCGTATGGGTGAAGGAATCGAGAGAGAGGGGAGGAAAATGGAGCATTAGGATCAACCATGGAGATGCATGTCGTAACCGTGTAGAATATAAACCCGCAAAGAAGAACGCAAAGAAGAAAGATGAGGGCCACACAGGCGGAAGGAACGTGGAGCGTGAAGAGGGACACAAGTAGGCCGGCAGAAAAGAGAAAAAGGGATATGTAGATGAGAAATGGGAGAATGGATACGATCTGTGGTAAATTGTACCGCAGCAAGCCCTCCATGCGTGCCTCCCTCCCCATGCCCCGTTTTTGTGCATCGGTAACATGGGCCCAATCGCGATCAAACTCCCTCACCCAGCTCTTGACCATCATAGCAACAACCGCAGTGGCGATTACGAGTGATAAGCTGGCGAAGTAGAGAATGTTGACGGTGGCCACCGAGTGGGGTACAGTGAAAGGCTCTGGAACAAACGCGCCAACAGAAGAGTTGTGCATCTGGAGGGAGAGATGAAGAATTGTGTTCTTGAGTACGTCGGTCGGATCCTCTTGAAGATTCTGCATCGCGTCGACGATGAATGCCGAGAGAAAGGCCGCAAAAAGACCTGTGAAGACCAGCATGGTGTCTAGTGCCTCGACCCATTCTCGCTCACGAGTCTCGTCGACAGCAGCCGCGAGCCCGTTGTAGTGCTCCCAAACAGTTCGAGCATGAGTTCTCCGCGGAGGCCGTTCGCTTCTGAACGAGGCTCTGTCGCCCAGACCTAACATTGCGATAGTAAAATATCGTGAACACCTCAGTGTGCCTTCCAAACAGGCTACTCACCACTTCGACGAGTGCCCGTAAATGTAGCCATCATGGTTCCGGTATATCTCCCGGCAGTCCAAGTCGTGTATCGTCGCGTCAAAACAATTACTTCGAATTATCGTTATGAGTCGTGAACGTCTGAAAGTCGAAGAGTCAAAAGGTGCAAACCGGCCCGTGCTTTGTCCATCAAACTTCGGACGTTTACTCTTACTCCAGCGACCCTCGACGACCATCAACGACGTTGAGCAGCACAAGATATCCGCCAATCAATGCCAGAGCAATCACAGCAGCGCGGGGGTAGTCTCAAGTCATTTGCCGCGATCCTCAGAGTGCGTAACGTGGAGCGTGTTAAAGTCGTGGCTGAAGGAATGAACTGGTCCGTAGCCGCCAAGGATCCAGATTGAGAGGAAGCATTTGAGTCGATATTCGTGGTTGCCTGACGTCTTGAGAATAGGTTCGTGTTACTGTTTCTTTCCCACCCTTGCCAGTCTAAATTAAATTCGCCTTTCAGAGGGTAGTGTAAGTATGCTTGAACACAGAGAATGTCTATGGCCAATATTGATCTCTTTCAGATTATACGGCCAATAACTGGTCCTGTTTTGACGGTTACAATATTCGCTTTAATCATCGCGTATCTTCACGATAAGGACCCAAGAATTAACCTTACCAACAACGTCGTACCCTTGCTTTCTGTCGTCGTAGGTCTTATCCTCGTGTTCAGGTATGCCTCCGCTTCTCTTTCCGGTGGCCCCTGGCGTTCCTGCTTTGCTACTCTAACAACCATTTGATAGGAATGGGTAAGCAGTTCCTCTTGTCTCATTGACCTGGCAAACCTGACAACGGAATAGGTCAAGTTACGATCGGTGGCATGAAGGACGAAAGGACTGGGGAACGATGACCTCCAGTGTGAGCTAAGGGATCTGCATCTCAGCTGACTATTCACACGGCACAGATTCGCACCCTCAGTCGCCTCATCTGGATCAATGTGAACCTCCCACCTGATGCCCTGAACCCTTCAAGCCTCTACTGGCAGTCTCTCCCTGCACGAATTCGATCCAACGCCCCACCACTGAACCTCCAGGCCTCGAGTCTCCCGCAATTCGACATAGCGTCCGCGCAGAACTTGGCGGTAGCAAACCACTTCCGGCAGCAGAAAATCCGTGTAGTCAAACTATGTATTGCGTACGCAGTAGCTGTCAAGCACCTGCTTCAGAATGAGGAGGGTACAGAGTATGAGGACTTCGTTGGATTGCTACCTCCAGACTTTGCTCGGGTTGACGTTACTGGACGCGAGAGAAGCTTTGCGACCTCACCCGAGCGCTCGTACTCGTACTCGAGTGTTACCGTTCCCCCTGCCGATCAACTGCGGGACAATCGGTCGATCGTCGACTTGCCGACTGCGTCTACGCCCCTTCTGAACGATCGTCATCGCACTGTCCAGTTCTTCCCATACTCGCAGAACAAGAGGTATATGCCACTTCCACTGATGTAAATCGATTTATATCATAGTCAGGACGCCGCTCATTGAATTGTTTAGCATTGCCCACGAGATTTCGCGTACTCTTTTCAGGTTCAAACTGCTCGGCTGCCTAGAAATCACAGGACCGACCAGTCTCAACGGAATGCAACTCATGTAGGTCATGAATTAACTCATTCCGACCACCACCAGCTACTGATCGAGGCCAGCATTCAGCAGTTAGTGGAAATGTTGACGGCAATGGAGCGGGTCGGAAATACGCCGATACCCGTCAGCTACAGTATTCACTTGAAACAATGTGTCAGCCTTTACCTGTTCACATTACCTTTCACGCTCGTCAACGACCTCAAGTGAGTGATCGGGAGCTGGCGCAGTTCGCTGGGACTTACGGATCCTACTCCAGGTGGACAATGATTCCTGTCGTCACTGTCGTGGCCTTTACCCTCATGGGTGAGCACCGCTCTAAGCAAGTCGACGAGTCGAGCCATCCTACTCACGTGCTGGCTAGGTATTGAGGGGATCGCGGACGAGATCGAGAATCCGTTTGAAAACGACGCCTCTGTCCTCCCTCTTGGTAAGAAGTGGTCCCTCGCTGTGTTCTGATGGTTTCTGATTACCTGTCTGCACGGGCAGAGGATTTTTGCATCGAGCTGCGAAGCGAGGTGAGTTGGGCCCGCTAGATTTGGTGGAAGTACTGATAGGGACGACCATTAATAGGTCGAATACATGATGGAGAGACTCCCCGAAGGAATTGATGAGACGGACATTAATATTGAGGAGCTTTCTTCGGATTAGATTGAGCATGGATATTCGTGTCACGATGCACAGTTCATGTATATCATTTGTTATATTACCCTTTGAGTGCGTAAGCCGAGGTCCAAGCTGACTGTCAGGTGTTCATGGACTGTTCTCTGCTTCTGCTTCCAGTATTGAAGGGCGCCCGGAGCTTAGGCTCGCGTTCAATATGGCCAGCGTGTCACACTCTGATATCTCGGCCAATAGCACACGTACAAGGCGTCCCGTCTCCACTGATAATGCGCCGGTCGCAGTTTTGCTCCACGTCGTCGACCAGTTTTACGCCTTGTTCCGACCAGCCACAGAACTTGCACTCGACTTCACAAATGGCTGAATTTCGACTGCCCACAAACGTTAAACCTCGCCATTACAACCTCACTATCAAAACTGACCTTGAGGACCTCACCTTTGAGGGCTTCGCGTCCATCGAGTAGGTCGCTGTGCAGAGCCGAGGCACTACCCTCCCATAATCCTCCTGCATTGTCAGCGACCGCAATAAAACGCTAATAGACCATCAGTCTTGATATAGTTGAAGAGACCTCGACAATCGCCTTCAACTCGTCTACGCTCGAGCTTGACGATGTCACCTTGCACTCGGAACACCTCAAGACCGAACATACTCAGATCGCTTCCGATGTAGACGAGAAGAATGAGCGCGTTTCTGTCAAGTTCTCCACTGTGCTCCCCGCAAAGTCGAAGGCGACGCTCAAGCTCGGCTTCAAAGGGACCCTTTCGAAGTGTATGATGGGTAAGAAGCCTTCAGTACAGGCTACAAGGTGCCCCACTGAACGATCGGTTAGGGTACTATCAATCCAGCACCACGATCGACGGCAAGCAAGTGTGAGTGGCCGGTCGTGCACTCGCCTGAGGCCCATTTGCTGATATTCACCCCCAAAACCCAGCAACTATGCGCTGACCCAGTATGCATTTACTCCTGAGTTCTCAGTGCCTTCCGCTAACACTAGAGTCTCTACAGGTTCGAGGTATGCCTCAATCCCTAATTGCACGGAATCCACTTATGCAATTTACCACAGCCTACTTCAGCTAGGAGAGCTTTCCCCTCCTGGGACGAGCCCGCCCTCAAAGCGACATACGACATCACCCTCATCTCTCGCGCCGACACAGTCAACCTCAGCAATATGCAAGTAGTTTCCGAGAAGCCTTTCACGACCTCCCCCGAGGACGACCCGTCCGTCGGCAAGCTCGCTAAGGCCTTCTCCAAGCTTAAGACGTCTGATTCAGAGACAAAGTGGAAGATCACCAAGTTCGCGACGACACCGCTAATCTCAAGTTATCTCGTCGCTTGGGCGAATGGACCATTCGAATTCGTCGAGGGATCATACACATCACCATTGAGTGGCAAGACTAGACCGGTTCGGATCTATGGTGCAGTGCACGCTTCCCAGCTTGTTATTAAGTTTTAACGGGCTCCACGTAGCCACCAAGGACATCATTCATCAGACCCAGGTAAGCAACCGTGCACCCAGTGACCGACAGAGACTGACTGCGGGCTCAGTTCGCGTTGGACGTCAACGTTCGTTCCCTCCCTATCTATGAGAAAATTTTCGATGTGGAGTACCCACTCCCGAAGCTTGATGTCTTGGTGGTATGTTGTCTCGACCTGAACATGTATTCCAAACTCAGTGGTGCTCACAATCCAACTCGTAGGCGCACGACTTTGATGCTGGAGCGATGGAGAACTGGGTTGGTCCAATCTGCCTTTTCCGCGGTGACTTTCTGCTTACGTGATACTGGATTGTAGGGTTTGATCACCGGTCGTACATCTGCATACCTTATCGTATGTCCACCCCCCCTTTGGTACGATATAGGCTCACCCCATAATGCTCAGGACCCCGAGAAGTCGGACATCAAGGCCAAGAAGCGTGTAGCTGGTGTCGCCTCGCACGAGGTCGCGCATCAATGGTTCGCTTTCTCCTGAGATATCCGGCTACCCGCCAACGGTTGATAACAGGTTCGGTAACATCGTTACAATGGAGTGGTGGGATTACCTCTACTTGAATGAGGGCTTCGCAACAGTGAGTCCACATCGGTGCCCTCTGATTGTGTGCTCACGGCCCGTGGCTCCACAGCTTATGGGTGAAGTCGTCATAATGGACAAGTGAGGTTACATATTTCCCGTCCTCTCTGAGACTCATTCCTCCCCGCCTTCAGACTCTTCCCCGAATACGACGCCTCTACAGAGTTCATCGAAGACCATTTACAACGTGCCTTAGAACTGGATTCAAAGCGCTCGTCTCATCCGATTGAAGTGCCCTGCCCAGATGCGAACCAGATCAGTCAGATCTTCGATGCGCTCTCCTACTCCAAGGCTGGCTCTGGTATGCGATAGCTCTTTCTGCGTCTCAATTGTTTCTCGTATTAATGGGTGGTGCACGTACACCAATGACAGTACTCCGCATGTTGGCCGATTTCGTTGGGGAGGACGTCTTCCTCAAGGGTGTCTCGATTTACCTCAAGAAGCTCCTCTACAAGAATTCGGTCACAAAAGATCTATGGGATGGGGTTTCTGAGAGCTCACGTATTGAGGGCTCCGGAGTTGACGTTAACAAGATGATGGCCGAATGGATTCTGAAAGTACGTTTGTGATGTTGATTCTGTGAGACCCACAACTCGCTGACTTGAGACGTGGCATAGATTGGCTTCCCCGTTGTCACTGTTACTGAAGGAGAAGGGTCGATCACAGTTCGGCAGAATCGTTACCTCGCCACTGGGGATGTCAAGCCGGATGAAGATGAGACGCTCTGGTCAATATCCGATAACCCATTTCATGAATATCACGAACTGACATGTCTTTGGATACAGGCAAATTCCATTGAACATCCTGACAACCAATCCAGACGGCAAGGCCGTCATCGATCGCACACTCGTCCTCACCGAGCGCGAAGGGACATACAAAATCGACACCTCTAGACCATGGAAGCTCAACGCTGGAACTACTGGCGTCTGTAGGTTGTGTTGCTGTTCACTCAATACCCGATTGATCACACAGATTTGGGACAGATCGCGTCGCCTACACCCCTGACCGTATCTCCATTCTTGGCAAACAAGCCGCGGAGAAGGGCTCACCATTCTCACTCCCTGACCGTATTGGGCTCGTTTCTGATGCCCAGAACCTCGGCAAAAGCGGATACATCAAGACGAGCACTGCACTTGAGTTAATCGATGCACTCAAGAATGAGGAAGAATGTGAGTGATTGGTTGTGTATGCTGGAGGTCAAAGCATTGACAGGGTACAGATCTTGTTTGGAACGGCATCGCCAGTGCTCTCAGGGGCATCAGCAGCGTATGGTGGGAGCAACCTGACCAGGTGAAGGAGAACCTAAAAGCTTTCGAACGTGTGAGTGCCCCACGGGCTATGTTATGAAGGTCATTTAACGTCTGGCCTCTGTAGTCGCTCTGGTCTCCTCTTGTCAAGCGTCTCGGGTGGGAATACTCCGACAAGGATTCCGTGGCTGTTCGACAACTAAGAAGTTTAGCCATCGAGCGGGCGGCGTTGAGTAATGACAAGGAGTCAGTTCCTCCTCTGAATCGTTCAACATCTCGCTAACGAGTACCTATAGTGTTGTGGACAAACTCACCTCTTTCTTCAAGCTAGACGCCGATGGCAAGCTCGACGATACAGCATATCCCTCAGATTTGGAGCGAATTGTCTTCATTAATGCTGTCAAGAAGGGCGGCCGCCGGGAATGGGAGGTGCTCAAGGCCGTCTATGATAATCCCAAGACCCCAACGCAGAAGATCAGCGCATGTCTCGCCATGACTCGCACTCAGCAGGACGATGTCATCAAAGAGACCTTCGAGTATATGGAGGGTGCAAAAGATCAGGATTATATGTGGGTGCTGGGGTGGAGCCTTGGAGAAACCTGGGAACTCATTGATGAAACAGGTACTGGTTCCTCGGCCTCAATGCCAACATTAAGACCAGGAGGGCGATTCTTGCCTATCTCAAGGAGAACTTTGAGAAGGTATCTCCTACGTGCTCTGCTGCGATCTGGGTGGTAGTGACGCTCTTTCAAAATAGATCTACAAACGCTACGAGGGCAACTTCTCCTTGGGATACTTCATCAAATTTGCGCTTGAATCGTTCGGTAGCCTCAAGGACTTGGAGGAGACGGAGGCTTTCTTCAAAGATAGGGACACGTCCAAATACAAGCTACCGCTCTTGCAGAGCTGTGATGCCATTCGGGCGAATAAAGCGTGGCTCGAGGTACGTAGCAGTGCTGTTCTGCTGTAAGGGTACATTTTTGATTGTATTCTGCCTTGGCAGAGGAGCACCACGGACGTCGAAGAGTGGTTGGCTAAGTGGGCTAATAAGTATTAAAGCAACTGGTTAGGCCACTGTTGGGTGAAAGGCATCCAAGCTCTCTTTCGGCAACCCCAAACCTCTGTAAAAACTGGTAGTGTCAAACGAAAAGTTATATTAAAAGATGGAAGGAACTTTTGGATATACCTGTAAGGCTCATCTCCAAAAGCCATGGGTCTGGAGTGTTGTGTAGAAAGCATCTATATGGCGGTCCATTGAGCAAAAATCTCAGATTCAGGTTCGGATTCAGGTTCAGATTCAGGTTCAAATGTCGATTCAGATGCCAGGTGCCGATTACTTTGCCCAAATGAACTTGTCCGTCTTAAGCAGGCGACGTATCGAGCCGTCGAAGGACCTTCTCAAACAAGCCAGCTCCTATTGGAATGGCTCCTAACATATCATTTGGCTATATACGTGCTGAAACCGGGTTTCCCGCTACATAAAACGTCGGAGCTTCTGGGCTATGACATTTTGAACAATTTGGTAGATAGCCCCTGCACAACACTGCTAAGGGGGTTTCTCTCCCGCATACTAATAGGAAAGGCTTAGTCGGAAGATATCGTTGAGACTGAAGGGCATGTAAGGCTCATGGAACGCTATCACTGTGTCTGTGTCTGCGACGCACATAAAAAAGGGTAGGTCCGGGGTTTCCGGGGAGGACGCAAGAGTAAAAAATTGAGTAAAGGTGAGCGGTTTGTCTCCTTCGTCGACCTGAAAACGCACGAATCGAAGAGTTCATTTGTGGCACACTACTAGTATGCATGCATAGTAATCGTACCGCGAGTAGACCAGTCACTAGGACGGCAAAGCAGTTGCCGACTGTGGGCTGCACATCGGTGGTGTTGATTTGGTGTGCAACTCTCTGGAATGGGAGTCCCTGTTGTATCAAGGCCAAGGAGAAGCGATCGGACGCGAGCGATGTAGATCGGGAGTCGTGCAACTCACGGTAAGCTTCTCCATGATACTTGTCGCACCAAGATGTTGGGCGTTCTCGAAGGTGAGCATGGACATATCTCGCTATCAGAATTATCAATATCGATCGCCACGACCGAGTGAGCGGGGTTGGAAACGCAGGAAATGGGAAATAGGCGAACATAGAGGGGTGCGAGCTGGCTACGATTCACGTCAAAAATCTCGTAGTATCGCTTCACGAAAGTGGCGGGATCCATTTTCGCGAAAGCGGCGGGATCCATTTTCGCAGGTGTCCAAGTGGTCAAGTCCAAGTTGGGAGAGAAGCGACCGCTACGCCGCTACGTGGCCTCGTCAGATAGGACATGATTTAATTGATTGATCCTACGAGCACATATATTAGATTAGCTTATCATCCGGCGCTCTATATCCATATAGTGCATTGCCATAATGCAGACTCGCTGCTCGCTGCGCGCTATGTGGCCAGTCGCTATTGCAGTCAGTTTGGTGCAGTTAGTCGCCCTACTCCCGGTACTGCTTGCGCCTACTGCGGCGCGGCCAGCCACTGCGAGGCGAGTTGCGAGTTTAAAGCCATATATTCCCAATTCAAGCAGCTGCAAGCTGAACCCTCCCGCCTCCGAACGATTGACCCGGGACCACCTAGCAAACTCCTAGATAACTAATACTACTCTCTATTTTCACTAGCATCATCCCACCTCCCTGCAATGGCCAGCTTTGGGACGGAGATCGCTTCAGTCATCAACAAACTCCAGGATGTCTTCTCGGCCGTCGGTCTTTCCGCCTCGTCTATCGACCTCCCTCAAATATGTGTCCTTGGATCTCAATCTAGCGGAAAGAGTAGTGTCCTTGAGGTAAGCAGAGCGCCCCCACCGAAAGGGAGGCGTGGCCTGACACGCATGTCAGAACATTGTCGGACGCGACTTTCTACCCCGAGGAACCGGAATTGTAACAAGGCGACCTCTCGTGAGTATAGCAAGTGGATTTCCGTGGCTTCTCGCTCACCCTTAGCCCAGGTTCTTCAATTGATACATCGACCTGCGGACGCGCCGAAGCCTGGCGGTCCAACCAGTAAGTGCTATTGATATCCATACTTGTGTCGCTCATGCTGCCTATTGTACGATAGTGAACGGTATTCAGAAAGGGTCCGATTCTCAGGCAAACGAGAATGAGTGGGGAGAATTCTTGCATCTTCCTGGAGAGAAATTCTATGATTTCCACAAACTTCGAGGTTTGTATCGCTTCTCATTTTCGTTTGACTTGTTCTGAACGCCTTTGCAGCCGAAATCATTCGTGATACAGAGGCGAAGACTGGGAAGAATGCTGGTGTGTTCCCGCTTCTTTGACCGTGCCACTCCAAAGCTAAATGTGATCCCTTCTCCTCTAGGTATATCACCCCAGCCGATCAACCTGCGAATCTTCTCCCCCAATGTCCTCACCCTTACACTTGTCGACCTTCCTGGTCTGACCAAAGTACCCGTTGGCGATCAACCACGAGATATCGAAAAACAGATCCGTGATATGCTCATGAAGTATATCTCTAAGCCTTCGTGTATCATTCTCGCTGTTACCGCAGCCAACGCCGATTTGGCAAACTCGGATGGTCTCAAGCTAGCACGGGAGGTCGATCCAGAAGGCACACGTACTATCGGCGTGCTCACTAAAGTCGATCTCATGTGAGTTGAGATTATGCGAAGTATTTCTTGGAAATTGACGTCTTTCCAGGGACGTTGGTACCGATGTCGTGGATATCCTTGCTGGTCGTATGTAGGTATCATTGCTATGCACTTTGTAACTCATTCTGATGCTTCCTCCACAGCATCCCCTTACGGCTGGGTTACGTCCCGGTTGTGAACCGTGGTCAAAGAGATATCGATCAATCAAAAGCAATCGCCATCGCCCTCGAGCATGAGAAGCAATTCTTTGAGAACCACCAATCTTACAAAAGCAAAGCACAGTATTGTGGCACGCCCTTCCTTGCACGCAAACTAAACATGGTATGCTTCTTCCTTTTATCTTCTTCCAATCCCGATTAAATGCGCAATACTTTCCTGCTGAACAGATCCTCATGCATCACATTCGCAACACGCTCCCAGACATCAAAACCCGCGTCACCCAGCAACTCCAAAAATACAACGCCGAACTCCAAGCTCTCGGCGGACCAATGGGCGACGCAAACGCGGGCAATGTCGTGCTCTCGGTCATTACGGAATTCTGTTCCGAGTTCCGCACCACGATTGATGGTAATACGAACGACCTGAGCTTGAATGAGTTGAGTGGAGGAGCACGAATCAGCTTCGTGTTCCATGAACTGTTCAATACTGGTGTCAAGGGCATCGATCCGTTTGATCAAGTCAAAGATGGTGATATTCGTACCATCCTGTATAATTCTTCTGTGTGTCTCTCCTTCATTTCAAGTAGCGAGAACTATATTAGAACTGATGGTATTTGTATAGGGCTCAACACCATCATTGTTCGTTGGCACCCAAGCGTTTGAAGTCATCGTCAAGCAGCAGATCAAGCGACTCGAGGAACCGAGTGTCAAGTGCTGCCAGTTGGTGTACGATGAGCTCATCCGGATTCTCACCCAGATATTGACGAAAATCGTGAGTGTCTCTACGGCGCATATTTTGTGGAAGCTTACCTTTGATGCTGCAAATAGCAAGCGTTCCGACGATATCCAGCTTTGAAAGACCGATTCAATTCAGTCGTCATCAACTTCTTCAAGACTGCTATGACACCAACCCTTAAGCTGGTCATTGACATGGTCGCGTGCGTTCATTCTATTTCTCTTTTATTCCCATTCACTAGCATACTTACGTTGCCCCCCCCCCAAGCATGCAAGCCTGCTACGTAAATACCACCCATCCAGACTTTATCAACGGCCACAAAGCAATGTCCATCATAGCCGAACGACTAGGTGCGAACAAGCCACAGGCGCAACCGGCTGACGGGCGCTCGGTGGACCCGAAGACTGGCAAACTACTGCCGGGGGCGGTCAACAACAACAAGGATCTCGATGTCGATTTGAGGAAGGAGGAGCCAGGTTTCTTCGGTAGCTTCTTCGTGAAGAACAAGGCCCAGGTTGGGGCGAAGAAGGGTTCAGTAATGGAGGCTCCTCCGGCTATTATTAGGCCCCAGGCAGCGTTGAACGAGAGAGAGACGATGGAGACCGAGGTTATCAGTTGCGTTTTGTTCCCCTTTCTTTTTCTTTTCTTCCAGTGTTAGATGGCATTACTGACGTTCCCCACAGAGCTTCTCATCAATTCGTACTTCAATATCGTCAAGCGAGAGATGATTGACATGGTTCCTAAAGCCATCACACTCACCCTCGTCAACCACTCAAAGGAGAACCTCCAACGCGAGCTGTTGCAGGAGCTCTACAAGCCCGAGATCCTAGATGATATGCTTAAAGAGTCCGAGCATGTAGTCGCCAGGCGGAAGGAGGTTATTACTACCCTAGCGGCGTTGAACAAGGCAGACGAGTACGTCCTTGCAATATCTTCGTCTATCCAGCAGTACTGATCTGGGTCCGCAGGATCATTGCTGGTGTGTAGACGCACGGTCACATTCTGTATTCACCCCCGCCACCGACAAGCGGTTATTATTTTTCTCCTTTGCATATGTCCTGTCTTGTGGCGTATAGACTCTCCTGTATGGTCTCGTGGCGCACCTTTCATTTCATTCATTAATATTGGCGATTCGGCCCGAGTGAACCATATACGAGTCCATATTCAAACTTTACAGAAACGAGAATGACCGTAGAAACACTAGATGATACAGATAGTGTCCAGAAAAGACAATATGTGAGAAGCGCCAGAACGAATACAATTACAACCGCTTCTTAAAGTTGGACGGAGGTGTAGTCAGACTCGATAAAGACGATATGCGAGAGCGCGAGATTGCAGGAGGAGTGGGAGGAGTGGGTCCGAACTGCAAGGATATACGGCCGATAGTGTTCCCGAAAGCAGCGACGCACATTTCCTGGCCGACGGTGACAAGAGATGAAATCTCCGTAAATGATAGGCGAGGGAATGCGGACTGCTTCTTGAAGAGCCATGGGTCGTCAATTGATGTTCGAAGTATCGGCGGGAGAGCTCGTGACGACCTGTTGAACAACCTTGAAGGTGGGTCATCGCATGATAGAGACGAGGGAGAGAGTGGAGTAATGAAGATAGACGCGAGGGACGCTGAGTGGATGGATAGATCGACGGATGTTGGGTCAAACGTCCACAATAGCCATTGATCTAACACCGGCAAGTCTAGACCCTCGAATTGACCAGTCCACTTGCCGCCTGTATAGTTGCCACCTCGCTGAGGGCTACCTCCGATCCCTCGAGGACCGGTCAATTCGACATCCTCCAACAACGTCTCCAAGTCATCACTCCTCCGCAATCCATACACTACATGCCCCATTACATCCCAGGCCCCCTGTTTGAAAGACGTACTAGCGACTCTGGCCTGTTGTAATTCCAGCCGTGTATCATTCGAACGCCCGGGAACCCCAACCACCCCTGGCGCGTTGTTGAGTTTGAGACCAGACCCACTCCGTCTCAACCCAGCTTCCTCTCCATTAATATTCAACAATGGCTCCTGCGCTTGGCGTCTCCCGGGTTCCCTGTCGCTTGCTCTCCTGGAATGATACCCATGCGCCGACACGGGGAAATCGGCGATTCCGGTCACGCTCACCCCAGGTAGCTTTGCCTTCTTTGCAACTGGTGACGACCCAGTTCCGGACCCTACCACACTCCCGTTTCTCGATCGCACGGGGGTAGGCGTCTGCATCCCTGAAGGTTGAAGCATGGGACACGTACACCTTCTTGGGTCGAACAGTGCAAATGCGTGGATATGTACGGAGGTACCACAGGAGATGGTGACAGTGAAGGAGTCTGGGGTCGCCTCAGAGCAGGTTGGACAAGTCCGAGCTGGGATGCCAGCCACTCGTATCCTGTTGACGTCTTCATAGAGTTCTTCCAGCGCATACAGCTGCTCTCCCGTGACTCCGTCACAGAGAGCGATGAAGCCGTTCCTTGTTCCAGTAGCGATGATCAAATGTGGTGTAAGATCGAGCAAGACCATTTGTCCATGAAGGCGCACAACCACGTCCCCAGAACCAGACAAGATCGGAAGAAATGCATGCTGGGCTTTCCATTCCTGCATTGTTCGTTTGAATATTTGTACATGGCCATCTGGATAAAGAATACCTGCTGAAACTCCTTCGTTCGCTCCGGGTCGCAGTAGGATCGCTCTTGTCGAGACAACCCCACAGTCGTCAGATAGCCGAGGTTTGAAAACAAGGACAGGTTTGGAGTCGTAGAGATCATTCCACTCAACAACGCTTCCATTTTTGTAAGAAGCCAAGAGAAAGCCTTCAGTGATTGTGGTATCTCCGGATGTACTCCT
>WNFL01013734.1_pt1 | contig 16851 bp, 19 predicted proteins | sample 5400361 | NCBI WGS metagenome assembly WNFL01 (sample SAMN13153351, study PRJNA577476) | soil metagenome | isolation source: 40 cm soil on Douglas fir-dominated hillslope | place: USA:California | collected 2013-09-17 | reverse complement strand
GTGATGAAGGAGGGCGCGATCGAACAGGTGGGAACGCCTGCGGACGTTTATGGCGTGCCCGCGACACCCTTTGTCGCCGACTTCGTGGGCAAGACCAATCTCCTTCCGGCGATCCGGTCGGGCGAGGACCGCGTGCAGGTCGGCGCGCAGCGCTTCCAGTGCCACATCGGCAACGGCGTCGCGAACGGTGCGGGGCTGCGGCTCTTCTTTCGGCCTGAGGACGTGACGGTTCGGGGCGTCGAGGGCGCGACGCCCAACTCGGCGGCTGCGGTCGTCGAGAAGGTGGAATTCCTCGGCGCGTTTTCGCGAATCACGTTCCGGCTGAACGGGATCGAGCAGCCGCTCACCGCGGACCTCTCGCTCAACGACATGGCCGAATTCCGTCCGAAGCCGGGCGACACGCTGCGGGTGGCGGTGCCGCCCGACCGGATGCGGGTGTTCGAATCGTGAGCTCGGTGGTTATAGCGCCTCCCCGCATCCTCTTCCTGAAGGTGCATTGGTCGGATCGCATCGCGCACGCCATCCTGATCGTCGCGGGCCTCGCGCTCGCCGTATTCCTTCTCGCCCCGCTCGCCATGATCCTCATGAAGAGCGCGCAGAACCGCGCCGGCGACTGGGTCGGTTTCGCCAATTTCGTCGACTACTTCCGCACGCCGGCGCTCGCGCGCTCGATCTGGAACAGCGCCTGGGTGTCGACGCTGGTGACGCTCGTCACCATTCCGCTCGCGTTCACCTTCGCCTACGCGCTCACGCGCAGCTGCATGCCCTTCAAGCTATTGCTGCGCAACATTCATCTTCTGGTTCGGCAACCAGGGGCTGCTGAAGCCGCTCATGGGCAGCGGGCAGATCTATGGCGCTCCCGGGATCGTGATCTCGCTCGTCTTCGCCACCTTCCCGCACGCGCTGATGATCCTGGTCACGGCGCTGTCGCTCACCGATGCGCGGCTCTACGAGGCGGCCGATGCGCTCGGCACGTCGACCCGGCGCAAGTTCTGGACGATCACCGTGCCGGGCGCGAAGTACGGGCTCATCAGCGCGGCGATGGTCGTCTTCACCTACGCGATCAGCGATTTCGGCATCCCGAAGGTGATCGGCGGCAACTTCAACATGCTGGCGACCGACATCTTCAAGCTGGTGATCGGGCAGCAGGATTTCTCCAAAGGCGCGGTGGTCGGGATCCTGCTGCTGCTGCCGGTCGCGGTGACCTACGTGGCGGATTCCTGGGTGCAGAGGCGCCAGTCGGCGCTGCTCTCGGCGCGCTCGGTGCCCTACGTGCCGCGCCCATCGCGCACCTACGACTGGGCCATGACCGCGTATTGCGTGCTGATCGCGGGGCTGCTCATCGCGGTGCTCGGCATGGCGGTCTATGCGTCGTTCGTGAAGCTCTGGCCCTATAACTTCACGCCGTCCCTCGATCACTACCGGATGGGTCTCGTCGAGGCCGGGATGTTCTCCTCGTACGTGAACAGCGTGACGCTGGGATTCTGGTGCGCGACCGCGGGGGCCGTCTTCATCTTCGTCGTCGCCTACCTGCTGGAGAAGACCCGCGGTCTGGACGCCTGGCGCCCGTTCGTCCGCCTCATGGCGGTGCTGCCGATGGGCGTGCCCGGCATGGTGCTGGGGCTGGGCTACATCTTCTTCTTCGTCGCCGCCGACAATCCGCTGCACTTCCTCTACGGCTCGATGGCGATCCTGGTGCTCAACACCGTGGTGCATTACTACACGTCTTCTCATTTAACTGCCGTTACCGCCTTGAAACAGATCGACAACGAGTTCGAGAGCGTTTCAGCTTCGCTGAAGGTGCCGTTCTGGCGCACGTTCTTCCGGGTGACGGTGCCGGTGTGCCTGCCGTCCATCCTCGACGTGAGCCGCTACCTCTTCGTGAACGCGATGACCACGGTCTCCGCCGTCGTGTTCCTCTATTCGCCGAACACCATGCTCGCCTCGATCGCGATCGTGAACCTCGACGAGGCGGGGGACATCGGCGCGGCCGCGGCCATGGCGACCCTCATCGTCGTCACCTCGGCGGCGGTTTGCTTCGTGTACTTCCTCATCCAGACGTATTTCGACCGGCGCACGCAATCGTGGAGGACTTCATGATCAGAGGCAACGACCCCATCCTTCTCACTCCCGGCCCCCTCACCACGTCGCTCGAAACCAAGCAGGCGATGCTGCGCGACTGGGGCTCGTGGGACGCTTCGTTCAACGCGATCACCGCCTCGATCTGCAGGGACCTGGTCGACGTCGTGCACGGCGAGGGCACGCACGTGTGCGTGCCGCTCCAGGGCAGCGGGACATTTGCGGTCGAGGCTGCTCTGGCGAACCTGGTGCCGCGCGACGGCAAAGTGCTCGTGCCTCAGAACGGCGCCTACTGCCAGCGCCTCCTCAAGATCCTCAAGTATCTCGGCCGCGCGCATGTCGCGCTCGACATCGCCGAGGACAAGATCGTCACGGGCGCCATGGTGGAAGAAGCGCTCGCGCGCGATCCGGCGATCACGCACGTGGCGCAGGTTCATTGCGAGACCGGCACGGGGATCCTCAATCCGCTGCCGGAGATCGCCCAGGCGTGCGCGCGCCACGGCAAGGGACTTATCGTGGACGCCATGAGCTCGTTCGGGGCGATCGACATCGACGTGTCGAAGTATCCCGTGGACGCCGTGGTCGCGGCTTCGGGCAAGTGCATCGAAGGCGTGCCGGGGATGGGTTTCGTGATCGTGAAGCGCGCCGTTCTCGAGAAATCCCAGGGCAATTCGCATTCGCTCGCCATGGATCTCTTCGACCAGTGGACCTACATGCAGAAGACCACGCAGTGGCGCTTCACGCCGCCGACGCACGTGGTCGCGGCATTTCGCGCTGCGCTCGACCAGTTCAAGGCCGAGGGCGGAACCCCTGCGCGCGGCGCGCGCTACCGGTCCAATTGCGAGACGCTCATCGAGGGCATGGCCGCGCTCGGCTTCCGCGCCTTCCTCCCACGCGCGGTGCAGGCGCCGGTCATCGTGACGTTCCACGCGCCGCCGGATCCCGCGTACAACTTCAAGGCCTTCTACGAGAACGTGCGCTCGCGCGGCTACATCCTGTATCCGGGAAAGCTCACGCAGGTCGAGACGTTCCGCGTCGGATGCATCGGCGCGATCGATGCCAACGAGATGCGCAACGTCATTTCCGCGATTGCGGAAACATTGAAGGAGATGCGGGTCAACCGGATCGAGCCGGCGCGGGTCGCCGCCTGACGGCCGAGCATCAGCGCGAGCGGTCGAAAAGGGCGAGGTCGACGAACTCCCCCATGGCTTTGTAGCCGGCTGCGTTCGGGTGTGTGCCGTCGCAGTTCCACGCGGCGGGGATTGCCGGCGCGGAGCTGCCGTCCGGGAGCGTGACCACCGGTCCATCTTTCATGAGGGCGTCGAAGTCGATGACGCCGTCGAAATTCGCCTGGGTCCGAATCCAGTCGTTCACCGCGCGCCGCTGCGTTTCATGCGCCGCGGTCCACCCCGGGCCGGGCCTTCCACGAGGGATCACCGTCACCCCGATGATTCGCGCCCCGCGGGCGTGGACCTTGTCCATGATGGCCTGCGTTGCGGAGATGATCTGGGTCGCGGTGAAGCCGCCGGTAATGTCGTTGGTGCCCTCGAAGAAGACGACGTGCCTCACGCCGGCGCGGTCGAGGACGTCGCGGTCGATCCGCTCGAGCGCCGACGGGCCGTTGCCGCGGTTGAGGATTCGATTTCCGGCGATCCCCACGTTGGCGACCGCCATGCGCGGTCCCGGCCGTGCCGCGAGCCTTGCCGCGAGCACATCGCCCCAGCGTTGGTAGAGATTGGGCTGCACGGTTCCCTTGTCGTCGCGGGTGCTGCAGCGCCCGTCGGTGATCGAATCGCCGAAGAGCACGATCGTCCCCGAGGTGCCCGCGGACTGGACGTCGAGCCCCACGATCCAGTAGAACGGCCATTGGCCGGAGTTGAGCGCCGGGATTTCGGCAAGCGGCTCGAACCCCACGGCCGATCCGTCATCGCCGCGCATGCCGGCCGCCGACCAGTTCGTCCGCAATCCGACGTGATGCACGCTGATATCGGTCGACTCTTTCACTTCGAGGCTGAGCGCGAGCCCTTCGAAAGCCTTGACCTCGAAGGGAAGGGAGTCGCTGACCGCGCCCTGGCCGGGAGCGAGCGTGAGGCCGGGGCGCCCGCTGAAAGTCAGTCGCCGTGCCGTGCCGCCGCGTACTTCGGCCCCGATACCGGCGACACCGATGAACGCGGCGGAGAAAACGACCGGTGCTGCTCCCATGGTGTTCTCGAGCTTCACGCGCAAGCTCGTTCCCGGAACACTCGGCATCAGGATCTGCCGGACCGTTCGCCCGGCCATCGCGGGCGCCGCGGCGCGTTCGTTGTGCGACGTCGCCCACGCCGTGAACCACTTCGCTTCGTCGGGCGTGGCCACGCCCGCGCAGGCGGCCAGCATCGCAACCAAACAGGCGACAGCGCGCGAGATTCTCATGTGGGGGACTGTTATGAGGTGAGGGTCGAGTCTGTCGAAGGGCGGCCTTCGACAGACTCGGATCGAACGGTGAAGCCAACTACTTTTTCTTGTCGTCCTTCTTCGGCGCGTCGTCTTTCTTTGGCGCTGCGGCCTTGTTCTTCGGGTCGTCCGCCGGATTGACGTAGTTCACCGCCCAGGGGCCCATGCCGTGGATCTGCACGATGGTCTCGGACTTCGCCTGCGCGTAGTGCGCCGTCTTCGGCTGCATGATCATCACGTCGCCCGCGCCCAGCGTGTGCATGTCCTTGTCGTTCCATTTCTCGCCGACGCCCATGGCGAATCCGCCGGAGATCACGGTGACGTGCTCGATGCCGGGATGCCAGTGCGGCGGGATCTTGCCGCCGGCGGGCACTTTGATGCGGGCGATGAAGGGCTTTTCCTCGTTCATCGGTCCTTCCAGCATGGCGATCTTGGCGCCCGCGATCGAGGGAAGGTCCTTCCACTCGAGATCCTTGGCCGCCCACATCTTGTGCGCGGAAGCCGCCGCTGCGGCCGGGGCTGGTGCAGCCGCGGGTGCCGGCGCCTTTGCCTTGTCCTGGGACCAAGCGAGCGGAACGAGGCTCGCAAACGCGACGACTATGATGTGATGCAACTTCATGAATCCTCCTGTGATTGGTTGTTTGTGGGGGCGAATACTCTATCATTTGCGGGAAATTCGAGGAGGAGAACCATGCGCCCGTTTTCGCAGACGATTGCCGCCGTTTTCGCGCTGCTCGCCACGCTGGCACTCGCCGAGGACGTGAAGGTCGGCGTCATCGCGCCGTTCTCCGGCTCGGCCGCCGGCTTCGGCAAGCAGATCGAGGGCGGCATGAAGGCCTACCTCAAGCTCCACGGCGACACGTTCGCCGGCCGCAAGATCCAGCTCCTCATCCGCGACACGGGCGGGCCGAATCCGGAAGTGGCCAAGCGCCTCGCGCAGGAGCTGGTCACGCGCGACAAGGTCGATTTCCTCGCGGGCTTCGGCTACACGCCCGAGGCGCTCGCCGCGGCGCCGGTCGCGACCGAGGCGAAGAAGCCGATGATCGTGATGAACGCGGCGACCTCGGTGATCACCACGCGCTCACCGTACATCGCGCGCTTCTCGATGACGCTGCCCCAGGTCTCCGCGCCGATGGCGACGTGGGCGTGGAGGAACGGCATCAGGAAGGTCTATACGCTGGTCACCGACTTCGGTCCGGGGATCGATTCCGAGACGTCGTTCAAGGCGGCGTTCACCGCGCTCGGCGGGCAGGTGGTCGATTCGGTGCGCATGCCGCTTCGCAATCCCGAATACGCGCCGTACGTGCAGCGCGCCAAGGACGCGAAGCCCGATGCGATCTTCCTCTTCGTGCCGGCGGGGCAGGACAGCATTTCGTTCATGAAGGCGTTCGAGGAGCGCGGGCTCGCGCAGGCGGGCATCAAGCTCATCGCGACCGGCGATCTCACCGACGACTACGTGCTCAACTCGCTCGGCGACCCGGTGATCGGCATCGTCACCACGCACCATTATTCGGCGGCGCACGATTCGCCGGAGAACAAGGCGTTCGTGAAGGCCTTCAACGAGGTGGCCAAGGATCTGGGCCGCCCCAACTTCATGGGGGTCGGCGGCTACGACGGGATGGCGGCTATCGCCGAGGTGGTGACGAAGCTCGGCGCGAACATCGACGGCGACAAGGCGATGGAGATCCTGAAGAACATGAAGCTCACGAGCCCACGCGGCCCGATCGCGATCGACCCGGCGACGCGCGACATCGTGCAGACCGTCTACGTGCGCCGCGTGCAGAAGGTCGGCGCGGAGCTCTGGAACGTCGAATTCGACAAGTTCAACGATGTGAAGGACCCGGGCAAGTAAGTTGGCCGGCGTCCTTTTCGATGGCGTCGCTTACGGAAGCCTGCTCTTCGTCGTAAGCCTCGGCCTGTCGGTGACGATGGGCCTCATGAATTTCGTGAACCTCGCGCACGGCGCGTTCGCGATGGCGGGCGGGTACGTGTGCGTAGTAGCGATGACCCACTTCCGTGTGCCATTCCTCGCCGCATTGCCGATCGCGTTCGTCGTCACGGCAGCGGCGGGGGCCCTGCTGGAGAGAATGCTCTACCGGCGGCTCTACGGGGCGAGCCATCTCGACCAGGTGCTGTTCTCGATCGGCCTCACCTTCATGGCGATCGCGGGGGCGACGTGGCTCTTCGGCCCGTCGCAGCAGCCCGTGCGCCTCCCCGAGTTCCTGCGCGGGCAGGTGCACGTCGCCGGCGTCGACCTGGGCATCTACCGCATGTTCCTCATCGCCGTCGTGGCGGCGTTGACGCTGGGATTGGGAATCCTCGTCGCGCGCACGCGCTTCGGCGCGCAGGTGCGCGCGGCGGTCGACGACGCGCGCGCGGCACGCGGGCTCGGCATCGACGTGGATCGCGTCTTCGGCATCACCTTCGCGCTCGGATCGGGACTCGCCGGGCTCGGTGGCGGACTGGGGATCGACGTGCTCGGCCTCGATCCGACATTCCCGCTGAAGTTCATGGTGTATTTCCTCGTGGTGGTCGTGGTCGGCGGTGCAGGGAGCATCAAAGGCACGCTCGCGGCCGCGTTGGTGCTCGGCATCCTCGACGTCGCAGGCAAGTACTACGCGCCGCAGGCGGGCGCGTTCGTGATCTACGCGGCAATGATCGTGCTTCTTCTCGCGTTCCCGTCGGGGTTGTTCGGGAGGCGGCGGTGAATCGGGTGGAGGCGGCCTTTTGGCTATCGCTTGTCGCCGTCTTCTTCCTTTTCCCCGGCTACCTGGTCCTCGGCTCCCAGATCCTCATCATCGCGATCTTCGCGCTTTCGCTCGACTTGATCCTCGGCTACGCGGGCATCGTCTCGCTCGGCCACGCCGCGTTCTTCGGGCTCGGCGCGTATACGGCGGGCTTGCTCGCGGCCCACGGTTGGGGGGAGCCGTTGAGCGGCCTCGCGGCGGCCGCGGCCGTCGCGGCGATCGCGGGCTTCGGGGTGAGCTTTCTCGTCGTGCGCGGCGAGGACCTCACGCGCCTCATGGTCACGATGGGCATCGGGCTGCTTCTCTACGAGGCCGCCAATCGCGCGGCGTTTCTCACCGGCGGGGTGGACGGATTGTCGGGCGTCGCCATGGGAAAGCTGCTCGGCCTCTTTCCCTTCGATATCGGCGGCCGCACGCCCTACCTCTACAGCCTCGCCGTGCTCTTCCTCGTATTCCTCGCGCTGCGGCGGCTGACGCGCTCGCCATTCGGGCTCACGCTTCGCGGCATTCGCGAGAATCCCGCGCGCATGGCGGCGATCGGCGTGCCGGTGCGCTCGAGGCTCGTCGCCGCGTTCACGCTCGGCGCGGCCATCGCCGGGATCGCCGGCGCGCTGCTCGCGCAGACGACGCAATTCGTGGGCCTCGACACGCTCGGCTTCCAGCGCTCCGCGGAGATCCTCATCATGCTGGTGCTCGGCGGCACCGGGCGCCTCTACGGCGCGATCGTGGGCGCCGCAGTCTTCATGCTCGCCCAGGATTTCCTCGCGGGCGTGAACCCGGTCTACTGGCAGTTCTGGCTCGGGCTGCTGCTGGTCGTGTTCGTGTTCGCGAGGCGCGGACTCCATGGACGATAACGCGCGGACCGCCAGCGCCCTTCGCACCGAGGGCCTCACGCGCAAATTCGGCGCGCTGGCTGCGGTCGACAACGTTTCGCTCGAGCTGCAGCGCGGCGCGCGCCACGCGCTCATCGGGCCGAACGGCGCGGGCAAGACCACGCTCATCAACCTACTCAGCGGCGCGCTCGAGGCGACCGCGGGCGACGTGTACCTCGGCGACGAGCGCATCACCGCGCTTCGCCAGCACGAGCGCGTCAAGCGTGGGCTCACGCGCACGTTCCAGGTCACGAGCCTCTTTCCCGGGCTCACGATCCTCGAATCGGTGCTGCTCGCGATTCTCGAGCGCAAGGGGCAGGGCGCGAGCTGGCATCGCGCCCTCGCCGGGCAACGCGAGGACATGACCGAGGCGCGCGAGCTGCTCGCGCAACTGCGCCTCGACGGCGAGGCTGATACCGTCACCTCGCAACTGCCCTACGGACGGCAACGAATCGTGGAAATCGCGCTGGCGCTTGCCACGCGGCCGCGCATCCTGCTCCTCGACGAACCGGCGGCGGGAATTCCGTCGTCGGAAAGCGCAGAGGTGCTCCAGGTCGTCGATCGCCTTCCCGGCGACGTCACGATCCTCTTCATCGAGCACGACATGGACGTGGTGTTTCGCTTTGCCCAACGGATCACCGTGCTCGTCGGCGGACGGATCCTCGTCGAAGGGACACCCGATGACGTCGCGCGCGACGAGCGGGTGAAGGAGGTCTACCTGGGAGCGCCAGCATGAGCGACATCCTTTCGCTCCAAGGCGTGCGCGCGGGGTATGGCGACTCGGTCGTGGTCGAGGATGCGTCGCTCGCGATCGGCCCCGGGGAGTGCGTGGCGCTTCTCGGGCGCAACGGCGTCGGCAAGACCACGTTGCTCACCACCGTGATGGGACTCACGCGCATGCATCGCGGATCGATCCGATGGGAGGGCGCCGAGATCTCGCGGCTGCCCGCCCATCGGCGCGCGGTCGAAGGCATCGGTTGGGTTCCGCAGGAGCGCGCCGTGTGGCCGTCGCTCGACGTCGATGAGCACTTGTCGTCGGTCGCGCGGCCCGGACCCTGGACCGTCGATCGCGTGTTCGCGCTTTTCCCCGGGCTCGCCCGGCGGCGGCGGCATCGCGGCGCCGAGCTCTCCGGCGGCGAGCAGCAGATGCTCGCGATATCACGGGCGCTCGTCACCAATCCGCGGCTTTTGCTTCTCGACGAGCCGCTCGAAGGCCTCGCGCCGATCGTCGTACAGGACCTGATGCGCGTCCTTCGCGAGCTGACCGAGGCGGGAAACATGGCGATGCTGCTGGTCGAGCAGCACGCGCACCTCGCCTTGTCGCTTGCCTCGCGCGCGATCGTGATGGACCGCGGCCGCGTCGTCCTCGATTTACCCAGCGAGCGGCTGGCTGCGGATCGGCGCGAGCTCGAGCGCTGGCTCGGTGTGACCTAGCGGGACTGCGGCTTTCGGCTCATCGCGCGAGATCCTTCGCGATCCGCGCGATGCCGGCCTCTGCGCACTTCGCATCGTGCTCGCCGCCGCCCGCGCTGGAGGGCGTGCCCGAAATCCCGACGGCGCCGATGGTGACGTTGCCCAGCTTGATGGGAACGCCACCCGAAGCGGTCGTGATGTTCGGCAGGAGCTGCGGCCCGATCGCCACGCCCTTGGCATCGGCAGCGCGTTTGCCGTAGTCGGCGGAGGGCATCCGGTATGTGGCCGCGGTATAGGCCTTGCGCAGGCTGTGCTCTCCCGTGTGCGGAGCGGCGCCATCGTCGCGGATCGTCGCCTTCACGCGTCCCGAGCCGTCGACCACCGTGACGCTCACCTTCTGGCCATCCTTGCGGCATTGGGCCAGCGCGCCCGTCGCCACTTCCAGCGCGGCATCGGTGGAAAGGACGGCTTCATTGACGACGGTCTCGGCGAAGGCCGCGGGCGAAAGCAGGAGAAGCAACGCAACGGGGATTCGCTTTTTCATCGTCCGGCCTGCGCGCGAAGTTTGCGGCTCTCTCTGGCATGGCGCAACTCGGACATGACCGCGGCGGGTTCCAATCCCTTCGCGGTCTCCTCGATCGATTCCGAGAGGCGATAGGCCGAGAGTTCGTAGGCCGATCCGGCCTTGTCGCGTGTCAGCAGTCGAGAGTCGACCAGGCAGCGCCGAACCGTGACGTGGTCGACGCCGAAGGGCGCGCAGAATGTCTCGAGCCAGCGTTCGAGCACGTCGTTGACCGCGCTTTCGGAATACGGCCGCCGTGTTTCGAAGCGCGACGCCGCCAACGCGAGGAAGACGTCGAGATCCCTGGGGCTCTTCGGAAGCGCGGTCAGCGGGCCATTGGCGAGCATCCGCTCCAGGCAACCGCGCACTTCGGTTTCGGTACGCATCATCGCGCTCCTCCCGTCGGACGTGTTGATCTTGCGCTCAGGCCTTCGTGGTCATGCGCGTGACGGCGATCACCGGCGGCTGGGCCAGTGTCTGGTACACGACGCAATACCTCTCGGTGAGGCGCATGAGGGTGTTCAGCTGCTCTTCCTGAACGTTCATGGTGATGTGCCTCAGCTGACGGTCCACCAGATGATCGCGGCCGCGGTGACTGCCATCGCCACGATAAACCCGGTGACCTTGCCGGACCGCGGAATTTCGCCCGGCGAGAGTCCCGGCACTGCGTGCCCCGTTCCGTGAGACTTCTCGACGGCATCCTTGGCTTCCTTCAGGCCGAGGCCCGTCTGCTCGCGCAAGACCTTGATGGCCTCGATCTTGTTTCCTCGCCGCAGCGCTTCGGTCACGGCGGGCGGGAGACGGCCGGCCGGGGAGGCGGCAGTCGTCATCGCGAACTTGCCGGCCAGGTAATGGTCGATGACCGCCTTCGCCTCCTTCAATCCAAGTCCCGTCGACTCCCGCAGCCGCTTGATCGCCTCGACCGTATTGCCATGCCTTAGCGCATGGATCACCTCTTCGGGAAGCGGGTCAGCGCCGGGGGTCATATCAGCTCAGTTTATCTTCGCCGGGCCGGCAATGCTCGCAACCCGCTTGCCAAGCGCGGAATCCGCGACGAGCTGGGCAAGACGCCGCTCGCGTGTCTCCTCGCGCTTCGCGCGCATCACCCAGTGCGCGGCGAGCCGGCGATAGCCGGGCGGCTGCTTCTCGAAGAAAGCCCAGGCCTTCTTCCTGGCGCGAAACCGCTTCTCGCATGCGGGATCGAGAACGACGTCGCGGTTCTCGAACGAGTAGACGGAGGAACGTGCGGGATCGCGTGCCGCGAACGCCTTCACGCCGGCCGGCGCCATGCGTCCCGCCTTTTGCAGGGCTTCCACCTTCCCGATGTTGATCGCGCTCCAGATGCTCTTCGGCCGGCGCGGAGTGAAGCGCTGCATGTAGGCGCTTTCGTCGTAGCGCCTGACGAGCCCGTCGATCCACCCGAAGCACAACGATTCGTCCACGGCCTGCTCGTAGGTGAGGCCGCCCTTGGCCGTATGGACCTTCCAGAAGCCGATCCAAAGCTCTGGCGCGCTCGCATGGTTCTTTTCCAGCCAACGACGGAACTCGGAGGAGGATGCGAAGAAGGCCGGCTTCATCGCGGGCTATACGTGGCGGAGCTTGCGCTTCATCACCTTCGACCAGGGCGCGGCGTCGGAGCATTGGCCGCGCGTGAGCTCCGCCGGCCCGGGCACCGAATTCAGCTCGCCGCCCGCGATCCACACGAGCGCGCATTCGGGTGCCGCGGCGAAGTCCGCGTTCATGGTGACGAAGTAGGGCTGGTGGCCCGCATCGTAGAAGGTCACCATCGCCCGCGCGAAGACACGGCTGGGATTCTCGACGCTGACTTTCTCGACGACGAGCGCTTCTCCCGTGCTCGAGAGCCGCCGCCAGCGCATTTGCGAGGCGACCGCGGCCGCGGGTCCGGCCACGACGTCGAAGCAATCGATCACCCCGGCCTCGGCCACGATGGTGGGCGCGGAGCGCGGCGAGCCGCACGCCAGCGTTCCGCTGCTCTCGCCGCGGGCGAGCAGCTTGATGCCCTGGGCGGTGGAGATGGCGGCATGATTCGCGTCGAGGGCGACCGCAGTGCCCGTCGCCACCTCGTCCACTTTCACCCACCAGAAGCCAAAGCGCTTGACGTAGTACGCGTATTGGGTCGAGCCCGCCGCATCGCCGCCGTATTGCTTGTGGTTGATCTTCTTGACGAGCAGCCACGGCAAGGGCTCCGTCTGGGTGACCTCCGAGCAGGCGAGGAGGGACATCGAAAGCGCGAGGCAGAGGGCGCACGGCGCGAGCCGACGCATTTCCTCGAGGCGCGATCGCAGCTGCATCAGGCGCTCACTCACCGCCAGGCTCCTTCTGCGTGGCGCCCTCGAGCACCGCATCGGTCGCCTCATCGAGGATCGCGCCGATGCGCTCGATCCACGCTTCGTGTTCCGGCTTCATCAGCACCGAGCGTAGGCAAGTGATCGTCGGCTTGTCGCGCTCCATGGATTTCGCCGCAGGGCCGAGGAATTCGACCGGGAGGTCGGCGAGCGCGAGATACAGCTCTCGATTCGAGGCCTCTTGGAAGATCGTGCGCGCGCGGCGCGACGCTTCGCTCACGCAATCGGCGCGCGGCGCCCAGACCACGATGTCGAGCTCCGGCGCGAAGCACGTGACGAATCGCTGGTCGCCTTCGAGCTTGCGGTAAAGCGCGAGGGCCGCGGCGCGCGATCGCTCGAGCCGGTGCGCGAACTCACCACCCTTCGTGAGCGGAAACATGCGCTGCGTGGCCCACAAGCCGACTGCCGCGGCGCCGGGACGCGAGCATTCGAGGCTGATCTCGCCGAGGTGGAGCTCCGTCGAGCTGAAGTACGTGTAGGGCGAATCGTGCTTGTAGAAGCGGCCGACCTGCGGATCGCGGAAAACCACGCAGCCGCAGCCGTAGGGCTGCAGCCCGTGCTTGTGCGGATCGATCACGATGGAATCGGCCTCGCCCAAGCGATCGTAGGAGCGGCGTGCCTCGGGCGCGAGGTTGTCCGCGAGCGCGAAGTAGCCGCCGTACGCCGCATCGGCATGAATCCGGAATCCGTGACGCTCGCGCAGCGCGAGAATCGCGGGCAACGGATCGACCGAGCCGGTCGCCGTCGTGCCCAGGGTGGCGACGACGGTTCCGATGCCGCCGCCCTGCAGGCGCCGCTCGAGCGCGTCGACGTCCATGCGGCCGTTGCGGTCGCAGGCGATCGCCTCGAAGCTGAGCCCCAGCACCTCGCTGATGCGCCGATGGGTGTAGTGCGCCTGCTGCGAGGCGAGGATGGTGTCGCCGGGATGAAGCCTTGCCGCGATCCACAGCGCCTCGAGGTTCGCCATCGTGCCGCCGCCGCACAGGTGGCCGAGGAAGCGTTCCCACCCGAACATGCGTGCGATCTCGGCGACGGCCTCCTTTTCCATCCGCGAGCTGGCACGGCCGCCATCGAGCGCGTGGTTGTTGGGGTTGATATACATGGCCATCGCGTACGCCAGCCGCGCGACCGGATGCGGCGGCTTCAGCATCTGGCCGGCGTAGAGCGGATGGAAATAGGGGTAGTTGTCGCGCAGCCGTTCGGCGACTTCCGCGAGGACGCCGGCGATCGCGTCCTGGTCGGCCGGGCGATCGATCCCCGGAAGCGAGGCGAAGCCGGCATCGAGGCGCTCGAGCGCATCGCGAAGGAGATTCAGCGAGTCCTTTTCCAGCTTCATCGCCGATACCAATAATTGTTCACATGCTCATCGAAGCCGCGCCGCGAGAACAGCCGCGCTGCGATGATCTTCGGCACGGTCAGGAGAAAATGCCAATCGCCGTGCTGGTCGAACTTCCTCGACGAGGTGATCGTGGTTACGCCTTCGAGGATGCGAAAACGCTGACCACGCGTCTTGCCCAGCCGCTTGAGCTTGAGAAGAAAATTGACGTCCTCCGCGATGCGCTCGGACTCGGGATAGCCGCCGAGATCGCGGAAATCCCGCGCGAAGCAAAAGACGACACCTCCGTCGAGGCCCATGAGGTGAACCATCGGCCTGACCAAGGCGACGGTAAGGTCGATGCCCGGCGAGGATCGGTCGAAGCGCACGCCCGTCGCGCCGCCGACGATGCCGGGTCCCGACATCGCTTCGTGGATGCTGTTGAACGTTTCGGGGTGAAGAACCGAATCGGCATCGACGAAGCCGAGAATGCCGCTCCGCGCCCGGGCGGCGCCGCCGTTTCGCGCGCAGGCGATCTTGCGCTCCACGACGTCCACGACGATGCAACCGGACTCGCGAGCGATTCGTGCCGTCTCGTCCGTCGAGGCGTTGTCGGCGACGATGACTTCGATCTCACCGCGGGTGAAGCGTCCGCGCGCGACGCGAATGGACTCGAGAAGCCGCGGCAGCAATGCGGCTTCGTTGAATGCCGGAATGATGAGTGAGAAAGCGACCACGGTGCCGCCAAATGTAGCCGAAATCCGGCGGCGCGGTTACCTCACCAGTCAACGCGAACCGGCCGGCTTCGGCGCCACCGTCTTGAGGTACGCATAGATCGCCGCAACGTCGGTGTCGTTGAGCGCCTTCAAGGTTTCGAACGGCATGGCCTTGTCCACCTGGCCGCCGTCGGGACGCTTTCCGGTTCGCATCATGCCCGCGAACTTGTCGAGCGTGTCGTAGCGCGTCATCACCGTTCCCTCGCCGGGCGTTAGATTCGCGGCCGGGGGCCCGTGCGGCGGGCCGCCGGGAACTCGACCCCCGGCAAGGTGCTCGCCGTGACAGCCGATGCACATCTGCGCCACGTAGCCACCGTGCTCGACGCTCGTCGCCGCCGGCACTGGTTGTGGCGGCGGCAACGCGTGGTTGATCTTCTCCGAGGCGTCCTTGATCAACCCGACGCCATAGAGCGCCTTCACAATGACCGGAAGCCGAATCCGTACCGCCTCGCCGGAGATCGGCGGAAGGCCTCGCGCATACGCGACCAGCGCCGAGAGGTCCGCGTCGGTGAGGCGATTGTAGTCCTCGCTCGGCATCACGAAGAGCGCGTGTCCGCGCGGATTCACGCCGTGCCGGATCGCGCGGACCCAGTCGGCTTCGGAGTAGTCCGCGACCGCGCCGCCTGGCCCCTTCGTGATGTTGGGCGTTCTCACGAACATGCCGTTCGGGTCGTCGATCACCACCCGGCCGCTGCCGTCGGGGCCGTGGCATTCCGCGCAGCCGCGCGATTCGAAGAGGTACTTGCCGGCTTTCAGCGCGGGCGCGCCGCTCGCGAAGGCGACGGGTACGACCTTCACCAGGACGGCGCGTTCCATCTTGCGTTCGCCGAGCCAGACCGCTCCGGCGACGGCTCCGGCCAGGATCGCAATCACCGCCACCAGCACCGCGGCGCCGATTCTCAGCATACGTCTCATGGAGCCATCATAATTGGAGTCCGACCCCAATCAAATCATGGCAACTTACGACCTCGCCGGGCTTTTCAGGAGCGCGCGGTGAGCGGCCACCAGGACCTGGAACCCTCGCCCTGGGTGGTGCGCTGGGTCACGCTCATTCGCCCCGGCGGCGCGGTGCTCGACGTAGCCTGCGGCGGCGGCCGTCATTCGCGCCTGCTTGCGCGCATGGGATTCGAGGTCGACGCGGTCGATCGCGATGCGTCGCTCTTCCACGACAGGCCCGAGGAGGTGCGCCTTCTCGAAGCCGACATCGAGTCGGGGCCGTGGCCTTACGCGGGGCGGCGCTTCGACGGCATCGTCGTCACGAATTACCTCCACCGCCCGTTGCTCGCCACGCTGGTCGATTCGCTCGAGCCGGGCGGGGTGCTCCTCTACGAGACCTTCGCGCAAGGCAACGAGCGCTTCGGCAAGCCCGCGAATCCGGCCTTCCTGCTCGCGCCTGAGGAGCTCCTCGACGCCGTCCGCGGGCGGCTCGACGTCCTCGCCTATGAGGACCTCGTCGTCGACACCCCTCGTCCGGCCGCGATCCAGCGCATTTGCGCGCGGGCGTAGGTTAAAATCGCTGTTTCTCCAGAACAAAAGTACCGCATGCTTTCAGGGAGCCTGGTTGCCATCGTCACGCCGATGCTCGCCGACGGCGCGCTCGACCTTCCACGGCTGAAGTCGCTCATCGACTGGCACGTCCAGGAAGGCACCGACGGCATCGTGATCGTCGGGACGACGGGCGAATCGCCGACGGTGGACGTCGAGGAGCACTGCACGCTGATCCGATCGGCCGTCGAGTACGCGGCCGGGCGCGTCGCCGTGATCGCCGGCACTGGCGGCAATTCCACGCGCGAGGCGATCGAGCTCACGCGGTTCGCGAAGAGCGTGGGCGCGAACTACAGCCTTTCCGTGGTTCCCTACTACAACAAGCCGATGCAGGAAGGGCTCTATCGCCATTTCAAGGCGATCGCCGAGTCCGCGGACATTCCGACGCTCCTCTACAACGTGCCTTCGCGAACGGTGGCGGACCTTGCCAACGACACGATCGTCCGCCTTGCCCAGATTCCGAATATCGTCGGTATCAAGGAGGCGACGTCGAACATCGATCGCGTGACCGAGCTCCTCGCACGCAAGCCCGGGGATTTCGTCGTCCTCAGCGGCGACGACAGCACGGCGCTCTCGTACATGATGCTCGGCGCCAAGGGCGTCATCTCGGTCACCGCCAACATCGCCCCGCGCCCGATGCACGACCTGTGTGCGGCGGCGCTCAAGGGCGATTTCGCCAAGGCGATCGAGCTCAACAACCGGCTCTTCCCGCTGCACAAGAGCCTGTTCCTCGAGAGCAACCC
>WNFL01425687.1_pt2 | contig 16853 bp, 17 predicted proteins | sample 5400361 | NCBI WGS metagenome assembly WNFL01 (sample SAMN13153351, study PRJNA577476) | soil metagenome | isolation source: 40 cm soil on Douglas fir-dominated hillslope | place: USA:California | collected 2013-09-17 | reverse complement strand
GTCGTCGAAGGTCCGGCCGCGATCGAGGAATCGGGCACGACCACGATGCTGGAGCCGGGCGACCGCCTCCGGACCGAGGCCAACGCGTGCCTCGCGATCGACGTGGTGAAGGGAGGCTGAGCCATGGGGAACGTCCCGCTCGATGCGGTGACCGTCGAGGTGGTCCGCGCCGCGCTCAACGCGGCGGCCGAGCGCATGCGGATCACCATGATCAAGACCGCCTACAACCACATCATCAGCGAGAGCCTGGACTTCGGCTGCGCGATCTTCGATCCCGACATCCAGATGATCGCGCAGGGGATCGGGCTGCCCGTCTTCCAGGGGCACCTGGGGTTTCCCATCCAGGCCACCGTGGCCGACCGCGGCCTCGAGGCCTTCCGCGAGGGCGACGTGTTCATCCACAACGACCCCTACGCGGGCAACGGCAACCACCTGAACGACGTGGCGATGTACGCCCCGGTGTTCTGGGAAGGCCAGCTCACCGGCTTCGTCTCGGTGAAGGCCCACTGGAGCGACGTGGGCGGCCCGGTGCCGAGCTCCATGCAGATCGGCTCGCGCGAGTTCCGCCAGGAGGGTCTGCGCTTCCAGTCGGTGCGGCTCTTCGACCGGGGGGTGCTGAACGACGAGGTGCTGCGGATGATCCGGGGCAACATCCGCACCGAGAGCGGCACGATGAAGGACGTGCAGGCCATGATCGCGGTGTGCCGGGCCGGCCTCGCCTACTTCCACGAGATCCTCGGCAAGTACGGCCGCGACACCGTGCTCGACGCCACCCGGGTCTTCCTCGAGCAGTCCGAGCGGCGCACCCGCGCCGAGCTCGCGCGCATCCCGTCGGGGACCTATCGCGCGGTGGCCCACTTCGACAACGACGGCATCAGCCTGGAGCAGCCGGTGCGGATCGAGATGGCGATCACGCTGGACCAGGGCGCGATGACGGTGGACTTCGAGGGCTCGAGCCCGCAGGTGGTGGGCCCCTTCAACTGCGGCGACGCGATCACGATCAGCGCGTGCCGGCTCCTCATCAAGTGCCTGACCACGCCGCTGACCCCGGTGGACGAGGGCTGCTTCCGGCCGCTCACCGTGCGCATCCCGCCGCGCTCGGTGCTGGCCTGCGAGGAGCCCGCTCCGACCGCGCGCTACTACGTGCCGATCAACCTGCTGATCGACCTGGGGCTGCGCGCGCTCTCGGAGGCGATGCCCGACCGCATCCCGGCCGGTTCCTACGGGGACCAGATGCCGACGATCGCGTTCGGGACCCATCCCGACACCGGCCGGCTCTTCATCCAGGGCGACCTCAACGCGGGCGGCACCGGGGCGCGGCCGGCCTACGACGGCGAGTCCGGCATGATCATCTTCGCGGGCTCGACCGCGCGGAACAACCCGGTGGAGGTGGTGGAGTCGCGCATCCCGACCATGCGCATCCTCAAGTACGGCCTCCGGCCGGACTCGGGCGGCGCGGGACGCCATCGCGGCGGCCTCGGCATCGAGCGGGTCTACGAGTTCCTCGCGCCCGCCTTCATCACGTTCAGCCTCGAGCGCAAGGTGACGCCACCGTGGGGTCTCCAGGGCGGGACGGACGGCGCGGTGAACGGGGTGGAGATCACCGCGCCCGACGGGGCGGTCCGCCACGTCCGCAAGGCGACCCAGCACCCGATCGCGGCGGGCGAGCGCGTGCGCATCATGACCGGGGGCGGGGGCGGGTTCGGCCCGGCCGCCGAGCGCGACCCGGCGGCGGTGTGCCGTGACGTCAGCGAAGGCTACGTGACTCCGGAGGCCGCGCGGCGCGACTACGGCGCGCGGGCCGGCGGCTAGCCGGGCGGCCCGATGGCTTCGCTTCGCGCGATCCGCTGCGGCACGCTCTTCGACGGCACCGGCGCGCCGCCCGCGCGCGGCGCGGTCGTCGTGGTGGACGGCGCGCGGATCACCGCGGTCGGGCCGGCCGCCACCACCCCGGTGCCCGCGGGGGCCGCGGTGCTCGACTGGAGCGACCGCTTCGTGATGCCGGGCCTGGTGGACGCGCACAGCCATATCTCGATCGTGCCCGGCGACGGCGACCAGATCGGCCAGCTCCGCCAGGAGGCGGTGCCCCAGGCCCTGCGCGCGACCGCCAACCTCCGGCGCGACCTGGCCTCGGGGACCACCACGCTGCGGGTGATGACCGAGGAGCACTTCCTGGACGTGGCGGTGCGGGAGGCGATCGCGGCGGGGGTGATCCCGGGGCCGCGCCTGCTCTGCGGCACCCGCGGGATCACCTCGAGCAATGGCCACGGCCGCGCGCACTCCGCCTTCGACGGGGTGGACGAGATCCGGCGCGGGGTGCGCGAGAACTTTCAGCGCGGCGCCGATCACGTGAAGATCTTCGCCACCGGAGGGGTCAGCTCGCCGGGCACCACGCTCAACGCGAGTGTCTACTCGCGCGAGGAGATCCGGGCCGCGGTGGAGGAGGCGCTGCGGGCGGGCAAGTACGCGGCGGCCCACGCCCACGGCGGGCCGGGCCTGCGCCTGTGCGTGGAGGAGGGCGTCTCCACCATCGAGCACGCCGGGCTGGCCACCGACGACGACGTCGCCCTGATGAAGGAGCACCGCGCCTGGCTCATCTGCACCTTCGCGATCTTCATGCACGAGCGCGGCATCGAGCAGGGCGACGGGCGCAACCCGGCGATCATGCAGAAGCTGGCCGCCGCGCGCCGGACGATCGCGGAGACCTTCCCGCGCCATCTCGCTTCCGGCGTGCGCTACGCCTCCGGCACCGACGGGGTGCACGGGGCCATGCCCTTCGAGCTGGAGACGCTGGTGCGCTTCGGGGTCTCCACCGCGGACGCGCTGCGGTCGGGCACGCGCTGGGCCGCCGAGGCCTGCCGGATGGACTCCGAGGTGGGCAGCCTGGTGCCGGGCAAGCGCGCGGACCTGATCGCGATCGAGGGTGATCCGCTGGCCGATATCGAGGCGCTCCGCCGGGTGCGCCTCGTCATGAAGGACGGGGAGATCCAGGACGTCATGTCCAACAATTACGGGAGGAACGGCTGATGGGGGAGGAACGGGTGATGGCGGATCGGGAGCGGACGGGCGGCTGGGGCGGGGGCGGGGCTCGCCTCGATGGGCGGCGCGGGCCTCGCGGGTCGCCCGGCGTGGGCGCAGGGGCAGCCCAAGCGCGGCGGCATCCTGCGGGTCGCCACCGTGGACAAGCCGGTGAACATGGACCCGGGCTTCGCTCAGCTCTACTCCTCGCTCCAGGTTTACCAGAACGTCTACAACAAGCTCCTCTACGTGGACGACAGCGGCCAGTTCGTCCCCGGGCTCGCGAAGTCGTGGAAGCAGGACGGCGAGAAGGCCTGGGTGTTCGACCTGGTGGACAACGCGACCTTCCACAACGGCGAGCCGTTCACCGCCAAGGACGTGGCTTTCACCTTCAACCGGCTGCTGGACGCCAAGAACAAGCTGCCGATGCGCGTGTTCTTCTCGCCGGTGGAGAGCGTGGAGGCGGTGGGGACGCACCAGGTGCGCTTCACCCTGAGCCGGCCGTTCGGCCCGCTCTTCGCGATGCTGTCGCAGGCCACCGAGATCGTCAACGAGAAGGCGCTCGCCGACAAGGATCCGAAGCTGTTTCCGATCGGCACCGGCCCGTACCGATTCGTGGAGTGGGTGAAGGACGACCACATCACGCTCGAGCGCTGGGACAAGTACTTCCGGCCCGGCCGCCCGTATCTCGACCGCATCATCTTCCACGCGCCCGCCGACGACACGGTGCGCCTCACCGGGCTGCAGACCGGGCGCTTCAACTGGATCCAGACCGTGCCGCCCCAGCGCATCGCCGAGCTCGAGCGGCTGCCGCGAGAGATGAAGTCCTCGCCCGGAAAGCCCTACTTCCCGTTCTACCTGATGCTGAACGCGAGCCGGCCGCCGCTCAACGACAAGCGGCTGCGGCAGGCCATCGCCTGGACGATCGACCGCTCCGAGATCGTCAAGCTCGTTTACTTCGACACCCACGTGGTCACCGCCGAGCCGACCCCCGCGCCGAGCCCGTGGGCTACCGGGGTCAACGCCCACAAGGGCGGCCCCGATCTCGCGAAGGCCAAGCAGCTCCTCGCGGAGGCGGGCCACGGCAACGGCCTCACCCTGACCTATCTCGTGAAGTCGCAGGTGCCGGTGCTGGTCAAGACCGGCGAGATCCTCCGCGAGCAGCTCAAGAAGGTGGGGATCACGCTGGAGGTGCGGCCGCTCGAGTCCGGGCAGTACTTCGAGGAGCTGGTCGGCAAGAAGTTCGACATCGCGGGCGGCTGGTGGAGCGTCACGGTGGATCCGGACATGTTCTACTACCCGATGCAGCACTCCTCCTCGGCCTGGAACTTCTGCGGGTTCAAGTCGGAGGAGGCGGACAAGCGGCTCGACGCCTTCCGCTTCACCGCGAACGCGGCCGCGCGCAAGAAGATGTACCCGGAGCTGGTGCGCTGGTTCCAGGAGGAAGGCTCGCTGATCGTCTTCAGCAACGAGCTGCAGCGCTACTGGATGAAGCCCAACGTGCAGGGCTCGGCGCCGCTGTCCTCGCTCGAGCTGCGCTTCGAGGACACCTGGCTAAGCTGATCCGGGCCGGGATGGGCGGGCGCGCGCGCTCGAAGGCGGTGGGGGGGCCTGGGGGAGGAGCGGCGCTCGCTCCCCCCCAGTAAGAAATGATCCAGTACGGGGTGCGGCGGGTGGCGCTGGCGGTGCCGCTGCTGCTCGGCATGAGCGTGCTGATCTTCGCGCTCATGCGCCTGGTGCCGGGAGACCCCGCGGTGGCGGTGCTGGGCTACAAGGCCACTCCCGAGGGCATCCGCGCGCTCCGCGAGGCCTTCCACCTCGACGACCCGGTGCCGCAGCAGTACCTGCGCTGGCTCGGGGCGGCCGCGCGCGGGGACCTCGGCCACGACTTCCGCCAGAACGAGCCGATCGGTCGCATGATCCTCGACCGGCTGCCGGTGACGCTCGAGCTGACCCTGCTCGCCGCGCTGTGCACCGTGCTGATCGGGGTGCCGCTCGGGCTCCTGGCCGGCGGGCGGCGCGGCGGGACCGCGGATCGCGCCGCGCTCGCGGTGGGTCTGCTCGGGGTCTCGGTGCCCGACTTCTGGCTCGGCATCATGCTGATCCTCGGGCTCTCCCTCGGCGCGGGCCTGCTGCCGTCGGGCGGGTGGGTGCCGTTCGCGGAGAGCCCGGCCGAGAACCTGATTCACATGGCGCTGCCGGCCCTGACCCTGGCGGTCAGCCGCGCGGCGGTGCTCGGGCGGCTGACCCGCGCCGCGGTGCTCGACACCATGCACAAGAGCTTCGTGCAGTACGCGCGCGCCAAGGGTCTGGGCGAGCGCGCCATCCTCTTCCGCCACGTGCTGCCCAACGCGGCGATCCCGATCGTCACCGTGCTCGGGCTGCAGGTGGGCTACATGCTGGGCGGCGCGATCGTGGTCGAGATGATCTTCACCCTACCCGGCCTCGGGCGGATGACGCTCGACGCGGTGCTCGAGCGCAACTACCCGGTGGTGCAGAGCGCGGTGCTGGTGATCGGCGCGATGTTCATGCTGGTGAACCTGGTCACCGACGTGCTCTACGGCGCGATCGACCCGCGGGTGCGGCGGCGCTGATGTGGCGCGCGCTCCGCTGGACGCTCCCGGCCGGCCACCGCGGGGTGACCGTGGCCGGCCTCGCGGTGATCGCAGCCCTGACGCTGATCGCGGCGCTCGCGCCGCACGTGGTCCCCGGGAGCCCCACCGAGATCGCCAAGGACCACGCGCTGCGCGGCCCCACCTGGGGCCAGCCCTTCGGCATGGACGACCTCGGGCGGTCCATCCTGAGCCGGGTCGCCCACGCCTACCGCGTCTCGCTCGCCGTCGCGGTGGCGTCGGTGGCGCTGGCCCTGCTCGTCGGCCTGCCGCTCGGGCTGGTCGCGGGCTACGCGGAGGGCGCGCTCGATCAGCTCATCATGCGGCCGCTGGACGTGCTCATGGCCTTTCCCGCGATCCTGCTCGCGATCGCCCTCATGAGCGTGTTCGGCACCGGGGTGGTGCTGGTGGCCGCCTCGCTCGCGGTGGTCTACACGCCGATCGTGGCGCGGGTGGTCCGCGCCGCGGTGCTCGCGGTCAAGGCGGAGATCTACGTGGACGGCGCCCGCGCGCTCGGCGCGCCGGCCCGCCGGCTGGTGCTGCGCCATATCCTGCCCAACGCGGCGACTCCGGTGCTGGTGCAGGCCTCGGTCCTGATGGCGATCGCGATCCTGGTCGAGGCCTCGCTGTCGTTCCTCGGGGTGGGGGTGCGGCCGCCCACGCCGTCGCTCGGCCTCATGCTGGCCGATGGCCGCGGCTTCATGGTGCAGGCGCCCTGGATGGTGATCTTCCCCGGCCTGGCCATCATGGCGGCGGTGCTGGGCTTCAACATGGTGGCCGACGGCCTGCGTGACTGGCTCGACCCGCAGCAGGCCGCGGGCCGCTCCTGATAGCGGGCTCGACCTCCCGGCGGTAGCATGAGGGCCATGAAGAGCCAGCGGTTCGTCATCATCGGGGCCGCGCTGGCGGGGGCGAGCGCGGCGGCGGCCCTCCGGGAAGGCGGCTTCGACGGGCAGATCACCCTGATCGGCGCCGAGCCGCTGTTGCCGTACAACCGCCCGCCGCTCTCCAAGGGCTATCTCCGCGGCCAGGACCGCTTCGAGGATCAGCTCGTCAACCCGGCCGCGTACTACGCCGAGCACGACATCACGCTGCGCTCCGGCGTCCGCGCCGACGCCATCGACCCGCGTCGGAAGATCGTCACCCTCGAGCGCGGGGACGAGGTCCCGTACGACCGGCTGCTGGTGGCCACCGGGGGACGCAACCGGCCCCTGACGACCCCCGGGGCCAACCTGCCGGGCATCTTCCAGCTCCGCACGGTGGAGGACTGCGATCGCATCCGCGCGGTGGCCAAGCCGGGCCGCCGCGCGGTCGTGATCGGCCTGGGCTTCATCGGCTCCGAGGTCACCGCGTCGCTCCGTCAGATGGGCGTCGAGGTCTCCGCGGTCGAGGGCCACCCGGTGCCGCTGGCGCGGGTGCTCGGCCCGGAGGTCGGCGCGGTGCTGGCCGGCATCCATCGCGAGAAGGGCGTCGAGCTGGTCCTGGAGGATCAGGTCGCGGCCTTCGAGGGCGAGGGCCCGGTCAAGCGAGTGCGCACCAAGAAGGGTCGCGTGCTGCCGTGCGACTTCGTGGTGGCCGGCATCGGCATCGTCCCCAACGTGGAGCTGCTCGCGGCGGCGGGAGCGGCGGTGGACAACGGGGTGCTCGTGGACGAGCATTGCCGGACCTCGCTGCCCGACGTCTACGCGGCGGGCGACGTGGCGAACCACCTGCACCCGCTGTTCGGGCGGATGCGCGTGGAGCACTGGAACAACGGCTACCAGCAGGGGCGCGCCGCGGCGCGGGCGATGCTGGACCGGCCCGAGCCCTACGACTACCTGCACTCCTTCTGGTCGGATCAGTACGAGCACACGATCGAGTACATCGGCTTCGCGGCCTCCTGGGACCGCCTCGTGTTCCGGGGCGATCCCGCGAGCCGGAAATTCCTCGGCTTTTACCTGAAGGACGGGGTCGTGCGCGCGGCGGTGGGGCTCGATCGCGGCGGCGATCCGGAGGACCCCAAGGGTGGCAGCGAGCTGGCGGTGGTCGCGAACCTCATCCGGAGCCGGGTCCCGGCCGACCCCGGGCGGCTGGCCGACGAGGCGGTGGACCTCGAGCACCTCGCCCGTCCATAAGTGGTAAACTCCTGACATCATGAGCTTCGACTACGGCAAGTACTTCGGCGAGATCAAGCTGACCCACGACCTCCTCTCGAAGAAAGAGGAGCGCACCTGGCTCCTCAAGCCGCCGCGCGACGGCGAGCGCCACGATATCGTCCTCTACCTCGGCTGCAACGTGTTGCGGACCTCGCACCTGGTCGAGACGGTGGGCGCGGTCTTCGACCGGCTCGGGCTCGACTACGTGGCCGCGGGCGGGCCGACCTACTGCTGCGGCATCCAGCACCACCGGCGCGGCCAGGAGGCCTCGGGCGAGCGCTACGCCAACCACACCGTGGAGCTGCTGCAGTCCATGGCCCCGCGCGAGGTCGTCATGTGGTGCCCCTCGTGCATCCAGTTCTACGACGAGGTGCTGAAGTCCGACCTCCCGTTCCCGAAGCGCCACACCGCCGAGTTCCTCGCCGACTGTCTCGACCGCGGGCTCTTCACGTTCACGCAGCGGGTCGAGGCCACCGTGGCGCTGCACTACCACTACGCGACCGAGGCCCGGGCGCGCGAGGGTCGGGCCGCCCGGCGGCTGCTGGAGGCGGTGCCCGGCATCAACGTCATCGAGTTCGAGCCCGACGCGCGCTGGGGGCGCACGTGCACGCCGGCGCTCCAGGAGCAGCTCGGACCGGAGGTCTGGCGGCAGATGGCGCTGGATGACATCGACCGCGCGCTCGGGGCGGGGGCCACGCACCTGGCCGGCATCTACCACGGCTGCCATCGCGACCAGTGCCGGTTCGAGCGCGAGCGCCCGATCGTGGTCGAGCACTACCTGACGCTGTTCGCGCGCGCGCTCGGCATCGAGTTCGAGGACACCTACAAGAAGTACATGCACCTGGGTGATCCGGACCGCATCCTCGAGGACGCCAGCCCGTGCATGGCGGCCAACGGGGTGGATCCCGAGAAGGCGCGCGGGCTCGTCATCAAGACCTTCTCGGCATGACCGCCGGCGCGCCCACGACCAATCCGAGGGTCCAGTTCGCCCCGGAGGACGACGTCCCGATCCGATACATGGATCGGACTCGTGACTACTACCAGGCGCTCGGCTTCGCCCCGTACCGGTGGGCCCACTTCACCGACGCGCCCTTCACGCCGCTGCCCGTCCCGCTCTCCCGCGCGCGGGTCGCGCTGATCACGACCGCGGCGCCGTTCCAGCCGGAGGCAGGTGACCAGGGGCCGCGCGCGCCGTACAACGCGGCCGCCAAATTCTACCAGGTGTATTCGGGCCCGGTGGACGGCAAGCCCGACCTGCGCATCTCGCACGTGGGCTACGACCGGGCGAACACGGTGCCGGAGGACATCGACGCCTACTTCCCACTGGCCCGACTGCGGGAGGCGGTCGCGGTCGGACGGCTCGGGAGCCTGACCTCGCGCTTCCACGGGGCGCCGACCAACCGCAGTCACCGCGTCACCATGGAGACCGACGCGCCCGAGCTGCTGCGCCGCTGCCGGGAGGACGGCGCCGACGCGGTCGTTCTCGTCCCGAGCTGACCGGTCTGCCACCAGACCGTGGGTCTGGCCGCCCGGCACCTGGAGACGAACGGGATCCCGACCGTGATCATGGGCTGCGCCAAGGACATCGTCGAGCACTGCGGCGTGCCGCGCTTCGTGTGGAGCGACTTCCCGCTCGGCAACTCGGCGGGCCGGCCCTTCGACGTGGACTCCCAGGCGCAGACCCTCGAGCTGGCCCTGCGCCTGCTCGAGACCGCGGCGGCCGCCCGGACGACGATGGCGTCACCGCTCCGCTGGGCCGGGGACGCCGCGTGGAAGCACCGGTTCCTGGACGTCGGGAAGCTCTCGCCCGAGGAGATCACGGAGCGACGCAAGGAGTTCGACGTGGTGAAGGCGGTGGCGAAGGCCAAGCGCGAGGGCGTGTGAGCAAGCCCTTCGCGGGCGTCCGCATCCTGGACTTCACCCGCTATCTGGCCGGCCCCTACGGGACCTACCAGCTCGCCCTCCTGGGCGCCGACGTCATCAAGATCGAGTCGCACGAGGGCGACGAGACCCGACTCTCCCCCGCCGATCCCAAGTGGGCGGAGCGGAAGATGGCCCCCTCGTTCCTCTCCATGAACGGCAACAAGCGGTCCATCACGCTGGACCTCCGCCGCACGGAAGCGATCGAGATCGTCCGACGCCTGGTGGTCGGGGCGGACGTGGTCTGGGAGAATTTTCGCGGCGGCGTCATGGACCGGCTCGGGCTCGGCTACGAGGCGCTGTCGGCCATCAACCCGCGGCTCATCTACTGCGGCGTGTCCGGCTTCGGTCGCACCGGGCCCGAGAAGACCACCGCCGCCTTCGACGGCAAGCTCCAGGCGATGTCCGGCATCATGTCCATCACCGGCGAGCCGGCGTCGGGACCTACGCGGGCCGGGTTCGCGCTCTGCGACACCATCGGGGGCATCACCGCCGCGCTCGCGGTGGCGAGCGCGCTCTACCAGCGGACGCACACCGGGCGCGGGCAGCTCGTGGACGTGGCGATGCTGGACGCGGCGCTGGCCTTCATCGCGGGCCCGGTGTCCGAGTACACGGTGGCGGGCGTCGAGCAGAAGCAGATCGGCAACGGGTCGGTCAGCCGGAAGCCGACCGCGAGCCGGTTCCGCTGCGGTGGTGGATACATCGTTCTGGCGGTCCTCACCGAGAAGCAGTTCCAGGGCCTGATGAAGACGCTGGGCCGGCCCGACGCGCTCGCCGACCCGCGGTTCAAGGGCTGGCCGGCGCGCACCGCCAACGAGCCGGCCCTGCGCGAGATCATCGAGCGGGCGCTCGCCTCCGACGATCCGCGCACGTGGGAGGCGCGTCTCACCGCGGCCGACGTGCCGTGCGGCTCGATCTGGAAGGTGGACGAGATCGTGGGTCACCCGCAGCTCGAGCACCGCGACGTGCTGCAGACCATCGATTCCCGGTACGGCCCGATGCGGCTCGTGGGCGCCGGCTTCCGCCTCGAGCACGGCGGCCCGGGGATCGATCGCGAGCCGCCGACCCTCGGCGAGCACACCGACGAGATCCTGGCCGAGGCCGGCTACTCGGCGGAGGACATCGCGCGGCTCCGACGCGACACCGTGGTGTGACGGGGCGCGGCGCGTGAGGCTCCCGGTGACGGACGGCATCGTGAAGACGGCCCGGCACGCCACGTTCTACCTGGACGCGGGCGCCGCCGACGCCCCCCTGATCGTCTTCGTCCACGGCTGGCCGGAGCTGTCGCTCTCCTGGCGCCATCAGCTCCCTTGCTTCGCCGACCTCGGGTTCCGCGCGATCGCGCCGGACATGCGCGGCTACGGCCGCTCGGGCGTGTACCGGCGCCACGAGGATTACGCGCTCGAGCACGCGGTCGCCGACATGATCGAGCTGCTCGATGGGCTCGGACGCGAGAAGGCGGTCTGGGTCGGCCACGACTGGGGCAGCCCGGTGGTGTGGAGCCTGGCGAGCCACCACCCGGAGCGATGCTGGGGCGTGGCCAACCTCTGCGTGCCGTATCTCAAGGCCGGCTTCGCCCCGAAGAACCTGCTCCCCCTGGTGGACCGCGCGGTCTACCCGGAGGCGCAGTACCCGGCGGGCCAGTGGGACTACATGCTCTTCTACGAGGAGAGCTTCGAGAAGGCGTGCGCGTCCTTCGACGCCGACCCGCGCAACATGGTCAAGGCGCTGTTCCGGAAGGGGAGCCCGAGCGGCAAGGGTAAGCCCTCCCGGACCGCGCAGACCCGCAAGGAGGGCGGCTGGTTCGGCAGCGCGGGCCGGGCGCCCGACGTGCCGATGGATGCCGACGTGGTCACCGCGGAGGAGCTCGACATCTACGCGGCCGGCCTGACGCGGAATGGCTTCTTCGGCCCCGACTCCTGGTACATGAACGCGGAGCGGAACCTGGCCTACGCGGCCCGGGCCAAGCACGGAGGCATCATCGGCCTACCCGTCCTGTTCCTGCACGGCGCGTACGACTATACCTGCGAGACCGTCGGCTCCCGGCTGGCCGAGCCCATGCGGCGCGACTGCCGCAATCTCACCGAGGTGGTCGTGCCTTCGGGGCACTGGATGGCCCAGGAGAAGCCGCGGATCGTGAACGCGGCCCTGGTGAAGTGGATGGCAACCCAGCTTCCCGAGATCTGGTGACCTGACCATGCTGCGTACACGCATCTGCGAGCTCCTCGGCATCGAGCACCCGATCGTCCTGGGCGGGATGGGGAGTGCCACGTCGCCCGAGCTGGTGGCCGCGGTCTGCGAGGCCGGGGGCTTCGGGGTGCTGGGGGCCACGCGGCAGAGCCCCGAGGAGTTGGCGCGGGACGCGGCGGGGATACGCGCCGCGACCAGCAAGCCATTCGGGCTCAACCTGCTCCTGTTCCTCGAGCGGCCCGGCCAGTACGACGGACTCCTGGCCGCGCGGCCCCGCGTCGTCTCCACCGCGTGGCCGACCCTGCAGCAGGATCTGGGTGGCTACGTGGCTCGCGCGCACGCGATCGGCGCCCTGTTCATGCACATGGTCTCGACGGTGGCCGACGCGAAGGCCGCCGCCCGCGCGGGCGTGGACGTGATCGTGGCGCAGGGGACCGAGGGCGGAGGTCACGTCGGGGTCATGGGCACGATGACGCTCGTGCCCATGGTGGTGAGCGCGGTGGCCCCGACGCCGGTGCTGGCCGCGGGCGGCGTCGCCGATGGGCGGGGCCTGGCCGCGGCCCTGGCCCTGGGCGCCGACGGCGTGCTGCTGGGCACCCGCTTCCTCGCCAGCGATGAGGCGCCGATCGCCAAGGGCTTCAAGCAGGCGATCGTGGAAAGTGACGGGCACGACACGCTGGTCACCGAGATCCCGGACGTGGCCAACGGTCAGGTCTGGCCGGGAGCCTACGTACGGGTTCGACGCAACCGGTTCATCGAGGAGTGGATCGGACGGGAGAACGAGCTGCGCCTGCGGCGGGTGGAGGTGAGCGCGCAGCTCCGGGAGGCGGCGAAGGCGGGCGACCCGGACCGCGGCGCGATCATGATCGGCCAGACCGCGGGGCTCATCGACCGCGTCGAGCCGGCCGCCGACCTCGTCCGGCAGATCAGCCGCGACGCCGAGGCCGTTCTGCGCGAGCGCCTGCCGCGCCTCCTCGCGGGAGCGCGCCCATGACCGAGAAGAGGCCGGCGACGGCGTCACGCGGCATGGTGGTCACCAATCACCCGCTGGGCTCCGCGGCGGGCGCCGAGATGCTGGCGGCGGGCGGCAACGCGGTGGACGCGGCCATCGGCGCGCTCTTCGCGCTGACCGTGGTCGAGCCGATGATGGTCGGCATCTTCGGCGCGGGCATGACCCACCTGCGGCTGGCCGACGGCCGGCACCTCGTCATCGACAACTACACCACCGCGCCCGCGGCCTCGCGGCCCGACATGTTCACGCCCGTCTCCGACACGTGGCCCGACTACCTGCGCGCGGAGGGCGACGTGAACCTGGTGGGCGTGCTCTCGCCGGGCGTGCCGGGCACGCTGAAGGGCTGGGCGGAGGCGGTGGCGCGCTTCGGCCGTTTCGACCTCGAGACCGTGATGCAGCCCGCGATCCGACACGCCGAGCGCGGCTTCCGCGCCACGCCCTACCTGGTGGAGGCGGTCAAGGCGACCGCGCCCGATCTCGCGCGCTTCCCGGAGACCGCGCGCACGTTCCTGCCCGGCGGCGCGCCCATCAAGGCCGGAGACCTGGTCTCGATGCCGGAGTACGCGGCGACCCTGCGCCACATCGCGGCCAAGGGAGCGGGCGTGCTCTACGGCGGCGATCTGGGTGCGACGGTGGCCGAGTACATGCGGCGCGCCGGCGGGATCATCACCCTGGAGGACCTGGCGGGCTACCGGACCATCGAGCGGCAGCCCATCCGCGGCCGCTACCGCGGCTTCGAGATCACGGGCCCGCCGCCTCCGACCGCGGGTGGGCTCCACCTGGTCGAGATGCTGAACATCCTGGAAGGGTACGATCCGCGCGCGCTGGGCTTCGGCACCGCCGAGTACTTCCACCTGATCGCCGAGGTGCTGAAGATCGGATTCGCGGACCGCAACGCGTGCACCGGGGATCCCGCCTTCGTGGACATCCCGGTCGAGCGCCTGCTGTCGAAGGAGTACGCGGCCTCGCGGCGAACGGAGATCCGCGCGGACCGGGCCGGGGACTACGGCGCGCCCGCCGGCATCGCGGCCGGTTCCGCGCACACCACGCACGTCACGACCGCGGACGCGGACGGCAATGCGGTCGCGATGACCCAGACCATCCACAACCTGTTCGGCTCGAAGGCCACGGTGCCCGGCACCGGCATGCTGCTCAACAACACGATGGCGCTCTTCGATCCGCACCCCGGCACGCCCGCCTCCATCGCGCCGGGCAAGCGGGTAACCAGCAGCATGGCGCCCACCATCGTGCTGCGCGACGGTAAGCCCGCGTGGGCTCTCGGCCTGCCCGGCGGCGTGCGCATCTTCACCTCGGTGTTCCAGGCGGTGGTCAACCTGATCGACCACCGTATGACCCTGCAGGAAGCGGTCGAGGCGCCGCGGATCTGGAGCCAGGGGCAGGAGCTCGAGATGGAGCAGGATATCCCGGCGGCGGTGCGCGACGGGGTCGCCGCGCGCGGGCATCGCGTGGTGGCGTTCCCCGCGGTGGCGGGTGGGATGAACGCGGTGGCCTTCGCGGCGGACGGGACCCTGGAGGGCGCGGCCTGCTGGCGGGCCGACGGCACGCCGATCGGCGTGAGCGGGGGTCTCGCGCGGCCGGGCGCCCGGTTCCGGCCCGAGGCGAGCCCGCGGGGCTAGCCCTTCGCCCCCTTCGCGGCGCGGTCCATCAGGTCCTTCGCGCCGGCCTGGAGCCACGGGAAGAAGCTGGTCATGATGCAGCGCACACCCTTCCGCGTGTAGTCCTCGACGTTCGCCGAGCTGACCAGGGTGCCGGCGGTCCGCTTCGCCTTCACGATCTTCGCGATCGCCCCATCGACCGTCTTCTGGACCTCCGGCTGCGTCATGTTGCCGATGTGGCCCATCGAGGTGGCCAGGTCGTTGGGGGCCACGAAGAAGACGTCGATGTGGTCCACCGTGAGGATGTCGTCGAGGTTGTTCACGGCCACGATGTCCTCGATGAGGACGATGAGCAGGCTCTGGTCGTTGGCGGTCTTGAGGTAGTCGCCGACCCCGAAACCCTGGCGGCTCGTGAACATGCCGCGCTTGCCGAGCGGCGCGAACTTGGCGCCCTCGACCACCGCCTGGGCTTCCGCGCGGGTGTTGACGTGCGGCACGACGATTCCTTGCGCTCCGCGGTCGAGCGTCCGGTAGATGGTGGCGTAGTCGTTGTCCATCACGCGCACCACGCTGGTCACGTCCCAGAGGTCGCAGGCCCGGGTGAGGTTGCCCAGATCGGCGTAGTCCACCCCGCCGTGCTCGCCCTCGAGCCAGATGCCGTCGGCGCCCAGCGGGCCGAGCTGATCGATGAGGTCGGGATCGTTGGTGCCGGACAGGATCGTGGCCACCTGGCCCGCCGCGAGCCGCTGCTTCACCTTGTTCGGTCGGATGTTCATGGTCGTCCTCTCGTCTCGGGTCAGGGGTTGGGCAGCGCGTCTCCGAGCATGCGGCCGAAGACGACCATCTCGGGACTGGTCTTGCGATACGTGTCGAGCGCGGCCAGCACCGGCGCGAACTCGGCGGCGGCGGGCATCGCGGGGCGGGCGGGCAGGGCCGGCAGGGTGGCAAACACGCGGGGGATCTCCGCGTCCACCGCGGCCAGGAGCCGCTGGCCGGCCGCGCGCGTGGCCGCGTCGTCCAGGTGCGGCCGCAGGACCGTGGCCACGTGGGCCAGGAAGGCGGGCCACGAAGCCAGCATCCGGTAGAGGCCGGGGACGAAGACCTGCCCGGCGACGGTTGTGCCGAGCGTCGCCAGCACCGCGCGCTCCGCGTCCGGCAGGGCGGCGGGATCGGCGAGGGCGGGCAGCGGGCCCAGCGGCGCCGGCGGCGTCCAGGCGGGCGGGCCTCCGTTGGCGCCCGGCGGGCGCTCGCCGGTCAGCCGTCGCCGCAGCAGGCCCGACAGCACGAGGTTGACCGGGCTCACGCGGACGAAGCTCGCGCACGTCGCGCGGATCGTAGCCTCTCCGGCCGTGTCCACGCCCCACACCCGGAGCGCGTCGCGCGAGAGCGGCGCGAGCCGCGGCACCGCGAGGCCATCGGCGGCGCGCCAGGCCGCGGCCTGCGCGACGCCGCTCGTGAACGCTGGGCCCAGCGCGGCCCACGCCCACTCGAGCCAGCCCGGCCGCGTGGCCAGGTGGCGCTGGAGCGAGGACACGTACGGGACGGCCCAGAGGCGGCGGATCTGCTCGTAGATGGCCGCGATCTCGCCGGTGGCGTCGCTCTCAGGCAGCTCGGCCAGCATCGGTGTCTCAGCCGAGCCGGGAAGGCGGAAAGCTGAAGACGTTCGCGGGCTCGTGATGCGGGCCGTGATCGCGGCGGAGCCGCTCGAGCATCCCGAGCGCGTACGGCGCACCCTCCAGAAGCTGGGCCAGCGTCTGATCGTCGAGGCGCAGCCCCGCGCGGCGGGCCGCGGTCACGCAGAGATCGCGCGTGGCCGCGTCGGGCTGGTCGGTCACCGAGAGGATGGGCGGCGGCGTGACCGCGGGCGCCTCGGCACCGGCCACGAGCGCGGGACGGCGCCGGTGCCACTCGGTGGCCTGCTCGTAGGCGTGGCCCACGCGCAGGATGGTGGTCTCGCCGAAGGGCCGGCCGAGAATCTGCATGCCGAGCGGCAGGCCGTTCCGCCCGAAGCCGTTGGGCAGCGCGAGCACCGGCTGGCCGGTCACGTTCCACGCGGTGAGGCCGCTCGCCTTCTGCCAGAACGACACGCTCCGATAGTCGGCCAGGCGCGGGGCCTCGCCGAGCCCCACGGTGACGAAGGCGTCGAAGCGGTCGTAGAGCGGCTCCATCTCCACCATCATCCGGCGGTGCTCGCGGGTGGCCTGGACGTAGTCGTTGGCGGTGAACAGCACCGCGGGGAGCGCGCGCGAGCGGAAGTCGGCGCCGAAGTCGCCGAGCCGCGCGATCAGGTTGGGCTGGTGCACGCTGAAGATCTCGGTCTCCGCGATGATGATCTTGACGTCGTAGTACG
>WNFL01025660.1_pt1 | contig 16853 bp, 11 predicted proteins | sample 5400361 | NCBI WGS metagenome assembly WNFL01 (sample SAMN13153351, study PRJNA577476) | soil metagenome | isolation source: 40 cm soil on Douglas fir-dominated hillslope | place: USA:California | collected 2013-09-17 | reverse complement strand
CGTCTCGAGACGGCCCAGTCCATCGCGCGGGTTGTTTGCGTGCAGGGTGCTCATCGACCCGTCGTGACCTGTGTTCATCGCCTGCAGCATGTCCAGCGCCTCGGGACCGCGACACTCGCCGACGATGATCCTGTCCGGCCGCATGCGCAGCGAGTTGCGGACCAGGTCGCGGATGGAGATCGCCCCTCGCCCCTCGACGTTTTGCGGTTTCGACTCGAGGCTGATCACGTGGACCTGGCGCAGACGGAGCTCGGCTGCGTCCTCGCACGTCACGATTCGCTCGGTCGCGGGGATGAAGCCGGACAGGACGTTGAGGAGCGAGGTCTTGCCCGAGCCGGTTCCGCCCGACACGATGATGTTCAGCCGCGTCTTCACCGCGGCGTCGAGGTACTCCATCATCGCCTCGGTTGCGCCGCCCGTAGTGATGATCTTTTCCGGAGAGAGCACCTCCCGGCCGAACTTCCGGATCGTCAGGCACGGCCCGTAGATCGCGACCGGCGGGATCACCACGTTCACGCGCGATCCGTCCTTGAGCCTCGCGTCGCACATCGGCTCCGACTCGTCGACGCGGCGGCCGATCGTGGAGACGATGCGGTCGATCACGCGCCGGAGGCTGTCCTCGTCCTCGAATGCGAGGTTGGTGAGCTCGATCCGGCCCCGGCGCTCGACGAAGATCTGCTCTGGCCGGTTGACCATGATCTCGCTGATCTCAGGGTCACGCAGCAGCGCCTCGAGCGGCCCGAGGCCGATGACCTCGTCGAATAGGATCTCCACGAGGCGCTCCTTGTCGATCGCCGTGACCAACGCAGCCGGTGGCTTGGAGCGGAAGTGATCCTCGGTGAGCTGGAGCAAAAGGCGCCTGATGCCGGCGCGGTTGTTGATGTCGATCGCGGCGGCGTGCCGGCTCAGAAGCTGCGCGTGAATCTCGCCCTTCGCCGCGGCAAGCGTCGGGCTCAACAGAGCCGAGGGCTCGGTCGCGCGGAACTGCTCGGTAGCAGGCTCCGCGGGCGGCCCCACGCTTTCCCTTGGCACAAGGCGCCGCTCGGACGGTGCGACGGTCACAGCGCCGTCGGCGGGCGCCCCCTGCGCAGCGCCAGGCGGCGACGCCACGGCGGTGGGCGATTGCTGGTAGCGGCGGTCGAACCGTTCGGAGAGCTTCATGCCGACCGCGCGTCCGTCGAGAGCTGAAGCCTCTTCTGAGCAAGCATCGCGGCATTCTTCACCGCGGCGTCGGGCTCCCTCTCGACCAGCGTTCGGAGGCCATCCGATGCCGCCGCGTCGCCGATCATGCCGAGAGCCTTGCACGCGGCGATGCGGACCGGTTTGGGCCACCGCCGGTCATGGGCGATCCCGAGCAGAGGCTGCACCCGAAGCGTGTCGTGACGCAGGCCGCAGGCGAGCACAGTGACCACCGCGGCCTTCTCGCTGGCCGGCTGGCGCATCAGGGCCTCGATGTCGAGGTCGGAAGCCGCCATGGACAGGGCTATCGCCAGGCGGTGAATCGGAATCCGGTCCGCCGACTCCATCAGGGCCTCGACCGCCCGGCGGCCTCCCAGCAAGCCGAGGGCGCGGATCGCCGCTTCACGCACCTTTGGGTTCTTGTCCTGGACCAGGTCCTCGATCCACAGGACCGACTCGGTGAGGCGAAGCGACCCGCACAACCTCGCCGCGGCGGCCCGCGTGAGCGGGTTCGGGCTGACCAGCGAGTTGAGCAGCTGTTCGCTGAGGCCGGAGCGCCGAAAGGGCTCCGTGACGCGCCACTGGCCGCTCAAGCCGGGTCCGGCCTGCTCGAGAGCCGCCACGACCACCGCGCCTACCTTGTACGGCTCGGCCAGAAGCTCAGCCGCGGTGACGTTTACCGCGACGTGCGGCTCGCCGGCAAGGGCGGCGTTAAGGACCCGCTCAATCTGGGTCGCGAGGCGAGATCGTGGGCCCCGGGAAACAGCCCCCGACCGCTTGGTCAGGCGCTGCAGATCGATCTCGGCCGAAGGCCTCGTGTTCAAAGCTATTACTGAGATGGGCGGTCGATCCGGGGGGACGTTGGTACATTATCGGCGAATTGACCCCCCGTGAGGTTCGCGAAGCCGATCGGGCCCAGGAGGAAGAGCCACACCAGGTGGGCGCCAGCACGGACCCCGCCGCCGACCAGACGCCGTCAACCCTTCAGTTGAGAACGCGGATCCTGGAGATGTCGACCGTGTTCGCTGAGCTCAGCGACGGGGCGCTCCGGGCGGTCGCGCGGCGCATGCGCGCCGTCGGGCTCACGGCCCGCGACACGCTGCGCCTCAACGCCCAGGGCGGTGACGTCGTCCTCTTCCTCGCGTCCGGCCAGGTCGAGGAGTCGATCACCGACGGGTCCGGAAAGGTCCTCCTGACCAGACGCCCAGCCCCAGGAGACCTGGTCATCCTCCCCGCACCGCGGACCAAGGACCGGTACCAGACGGCGATCTACGGCCTCACCGAATCGGTATTGCTGACGCTCGACCGCGACGGCCTGCTCGAGGGCCTCGGACCCGACGCCGAGAAGGTGGCGGTCGCCCTCGACCGGCTGTGGGAGCAAGAGCTCTCGGCGGTCAACGCCGCCGAGGTCCAGCGTTCGTCACGGACGGCGGCGCCGATCGTCGCCTTCTTCTCCGCCAAGGGGGGATCCGGGGCCACGACCCTCGCCCTCAACACCACGGCGGCCCTTGCTCGCAAGTTCCCGCGGCAGGTCCTGCTGGTCGACCTTTCCGCACCTTTCGGCCACGCGGCCCTGTTCGCCGACCTGATCGCCACCGGCTCGATCGCGAGCGCCTCCAAGGCGGCCGCGGTCGACTTCGAGACCGTGCTGCGCGGCAACATCGTCAACCACCGTTCGGGCATGGGCGTTCTGCCGGGCACGCTTCGCCCCGAGGAGGTCGACCTCATGACGGGCGACCTCACCGGCCGGGTCCTCGACGTCGTGGTCAGCTGGCAGCGCCTCATCGTGGTCGACCTTGGAACGTCACTGGGCGAAGCCGCCCTGGCGGTGCTCGAGCGCTCCGAATGCGTGGTCATCGTGATCCCGCCCGAGATCGCCGCCATGACCGACGCCCGGCGCGCGCTGGCCGTGTTCCGCGACATCCTCAACATCATCGACAACCGCATCGAGCTGGTGCTGAACCAGCGAGTCCCGCACCCGCCGCTCGACCGGGCGGCTGTGGAATCGATCCTCGGGCGCAAGATGTCGGTCACCGTGGGCTTCGACGACTCGCGGCCGGAGGACGCCGCCCTGGCGGGCGGCCTGGTCCTGGTTCGCGACCCCAACTCGCTCGTCTCTCGCGGAGCGACCGACCTGGCGCGGGTCATCGTTTCCAACTTGAAGCTGGATGGATGAACCGCACCACCACACTCTGTTGAACGTAGCTGCGGGTTCGGTTCGCCCCACCGGCGCTAGGCGCCGCCTCCCCACGATGTGGGGAGGCCAGCGGTCCGGCCAGGCGATGGTCGAGTTTGCGATCACGCTGCCCATCCTCATCCTGCTCGTGGCCGGAGTGCTCGAGCTGGGCCGCGGTTACGTCTTTGCCATCGCTACGTCGGACGCCGCGCGCGACGGCGCCCGTTACATCGCGGGCAAGACCTCGACCACCAATGGACCCGGCCTGGCGGCAATGTGCACGCTCGTCACTTCAGACCTGAAGGCGATCACCTCGACCGTCAGCTGTCCGACCACGTTCAGCCACGCGCCTCCGATCCTGGCCTCCGACTACACCGCACCTACCGCGGGCCAGGCGGTGGTTGTCGTGTACTGCGGCGCAAGCCTCGACTGCACGGGCTCGGTGACCTCGGTGACCAACTCCGAGGTGGACGTCTACGTGTTCTACGGGTTCAGCGACCTCAACCTGCTGGGAGGCGGGATCACGATCTCCGGATCGAGCCGCGCGATCACGTCCTGGTGAGATCCCGGTCCAGAGGACAAGCGATGGTGGAGTTCGCCCTCGTGGCGCCGGTCGTCCTCTTGATCATCGGGGCCACGGTCGACATGGGCCGCGGGATGCTGATGTACGCGCTTCTCCAGGGAGCGTCCCGTGACATGGCGCGTCAGGCGGCGCTCGGGTACTACAGCGGTTCCAACGCGCTGCCGCCGGACTGCACGGCGCTCACGACGCCATGCTCTGGAGCCTCGATCGTAAACGGCGCCCACATGCTCGACTCGCTGGGCGCTTCGGTCATGTACAACGACTCAGGCTCGATCTCAGCGGCACCGTCGGCGTACGGGACTTACGCCGGAGGCAGCACGACCTCCCCGGGGACGCTAACCCTCGTCAGCCCCAGCCCGAACACGGTCTACGTCTTTATCTATGAGCTGGATTGCTCCGGAGGCGCAAACCCGCGCTGGAGCTGCCCATCCTGTGCGGCGGCCAGCGGCGTGGCGGTCCGCACCAGCGGTCACCAGCTCGCGGTGGTCGACTTGAAGCTCCAGTGGCAGCCGGTGCTGGCCAGGTTCCTGGGCATACCGACCGTTATCACGTTCGATTCGCAGACCGTCATCCGGATGGAGTTTTGATGAGCCGGCACGGCAGGTCGCAGTCATCCGGACAGGTCATGGTGCTCGTGGCGCTGTCGCTGATCGCGCTCATCGGCTCCGCGGCCCTGGTTCTGCTTGCAGGCTCAGCCGAATGGCAGAAAAACCAGCTCCAGCAGGTGGCCGACCAGGCGGCGCTCGAAGCTGCTCTGCAGATCGGCATCGGCTGCGACGCGGCCAAGGCAACGACCGTGATCGACACGGCGGATGCGTCCATCGGCAAGCAGCGGACCGCATCCGGCGCCTACAGCGGGGTCGTCGGGGGCCCCTGCGCCACGGGGTACAGCGGCTCGCAGACTTTTTCCGGCGGCGCGCTGAGCGCGGGGATCAACTATCCCTACCGGGCGCACCAGCAGCAGGTCGAGGTGATCCTGACCCTGAACCTGCCCATCTCGTTCGGCGGCGTGGTCGGCAAGACGAGCACCACGCTGGTCCGGCGTGCAGTCGCCCAGGCGCTGCGCGGGTCTGTACCCGCGCTGACCGCCACGACCCTGTCGTGCACCGGTGGCCAGGTCAACGTCGCGGGGAGCGTAATCGCGCAGAACGCAATCGCGCTGAGCAACAGCTGCGCCCTGTACTCCCACGCCCGAATCGACGCCTCCGGCACGTATTCCGACCTCGGCAATACGTCGGTCTACGCGGACGGCCAGGCGTGGGTGGGAGCCGGAGGCGCGTGCGCTCCCCTCTCAAACGCGATTTGCGCGGACGGTTCCGAGCTCACGGGCCACGTGACCCCGACCTGCGGCACCACCAGTGCCTTTCTTTCGGCCCCAGACGCGGCGATCAACCCCAACCCCTGTGCGGCCGGCGTGGCGCGACCGCCGGTTCCACCGGTCTCGACCAGCGTGCCGCCAGAGCCCAACACCGATCCGACCGCGATCGCGCAGCTCGTTGGAAATGGCGGCGCCGCATGCTCGGCGGCCGGAGCCTACGCAAACATCGTCGTCAACGGAACAACCGTGGGAACCGGCCTCTCGGCTCCCACACTTGTTAGCGGCTATTACCACTTCAAGCCCAGCTGCTACGGATACCTGAACATCGGGCCTCTTAGCGCGGGCATCTCCAAAGTCCAGTCCGGGCCGATCGTCACGGCGAAACACTTCATCACCCCGACATTTTCGATGGCCACCACCGCGGGAACGCTCCTGGTGGCAACCATCCGGTCCGACGCGACGCCCACGAGGTTCATTGCGCCAGCCGGCTGGGTCGAGGCCGGGGTCGAGAGCCAGGCCGGAACCAGTCCTCGTACCGAGATCTGGTACTACGAGAACAACCCAGTGTGGGTCGGACCCATCACATTCACGATCACCCCCGCCAACATCGACAGCACTGCCCAGGTTTCGGAATGGGCCAACGTGGCGGCCGTCAACCCGGTGGATACGACCGGCAACTTTGCGGTGGGCGCCAACCAGCTGACGGCGACGGTCTCGACAGCCGGCAACACCACGCTAGCCAATGACCTGGTGATCACCGTCGATGGGATCCTCGAAGGACAGGTTGGCCAGACCGTCAGCAACCCGGCCGGCTGGAACAGCCTGGCCAACGATCCCACCGACGGGTTCACGTCGGAGTACAGGCTCGACCTTCCGGCCGCCGCAATCGCCAGCGAAAAGGAGACGGCGAGCGTGACGACCACTTGGGGAATCGTGATTGCGGCCTTCAAGCCCAAAGGAGGCGGCGGCGGCGTGGTGTTCGACCCGGGTTTCTATTACTTCAACGGCTACGACGGCTCCGCCTTCACGAATGGGGGTGTCTGCCTGAACGGTGGAACTCTCCTGGCGCAGGACACGACTCTCGAGTTCGTCAACAAGGCAAGCTTTGCTTCCGGCGACTGCACCGCGGGAGGCGGCGCCGACTGCACCGCCCCCTGCCAGTTCGGGTCCACACCGTGCTCGATCTCGGCCTGCCCGCCGAACGCGCCCCTCTCGTCGTCCAGCCTGACCTGGTTTGCGGCGCCGTGCAGCCAGGCGCCGGCCGGCGATACCTCCTGTCCTAGTCCTGGCTGGTGTACCAACGGCGATCGCGCGTGTCTGAACGTTTTGATCTGGTCCAGCAGCACGGGGCAGATCGCGATCAAGGGCTCGGCGGCCAAGCACTGGCTGCTGGGTTCGATCTACTGGCCCGGGGCTTGCACGGACACCGTGAACGGGACTTCGACGATCGCCGGGACGCTCACCTGTGGCAGCCTTTCGATCTCAGCCGGGGCCGGCGCCGGGACCGCGATCGGTGGGGACTACGGGATCGCCACCTCGCTGGTCGAGGCGAATCTGGTCGAATGAGTTGCACCAATCCGCGCACCATGCCAAGCTGCGTGCCCAGTTAGATGTCAATTCCGAGCGCTGATGTCGCCCGCCCGCGGCGGGGACGTCTGTACATCGTCATCGGCGCCGTCCTCGCCGTGCTGGCGTTTGCCGCGGCGGCCGGCCTGGCGAGCCTCTCGCTGTTCCAGCAGAACACCAGCGGGACCCGCGTGGTGGTGGCCAGGAACGACATCGGCGCGCGGACCAAGATCCAATCGTCGGACCTGACGCTCGCCAACGTGAACCCGGCGCCGAAAGAGACGTTCACCAATATCAGCGAGCTCGCCGGCAAAGGCGCCCGCGTCGACATACCCGCGGGATCACCTGTCACCGCCAACCTCGTCGCCCCAGCGGGCGACCTGCTGAGCACCAGCGATGTAGCCTTCCTCCCGATTCCGTCCGGCTACGTCGCCCTCACCGTGCCGACGAGCGAGCTGGAGGGAGTTGGCGGCTACCCACAGGTGGGTGACCGCATCACGATGCTCGCGACGATCAACACCTCGATCTTCGGCGGCAGCGGGGCGGTTCCCGTCGTCCGGACGGTTTTCAACAACGTCGACATCTTGAGGGTCGGACCGGCGACCGCCCAGAATGCGACTGCGGTCTCGAGCAGCCTCACGCTGGTCATGACCGGGTGCGATGCCGAGTATCTCTTCTGGCTGTTGAACAACTCGACCTTGAAGTACACGCTCGAGTCGTTCAAGGACTATTCGGCCACGCCAAGCCAGCCGGATCCCGCCTGCCCGAATCTCGCGTCGGCCGGCGGAGTCGGTCCCAAAGAAGTGGACAAACGCTGGCACTTCACAAGCGGCTGAGCCGTGCCGACTAGCGTCATCCTGATCGCGGCCGCCGCGGCCATAGGCGTCGGGTTGGTCGTGTTCGGAATCCTCGGTCCGGGGCGGGCGGCGTCCAGCGCCTCACCCAGCGCCCGCGTCACGTACCGAACGCTCGCGGACGTGCGCGAGCAGCTGCGCAGAAGGTTTGAGCCAACCGGTGCGCCGGTATGGATCGCGTCGAACCAGAAGAGGAACTCGCTTGCGGCCGACCTCGCCAGCGCGGACCTGCAGCTTCGCCCTTATGAGTTCCGGATGGTCCAGACGGCGTCCGCCTTGCTGTTCGCGCTGCTCGCCCTGCTTCGTTTCGGGATCGCGATCCCCGTCGTGATCCTCGCGATCATCGGGTTCGCTCTTCCCGCCCTCTACCTTCGCAACCGGCGCGGCCACCGCCTCGCCCAGTTCGAAGCAGGCCTGCCGCGCGCGATGGAGCTCATGGCGAACTCGATGAAGGCCGGCCAGTCGATCGCTCAATCACTGCGCGCGGTGACTGAAAACGCGAGCCCACCGGTGTCTGACGAGTTTGGTCTTGCCCGCAGGGAAATCGAGCTCGGAGCCTCGATCGAGAGCGCGCTGGGGAACATGGTCAACCGCATCGGGAGCAGCGACCTGAGGCTGGTGGTCATGGTGATCACGATCCAGCACTCCGTCGGAGGCGACCTGCCCGCCATCCTGATAAGCCTTGGCGACACCATGAAGCAGCGTGCGGAAATGCGGGCTGAGGTCCTCGCCTCGACGGCGCAGTCGCGCGCCTCGTCGCTGATCATCACCCTGCTGCCGATCGCAGCGGCCCTCGGGCTCTATTTCCTGGTGCCCGACTACTTCCGGCCGATGTTCACCAACGCGTTGGGGTGGTTCATGCTCGGGATCGCGGCGGTGATGCTGGGGATCGGAAACTTCATCATCCGCCGCCTCACGGCGATCACATGAGCTGGTGGCTGCCCATCCTCGTCGGCCTGGTGGCCGCGGGCGGGGCCTGGCTGCTGGCGACCGGGATCGTCGCGTCCCGGGCGGGCGATGCGACGATGCTGGCGCGACAAAGACTCGCCCGTCAGGACATCGGCCTCGGCCAGAGCGCCGTAGCGCTCGAGCTCGAGAAGCCGTTCCTCGAACGCCTCCTGGCGCCCGGCCGGCGCTGGTTTGCCAGGCAGATGAACCGCCTGACCCCCACCACGCAGGCCGCGAACTTTCGCCGCCAGCTCGACTTCGTCGGTGACCCGTTCGGCATCGACCCGGCTGGCCTTCAGGCGCTGCGCATCACCGCGGCAGCAGGGCTGGGAGCGCTCGGAGTCGCGTTTGGCGTGCTCGTCGGTACGCCGATTGCGATCGGCATCGCCCTCCTCGTGGGAGTTGCGATCGGGTTCTACCTCCCGGTGCTGTGGCTAGACCAACTGGTCCGGCAGAGGCGCGCGGAGCTCGAGGCCGTGCTGCCGAATGCGCTCGACGTGGTGGCGATCAGCATGGAGGCGGGCCTCGGTCTCGACCGGGCGCTCGAGCAGCTGGTGCGCCATCAGGAGGGACCGCTCACCCTGCTCGTGGCGCGAGCGCTGCGGGAGATCGAGCTCGGCCGCCCACGGCCGGAGGCGTTGCAGGATATGGCCGAGGCGACAGGCGTCGAAGATTTCAACTCGTTGGTGAAGGGAATCCTCCACGCCGAGCGGACGGGAGTGCCGATCGCCCGCACCATCGCCGCGCACTCGGCTCAGATGCGGGTGAAGCGCAGGCTCAAGATCCGCACCGAGGCGGCGCGCGCGTCACTCAAGATCCTGCTCCCCACCGTCGGTTGCGTCTTCCCCACGCTGTGGTTGATCCTGCTGGGGCCGGCCTTGATCGTGGCGCTTACCTTGGGTCGCTGATCGCGTTCGGTCCGCCCCTCTCCCCACCCTGCGCGCAAGCGGCGACAAGGATGGGACCTACTGATTGCCCCCTGCGGGGGAGGGGGCGCGTGCTGCCGAGTCGAGGGGCGCCGCGACCGCTAATTCAGAAATGGATTCGTTCTTCGCTCACGGCCGATCGTCGTGCTTGGGCCGTGGCCGCTGTAGACCGTCAGCTCGTCCGGTTGGGACAGCAGCTTGGCGTTGATCCCGTCCAGCAGCGCCTGGCTGTCTGAGTTGGCGAAGTCAGACCGGCCGATCGATCCGGCAAAGAGCGCGTCGCCGGTGAACAGGCTGTCGCCGATCTTGAGCGATACGCCGCCGGGGCTGTGACCCGGGGTGTGCAGCACCTCGAACTCGAGGGTGCCGGCGTGGAACGCCTCTCCCTCCACGAGGTTGAGCACGTTTTCGACCGGATGGGACGAGGCCCCGAATTCGCGGCGCAGCGGCCGCCCTTCCGTCACGACGTGCCGCTCCGTTTCATGGACGGCCACCGGAATCGGCCCGAACGCATCGAGCAGCGCATTCAGGCCTCCGACGTGGTCGACGTCTGTGTGCGTGAGCAGGATTGCCTTGACGTTTGCGTTCCGCTTCCGCGCCAGGTCGATCATCAGTTGGGGTTCTAGGTTGGCGTCGATGATGACCGCATCCTCGGTTTCCTCGTCCTGCACGAGGTAGGAGTTGGTTCCGAACTGGCGGTCCGCGGTGCTCTCGATGCGAACTTTCACGATGCTTCGCGGGCGACCGTGTTGACGTCCTTGACGGCCTCCAGCTTCTCCATGAGCCGCGAGAGTTGCGCGAGCGAATCGATCTCCACCGTGGTCGATACGACCGCGGTCTTGTCGTCGTAGACGTGAACCTCGAGTGAGGACATGTTGACCCGGTTCTCGGCCACCACGGTCGCGATGTCGCGCAGGAGGCCCTGCCGGTCCCAGGCTTCGATCTTGATCGCGACCGGGTATATGTGCGTGGCCTCGGAGTCCCAGTCGACCGGCACCACGCGCGCCTGGTCCTGCGCGTTGATCGCGTTGATGCAGTCGACGCGATGCACCGTGACGCCTTTGCCGCGGGTCGTGTAGCCCACGATCGCGTCGCCCGGCACGGGCTGGCAGCACGGCGCGATCTTCGTGAGGATGCCCTTCTCTCCGTGCACGAGCACGCGCGGGATGGGCTGGACGTTGGGAATCAGCGGGATGGTCCGCAGATCGCCGCCCGGGATGTCCAGGCTGGGGGCCATGCGCATCACGACCGAGTGCGTCGAGAGGTCCCCGTAGCCGATCGCGGCGAGGAAGTCGTCGACCGCGCCGTACTTGTGCAGGGTCGCGATCTCGCCCAGCTTCTCGTCGCTCAGGTCCGCCAGGTTGATGCGGTGCATGCGATGGAGCTCCTTGTCGAGCAGGTCACGGCCCTTCCCCACGTTCTCCTCGCGGCTCTGGCTCTTGAACCACTTACGAATCCGCTCTTTGGCGCTCGCGCTCTTGACGAAGTTGAGCCAATCGCGACTTGGGCCGTGCGGGCTCTTGGAGGTCAGCACCTCGACGATCTCGCCGTTCTGCAGCGCGTAGTCCAGCGGCACCATGCGCCCGTTGACCTTGGCGCCGATGCACCTGTGCCCGACCTCGGTGTGGATCCGGTAGGCGAAATCGACGGGCGTCGAGTCCGCCGGCAGATTGAGCACGTCACCTTTCGGGGTGAAGACGTACACCTCGTCCTGGAAGAGGTCCACCTTGACTGTGTCGAGGAACGACTCGGCATCCCCCACCTCGCTCTGCCACTCGAGCAGGCTGCGCAGCCAGGACAGCTTCTTGTCGAAGCTCGCGTCCTTGCCGCCTTCCTTGTACGTCCAGTGCGCCGCGACTCCGAACTCCGCGACGCGATGCATCTCGTGGGTTCGGATCTGGATCTCGATCGGCTCGCCGGTGTGCGTGATCACGGTCGTGTGCAGAGACTGGTAGCCGTTCGACTTCGGCATCGCGATGTAGTCCTTGAAGCGACCAGGTACAGGCTTCCAGAGCGAATGCACGACACCGAGAACTCCGTAGCAGTCGCGCACCGAATCGACGTGCACGCGGATTGCCGAGAGGTCGTAGATCTCGGAGAAATCCTTGTTCTCGCGGGTCATCTTCTGCCAGACGGAGTAGATGTGTTTGGGGCGGCCGGTGATCTCCGCCTGGATGCCAACCTTCTCGAGCTCGCGAGCGAGAATCTCGCGAAGGTCGGAGACGAGCGTCTCGCGGTCGTGACGCTTGCGCGCGATCCGCTTGACGACATCCTCGTAAGCGTCCGGTTCGAGGTTGCGGAAGGCCAGGTCTTCGAGCTCCCATTTGATCTGCCCGATGCCGAGGCGATGCGCCAGGGGAGCGTAGATGTCGAGCGTCTCGCGTGAGATCTTGCGGCGCTTCACCTCGGGAAGGGGATCGAGGGTGCGCATGTTGTGCAGGCGATCGGCGAGCTTGATGAGGACGACACGAAGGTCCTCCGCCATCGCCACCATCATCTTGCGGATGTTCTCGGCCTGCTGCTGCTGGTCGGAGCGCAGCGCGATCCGGCCCAGCTTGGTGACCCCGTCAACCAGCCGGGCGACCTCCGGGCCGAACTCGCGCTCCACCTCGTCGGAGGTGAGCGCGGTGTCTTCGACGGTGTCATGGAGCAGCGCGGCCGAGATCGTCTCCGCGTCGAGCTCCAGGTCGGCGAGGATCGCGGCCACCTCCAGCGGGTGGTTGACGTAGTCCTCGCCGGACAGGCGTCGCTGTCCCGTATGGGCGCTCGCCGCGCGCTCATACGCCTTCCTGACCATCTGTTGACCCTTGGGATCGAGGTGGTCGGCGACCCTGAGAAGCTCTGAAACCGTCATCCGATGCTCGTGGAGAAGTTTAGAAGGCCGATTCCGGGCCCCCGCGTATCTGGGTTCCTATTGGTGGACACGCTCCTAGACTTACCCATCGCGGATGAACTCAGAACGGGCGACATTCGCTCTCCGGATCGGCTTTTCGGGGGCAGCGGCCGCGATCGTGCTGGTCGGCGGGTCGCTGAACGCCACGGGTCGCACCGGTCCGGCCGAGTTCCTGGCCGTCGTGGCCGGCCTCCTGGCGCTGGGCTCAGGAGCGCTCAACGCAAGCTGGCAGGGCTCGGTCCCCCTTGGCGTTGCAGCCGTGCTGGTCGCGCTCCTTTCGGTGGGGTTCAATCTCCGCGACCCCGCCCTCGTTCTGCAGCTGGCCGGCCTGGCGCTCCTGGGGCTCGGGGGTTTCGTGGGGAGCATCGCCTATCGCAGCTTCTCGCGGTCGATCAGAAGCCACGCCGAAGAGCTGGAAGCCGTACGCATCGAGCTCCTCGCCAAGGAGCGGGCGTTCATGGCGGCCACGGCGGACGCGGACCATACCAAGAACCCCGGCGATGTCGCGGCTTTCGCGATCATCGCGCGCGAGGCGGGCGCCGACTTCGCGTGCTACTACGCCTCGTCCCCCGATGGAAAGCAGTTCGTCCCGCAGCCGCCGGGCATCGGCCTCGAGCGCCTGCACCCGATGCCGGTGCGGCGCCACGCGGAGAAGTCGGGGCCGCTGCTCAGCGCCGTCGAAGCCGGCAGGGAATACATCGGTAGCGATCAGACCGCGCTGTCAGAGCTGGTCCACTATCTCCCGGACGACCTGCATGTCGCCCGCTTGATGGCGGTGCCGATGCGCATCGGCGACCAGGTGGGCGGGTTCATCCTCCTCGGCAAGAAGACTGGCGAGTTCAATGACGATGACCGCCGGCTCGCGGTCACCCTGACGCTGCGGGCCGGCTCTCAGCTCGCGAGCGCTCACGCTGTCGCGGTTTCACGAAGGGAATCCGCCCGCTACTCGCTGATGAACGAGCTCATCAAAGAAGCCTCGGGCAAGACGATGGACGAAACGCTCCAGCTCGTCCTCGCGAAGGGCAAGCAGGTGATCCGGTACGACACCGGCGCGGCCGTGCTGTTCCAGCCGGACGACATGTACATCGTGCTCGGAGATTCAGAGCGCTGGCCGGGCGAAGCAGCGCCCGAGCCGGCGCACATTGAAGGGGCGCTGGCAAAGGTTCGAGACGGGCAGCCCGTTCTGCGCAGCCTGGTCACCGAAGAGGAGCACATCTACAGCGGGATCCGGCCCGCGACCAAGGGCGAACCCATCAACGAGGCTCTCACGCCCATCCACGGCAACGGGGGAATCATTGGGGCGCTCTGCCTCGGCCGCCGAGGCGCGATCGGATTCACCCAGCCAGACGTGGCTGCGCTGGACGAGCTCGGATCGATGGCCGGCGTCGTGCTCGAGAACTCGCGCATCCTCCAGGCCGTGACCGGCCAGGCGTCGAAGCTCGACACGACGCTCGACGCGCTGGGCGAGATCTCGCAGGCGTTGACCACCGTGACCGAGGGCTCGAAAGTCCTGAAGCAGAAAACCCTGGAGGCGGCGGTTCGCGTGACGGGAAGCACGGCCGGGCTGCTGACACGAACGACTGCCGAAGGCCTGCAAAAGGTGATCATGTCGCTCGGGTTCCCGGCCGCCGTCGATGCGATGGAGTTTCAGAACGGCCAGGGCGTCGTCGGGGCGGTCATGCTCAGCGGCCGCCCGACCGCGGTTCCCGATGTGACGGCGAGCTTTGACCTGCAGGCGCCACCAGACCTCGCCGCCTATGGACTTCAGTCCGCGATCTGCGTGCCGATGCTGGAGGACGAGCACCTCTGGGGAACGCTATCCGTGTTCGGCGTCAAAAAGCACGAATGGACGGCCAACGATCAGCGCGTGCTCGCGACGCTGGGCAACCAGGGCGTGGTCGCCATCAGAAACGCGGAGCTGTACGACAACAACAAGCGCAGCATCTGGGAGCTGAAGAACCTGCAGGAGGCCCTACAGGCGGCGACGTCGACTCTCGACCTGAACCAGGTTCTGCAGCAGGTGCTCGCCGGCGCGGCCAAAGCTTCGTCCGCCCAGATCGGGTGCCTCGCCCTCGAAGACGCGGGCCGCCTGGTGCTCAAGGGTGGTTTTGGCACCGACTCCACCACCGCTGAGCGCCTGGCGCTCGGCCTGGGCGGCGACATCTGCCGCGACGTGATGACCACCGCGACGCCGGTGATGCAGTCGATGCAGCACGAAGCGGGCGTCGACAGCCCGCTCAACCCGCGTGCGGTCCTGTGCGTGCCAATCACGTTGCGAGGCAAGCCTCAAGGCGTTCTCTTCCTCGCCAACTACCAGGTCGGGCAGGCGTTCACCGACGACCACCGCAACCTCGTCACCGAGCTGGCCGCGCAGGCGGCGGTCGCGATCGACAACGCCCGCCTCTTCAAAGACCGCGAAGAAGTGATCATCGCGTCCCTCGAGGCGCTCGCCAACGCCGTCGACGCGCGCGACCCGTACACGAGGGGTCACTCGGAGCGGGTCACCCAGTACTCGCTGATGATCGCCCGGCAGATGAAGTACGCACCCAAGGATCCGGGCGCATGGTCGCGGCTCGAGCGTGGCGGGCGGCTGCACGACATCGGAAAGATCGGCGTCCCCGACGCGATTCTCCAGAAGACGGGCAAGCTGACCGACGAGGAGTTCGCGAAGATGAAGGAGCACCCGGTGGTCGGCTTCAACATCCTGAGCGGTTTGAAGATGCTCACCGACGAGCTCGTCATCGTCCGGTCGCACCATGAGCGCTTCGATGGCAAGGGTTACCCCGACCGGCTGAAGGCCGACAAGCTGCCGATGTTCTCGTGGATCGTCAGCGCGGCCGACGCCATCGACGCGATGACCTCAGACCGGCCTTATCGCAAGGGCATGTCGCTGCAGATCGCTGTGGACCAGGTGCGGACGGGCGCCGGCACGCACTTCCACCCGGACGTTGCAGAGGCCGTGCTCGACGCGGTCAACAACGGCACGTTCAAGCTGGTCACGCAGACCTCGATGTACGCGGACGCGCCGGCGGTGGGGGCGTTCGAAAACCCGACTCAATAGACAGCAGCTCTGAGTGGAGCCTCAGGCCGGATTTACTCCGGCCGTCACCTTGCATGCCACCTTCCAGACGCCACCGGACAACGCGTGAAGCGGAGGGGGTCCCGCGGGGGAGGCCTGCCTCCCCCGCGCTTTCAGTAAGCCTTGGCGAGAGACACTCGGTGCTTGGCCGGCTTGCCGCACACGAAGCACTTGCCTGAGGGCTTCTCTTCGGCGTCCAAGGTACGGATCGTCACGCCTCCTGCTTCGGCTTTCACGCGGTCTTCGCATTCGGCGTCGCCTGACCACGGGACCCACACGAAGCCGCCGCGTTCTTTGAAATGCGCCACCACCTCATCGAGAGTCGACAGCTCGAAGGTGTTCGCCTTTCGGAACTCATGGGCGCGATCGAACAGCTTCGTCTGAAACGCATCGAGCTCGTCCTTCAGGCGCGCCGCGATTCCCGACACGGGCACTGTCACCCTCTGCCGCGATAGTCGATCGACCATCTCCACCTGCCCGGCGTCGACGTCTCGCGCGCCGACGTTGAGGCGGAGCGGGACGCCCTTCAGCTCCCAGTGGGCGTACTTGTCGCCGGGCCGCTCGTCTCGCCAGTCCACCCGGTGCCGGATGCCGGCCGCCTTCAGCTGAGGCGCCCAGCCCCCGATGAAGGCCTCAACCTTGGCCCGGCCTTCTTCGTCGCGAAAGATCGGCACGATGACGACCTGGGTGGGGGCGACGCGAGGAGGCACGACCAGTCCCGAGTCGTCGCCGTGCGCCATGACCAGTGCTCCGACCAGGCGCGTGCTGATGCCCCAGGAGGTCGAGAAGCAGAGCTCTTTCTCGTTGTCCTTGTTCGAGAACGAGATGTCGTATGCGCGGGCGAAGTTCTGGCCGAAGTAATGAGACGTGCCCATCTGCAGCGCCATGCCGTCACGCATCAGGCCTTCGAGCGTCAGCGTGTGCACGGCTCCGGGAAAAGTCTCGGCGGCCGACTTCTTCCCGCTGAACACCGGGACGGCGAGCCAATCCTCGGCGATGGAGCGGTAGTAGCCGAGGATCAGCTCCGCCTCTTCGATCGCTTCCTGGGCCGACGCGTGGAACGTGTGTCCCTCCTGCCACCAGAACTCGCGCGAGCGGAGGAACAGCCGGGAGCGCATCTCCCACCGCACGACGCTGTTCCACTGGTTCGTGAGCTTGGGCAGGTCGCGGTGGCTCTGAATGTAGCGGCGGATGAGGTGCCCGATGATCGTCTCGGAGGTGGGCCGCACGGCCAGAGGCTCCTCGAGCTCCTCCATCGCGGCGCCGGCCTTCGTCACCCACGCCACCTCGGGCCCGAAGCCTTCGATGTGGGCCGCTTCTTTGACCAGCAG
>WNFL01320370.1_pt2 | contig 16856 bp, 24 predicted proteins | sample 5400361 | NCBI WGS metagenome assembly WNFL01 (sample SAMN13153351, study PRJNA577476) | soil metagenome | isolation source: 40 cm soil on Douglas fir-dominated hillslope | place: USA:California | collected 2013-09-17 | reverse complement strand
TTGTTCATACTAGGTCATCCCAGTAGCATTCAGTCAAACGTTCGGCAAGATCGGCCCAGGCAGGAAGGAACTCCAGGGCGGGGTGTAAAGGCATGGGGATCGGGTGCTGGCCGCTGGCCTCGAGCCCCGAGCGCCAGCGACGGCTATTTGCGTTCGTCCGTGATACGTGGATATACCAATGACAGCCTCCGCTCCTTAAGAGAGGCCATCGACGCGGGACTATCAACGCGAGAACCTGAACTCCTCCTCGTCCGTCCCAAGCCCAAAGCCCAAGCCATGGCAAAGATCGCAGTTATCTACTACTCCCTCTACACGTGCGCCCACCCACCCACTTAAATAACTAAATCCACTCTTATCCAACACTCACCCAACTGACGTAGTTCTTTTAACCGCCCAGGCACATCTACCAACTCGTAGAAAAGGCCGCTCAGGGCGCTCGCGAGGCCGGTGCGCATGTGGACATCTACCGCTTGTACGTCTTGAGACCCGCGCGCGTGGGCGTGTTGACGTAACACGTACGTACGGGACACGGCGCGACTGACGACGACGATTACGGTTACGACCATCATTACGACCATCATTACGATCATCATTACGATCATCATTACGATTACGATTACGACCCACGCGTGATTGTGTATATGCTATATGCGATCCATGTGACCCCTGACCCATGGGATCGACGTCCATGGGCGCTATGTAGCCCCGAAATCCTGAGCGATGAGATCCTACTCAAGCAATTCCACGGTAACGTCCAGGGAAAGGCGGCGCGCGACGAGAAAGTCAACGCGAATCCGGCTATCAAGGTCACCGATCTCGAGTACGTTTCAAGTTCTTCCCACTTGGTGTCTTCCCCTTCGTGATATTATTTGCGTGTGTATGTGTATGTACTGACGATCGGCCGCACAGGCAGTACGATGGGTACATCTTTGCCTGTGAGTCCTTTTTAGTCGTCGATCCTCGCCGGTGAAATGAAAATTTAACCGTACCCTGTACCTTGGTGGAACTGACGACGTCGATCGTGATTTCGGGGCCGGCTCGGATAAGTCCCTACGCGTTACGGCCGCGCGATCGCGCCAGTCGACGCCTTTTTCGACCAGACCGGCGGCCTTTGGACTGCCCAGAAGCTCAATGGGAAGATGGCCACTATCCTCACGAGCACCGGTACCCAGGTGGGCCACATTTCTGTCGCATTCGCGATCGAATTGACCCTTTCGCTTCTAGCACGGAGGTTAGTGTGTTTCCGGGGACTGAAAACGGCGTCGAATCTCATACTTGAGATAGGACAAGAGACTACCGTACTCACCACCCTTCCCTTCCTCGTCGTGAGTTGTGGATTCGCTGCTTTGTTGCCTTTTTGGTTTGCTGAATGAAGTACAGCACCATGGCATTATCTATGTCCCGATGGGTACACCTGAATAGCTCCACCTGATGGTATGGTATTGACCGATTGATTCAGGTTACAGCACCCCCAAGATCTTGCAAATGAATGAGATTGCTGGTGGCTCTCCGTACGGTGCAGCCACTCTGGCCGGTTCTGATGGGGGTGAGTGTCGAACTCTCTTTACAAGTCTGGGCTTTGTAAATCTCGATTTGAAATCGCGACAGGTCGCGCACCCACGGCACTCGAGTTTGAGATTGCCATTCACCACGGCATTCACTTTACCAAGATCCTCACTCAATATGTCAGGTATGCGGTTTAACTTGTCTCCAACCCTTGTGGGATCTCGAACTGATACCTGTGTTCCTCCCACAAGGGGTGCGTCTGCGTAAGTCCCAGAAATAACAAAGTGTGGGGACATACCTGCTTCACTTTAATTGGATTCTGGCGTGGTAGTTGAGACAGCAAAGGCAAATATAGCCAATTTGAAACCATCCTTTCGTGACAGTCGCGTTCGCACCTCACCAATGTGCGCCGCAGAGTTTTTGTTTCCAGGCCCCGGATCTTAGTGTGACCACCTTGGCAGGCGGCAGGCTGCTCCGCCCAAAGGCTGTTTCGTTCCTCGTGACGAGAGAGATAACGCCGCCGCCAGAGCCACTGAAGGTATGTCAGATGAACGAACCAACGCTACACCTGGTATAATGGCTCGTACCATTGCATTTTTTGTCTCCGCTTGCAGTCAATAGGATCGGTTCTTGATCCCCGCAGCGATCGCCACGGGAGGAGAGAGTGTCATGTAACCACGATAGGAGGATGGGGTGAGAGACTTGCGGCATCTTCGGTCTCGTATCGATATAAATAAGCCCGCAAATAATAATAAAATAATAAAATAAAAATAAAACCTAATGGCCTCCGACTGGATGTTCGGGTGGGTATACACGCCAGCGATCAGAGGTGTTGCTCCCTAATATCGAGAATTGTTGGTCGATCGCATTGATTGAGGAACGCGACCGAGGGAATTAGGCCACTCATTTGAGCCCGGGAGTTGCTTTTGCCCATTGCCAATATTGCCATTGCCACATCTTCCGGGACTTGTTAGGACCTTGTCCCTTTGAGTGAGGATCGAGCCACTGTTTGGGGGCTGCTCTGCCCCCGCCCCCGTACGTTCTTTTATGGTCTCTCCGCGACGGCTGGTGGTCAATAAAGCACTTCGGCCTTTTGAACACGGCCACATTCCACTAGAGCCCAAACAAAATGGTCGTGCGGGTATCGTATCGACCGTTCGGCCACACTACACGCCTTTTCAGGTCGACTTCGGCCGAGGGTGCGCCATCGTTGCAGCGCCCTGCGAAGCAACGGTCAAAATACGCCCAATGGTATTCGGATATGTTGCCGCCTATGATTCCAATTGCTCTTTTGGCAGCAACTGTTTATGGGGTACGTAAAACAAAACTTCCATTCGTCTATTCAATCAATCAAACCCGGTTCTCGGTATTGTTGGTTTCCGTGTCATCCTCCCTCGCTCGCTCCCTTTTTGGCTAGTGCAGTCTGGTCTGGCGTCTGGAAGCGGCTGGCGGTCTTCTCTCTCTCTCACTCTCTCTCTGATAATATAGATCAATTAATAACTGACATTCTCCCATCTCTTCGTTTCGCATTCAATTCTCTCGCCATTTTGGTCCGCACCTCCTCTCTCTCTCGCCTCTGAAACCTCCCATGGCACCCACACCCGCCTACTTTTTTCTTTTTTTCTTTTTTTCTCTTTTTTTCCCCATATCCTTGAACGGGCAACATTTCCGGGGCTATTCATCCGACTATATTCTGCCATTCTGTGGTGGATTCAAAAAGGTATTGGAAATGTGTCGATCTTCGCTTGCGCACGAGCGGCAGTCGATCATCCAGGCAGCTCGCATCACCGATCTAGAACACGAACTAGCTTGCCTCCGTGCCAATGCCAATGCTAGTGCCAGTGCCGGTGCCGGTGCCAGTGCCAATTCCAGTGCCAATTCCAGTTCCAGCTCCAGGGCGTCATCAAACGGTACCGGCAGCCCGGCGGCGGCGGGAAGCGGCCCTGTGGCGTCGTCTAAAAAAACCGCGGCCAACTCCGATGCACAAGCTCCGACGACCCAGAAGGGAAGGTGGTGGGCATTAGGCTGGCGCTAGGAGTGCGTACGTCCCTATGTTCTGTCCCTTTCCTGGGAGGGGGTGGCAGTGGCGATTTAGGGAACTGTAGATCGACCTCAGTACGGGCCGTTTCTCGTCTTTGTTTTTGTTTTTGTTTTTTGTTTTTGTTTTTTTGTCTGTTTATTTTTTTAGGGCGGATGGGGTTGGGTCGGAACTTTGATCTTTTGCGGGGGTGGGGAGTGGAACCGATTTCTGCCTGGGCTGCCTTGCGGAACGAGCCGGGCAGGAGCGAGCATGATGTATATGGGAACCAAGAACGCGCTCTTTGGTATGCTCCGTTCCAAAGTGTCGAGTTGCTTTTGCCATGTAGGAAGTTCCGTGTTCCGTTCCGTCGATGCCCCTTTCTGCAAAGGCACTCTCCCATATGTATGCGTCCGTCTAAATGAATTCGAGATGTCTCCCTATTCTTGACGCTTCTTGATGCTTCTTGACTCAAGGAGCCGAAAAGAGATCGCCACACGCGTTGTCCATGAGCGCATGAGAAACGAGAAACCCCACTGCCCCCGTCCACGTCCACGTCCACCCCACCCCGTACACCCACTCACCCACTAGCTGTCCAATCTTTCTGGAGAGTGCCGATAAGCCGAGACCCCGCCCGGCAACTAACCCCTAATCGGGATGGCCTGGCCAAAATTCAAGCTTGAATTGTACCCCAATCGGATGGCGGTGGACGAAGGACATGCGGAATCCGCGACTATACCGTCAACCTCACCCCAAAAAGCGCACGGAGCCTGTCCAAACGAGCTCTTCCTCCCAAACTGACCAAAGTATAAGTAACACATACAGTACTCGGGGTGTGGTCCCGAGTATCCGGCAATTACCTCCGAACCCAACGTAAGTAAAGATTTTGGACCAATATGCCAAATGTGAATCACTGCCAAATCATTGGACACTGGATGTACCTCGGCCACCGGTTGGTGATTGTGAAATGTGGCTCGTCGCGGCACGGCATGTGGGGACATGGAAGAACAATACCTTTACGGAGTATGTGCTGAGGAGATGAGGTTCATAGTCGAGGTCTGGACTACCCACCCTCTCGTACGTGTTGGCATGTGGACGCTCGTCGACTGATTTCCTGTAAATCACGTCCTACTCCCTGTTTTGGTTCAAGGAGATATGTTATTAACCGCAGGAAGAAAGATTGAGGGTCTAGGTTAACATAAAGAGTAAACCATGCAACGAGAACGCGCTCAGACAAGAGAATGGGCCAACGAGCTGTGATGCTTGTCATATAACTTCATGGAGCTGGGGTATAAAATCAGCAAAGCGCAGCAAAAAAGGTGAGTGAAGCGGTGTACCTTAAGACAGCTGAGGCCAAACCAGAGAAGCCCTTTGCAGAATCCCTCCACCTCTTGAGGTGGAATACATCGTACGCTGGTGGTGGCAATAAGACCTCATCCCCGATCGACGAAGATAGAATTACGCACAAACGAATATCAAATCCATGAGCAGTTTGGCTCGTGATATCCGCAGCCAGTAGCGTTGATTTCGGAGTTTGACGAGCTCTTGCTCGTCTGTGGCTTGGCCAGACACCGAAACCGCTCCTGGTCCAGCCATACTCTCTCCGTAGAGACGGCTTTCGACTACAAGTGGATAAGAATACAAAGTGGAGGATTGGAAGGGCATAGGACATACTGTCACGGATGGCGCTGCTAATGATACCGTCTTCTACGCCAACTTCAACAAGTCCAACGAGAGTGCTTGCAAACCAGCACCAGTCCGCCATTCTCTCGGCTTGTACGCCAATTCGATCGGGGAGTAGGCCCAGCTTGTAACAAGTAGCAGCATCATCGGAAATGCCGCACACCAAGTCCAATAGGACTAAGCTTGTGCAGCAACGGCTGTTCTCGAACTTTCCCCTTGGTGGACGATAGGGGCATAGTTTGTGGGGCGGTGATAATGGAAAGCGGGCCAAGCCAGTTGAACAAAATCAAACATTTTCTAGAGACCAAGGGTGAGCTCAGATGGGGTGATTCATGTCATTCATATGCACCGAGTGAGCGACAATCCAGAGTACGCCTTGTTCAAACCGACAAGCATATCCTTTTCCCAGCCACGTTTCTGATCCCTGAACAATCCAGATGTGCGGATATGGAAAAGGAGGTATACGCGGATGGAGTATTGGATGATTTTCTACCGAAATATCAGCTCCAGGTCGCAGTTCTTGTGTGAGGTGCACGAACTAATGCCTTATCACGGCCGTTAGAGGTCAGGAACATTTCTTTCCAAACCTCTTGGACCCGCGCCCGTCCCTTGGACTTGCGACTCAGGGCACTGATCGCCTTCTCCGTCACCTGTACTTCCTGCACTTCCTCCTCCCCGTAGCTATTTATCTCATACGGTGGTGCATTTGCAGGCTTCTCCCCGTCTACGTGTGAGTTTATAACACTTGTACGCGGTGTGCGCATTTTGAAACTAAGTGAACCCCCTCTGGAAGGTGGATGGGAAGACGCCGGGTTCACGGTGAACGTTGCACCGGCAGAGGACCCATCATGGGTATGCTGAGGTGGAAAAAGAACCGAAAAGGGATTATTGTGGTCGTTATTGTCCTGAGGCGGAAAAGGGTGTGATATCGAAATGGATGCCATTGCACAACCACAATATGCTCCTCTGGATCTCTGTACAATTAATTTTTTGTACAGAAGGTATTGCGAGTCTAACTGGCCACTGAGATAAGGTTGAGTGCAATGGCGCCGGGGGAGGGTCCAAGTCGAAAACAAAGCGACCGAGAACTCAGCCCAGCAACACTTTTCTGGGTCATCGATGGCGTTACCTCCAGACGTGTCCGTGATACATCGGAGCTACAAACTCACCTCCAGTCTAATACTTGCTCATTAGGCCAGACTCCCGCCTGCTGACGCGTCCTCCTCATCGCCCTTCAACGGTTCCTACCGACCTTGGCAACACTTTCCTCCTCGGCCTCACGTCTGAGTCGTATAAGCACCAATATGCTAATCTATATTTCGTGCGCTTAAAAAAGCTCCAAGCATTTGTTCAGCAACAGGCTTCAGAAAAGTGGAGCAAGCTCAAAGGTAAGGTCTCTATGTTCGTACAAATAGGCACCTGATCTCGCAAGAAAGGGAACCCAGAGTACGTCAGCAAGGTTCTGGAAGTAGCGAAAGGCAAAGTTTGCTGGATTATTGGCACGGTTTACATCGACATGCCGTTGAAAGACAACGTTCTGAAAGATGTGGCCAAGGACGTACGCCTTTTCCAGTGTCCATCAGATTGAATGACCCTGAAGTCTAGTCAGCACTTTATAACTGCGCCGCCTCCTCGAACAAAGTTCTACAGCGAAGCAGACCAGATCTTATTGGAAGATGAATCCGGTCGTATACGCCTTTCCGGAGATAAGATATCAGCCATACCTCTCGTCTCTGGTGTCGTAATGGGCGCCCTTGGTGTCGAAACAAACTCTGGGGACTTCGAGGTTCTTGATGTCTGTTACGCTGGGCCAGCACCTCAAGAACCGACGGTGGAAAACCCTACAAAGGACCATATGGATCTCGACGGTACTTCAGAGTGGATCGCACTAGTATCCGGCTTGAATATCGGACCTCCCAATGCCGCTGCAGATCTGCGCATCACATTGCTAGTCGAATACCTGCTTTCCGAAGCAGGCTCAAGAACAGACCAGCAGAGAGCATCTTCTATTGCAAGACTCATCCTAGCTGGCAATTCATTTGCCCCGCTCACTCGCTATGACCCTGACGAAACTGATGGCTTGGGGACCGCCGATGTCACTTCGAAATTTGAACACCAGAGGAACCAAGATGACGTAGCCTTCTCCCCTCACCCAACCCAATCCCTTGCGGGGCACATTACGGATTTGGCTAGAGTGATGAACGTTCATTTGGTGCCAGGTGCAGCAGACCCGGCCGGAGCGACACTGCCGCAACAACCCATACCACGTGCTATGTTTGGAGAGGTGAAGACGTCTGAAGGGTTCTTGACTGAAACGAATCCCTGCTGGCTGGAAATTGAGGGTTGCGAGTAAGAATATGCCCATCCCGCTGGTACCATCAACTAACGTTGGAGTAGTATCTTGGGTACTGGAGGGCAGACCTTGGATGATATATACAAATACGTCAAGACTACCGACCGACTGGCCATGGCTTGCGAGACCCTGCAGTGGAGACATATGGCTCCCACCGCACCTGACACTCTCTGTACGCCCTGTTCGCTCCACCCATAGTCACCTCACATTGACAAGCACCCTCTATCACATTTTAGGGTGCTATCCTTACTTCAAGAACGACCCCTTCATCATCACACGCACTCCACACCTGTACTTCATAGGCAACCAACCACGCTTCGAAAGCATTCTATTGACACACAAGGATGGTCAAAAAACACGCGTAGTCCTCGTCCCGCGCTTCTCAGAGACTGGCCAGGTAATCCTGGTCAATCCTAGGAGCCTCGACATTAGGGTCGTGTCCATTGGGACAGGATGGGAAGAATCGAGATAGACCAGCGCAACTGTGCTTTCATATCTTGCGGCAGTTCAGTCGAGGTGCTCACAAATGACCCGGTGGCCTCAGCCCGCGGACAGTTTGCAGATACTCATCGAGGAAACCAGGTGGTAGTCGTCCTTCGATTATTCGCGCTCTTGTAAGATAGGCGTGTTATTCTAGTCAGCTGAGTGCTGCGAGTCTTACAAGCGGTCGCCCCCCGCAACTCAGTCGAAATGCTACCGGCCAGTCTTCCTCGGTATTGTCAAGCTCCCTTGTTGCAGAATGTTCCCCTCAGACCCCGCATAGCTGCCCAATACATCGGTTACGGTAGCCCCGCGATTAACTCGCAAGTACGCCTGCAGCTCGACTCAGTGTGCCCGATTTCGACGTCAGAGCGTTGATTTTTCTTTATGGTTGCTGTCGGAGCCGCCAGATATTTGTGTTTCCGACCATCCCCAATTGAAAAGGCACCCATGCACTTGTCCAATGGACTATCAACAACCTACTGCATCTCACCGTCGAGCTCTCAAAGCATCTCACTCCGTCAACGTGTCATCAAGCGTCGCGAGAGAGAGAGAGATGGGTCTGGCGCTAGCCTGAGCAACCAATCAGGAGGTTCCAGCCGCGTTTCCTCAAGCCCCAGTTTTAACTGTCAGCATGTTATTCTGTAATGCAATCTGATGATCCTCTTGGTCGAGGAGGATGGTCATGCGCCTGCAGCCAGGTTCTGAAATCGTTGCAATCACCCTCCATCCCCATGAGACCGCCCATGATCATCGTTGCCACTTCCACTAAGAGAATACCTTTTTTGCCGACTGATGGCTTATCTACAAGGTGCGATCTGTGACTTCCATTATGCGCGCGAAACGCCCGCATCATTGTGGCACGGCACGTTGCAAACACGCCTCGCCGAAACAGCATGGTAGCCTTTATATACGGGAGACCTCGCTCGATCAAATACCATACACACCGAACCTCGATTTGGTCCACGCGCCGCTCGCACAACTGAGGAGTGGGAGGCAGGCTTTCCCGTCTCTGCCATTTGTCAGTGCATATAACAAGCCGACCTCTCAACTGTTCCTACCTTCTCTGTTTCCCTGCATATTCCACAGCTATAAGTGCTCAACACAGTGACTATATGGCGGCGTCGTCCAATATCCCCCTCAATCTGCAATGGATCTTCATGCTTGATTACGATATTCGGAATTCAAGAGTTGCCCGGCTTTTTGTGGAGAGCCACAAGCTTGTTGACTTATACCGAGTACGTTGGGTTACATTTGCGTCATTCGGGAGAAACGGCCAGTGGCAAATGTCGCGACTGACAGAGGCGTGTAGTTTCACACCCCAGACCCAGACGGGCACGAACCTACGACACTCGTATGGAGACTGGATCAGAGTACAGAAAGCTACGAAGTAGTGAGTCCCAGGAGTTTCCGAGGGCACCCGATCCTTAGACGCCGTCCGTACGAGGTGGCAAAGATTCTATGGCGCCGGGTGATAGCAGAGTCTATCGTACAATTCCTGGTCCCCGGTATCCAGGGTACGATTGCTACATTCAGACAACGGCATGTAGAGCGGCCTAATAGCAAGTGAGCCCGGCTTTCATAAAAATTTCCCTCGCGGCAGCGCTAATCGACCCAATCTCATGTAGATCACGTCTATATGCAGCTGGTGATTCAATATACAAATGGATGCCGGGACAGAAGATTGACGAAGATATGAAAGTAAGCCGTCAGTAGACGTCAGCCCCGGTTTCTCAATTCTCTTGCCAGTGTCAACAGGTGCTACCACCGCAGGCAGACGCAGCCTATTTTGTAGGCTCTACGAATTCCTTAATTGTGCTGCCAGAAGGGCAGCGTGTTCTCGATCAGTTAATCGTGACCTTGATGCTCAATCTGTATTTGCGCGAGAAGGACATGTGGTAGCGCGGTGGCGGAAAGCTTTCCAGAAGATGGCTCCCTGTACTCCAGATCTGAAAGGCAACCAATCTGAGCTTGTTTTCGCAAATGACCTTCGTTTGACTGCCTATGTGAGGGGGGGGTGCCTGACTCGTGCAAGTTTATCATCAACATGCCCAAATTGCCCATTGGAACCCACCCAGCGCTGGAAGCCTATTTCCTCTGGGTTCGGAAAGTGGCGAGTCCCGCGCGGGGTACTCGCGCGTTATCGATGAAGACAACCTGTCGGATTCCGGAATAAGGTGTAATGGAAAGGACCAGATCCTCATGAAGCAATTCAAGCTGGAAATATCCCGTCGTGCGAACAAGACAACGCAGGTGGATCACCGTGAGTACTGAGATGATTCCGAATGGGGGAGGAACAGTCTATTGAGACGATGCACTGGGTTTGCCACGTCCATTCGGCTATCGGTGTCATACCTGGCTGGCAGTCGAGTTGAAGGCTTTCACCGTTTGGACTCGTCTTCCTCCGTCAAACCCGCCCTCGCTGCCTTCCTGTCCCCACCGTTGAGATCATCACCAGTCACCAACCATGAGCATGTCGAAGGATGAATACATCGAACTCCGCTGGCGTTTTGTCCCCGGCGAGCCTGTTCTCGAATCGACGCTCAACCGTATTACCACTGTTGGTGGAGAAACTCCAGTATACAAGGTGAGAAACACTCCATCGAGCCACGTCGGCGCCGCTCCGGCCTACCTTGGACGCGTTTTGCGCGTCGGGCCCGCGTTGCACATCTTCGCGTTAAATGGGTGGAGGTTGAGAGCCGTCGCAGTTTACTCGTTCTGGAAATGGCCAAACGATGATCTTCAAGCTTGAAGGGGACATGGAGAACTACGTAAGTGTCGATCTCTCTTACCAAATGAGAAGCTCTCATCGCCTAATGTAAACAATAATTCACCCGGTCAGATTGGGAACATCAGGTCAGTAAATTCTGCTCTTTACTAACAAATTGACCTATAAATGATGTTGGACAGGTGGGCACCGACGATCGGAATGTCGATGCTCAACCTGCGAGCCACTCGCACTGGGTTCGGGACCGTTGGAGGCACAAGTAACACGGGTGGTGTCCCGCTGAAGGGTCTACGCAAGGATGTTGACGATGTTATCGAGTGCGTAGTCTCTAATTTTTTTGAATGGACGGTCAGCTAAGGAAACCAACGACAGCGCTCGTGAGTTCAGCATGAATAATCGCACCTTCTTTTGGCATCGTGCAAATGAACAACTCCAGGACATGGTGGTAAGCAACTGCTCGATTATGGGTCTGGGACTGGTCTTCTAATATTTTGGTCTCAAGTGCTGGTACCGGGACACAAGCTACGTCCAACCAAGGCTTGCTGCACATTACTTGGAGGATACCGGCATCTTGAGAATTTACCGCCATGGTCAAGAGGCCAACCGCGACATCAACGACATTATCCCGATCACCTGCGTCCTAAACCTCCATTTCCGTAACCTCAGTATGTGGTGAAGAAAACGCATCAGCCAGCGCCGGACCGAATCGCACAGTCTCGCACTCGTCCTGTTTATCGAAGCCCCAATCTCTCCGCGTCACCCGGTGCAAGGCTCTTGCAAATGACTCACGCCTTAAACGCAACGTCGTGCTTGATCAATATCAACAACGCTGTTCGCGCAACACATCTCGGTTGCCTTGCCAGAGGTTCCCTTCCATAGACTCTCGATCTTTTCTCCTCTTGCTGCTCCTGCAACTCCAATCTCCGCGAAATTCTTGCTCGCTTGCGCCTTGTCTTTGTGTCTTCTGATGAATGTTTCCTCATTGACCTTAACTCACGAATCAACCAAGCTCGTCGCGCCCCCCAAGCTCTTTTTACATCTTCGCTTGCTATGACCACTCAAGTTCCATGTCTTGATTTTGTTTTAGGGAAGGACATCGCGAACTTGTTGCGAATAATAGTTTTGAGTGTTCATTCCGCTATTTCCACTTTGACTAGGTGCATTTGTGGGTGGTGTGGCTAACGAGCCTAAAGATATGACCAGTGTATTACTTGTTGTGGTCGTTTCCCCGCATACTGGGTACTGGGGAGCCAAGGTAGGACGGTCTTGGATGACTTGTGGAAGTTTACAACGAGCAGCAAGATAAAATATCATGAAAAAGAGTATGTACTATCTCGCTTCAAACTGTACCACTGTTCGATGTTTTAATAAGAAAGTTTGGGCCCACTTGCAAACTGCTTACTTCGCCTCGTTCTCTTCTTGTACATAATTCGGTGTCCACAGGCTTTGCACCGTATCGGCTCACGAGGCTTGATTTCGTTCTCTGAACCGCAATCTGCGAGATTTCATTTCAGTCGCGTTGAAGAAATTCCTTCCCGCGGCGAGGCGCTGACCTGCACACAAATAGAGCATCTCCGGCTTGGGAAGTGGAGCGTATTCCATGGATTGCTGATAATCGCCCGTGTAGGACTGCTGAGTGTTTGCCTGGCTCATGACGGAGAACAAGCGAGGTTTGTTGACTCTGACCAAACCTACACGCGTCAGTGGGCTGAGCGTCGATGTCGCACCACCTCTTTCTCTTATCGCCCAGCGATACTCCCATCTACTCCTTCTCGCATCAGTCCACAAAACTGCCCCCTCCTTCCGGAAATACGCTCTCCACGAATTTACCCACTTGGAGCACATCGCCGTTCTCAAGTACGCTTACAGCGTTAAGCGGGGCGCAGTCTGCCAGCTCTGTAAGAGTGCGGAAATGCCTCATCGGGATTCTCAAATTTATTTGTTTGCCTAGGGGCCAACATCCAGTGGGGCAACGGGGACAACGATCGGGGCCGGGAAAGATACCCACGTCATCCAAATGATTGCAAATGCGAGTCTGGATGCCATTGAAGAGATGGTTATGACAAATAGCGGCATGTACGGCTCCCAAGCGCTGCAGGAAGCCAATGTACTTACACACGCCCTATCAGGTATCTCAAGGCGGTCGACAAGTTTAATGAATGGACTATATCAGCCTTTGTGACAGCCGGAAGTACGTCCAGGAGTCGCGACTGCGGTATTGGCTTGGTCACTATCCCATAATTTAAGGCGCTTTCGCGTAGACATGAAGTTTGTGCTATTGCACGAAGCCAAGAACGATGAAGGGATACGAGCCTTCTTTATGGACGTGTGGGAGCTCTATGTCAAAGTATGTGTATTTCTACTGTCCATTGCGCCCTTTCCGGGGGAGGTGTATCTCCGTATCTCCAGGACTGGTGTGTCCGCCGTGCATCTCCTTGTATGGCAGAGATAAGGCAGTTTGCGCTCGCGGGACGACCAATACTAATGCGGTTTGTGACAGACAGCGATGAATCCGTTCCACAAGAGCGATAGGCCCATCAGGAGTCCGGTATTCGATAAGCGGGTGCAGACCAGTGCGAAGAAGCACCTCTGAAGGGGAGCAGGATAGGGGCCAGCCCACCCTGGTCCACCAGGAGAGCTGCGGTGTAGAGGCAGGGTAGGACTCAGGGGCTGTCCTCGCTGCTCGCTGCCTGAGCTGTGTCTGTGTTGGGGGTAAATCAGGGGAAGGATGATCGTGGGTGGGATGGGCGTGGTTAATGTTAATTAGCCCGAGAAGGCGCACTGACAATCCCTGAACTTGGTCTCCTCCCCTCCCTTCGGGTTCGCCCTTGCACTCTGTGGACGTTGTCGTCGTTGGTCTATTATCTCTCTAACAACCTTTTTGATCAAATACTCCTTCAAAGTCGAGCTAAATTCCCTACAAAAATCCTCCATTAATCAGGTCTCCGTCGCCCGTCGCCAGCCCATTTCTCACCACTGCCGACCCCGTTTAGCACCATCTGTAGCGAGCCTGTGCGCCGTCTCGCTCCCCCTCTTATCGCCTGATCATCCTTTTCCTCGTCCTTCTCGTCGCCTCATCTCACCGCGCCTATTTGGCCGACCGAGTAGGTCCGCCAATCACAAAAAAGGGTCGTTGCTCATATTAATATTCGGAGTTATTCTTTCAACCAGTTACTAGTTACTACCATGTCTCAATCTAACAACCGCGCTTCGCTTCTCTCTGGTCTCCGAACCGGTGGTGTCAGGTCTGCCTCTGGGCCCATCATCCCTCACACCGCTGCACCGGGCGGTTCATTCAATATCCCACGCTTCGTGTCCGCCTCTCACCCCCCGGCCATTTACGAAGATGCCAGCGATGGTCTCGAATTTGGTAGCCAGACCCTCCAGTACGGTGGCTTCAACCACTATGGTGCTCCCATGACTGCTGGCTTCAATGACCGTGCTCCCCGCTTTCAACAACAGCAACAGCAACAGGAGCATTTCTTCAGGCAAGCCCAGTTCATGGGCATCAACCCGGTGGATCAAGCGCAGCTCCTCCAAATGCAAATGATGCAGGCAATGGTGAGACTGCACCTGGCGTGATGCATACCGTCTTCCCGCTGACCCCCACCTTAATAGGCGCAGCAACAACAGCTTCAGGCCCAAATAACAACAAGCAAATTCCGCTGCCGCGATCAACCGGGTTCCGTCCACTGCTGGTCCCACTCAAACTGCATTCGATGTCCGTTGCAATGCCATTGCTCAACTCCGTTCCTCCCGCCTCTCTGGCATTGACGACATTGACGAACACGGACCTTTCCCTATGACTGCAGCTCTTGGTGGTAAATTCGGAAGCCGCTCCCTCCCCTCGGGTTTGAATCCCGGCGCGACGTCATTCAAACTCTCCAGTGACCCGGACTTCAACGCCCCTCCTCCGACTCCTTCTTCCACTGTTGTCATCTCTGGAGGGACCACGATCGGTGGATTGAGTACCCCTGTCACCCAAACGGCCCCGGCCACCCCCTCGAAGAGTGATACCGCCGTCTCCTGGCGCCGTGGTTCTACCACCACTGGATCTTCGACTATCGGCCGTCTGAGTCCTCCCAAGCATGGTTTAACCACTCCTCCTTCCCCTCCGAAGGTGGCCGTGTCCGCACCCGAGGAGTTCCGTAGATCTACCCCCCCGAACGGTACCGCCAAGTATCGCCCTCAGCCTCTCCGTATTGCAGGCAATAGCCCTCCTCAACTCGCTGCCGTTTCGGTCGAACAAGAGGGTGATGTGCCTGTCTCTCCTGCCAGCTCCAACGGCACTCACAGCACGGCTGAAGGCTCGAAGAAGTACGAAGGTGTAGGTATGGGTAGGCCTCAGGTTGGAGGAGCTCTTAATCAAGGCTCCGTGCGAGTCAGCCAGCCCGTTAGGCAGCCTCGCGGTCCTCCTGCTGGTGCTGAGGATCTAGGATCGAAGAATTTCGCCAGTCGTATCAAGAGCCGTGCATCGATTGCTGGCCCTCTTGTCCGCCCTGCTAGTGGCTTCGTCGTCGAGGCGTATTGAGGTGCTGCGCGGCAATTGGACCGCGCCAGGTAGATAGCGTACAATCGTCTTCACTGTCAACCCATTTGAGTTTTTTTTTGCAAGGCGACTATACTCGGCTGTGGACTCTGATTTATATCGAAAAATCCCCCCAAAAAAAGGCCAAATTTCATTCTTATCAAACTTTCGTACTTTCTGCTTTGCAACCCCGAACTCGCTTTATTATTTCTTTCGACCCAACCAACACCAACACCAACGGCAACGAGCACCCTGAGCATGCTCATACCGGCAACCGAAACCCTCCCCCATCCTGACCTACTGTCTCTCGTCTCGGTCATGCGCACATACCCAATTCCTAAGGAATCAACTGCAATCGGGTCGGCTTTCGTGGTGGCGTGGAGGAACCAATCGAGAAGAGAACATTAGAAGAATGGCTCCGGAGATGGATAGTCCTTTGGCACATCGCAACTACTTTACGTGGTTCTCGTTGTGCATCCCCATCACCAAGACACTCTATTCTTAGTTCGAATCCCTTGTTCCTCTTGCTTACGCCTGCCTTGATCTTCTTTGCTGCTGTCGATTCGTTAGGATTCGGATGCACCGCCCCACTCTCCTTGCTCGTACCTCCCCCAAACCAAATTCAATCCCGATCAACCGTCTTGACTATCGGGATGGTTAGCACGCACTCGTGTTGCTCTGTACAGCTCGTCTATTCTTCTGTACTCGTAGATTGTCTACCTATTCAGGTGGACCCAGCTATCAACCGTGCAGAGAGCCACATCAGATGATAATTACTAGGAGTGAAAACTGAAGTGTGATAAGATATGTTCCACCTTCCTACTACGAAAACCAGAGGAAATCAGTGGAGTAGTGATCCAGGTGATCGCTCTTTGTCGGGACATTAAACACTATCACATGCAAGCACGTTTGCTTTGCGTCATGGGGCGTATCTTTGTGCGCGAGTGTGCGAGTGGGACGGAGGATCGAGCGCATACCATCGAGGCAGGCGACCCCCAAAACTGCGCCGCATGTGACTAATTATTATAACAAAAAGAGTGTCGGTCGTCTGGGTGAGGCTGTCGAGAAGGTTTCCCAGCAACGTCTCAAATAACGAACTAACGACGGCCGTTCGGTTCATATATATCTGGAAGCGATAGGGATAAGGTATCACCTGGTATAGCCCTGGTATAGCAACACGACGACGACAGGGTCACCACTAGTCTCGCTGGGGTAGATACCTTACATACTGCAGCGGTTTCGCACCGACCCTAGCAACCCTTTTTGCCCGCTTGTATTAGGCCGGTACGTAAGTAGTAGAAAGGGGGGGTCTCGTTGTGGTCAAAACCCAAAACCAAAACCCCATCGGCGTTTTAGGCGTCTGTTATCCATCCACTGTCGCACCCTCCATGGTGACGCATATGAGCTGCGGGCGTCGCTGTGCCGGGCGCCCTTGTTGTCGTATTGTATTGTATTTGCATTGGGTTTGTGTTTCGTACGAGACGTTTTGACACGCAAAGCAGAGAGAGTGTAAGAGCCGAGATGGCAAGTGAGAACATATGGGTTAGATCGGTCGAATATT
>WNFL01250272.1_pt2 | contig 16857 bp, 18 predicted proteins | sample 5400361 | NCBI WGS metagenome assembly WNFL01 (sample SAMN13153351, study PRJNA577476) | soil metagenome | isolation source: 40 cm soil on Douglas fir-dominated hillslope | place: USA:California | collected 2013-09-17 | reverse complement strand
GGCAGGGTCATGAGCGGAGGAATCAGGCGCCCCGTTCTGGTACTGAGCATCCTCCTGGCCGCCGTGGGTTACGCGGCGACCAAGGAGTGGGAGTGGCAGGCTGACGCCGATCCGCTGCCGCTGCTGCGGGTCTCCCAGGTGGAGCGGGGGGATGCGGACGGTCCGCGCGACCTGACCTGGCGGACCGACGCGGTGACGGTCCAGCCCGACCAGATCTTCCAGGACTAGTTGCGGGCAGGACGAACGCGCGAGCCGAACTAGCGCGCGGGCGGGCCCTCGGGGACCTGGAAACGGAAGGTCCCGCTCACCGGTAGCGACGGCGACACCACCTGAGCCGGCAGGGCCGCGAAGGGCTGGGCCAGCCGCACCGCGCTCAGTACGTAGCGGTCGAGGAGCTCCGAGCCCGAGGACCGGCGCAGCGCCGCGCACTCGATGTGGCCCGCTCGTCCGATCCGAAACTCCACCTGCAGCTCGCCTCCGATCGCGCGGTCCCCGGCCCCGCGCGGATAGACCATGAGGGCGCGCACGCGCTCGCGGACCCGGGCGATATAGCCGCGATGCGCCGAATCGGGATTCTCCAGGTCGATCGTGGTGCCGGCGGCGTCCGCGCACGGCGGCGGAAGGGGCGGCGCCGAGGGCACCTTCTCGGTGAGCTGCTGCCACAAGGCGGGGGCCACGTCCTCACCGCGATCGTGGGCCTGCTCCGCCGCGCTCCAGGCCTCGACGGGCCGGCCGATCCGGTCGAGCACCTCGGCCAGCCGCAGGTACGCGGGCCCGTGCGTGGCGTCCACCTGGATGGCGTTCTGGAACGCGGTGACCGCCTCCCCCGTCCGCTCGCGCTTCGCCAGGATCATGCCGATCCCGACGTAGGCGCGCGGGGAGCGCCGGTCGATGCGCAGGACGTCGCGAAGCTCGACGAGCGCCTCCTCCTCCCGTCCGAGCCGGAGCAGGACGAAGCCGAGCTCGGTCCGGGCGTGGACCTCGCGGAAATCAAGGCGCTTGGCGGTATCGAGCTCGCGGACCGCATCCTCGAGGCGACCCTGCCGGAGGAACAGCGTGCCCATCATCGTGCGGGTTCGCGCGGCGGTCGGGTCCATCGCCGCCGCCTCGCGCAGGATGGCCAGGGCCTCCTCGGTGCGGCCACTCCGTCCCAGGTCGGCGGCCGCGTTCGAGAGCGCGCCGGCAAGCGGGTTCGGCTCGCCCCGCTTGTGGCCCTCGGCGTAGATGGCGCTCCAGGCGCGGCGGGTCTCCGGATCCAGGGCGAGGACCCCACGGGTGAAGTCGTAGCCGCGCATGAGCCGGACCACGCGCGTCGTCTGGTCGTCGAAGCGATCGGCGGGGCCGCCGACCATCACGGTGTCCGAGCGCCCCGCCGCGGGGTGGAACGCACCGAAGAGGTGCGCCAGCTCGTGGGACAGCACCCCTTCCGGCACCGTGTTGCTGAGCACCGCGGTGTCGATGCAGGCGGTCTGCACCAGCGCGTACCGGCCCATGAGATACGCGAAGCCGTAGGTGAGCCGCTCGCAGCGCTCCGCCGCGAAGAGCACCAGGACGTCGGCGGGCCCGGTCGACACCTCCGCGCGCACGCGCGCGAGCATGCGGTCGATCGAAACTCCGGAGCCGATGGTCCACGGGACCACGTCGCGGACCACGAGCCGGATCTGGAAGTTTCGCTCGTAGATGTCGGAGACGGTCTGGATGGTCCGGCGCAGCATCGCGTCCCATCCCGGCGCGGCCCGGTATTTCTCGTCGGCGACCGCGCGCACCGTCACGGTGCGGATCTCCGCGGGAGGGGCGGAGGCGGGCTGGGCCCGGGCGAGACCGGCGTCGACGCCACCGACCAGCACGGTGAAGGCCACCAGGAACCCGAGCATCGGGGCCTGCTTGACCATTCGCTCAGGCGAAGGGATCGTCTCCCGGATCTTCGCGCCAGACGTATTCCATGAACCGGGCGGACTGGCGGGCCATGTCCGTCCCCAGGAGGCGCGCCACCACCGACAGCGCCATGTCGATGCCCGCGGAGACGCCCGAGGAGGTAACGAGATCGCCGTCGTCCACCCAGCGCGCCCGGCGCTGCCACTTCACGCGCGGGCCCTGCTGCACCACCCAGTCCCACGCGACCTTGTTGGAGGTCGCGGGCCGGCCGTCCATGAGGCCGGTGCGCGCGAGCAGGGCCGAGCCGGTGCACACGGTGGTGGTGACGGCGGCACGGCGGCTGGCCGCGGTGAGGGCCTCGAGCAGCGGGGCGTTGCTCACCGCCTGGCGCGTGCCGAAGCCGCCGGGGACCAGCAGCACGTCGTAGGCGGGCGCGTCCGCGAAGGCGTGGTCGGCGCGCGTGGTCGGCCCCTCGCCGCTCTTGACCGGGCCGGCCTTCTCGGCCACCGTCACGATCTCGAAGAGGCGCTGGACCGAGCCGTCGGGACGGGCGAGGCGGGCGGAGGCGAAGGCCTGCACCGGGCCGTAGACGTCCAGCACCGTGAAGCCCTCGAAGAGGGCCACCGCGACCCGGCGGACCGCAGGGGTGTCGGCCATCGTGAGCGGGACTATACCACCCGGGAACGTTGACAAGGTGGCGGGGGCGCGACACCATGGGCGCCATGCGCGTGGTGGACCTGAGCTTCCCGATCGGCCCGCACTTTCGCTGGACCGCGACGAGCGAGCGGCGCTCGACGCACGAGGCGGGGGCGAACTTCCAGTCCACCATCATGACCGTCAGCTGTCACGCCTACACCCACGTGGATGCGCCGGTGCACTTCCTGCCGGGCGACCGCGACATCGCCTCGATGCCGGTGGACCAGTGGATGGGCCCCGCCGCGGTGGTGGACCTCACCCACCTGGGCGAGAACGCGGAGGTGACCGGCCCCGATCTCGAGCGGCGCGCCGACCACGTGCAGCGCGGCGACATCGTGCTGCTGCGCACCGACTGGCCGCTCAAGTGCCCGGTGGAGAGCGAGCGCTTCTGGAAGGACGCGCCCTATACCGGGCGCAGCGCCTGCGAGTGGCTGGTGGCGCGCGGGGCGAAGGCGGTGGGCTACGACTACCCGCCCGACTACTGCATCCGGACCTCGATCTTCTCGCCGGCCACGAAGATCGCGCGCGAGGAGTGCACGACGCACCACATCTTCTTCCCCAAGGGCATCACGGTGATCGAGTACCTGACCAACCTCGATCGGATCGGCGCGGCGCGCTGCCGGTTCATCGCGCTGCCGCTCCGGGTGACGGGCGCCGACGGCTCGCCGGTGCGCGCGATCGCCCTGGTGGACTGAAAGGCCCTCTCTATGGACGTGAAGAAGGCGATGGTCAAGCGGGTCGCGGTGTGGACGGTGCTCGGGATCGTGGGCGGCGGGGTCGCCGCCGACACCCTCTGGCGTCAGAAGGGCGCCCAGGAGCAGGCCAATCTCCGCGGGCAGCAGACCGAAGAGCTGCAGCGCCTGGAGGCGCAGCTCAAGACGCTGACCGACCAGCTCGCCGCGGAGCGGCTCCGCCGGGAAGCCCTGGAGCGCTCGCTGAGCGAAGGCCGCAAGTAGTGCCGCGATCGGTCCGGCGGCTCCTTTTCTCCGGAGCGCTCCTGGTCCTCCTGGTCGCGCCCACCTGGAGCCAGGAGCCGGCGCGGCCGCGCAGCCTGCCCGCCGCCGTCGTGAAGATCGTGAGCGGCGACACCATCCACGTCTTCGTCAACGGCGACGTGGAGCGCGTCCGCTACATCGGGGTGGCCGCGCCGGATCCGGGCGACGGGGGGTCCGACTCCGGCGCGCCGCAGGGACGCGAGGCGCTCCAGTTCAATCGCGGCCTGACCAACGCCAAGAACGTACGGCTCGAGCTGGACGTCCAGGAGCGGGACCCCGAGGGGCGGCTGCTAGCCTACGTGTGGCTCGGTGACGTGATGGTCAACGCGGAGATGATCGGGCACGGATTCGGCCAGGTGGTCTCCGGCGGCCCCAACGTTCGGCACCAGGAGACGCTGCTGCGCCGGCAGGAGCAGGCGCGGGCCGCGAAGGTCGGCATCTGGAAGACCGCGGCGGCCCCCGCGCCGCCTCCGGCCAAGGGCGCGGCCGGGACCAAGGCGGCGGCCCCGAAGGCGGCGCCGAGCGTCGCGCAGGCCCGCCCCGGCGTCGCGCCCACGACCGGCTGGAGCTGTCCGCTGAGCCATCCCATCAAGGCCGACTTCGCCACCTACTCCTCGGAGCGCTGCATCTACTACGTGCCGGGCGGCGGCGCCTACGCGGAGAGCCGCACCGAGCGCTGCTACGCCACCGAGGACGAGGCCCGGCAGGACGGCTGCCGGCGCTCTCGACGCTAGGAGCACCCCCGAATCTTGCCCCCGCGCGGCCGACCCGGTATCGTGCTCTGGTGGACGCGCGCCTGATCCTGGTCGTGGACGAAGAAGCCGCCACGCGGCAATCCCTCATCGACGTGCTGAGCCTGGACGGGCACGAGGTGGACGGGGCCGGTGACGCGGACTCCGCGCTGCTCCTCCTCGACCAGCGCCGCTACGATCTCGTGCTCTCGGACATCCGCATGCTGAAGCTCGACGGCCCCGCGCTGCTGGACGCGCTGACCGAGCGCTTCGGCGACACCCTGCCCCAGGTCGTGTTCCTGACGAGCATGGCCTTCGATCCCCACTATGGGAGCTTCCTGGCCAACCTGCGCGTGCCCGTGCTCATCAAGCCGCTCAAGCCTGGGCGCGTGCTCGAGCTGGCGAGCCGGCTGCTCGAATCCTGATGCGCCCCCGGCTCATCCTGGTGGTGGAGGACGAGAGCAGCCTCCGCGAGCTGATCGCCAATATCCTGCTGCTCGACCAGCACGAGGTGGACACCGTCCGCGACGGGGCCGAGGCCCTCTACCGCATCGAGCAGCGGGCCTACGACCTGATCATCAGCGACCTGCAGATGCCGAACCTCGACGGCCCCGGGCTCTACACCGCCCTGCGCAAGCGCTTCGGCGAGGCCCTGCCGCGCGTGATCTTCGTCACCGGCCACGCGGAGGCCGACAAGTTCGTGCCCTTCCTGGCCGAGACCGGCGATCCGGTCCTGACCAAGCCCTTCTCGGTGGAGGACCTCCGCACCCTGGTGCAGTGGGTGCTCGAGACGTGATCGGACGCTGACCCCGATCAGAACCCGGTGACGCCGGGGCGCCCGCCCGGGCCCGGCGCGCTGCTCGAATCGAGGTGCAGGCGCTCGAGCCAGAACGTCATCGCCATCTCCTCGAAGAGCGCGCGCGCCTCCCCCAGGTGCTTGTCCGCGCCCGCCGCGTCGCCCGCGCGCCGCGCGAGGCGGCCGAGCCCCAGGTGGCAGCGCGCGGCCAGCGGCCGCATCCCGAGCTCGCCGGCGAGCGCGAGCGCTTCCGCGTGGTGGCCGCGGGCGCGCTCGAGGTCGGGCGGCCGCTTCTCGGCGGCGGCCAGACCCAGCAGCCGGAGCGCGTAGACCATGTTGCCGCGCTCCTTGTGGGCCTCGGCCAGCGCGAGCGCGCGGCGCCCATCCGCTTCCGCTCCCGCCGGGTTCCCGGTGAGCAGGCGCACCTCGCCCAGGTGCGTGGCGATCAGCGAGAGCCGGCCCAGGCGCTGCATGCGCTGAGCCTGGCGCACCGCCCGCTCGGCGAGGTCGAGCGCCTCGGCACCCCGGCCGGTGAGCGCGTGAACGAGCGCGAGGTCGCCCGCGAAGGGCGGGAAGAACGCGGGCATCTCGACGCTGAGTCCGATGCCGCGCTCGAGAACGCCCTTGGCCTCCCACATCTGGCCGCGCCGCACCAGGGTGCCGCCCAGGCCGAGCAGCGCGTAGGTCAGGCTGTAGGGCTCGCGGCGCGCCTCCGCGAGCTGCAGCCCTTCCTGCGCGGCGTCCATCGCCTCCTCGAACCGGCCCAGCTCGGCGAGGGTCCAGGCCAGGTGCGCGCGCGTCAGCACCGCCGCGATGCCGGGCAGGCCGAACGTCTCGCCGGTCGAGGCGGGCGGCAGGAGATCCAGGTTCCGTCGCAGGACGTCGAGGGCCTGGCGGTAGTCGCCGATGGCCCGCCGGCCCGCGCCCACGTTGAACGTGCCGACGACCTTGAGGCCCAGGTCCCGGGTCTCCTCGGCGATGGCGAGCGCCCGCTCGCCCGCGCGCGTCGCCTCGTCGGCCTCGCCGAGCTCCCAGTGCACGTTGCTCTCGAAGGAGAGCGCGCGGGCCAGCCGGGGCCGGTCGTCCAGGGTCTCCGCGACCGCCGCGGCTTCGCGCAGCACCTCCACGCTGCGCGCGTGCTGGCCCAGGGGGACGAGCGCGTTGTGCAGGTCGCAGCGGAGGTCCACCCCGGTGGCGCGCGCGACCGCGTCCGCGGGCCGATGCGCGAGCGCGGCGAGGGCCCGTTCGAAGAACGACACGCTCTCCCAGCTCGCCATGCGGGCCAGGGTGCGGCCGCCCGCCTGACGGCAGTAGCCCACCGCGCGGTCCCACACCTCGCCGAGGAAGGCGTGGTGGGCGAGCCGCTCGCTCTGCTCGGCCAGCCGGCCGTCCGGGTAGGCGCGCTCGATCGCCTCCAGGATGCGCGCGTGCAGGGTCCGCCGCCGCTCGTGCACCAGGCTCTCGTAGGCCACGTCGTGCACGAGCGCGTGACGGAAGCCGTACTCGAGATCGGGGAAGAGCGCGCGCTGGTCGAGCAGGCCCGCGACATGGAGCTGGTCGAGCCCGCGGCGCACCTCGTCGGCGGGCACGTCGGCGACCGTCTCGAGCAGGCGCACCGGCACCGCGTCGCCGATGACCGAGGCGGCCTGGAGCAGCCGCTTGTCCTCGTAGGGCAGCCGGTCGATGCGCGAGGCGATGGTCGCCCGCACGGTGGCCGGGACCTCGAGCGAGAGGACGGGGCGCGTGACGCGGTAGTTCCCGCGCTCGCCCACGAGCGCGCCGGTCTCCGCGAGGGTCGTCACGCACTCCTCGAGGAAGAGTGGGTTGCCGTTGGCCCGCTCCGCGACCAGCCGCTTGAGGGGCAGCAGCCCCGAGTCGTCGCCCAGCAGCGCGTCCAGCATGTCGCCGGTGGCCGGCGGCTCGAGCGCGTCCACGCGCACCTGGGTGTACCCCGGGTGGCGGGTCCACCGGTCCACGTACTCGGGCCGGTAGGTCGCGGCCACGAGGGCGTAGGGGGGCAGCGCCTCCACCAGCGCGTCCATCGCGACGTGGGTCTCGGTGTCCACCCACTGCATGTCCTCGAGGATCATCACGAAGGGCTGCTGCCGGCCCTGGCGCGTGACGAGCCGGTGGACCGTGCGCATCACCTGGCGGCGCCGGCGTTCGGGATCCATGTCGGCGGCCGCGCCATCCTGGGCGACCCCCAGCACCCAGAGGATGGCGGACACGCCCTCCTCGAGCTCCGGATCGAGCGCGCGCAGGCGCGCGGCGACCTTGTCGCGGATCGTCGCCGCGTCGTCGCCGGCCTCGACCTGGAAGTACCGGCGGTGTAGCTCCACGCCGGGCCGGTAGCCGGCGGCGCGGCCGTAGGAGACGGCGGGCGCCTCGATGACCAGGCAGCCGCGCGCCCGGCAGCGCCGGGCGAACTCGAGGCAGAGCCGCGACTTGCCCACCCCCACGTCGCCCACCATCGCCACGACCTGGCCGGTGCCCCCCAGCATCGCGTCGATCGCCTCGTCGAGCCGCGCCAGCTCCATCTCGCGCCCCACGAGCGGCGAGCGCGCGCGGGGCGACGCCGCGTCCAGGCGCGAGCGGATCGGCACCGCCCCGCTGATCTCGTGCACGTCGACCGGCGCCTGCAGGCCGCGCACCGGCACCGGCCCGAGGGCTCGCGCGGCCACGCGGCCGCGCACCAGCGCGAGGGTATGCTCGGTGGCCAGGATCGAGGCGGGCTTGGCCATCTGCTCCATGCGCGCGGCGAGGTGCACGGTCTGGCCCACCGCGGTGTAGGTGAACGAGAGATCGCTGCCGATGGAGCGTGCCACCACCTCTCCCGAGTTGAGGCCGACCCGGATCTGCAGCGGCAGGCCGAGCGAGCGCTGCAGCTCGTCGCCGAGCGCGAGCATCTGCGCCTGCATGCGCAGGGCCGCGTAGCAGGCGCGCACCGCGTGGTCCTCGTGGGCGAGCGGGGCGCCGAAGAGCGCCATGATGCCCTCCCCCACCACCTGGTTGACGGTGCCTTCGTAGCGATGCACCGCCTCCATCATCAGCTCGCGCACCTGGTCGATGATCGGGCCGATCTCCTCGGGATCGCGGTCGCCGACCGCCTCGATCATCCCGTGGATGCCCGCGAAGAGCACCGTGACCTGCTTGCGCTCGCCCTCGAGCGCCTCGCGCGAGTCGAGGATGCGCTGGGCCAGGTGCGGCGGGGGGTAGACGCCGGGCGAGGCGAAGCGGGCGGGTCCCGCCGAGTCGAGCCGGCTCCCGCACGCGGGACAGAATCGCGCGCCGTCGGGGGCGGCGTTCGCGCAGCGGGGGCACGGCTGGCTCATCGCGGTGCCGCCCAGTCTACCATCGCGCTGGGCGACGGCTTGACAGTCCGACGCCCACGCGCCTAGAGTGCGCGCCATGTCGCGACGGATCCTCGCGATCCTGGCCCTCCTGCTCGTGTCCGCCGGCTGCGCCGGGCGTGACTTCACCCGTCCCCCGCTCGAGAGCATCGCGGTCGGGCAGACGGAAGCGGAGGTCCGCCAGCGGTTCGGCACGCCCTTCCGCGAGGGCACCGTCCTCAAGAACAACGAGACGATGAAGGTCCTGAGCTACGCCTACGCCACCTCGGCCTCGTCGGCGCCGGGCGGCGTGGTCCCGGCCCGCGCCCAGGAGTTCTACATCTGGCGGGACGCCCTCGTCGGCTACCACTTCACGAGCTCCTTCCCGAACGACAAGACCGACTTCGACGGCACGAAGGCGCCACAGATCAGGAAGGGCGAAACCACCGAGTCGGGGGTGGTGAGCCTGCTCGGACCGCCCCACGGCGTCTACCGCTATCCGCTCATCGCCGACAAGGACGCGCGCGCGAGCGTCTACCTGTTCGAGCAGGCCAAGGGCAGCTCGTTCAACCCGAAGGTCTACCGCCAGATCCTGGTCGTCCAGTACGACGGCGCCGGGGTGGTGAAGGACGTCGAGTACAGCGCGGCCGGCGAGCGCTGACCCGGCCTAGGGAGCCGGGGAGCGGATGTGCTCGGGGCGGACGCCGACCCCGACCAGCCGGGCGGGCAGGCGCTGCAGGAAGGGGTACCGCGCCAGCAGCCTGATCGCGAGCGGCGGGGTGAGCCGGGTCTGGCCACCCCCGAGCGCCCGCGTGATGACGCGCCGCTGGACCAGCACCTGCAGCCGCTGGGTGACGCGGGTCGGCCACCGCCGGCGCGCCTGCACGCGGCGGAGCTGCGCGATGGTCGGCGGGCCCGCGCGGAGCGGCTTCCAGAGCAAGTTGGCGGCGGCCACCGCGTCCTGGATGGCCAGGTTGATGCCGACACCGCCGACCGGCGACATCGCGTGCGCGGCGTCGCCGATGCAGAGCAGGCCCGGTCGTGACCACTCGCGCAGGCGGTCCACCTTGACGGTGAGGAGCTTGGCGTCCTCCCAGTCGCGGATCTCCCCCACCCGATCGACGGCCCACGGCGCGAGCTTGGCCACCTCGGCGCGGAACGCGTCGAGGCCGCGCCGCCGCACGTCTTCCGCGGAGCCCTTGGGGATCACGTAGCCGCACTGCCAGTGCTCCCCGCGGTTGATCAGGACGAAGATCCGGCCGATGTCGAAGCGCCCCATGGTGGTCTCCGGGTCCTGCGGCCGGCGCGAGAGCCGGAACCAGAACACGTCCATGGGCGCGCCCAGGTCCTCCACCGCGAGCCCGGCCCGTTCCCGGAGCACGGAGGAGCGCCCATCCGCGGCGACCACCAGGTCGGCCCGCACCTCGAGCGGTCCTGCCGGCGTGACCGCGCGCACCCCGACGACCCGGCCCGCGTCCTCGATCAGGTCCACGGCCTCGGCGCGCATCTCGAGCTGAAAGGTCGGAAAAGTTTTCGCGCGGCGGACCAGGAAGTCGAGAAAGTCCCACTGGGGCATCAGCGCGATGAACTTGCAGCGGGTCGGCAGGTGCGAGAAGTCGGCGATCGTGAGCGGAAAGTCCCCGAACTGGGCGGCCAGCCGGGCCACCTCTTGATGCGGCAGCCGCAGGAACTCGTCCAGGATCCCGAGCTCGCGCATCAGCTCGAGGGTGGAGGGATGGATGGTATCGCCGCGGAAGTCCCGCAGGAAGTCCGCGTGCTTCTCCAGCACCACCACGGACACCCCGGCCCGGGCCAGGAGCAGGCCCAGCATCATCCCGGCGGGCCCGCCGCCCGCGATGCAGCAGCGGACCATCCTCGACGAGGTGGCCATCGGCGCCCGGATGCTAGAATGCCGGGGTCCGGGAGGCGGGAACCCGGAGCGAACGGCGACGATTTAGGTTAGGATCACGCAATGACCAATCCGAACGCATCGCAGGTCAGAGTATATCGCGCGGCCGACGCGCCGCCCGGCGCACTCGCGGGCGAGTCGGTCGCGGTGCTGGGCTACGGGCACCTGGGCCGCACCGCCGCCCTCAACCTGCGCGACTCCGGCGCGAAGGTCCGCATCGGCAATCGCGAGGACGAGTACGCCGAGCAGGCGCGCGCGGAGGGCTTCGAGGTGGTGCCGATCACCACCGCGGCCGTCGACGACGTGGTGTACGTGCTGCTGCCGGACGAGGTCATCCCCTCCCTGTTCGATTCGGAGATCGCGCCGGTGCTGCGACCGGGCAGCGCGATCGCATTCGGATCGGGCTACAGCCTGGCCTTCGGCCTCATCCACCCGCCCGAGACGATCGACGTGCTGCTGGTGGCCCCGCGCATGGCGGGCAGCACCGCGCGGAACCGCTACCTCGAGGGCCACGGCTTCTGGGCCTGCGTGGGGGTGGAGGCCAACCGCAGCGGGCGGGCCGAGCAGCGCATGCTCGGGCTCGCCGACGGCATGGGCGTGCTCCGCGCGGGCGCGGTCCAGATGTCGGCCAAGGTCGAGGGCACCCTCGATCTCTTCATCGAGCAGACGGTGGGCTCGGTGCTCGGCATGGCGATCATGATGGCCTTCGAGGTCGCGCGCGACGCGGGAATTCCTGCCGAGGCGCTGGTGCTCGAGATGTACATGTCGGGCGAGATGGAAGCGGTCTTCCAGTCCTTCCGCGAGACCGGCTTCTTCCGCGCCTCCGAGGATCACGGACCCACCGCGGTGTTCGGCGGCATCACCCGCTCGCTCGAGATGGACCGCGAGGCCATGGCCGAGAGCTTCCGCAAGACCCTCGAGGACATCAAGAGCGGCGGGTTCGCCCAGCGCTTCCAGGAAGAAGCCCGGAACGGCTACCCGATGCTGGAGTTCGCGCGGGCCATGATGCACGGCGGCTCGCCGATCACCGAGGCGGAGGACCGCATCCGGCGCCTGACGTCCCCCGACTCGGCCGGCGCCGGCCCAGGAGGATCAGCATGAGCTTCGTCCTGCGTGTCCTCGCGGTGATCGCGTTCGTGGTGGCCGCGCTCGGCGTGGCCAGCCCGGTCCTGCTGACGCCCCTCGGCCTCGCCCTCTGGTGCGCCTCCACCCTGCCTCTCGGGGGCGGCCGCTGGATCTGAGGGCGTCCGCCGCGCCCCCGGCCCGGCCGCGTCAGGGCTGCAGTCGTGTCCCACGCCACGCGCCGCCGGTGAACCCGGCGCCGGTGGCGTGGAGGGCCCGCGTCCACACCGCGCGATCGTGCGCGCGCCCCGGCTGCCCGGCCCACAGCTCCACCCGCTCCGCCCACACCCGGTAGCCGCCCCAGCGCTTGGGGCGCGGCACCTCCGCGCCGTGCGTCTGCTTCGTGGCCTCGATCTTCTCGAGGAATGCCCGGCGCGAGGCGATCGGCCGGCTCTGATCGCTCGCCGCCGCGGCCACCCGCGCGTCGAGGGGCCGCGTGTTCCAGTAGCGGTCCGAGTCGGCGTCGGGCGCGTGCGTGACCGGCCCTTCCACCCGGACCTGCCGCTCGAACACGTCCCAGTGGAAGACGAGCGCCGCGCGAGGATTCGCGGCCAGGGCCAGGCCCTTGGTGCTCTCGCGATCCGAGTAGAAGACGAGCCAGCCCAGGCCCACGTCGAAGCCCCGGCAGATCACCATCCGGACGGTCGGACGGCCGTCGGCGTCGACGGTGGCCAGGGCCATCGCGGTCGGCGCCTTCATCACGGGCCTCGCCTCCTCGAGCCATTGCGCGAGGAGCGGGAGCGGATCGACGGGCAGGACCTCGGGGAGGGGCTCGCTCATGTCGCGTAGCCTATCACCTCACCTCGCGCGCTCCGTCCGACGCGTACGGCGTCGCCTGACGCGCTCCCGGTGAAGCGTCCGCGCGCGGGCCAGCAGGCTCACCGCCAGCCAGAGCGCGATCACGGCCAGGGGCGCCGCGATCACCCACGGCCAGATCAACGCGAGGAGGCCCAGCACGAGGAGCACGAGCCCTGCCACGCCCATGATCCGGGCCTCGGCCGGCCCGAGCGCGCGGCGCCCCGTCATGGCCGCGCCCACCGCGCTCCCGATGCTGACCGCGCCCGCGGCGGCCCGGCCGGCGCTGCCCCGCCGCCGCGCCGGGCGGCGCGGGGTCGCCCCGCTCTTCACGACGCGCGCCCGGTCGGTCAAGGTGATCTCGGTGGCCCGCCCGAGGTCGTCGAGGTACATCTCCTCCATGCGGGCCGCGAACCGCTCGTCCTCCACCGCGACGTCCAGCTCCCAGTTGCCGATCCAGGACTGGAGATTCAGGTTGGTGGACCCGACCCGGGCCCAGCGCCCGTCCGCCACCGCGGTCTTCGCGTGGAGCATCGTGCCGTTCCACTCGTAGACCCGCACGCCTGCCTCGAGCAGCGGCCGGTACCCCGCGCGCGACAGCCCGCGCAGGATCCAGATGTCGGTCGCCCCCGGCACGAGGAGCCGCACGTCCACGCCGTCTCGCGCCGCGGCCCGGAGCGACTGCACGTAGGCGGTCGTCCCGACGAAGTAGGCGTCGGTGAGCCAGAGCGTCCGCCGCGCCGCCGCCGCGATGAACTGGTCGAGACGATAGAGCTCCGCGGTGCCCGGCACGCTCGCGATGACCCGCACCGACACGTCGCCCGCCGCGGCCATCGATTCCCGCGCCGGCATCTCCGCGGCGGGCATCGCATGGCCGGTGAGCGCCCACATCCGGGCGAATGCCCGCTCCAGGTCCGCCACCGCGGGGCCCCGGACGCCGATCCCGGTATCGCGCCAGGGCTCGATGCCGCGCGCGGGATCGCCGACCCAGTGGCGTCCGACGCAGAGACCCGTGACGAAGGCGATCTGCCCGTCCACCGCGAGCATCTTGCGATGGTCGCGCGAGAGCCAGGTCACCGGGCTTGGCAGGCTCGGCGGATTGAAGCAGCGGACCTCCACCCCGGCCGCCCGCAGCTGCCGCCAGAACCGGCGCGAGGTCTTGCCGACCGCGCCCAGCCAGTCGTAGATGAGCCGCACCCGCACCCCGGCGCGGGCCCGGGCCATGAGCGCCTGCGCGAACCGCTCCCCCGTCTCGTCATCGTGGATGATGTAGCTCTCGAAGTGGATCGTGCGCCGGGCGGCCTCGATCGCCGCGAGCCAGGCCGGATAGTTCTGGGCCGCATCCTTGAGCAGGGTCACGTCGTTGCCGGGAACGAGCGGCGCCCCGGACGCGCGCGCGAAGGCGTGCTCGATCAGGGCGAACGCGGACTGCGACTCCTCGCGGGCGGACGGCTCCATGAGCGTCTCCTGGCCCGCCAGCTTAGCAGGCGGGGCGGAGCCGTTCGATCAGGGCCTGCGCTGCGGACGGCCTTCCAGTCGCGGAACACGTCGATGTCGAATCCGTCCGGGTGGTTCAGGTATCCGGGAGCGTGGCCCTTCTGGTCGGTGACTCCGTACTGCCACACGATGTCCTTGGTCTTGCGGTCGATCACCACGATCCGGTCTCGCAAGCTGTCCGCCAGCTCACCGCGAGCAGCCGCCCGGTCTCCTGGCCCGCCAGCTTAGCAGGCGGGGCGGAGCCGTTCGATCAGGGCCTGGCGCTGCGGACGGCCTTCCAGTCGCGGAACACGGCGATGTCGAATCCGTCCGGGTGGTTCAGGTATCCGGGAGCGTGGCGAGCATCTCCTTCGTCACGACCACCGCCCACCCGGCCGGACCGGGCACGGCCGGCCGGGCTGCCACCTCGGAGATCCGCCAGAGCGCCGCCAGTCCCGCGGCGGTGACCCCGCCGACCCGTCGCTTCATACGCTCCTATCCGAGGGAGTCGGCCGCGAACGCGCGGACCCATCGGGCCATGTCTGCCACCTCGTCTCGCTGGATTGCCTCGGCCCTGCCCTGGTCCGCGTGAGCGCGGACGACGGCCATGGCGGCGATGCGCTCCTGCACGCGCGTGCTGTAGGCTCCCACCTTGGCCAGATCGGCATTGAGGCTGGCGATCGCGGCCTTCGGCGGCTGCACGATCCCGTGCACCTCGCACAGCTTCGTCAGCGCCCGCTCGAGCACCGCGCCGGTCAGCGATGCCGCGGCGACGTGGTGACCCGCCGCGAGCAGGGCCTCCGCCTGGTCGATGATGCTGCCGAGCACGGTGGCCTCGATGACGTGACGGAACTCGAAGAGACGGCTCTCCCGAAAGTCATCCGCGGCGGCCAGGAGCACCCCCTGAAGGCGCGGCACGTACGCGGCGGGCTGGTCGATCCTCGCGAGCTCCAGCACCGCCCGGTAGTGCTCGGAGCCTTCGCCGCAGACGCGCCGGATGAGGTTTCTCGCCCGCAGCATCGCCTCCGCCGACCGGATCCGATTGGGGAACTTCTGCTTCGCGTCGGACAGGAGTGCATCGCAGAACGCGATGAGCCCCTCGAAATCCCGGAGGACAACCTCGCGGATGGGCAACGAATCGCTCATTCCGGCCCCATTTTATTTCCATGGGGCCGGATGACCGGCGGCATTTCGGGGGTGCTCCCGCCGGGGCCGGCCCTGTTACGAGGTTGATGACGAGTCGGAACGTCGTCGGCTGCTCGATCGGAAGATTGGCGGGTTTTGCTCCCTTGAGAATACGCTAGAGGGCGGCTCATCCCCTTCGGGCGATGGCCGGGTGTGTCGGCTGGCGCCCGGTAGCCCGAGCGTGACCACAGGCTAGAAGCTGCATAGGCAGCAACCCTGCCCGCAGCCACGCTCAGGCCGTCGAACTGTTACTTAAGGCGCGGTGTGCCCAGGAGTCGTCGGGACAGTTCCGACCTTCCCGAACCCCGGAGTCACCCCGCTGCTGGGATGAGCGTTCCCTGGTGTCGGAGCCGAGAGCCGTCCGGTTGCGGTGCCAGAGCGATGTTGGCTTCCCGGCGCAGTGATCGCAGTTCCGCGCCCAGCTCCGACCGTGGCGCCCGGCCCACCATCGCTATGGCCAGCGGCGACACCATTTCCGCCATCGTTACCATTCCCGTTACCGTTACCGTTACCATTCCCGGCTCCAGCACCGCCACCTCCTCCGCCACCACCTCCGCCTCCGCCGCCTTTGGCCAGCGCAGGGCCTGCCGCCAGAGCAGTGACCGCGAGAACGAGCACGAGCAGTCGGAAGCCTGTCATGTCGCACCGCCTCCTTGAGATGATCCAGCTTCCCACGGGCCGGGTGTCCGCCTGCTGACGGCACACCCAACACGAGAGGTGTCATCGGTGAGCATCGGTCATGCCAGCACTGGTAGGCCCGCTAAGCGCGCATCACACCTGCTGTCCACACACTTTGGGTGATCTTCCCTGGTGTGTAAGAATTCCCTGGCTCGGTAGACCTTGCGAATCGGTCTACTCAATCACCTGATCCGCCCGCTGCAGGAGCGACGGCGGGATCGTCAGGCCGAGGGCCTTGGCGGTCTTGAGGTTGATCACCAGCTCGAACTTGGTGGGTTGCTCAATGGGCAGATCCCCGGGCTTGGTGCCTCTGAGAATCTGAACATTCACGCCGTAGGAGATCAGTCCTCCCGCTTCAACTCGCGGTACTCGTGGATCGCGGGGATGCGACGCATGGCTCCCAGGTCAGCGAGCTGCTTCCGATGCGAGAACATGAAAGGCGATGCCGCCACCGATAGCCCGTTGTCGCGCCATTCGTTGTCATGCTGCGAAACGCGGCAGGGAAATCTTCAGGCCGGGGCAGGCGTGGTACCGCGTATTCTCCTCGGCCCAAGGCAAGTCGCTACGCAACAACTTCGACAAGAGATATTGGCGGCCCGCGCTCGTGGAGGCCAAGATCCCTGACTTCCGGTTCCACGACCTCCGCCATACCTTCGCTTCCCGGCTCGTAGTGGCAGGAGTTCACTCGCTCATCGTGCAAAAAGCCGGAGGCTGGAGCGACGAGCGGATGCTGCAACGCTACGTCCACCACGATCCCGGGAGCGAGCGACAGGCTACGGGCGCCTAGGCGAGTCCCCTGCTGAATCCCTGACCAAACCCCCGACCAGCACGTGAAGGGTCAATCGGCCCTGCGCGGTAAGGATGTGATTTGAAGTGGTAGGCGGGGGGAGGATCGAACTCCCGACCCCGGCCTTGTAAGGGCCGTGCTCTCCCAGCTGAGCTACCCGCCTATCGTTGGAATATCCGAGGCTTGCACGGAGGATTCTATCGTCTCCGAATTGATCGTGCCCGGAATTGTGGCCGGGCCGCGCCTACGGGAGACGACGCTCCGCCCTCACGGGCTCTCGGCCTGGCGGCGGTTGTTTCCGCCCTTCAAGAGCCAGTCGATCGCCGCGGCCGGGTCCGCGGTCTCCGCGCTCTGCGGGGCGTCCGTGGACGGCGGGGGCGCGGAAGCCGTGGCCTGCCGTCGCACCGGCGCGGGGATCTCGGCCGGCCTCTGGGACCCGGTCACGGGAGGAGTCTCGCGGCGCGCGGCCGCGACGGGAGGCGG
>WNFL01446023.1_pt1 | contig 16861 bp, 19 predicted proteins | sample 5400361 | NCBI WGS metagenome assembly WNFL01 (sample SAMN13153351, study PRJNA577476) | soil metagenome | isolation source: 40 cm soil on Douglas fir-dominated hillslope | place: USA:California | collected 2013-09-17 | reverse complement strand
AGGGGCCACACCCGTTCCCATCCCGAACACGGAAGTTAAGCCCTCCAGGGCCGATGGTACTGCGCTGGTAACGGCGTGGGAGAGTAGGTCGCTGCCGGGTTAATTCAGGCGCCCGGGCCGAAAGGCTCGGGCGCCTATCTTTTCAGGCGAGGAGCCGATGCTGCTCATCGACGAGATCTCGAGTCCGATCGGGACGATCGCCATCGCGGCCCGCTCCGGGCGCCTCTGCGCGCTCGAGTTCGGGCGGGCGCCCCTCGCCCGGCAGCTCGCCGCGCGCTACCCCCAGGTTCCCCGCCGCCGGGCGCGCAACCCGTTCGGCCTGAGCGCGAAGCTCCGCGCGTACCTGGCGGGCGATCTGGCCGCGGTGGACCGCATTCCGGTCGAGGCGCGCGCTGCGGCGGATCCCGCCCGGCCGAACCATGAGCTACGGCGCGCTGGCCCGCGCACTCGGCGTCGGCGCGGCGGTGCGGGCGGTGGGCGCGGCCAACGGGCGCAACCCGATCTCGCTCGTGGTGCCCTGTCACCGGCTGATCGGTGGCGACGGCTCGCTGACCGGCTACGGCGGCGGGCTCTGGCGGAAGCGCTGGCTCCTGCGGCACGAGGAGGCCGCGCGGCCCCGGGTGTCGACTCGAGCTAGACCAGGAGCCGGACAGCCGAAGCATAGAGGGCGTCGATCAGATGCATGACGGGACGCACCACCCGCCCCGCCGCTCCGGAGAATAGGAGCAGGAGCAGCAGGAACGGCCCTGCCTGTTCCAGCTGGTGAATGAAGTTTCCGGCACGGGGGAAGAGATACGGCAGGAAATGCCCACCATCCAGCGGGGGCAGCGGAATCAGGTTGAAGACACCGAGCGCGAGATTGAATTCGTAGATCAGGGCCATGACGAGCTGCAACACCCCGGTGGGCGCGATCAGATGCATCGCGACGAGGGTCAAGAAGGCGATCGCGAAGTTCGAGAGGGGACCCACCACCGCGACCCACGCCATGTCGCGGACTGGATGCGGGAGGTTTCGCGCGTTCACCGGGACCGGCTTGGCCCAGCCGAAGCCGGTGAGCACGAAGGCGATCGCCCCCAGCGGATCGATGTGAGGGAGCGGATTGAGCGTGAGGCGGCCGAGGCGGCGGGCGGTCGGGTCTCCCAGCCGATCGGCCGCGAGCGCGTGCGCAAGCTCGTGTACCGTCACCGCCACGAGCAGGGCCGGGAGACTGAAGGCGAGGCCGAGAAGGTAGCCCAGCGGATCGCTGAAGAGACCACTCATCCGCCGCGCGGAGCCTCGGACTCCGGAGGCTCCGACTCGGTGGATAACTCCGGTCCCGCGACGCGGTAGCGCTCGTCGAGCCAGTCGCCCAGGTCGACGAGCCGGCACCTCAGCGAACAGAACGGCCGGTGCGGATTTCCGGCCCACGCGCGGCGGAGACCGCAGCGCGGGCAGCGTCCCGGCCGGGCCGAGCGGGTCTCGCGTGCCACGGCCGCATCCTAGCCACGCGGTTCCGAGGCTGTCAACCGGACCCCGCCCGCGACGTTGACATCGGCGGGGGGCCGCGAGAGGATAGCGATGTGTTCCGCCTGCTCCCGCGGGAAGAGAAGTTCTTCGATCTGTTCGAGCAGCAGGCGTCCCACATCGTCTCGGCCTCCCACGTCCTGGAAGAGCTGACGCTCGACTACCAGGACGCCAAGGCGAAGGCCCAGCAGATCAAGGATCTCGAGCACGCGGGCGACACCCTCACCCACGAGATCGTGCGCCGGCTCAACACCACCTTCATCACCCCGATCGACCGCGAGGACATCTACGCCCTCGCGAGCCGGCTCGACGACGTGCTCGACCTGATCGACGCGGTGGCGGACCGCCTGCTCATCTACAAGATCAAGACCCCCACCGAGGGCTGCATCGCGATGGCCAAGATCATCGTGAAGACGTCGGAGGAGACCGACCGGGCGGTGCACTGCCTGCGCACCCTGTCGCCCTTCTACCACAAGCACGCGGTCGAGGTGAATCGCCTCGAGAACGAGGCGGACCGGCTGCTCCGTGACCAGCTCGCGGCCCTCTTCGAGGGCGGGACCGACGCGATCGAGGTCATCAAGTGGAAGGAGCTGTACGAGACGATGGAGTCGATCACCGACCGCTGCGAGGACGTGGTCAACGTCATCGAGGGCATCACCCTCAAGATGGCGTGAGGCGGACCGCCCGCCCCGCATGAGCTGGTCCCTGGTGGTGGTCATCTGCATCATCCTGATCGCCCTCGTCTTCGACTACATCAACGGCTTCCACGACGCGGCCAACTCGATCGCCACCGTGGTCTCCACCCGCGTGCTCACCCCCATGCAGGCGGTAGCCTGGGCCGCCTTCTTCAACTTCGTGGCCGCGTTCGGTTTCGGGGTCCAGGTCGCGCGCACCGTCGGCAAGGGGGTGGTGGACGCGGGGGTGGTGGATCAGTGGGTCATCCTGGGCGGGCTCTGCGGGGCCATAACCTGGAACCTCATCACCTGGTACTACGGCATCCCCTCGAGCTCGTCGCACGCTTTGATCGGCGGCTTCACCGGCGCCGCGGTGGCCAAGGCGGGATTCGGCGCGCTCCTGCCGAGCGGGCTCCTCAAGATCCTCGCGTTCATCGTGCTGGCTCCCGTGATCGGCCTCGGTCTCGGGTTCACCTTGATGGTGGGCACGCTCTGGGCGGTACGAAGGATCCGGCCGAGCCGGGTCGACGGGCTCTTCCGCCGGCTCCAGCTCCTGTCCGCCGCCTGCTACAGCCTGGGCCACGGGACCAACGACGCGCAGAAGACGATGGGGATCATCTCCATCCTCCTCTTCTCCTCCGGCTACCTCGGCTCCGAGTTCTACGTCCCCTTGTGGGTGATCCTGGCCGCGCACGCCGCGATCGGGCTCGGCACCCTCGCGGGCGGCTGGCGGATCGTCAAGACCATGGGGATGCGGCTCACCAAGCTGCGCCCGATCGGGGGGTTCTGCGCCGAGACCGCGGGGGCGGTGATGCTGATCGGGACCGCGATCGGCGGGATCCCCGTGAGCACCACCCACACCATCACCGGCTCGATCATGGGGGTGGGCGCCACCCAGCGGCTCTCGGCCGTGCGCTGGGGCGTGGCCGGGGAGATCGTCTGGGCGTGGGTGCTCACGATCCCCCTCTCGGCCATCATCGCCGCCGCGGTCTGGGGGGCCACCGCCCTCATCCTCGCCCGGCTGGGATGAGCGCGCCGCGCTCCCGCGCCGGCCTGCTGGCGGCGTCCCTGGGGCTCTGGCTGCTCGTTCCCTTCGGGTGGCTCCTGGCGCTCCTCCCCTCGGCGGTGGGCCTCGCGGCCGGCCGGCGCCTGGGGGATCTCCTCTGGTGGGCGCTCCCGCGCCGGCGGGCAGTGGCGCTCGACAACCTCCCCCGCGTATTCGGCGGGGAGAGACCGCCCGCCGAGATCCGGCGCCTCGGGCGCCGGTCGTTCCAGCACGTCGGCATGAACCTGGTCGAAGCGTGCCGCTACTTCCTCCGTCCTACCCACGTCATGATCTCGCGGGTTCGAGTGGAGGGACTCCAGCATTTCCAGGCCGCGGCGGCTCACGGCCGGGGGGTCCTCGTCCTCACCGCCCACTTCGGCAACTGGGAGCTCCTGGCCGCCGCCCACGGCCTGACCGGGGTGCCACTGTCCATCGTGATGCGCCCGCTCGATCACCCGCTCCTCGAGGACCTGGCGGCCCGCTTCCGGCGCCGGAGTGGGGCCGAGCTCATCGTCAAGCGGCAGGCGGTGCGGGAGGTCCTGACCGCGCTGAGGCGTCAGCGCATGGTAGGCATCCTCCTCGACCAGAACGCCACCCGCGCCGAGGGTGTGTTCGTCCCCTTCTTCGGCTCCCCGGCGTCCACCTCGAAGGGGCTCGCGCTGCTGGCCCTGCGCACGGGCGCCCCGGTGGTGCCGATCTTCCTGCGCCGCGAACCGAACGGCCGGCACTGCATGGACGTGAGCGCGGCCCTGCCGCCGCCGGCAGACGGTGAGATCACCACCTACACGAGCATGTTCAACCGGGCGATCGAGGCGGCCATCCGCCGAGCACCCGAGCAATGGCTCTGGATGCACGATCGATGGCGCACCCGGCCCCGCGAGACGGTGACCTCGTGAGGGCTCGCGCCGGCCTGGTCGCGCTCGCCCTGGCGGGACTGCTGCTGAGCCCAGGCCTCGGCCCGGCCGCGGACGTGGACCTCACGGACCTCGTGGGGGCCTATCTCAAGACCGGAGCCGAGCAGGCGCCGGGGGTGGTGGCCGCCCGCGCCTACGTCGAGCCGACCCGCCCGACCGCCGCCCCGGCCCCCCAGCCGGACGTCTCGGTCACGCTCCTGCCGTACTCGGCGGCGCTCGAGGCCGAGCTCGACGCGGTGAAGGCCGGGCTGCGCGATTCGGCCGACGCCTACGTCCAGGCGGTGAGCCGGATCGAGACCGCGCGGGTGGACTACGAGCGGGCCCTGCTCGCGGCGGGCGGCGGCGCGCTGGTGCGTACCCAGGTGACCGACGCCCAGGGTGGAGTGCGGCTCGGCGACGTGCCCGCGGGCGAGTGGCTGGTCCTGGCGTGGCGGGAGGCAGGGCACACTGCGAAGCGCTTCAAGCTGCGCGACCAGGACGCGAAGCGCTATCCCCACGTGCCCTCCAACGTGACCTACTCGATCGTGACCTATTGGAGGATGCGGGTGGCGGTCAGGCCGGACGAGACCGTCGAGATCGCCATGAACGATCGCAATACGTGGATGAGCGGGGCCCGACAGGAAGCCGGGTCTCCGGTGGCGCCGCGCCCGTCCCCGACCGGAAAGGACTCCCAGAACGAGAAACGCCGCTAGGGCGCCACCCCGAACGCGGTGGCGCCCCACGGCGTCGGCGGCGCTACTTCTTCTCCTCTTTCTTGTCGTCCATCTTGTCCATCTTCTTGTCCATCTTCTTGTCCGACTTCTTCTTCTCGCCCTTCTTCTTGTCCGACTTCCCCTTCTTCTCGTCCTTCTTGTCCATCATCTCGCCCTTCTTCTCTTCCTTCGGGGCGGGCGTCTGGGCGAAGGTCGGCACCGTCAGACCCACGCCGAGCGCGAAGGCCATCGTCACAACCAGGGCAACGAGCTTCCTCATGTGTGTGTCACCTCCTTTCGATCGGCTCCATCTCAAAAAAGGCTTTCTTCAAGGCGGTTTAAGATAGGTGGACCCTCTCTCGAGTGTCAAGGAATTATTCTTCCCGAGCCGGCTCGGGCAGGGCCTGTTGACCGTCAAATTCCCCCGTGATAAAAAGTTCATGCTTCCTACTGACCCGATGACCCTTCTATTCCGGCTCCTTCTGGTAGGTCTTGTATCCTTCGCAGCCAGTCACCTGGCGGCGCCGGAAGCGATTGGAGCGGAACTCGGGCTGGGTGGCGACTGGAATACTCCCGAACCGCTGGCCACCGGAGACATCGCGACCCCGCAGGTGGAGTCGGATCCGTGGGCGGACTCTTTCCTGCCGACTCCGGGTGCTCCGGCTGGCGTGAAGATCGAGCCGGTCAAGCGGCCCTCGGCTGCGCCGCTCGTCTCCACGCCCTCCTCGCCCCAGCGAGTGTCCAGCTACCAGATCCAGCAGAACGATCAGGTCCTCCGGTTCCTGGGGCAGTTCCAGACCGGGTACCGGCGGGCGGTGGTGGAGCGCTGGCTGACCCGCTCGGGCCGATTCCTGCCGATGGCCCTGGACGTCTTCCGTCAGAAGGGGCTGCCCGAGGAGCTGGTGTTCACCGCGATGATCGAGAGCGGCTTCGACCCGGTCGCCGTCTCCAACGCCGGCGCCAAGGGACTCTGGCAGTTCATGGCCCCCACCGCGCGGCAGTACGGTCTCCGCGTGGACCGCTGGCTCGATGAGCGGCTCGACCCCGAGAAGGCCACGGTGGCGGCCGCCAACTACCTGAGCGACCTCTACAAGACCTTCGGCTCCTGGGAGCTCGTGCAGGCCGCATATAACGCGGGCGAGATGAAGATCCTTCGGGCGATCCAGGGCACGGGATCGCGCGACTTCTGGAGCCTCTCCGACAGCCGGTTCCTGCGCGACGAGACCAAGAACTTCGTGCCGGCCATCCACGCGGTGACCATCATCGGGCAGGAGCCCGAGCAGTACGGCTTCACGGTCAGGCCGGACGAGCCGCTGAGCTACGAGCAGATCACGGTGCCGAAGGCCACCAGCCTCAAGCACGTCGCCTCGCTCTCCGGCATCCCGCTCGAGGAGCTGATCCGGCTCAACTCGGAGCTCCGGCTGAAGCAGACCCCGCCCGACTCGCCGTATCACCTGAAGGTCCCGCGGGGCAGCGCGCCCGCGCTGCAGGCCGGCCTCGATCGCGAGGTGGAGGCGCGGAAGGCGGCGATGGCGTCCCGGACCGGTGATCGCGGCAAGCGAAAGGTCCAGGCCGCGGAGCGGGTCACCGCCGGCGTCCACATCGTGCAGCCGCGCGACACGATCGGAGGCATCGCCAAGCGGTACGGTGTCTCCGTCCAGCAGCTCTCCCGCTGGAACGACCTCGAGCACGGCGCCCGCATCTTCCCCGGTGACCGGCTCCGCGTCGCCGCCGTCGCCCGCCAGGTGGATTCGGAACAGGGCGGCTTCCGCTAGACCGTGAAGGTGGCGGTCCACCTCACGGCGACCCTGCGAGGCTACCTGCCGCCGGGGACCCGAGGGGACAACGTGGTGCTCGACGTCCCCGACGGCACCACCGTCGATCAGGTGATACACTCCCTCCGGATTCCATCCCAGCTGGAGCGTCTGACCGTCGTCAACGGCCGTGACGCCGCCCCGGATCAGCGGCTGGTCGAGGGCGACGTGCTGTCGGTGTTCCCACCGCTGGCCGGCGGTCGCTGAGCCCCGGCAGGAGGCACGTCATGCCCACGGTCCGACTGCGCGACGCATCCGAGTATCCCCCGGCCGCCCAGAAGGCCTTCGAGCTCTCGAAGCTCTGGTTCGGCTACGACTTCGCGCAGCCGCCGGCCATGAGCCGGGTGATGGCGTGGGACGCCGCGTTCGGCGGGCCCCACGGGCGCGCCATGAAGCGCGCGATGAGCCCGGGCGAGTTCTCTCGCGCCGAGAAGGAGATGGTCGCCGCGGTGGTGAGCGGCGTCAACGCCTGCAACTACTGAGTACGCGCGCATACTGCAGCCGGGAAGCTGCAGGGGATGAAGGACGACGCGCTGTGGTACGAGGCCGCCCAGGTGGTGGGTGTGACGAACGCGCTCAACGTGGTGGCGGACGCGCTGGGCGCGAGCACGCCCGGCCTGCCCGCGCTCGATCCGGCCACGGCGTCTCCGGACGCGCGAGCCCTCTTCGACGACGTCCGCGCGTTCTACCGCTCGGCCGACGTGCCGATGCCCTTCCGCCTGATGGCCCGTGACCCGGCCTACGCGGCCGACGTCTGGCAGGCGGTGCGGCGCGCCTTCGACGACAACCAGCTCTCCCGGCGCCTCAAGGAGGCCCTGGCCTTCGCAGTGTCGCTGACCTCCCGGTCTTCCTTCGGCACTGCCTTCCACCTGGCCGAGATGCGGCGGCTCGGGGTGGGCGAGCGCGGCGTGATGGAAGTGCTCGGGGTGACGCAGATGTTCTCGAGCTACACCAAGATCGCCGATACGCTGCAGCTCGAGCCGGACATGGGCCACATCGCGCCGGTGGATCCGTCGCCCGCGCCGGGGGGGCAGGCGCGGGCCGGCCGCCGTCAGGTCAGCGGCACGTCGCGCGCGAAGATCTCGAAGGGCGAGCGGCGCGTCGCTTCCAGGGCGTCGCGGAGCTCGGCTTCGCCCGCGCCGGCTCCCGTCTCGAGGAGGGCCGCGAAGAAGCCGGTGTAGAAGTGATCCGGGTACACCGTGACGGTCACCCGGAGGGCGATCCCCGGCCCGTCGAGCCCGCGATCGTAGCGCAGCACGAAGCGTCCGCCGGGCGGGATGCGCGTGTCCGCGATCTCGCGCGAGAGATCGAGCGGCACCTGGCGGCCGATGATCCCCTCCTCCTCCGTCGACGCGATCGGCCGGCCGTCGGCGCCCAGCAGCACCGCGCGGACCACCACCTGCGGCGTCACGTAGGTCGGGAAGTAGTGGCCCACGTTCACGCTCGCCACCGTCACGGTCGCTCGTAGCCGCTGCCCCGCCCGGTACCGGGCGCGGTCGAGCCCCAGGGTCACCCGCACGCCCGACTTCACCATCTCCGGATCGTGGATGCCGCGCCACCGGTGGCGCCGGTCTGGCATATGGCAGCTCTGGCAGGCCAGCCCGCGGCGTGCGGCCGGGCTCGTCCGCCACTCCTCGTAGGTGTTCTCGAGCGGCTTGCCATTCAGGCTCGGGCCGCTCGGGCCGAACTGATGACAGGCGGCGCAGAACTCGGCCCGCTCGTACGCGCCCGTGTAGGTGGCGCCGTTGTGGGGCAGCTGCGCGCGCGGGACGCGAAGACCCTGGGCGTCCGGCCGGGGCGGGGGCCCGAAGCGCTGATGCCCGCGCACGTGGCAGCCCGCGCACACGACCCCCTCGCGCTGTAACGCGGGGTCGAATCCTGGGTTGGGCTCGAGCCCGGTCGCGGCCCGGGTCAGGGGGGACTGCTCGGCGAGCGGGGCATGGCAGACGAGGCAGCCGCGCGAGCCCGCCGGGTCGCGCCGCGCCAGCTCCACGAGCTGGCCCGCGATGCCGGGCCCCATGCTGCGGGCGTGGATGCTCCCGCGCCAGTCCTCGTACTGGGTCGGATGACACGCTCCGCAATCCCGCGGGGCGAGCGACCGCTCGAAGGGGGCGAACGAGACCGGGGCTTCGCCCTGTGGCGGGATGGGCATGCGCCAGTGGCGCTCCAGGAACTGCTCCTCGGCCGGGGAGATCGGCCGCGGCCCCGCGCCGTCGCCCAGGGCGGCTCGGCCTCCGGGCAGGAGCGCCAGGACGAGGCCGGCCGGTGCCAGCCACCGCCAGATCCGGCTCACCAGCCGAGGGTAGCATGCGCCCCCGCCGGGGCCTGCGGCCCGGCTCCCGCGCCGTCGCTCGGTGGTACACTGAAACGCCCTGATTTCAGGCGAAGTTGGCTCGGAGGCGTCTAGGATCCCGGTGGGCCTCCCGGACTTCAAATCCGGCGTCCGGCTCTAGACAAGTCGGAGGTGGGTTCGACTCCCACACGCTTCCGCCATCCCGCTTCGCCGTCGGGGCTCGGAGGATTCGTCGATTGGACAGGAACAAGGCGGACACGGCGGAGAAGATCGGGCCGGGGCGCGGCGCCGGTCGTCGACGCCATCTGTGGCTGACCGGGCTCACCGTCGCGATCGTGGCGGCGACCGTCGTCGGCTACTGGGCCTATCGCGCGGCGGCGGATCTGCCCGGGGTCAAGCTCGCGGACCTCGGCAACGCGCATATCGAGCTCGCCACCGCGCCGCACGTGCCGTACAACTCGGACCCGCCCACCTCGGGGCCCCACATGCCGTACATCGCGCCGTGGGGCATTCACACCGCGCCCATCGTCCGGGAGCTGCAGGTTCACAATCTGGAGGACGGCGGCGTGATGGTGCAGTATCACTGCGCCCCCGCGTGCCCCGACCTGGTGGCCAAGCTGACCGAGATCGTGCGGCGCTACGAGACGCAGGTGATCCTCGCGCCCTATCCCGGCATGCGCACGCGCATCGCGCTCACCGCGTGGACCCGGCTCGACGCCTTCGACGATTTCGACGAGGCCCGCATCGTGCGTTTCATCCGCGCGTATCGCGGGATCGACCATCACAAGGGGTAGAAGCGTAGAATGATGCGCATGACGCGGCCTTCCCGCCGTGACGTCGCGGCGCTCTCGACGGCCCTCTTCGCGGCCCTCTCGATGGTCGCGCTGGCCGGGTGCTCGCGACCGGTCGTCTCGCCGATCGCTCCGCCGCCCTACCGCGACGAGGCGGCCGCGGGCTACGACAAGACGTGGCGCGCGCTGGTGCGGGCGCTCGCGGGGGAGAACGTGCCGCTGCGCGTGGTGGCCAAGGATTCGGGCGTGATCTCGACCGACGACTTCATCTCTCCCATCGGGGTCTACGCGGACTGCGGCCGGATCGGCGAGGTGCAGCTCGAGGGCGAGGCCACCGGCTCGTTCACCCTCTTCGTGCAGCCGGGGCCGGACGGGGCCACCCTGATCCAGGTCAACACCAAGATGAACACGCACGCGTACCGGCGCGGTGGCTCCGGCAAGCTCAAGACCGATCGGGTGTTCCAGTGCGTCTCCACCGGGCGCTGGGAAGCGAACCTGCTCGATTCGATCCGCCAGCTCGTGAAGGAGTAGATCGGCCATGGCCCCCCGGCTTCCCGAGCTGATCAAGCGCGCGCGCCGCCTGGCGCTCGAGCGGGACCGCCTCGTGCAGGAGCTGGCGCGCGAGTGGAGCGCCGCGCTCCGCGGCCAGGGGTTCTCGCCGCGCGACCTGGACGAGCTGTGGGCGGGGCTCACCGAGGACGCGGTGCGCCGGCTCCTGCGCACACGAGGGGAGGGTGCGAGCGTCGAGGCCATCCGGCGCGAGGCCCACGAGGTGATCGCGCGGGTCAAGGAGCGCGTGGAGACCGAGCTTGCCGCGGGCGGGTAGGGGCGGGCGCGCGGACGCGCAGGCCCTGCTCCGCGGCCTGCCCTCGGTGGACGCGCTGATCGGTGCGCTCGCCGACCAGCGCGCGCTCGCGGGGGTCCCGCGTCCCCGGCTCACCGCGGCGGTGCGGGAGGCCCTGGCCGGCGAGCGGCGTCGCCTGCTCGAGTCGGGCGGGCCCGCCGCGGACGCGGAGACGCTCGGCCGCCGGGTCGCGGCCGCGCTCACGCAGAGCGGCCTCTTCTCGCTCGCCCCCGTGATCAATGCCACCGGGGTGGTGCTCCACACGAACCTGGGCCGCGCGCTGCTCTCCCCGCTGGCCCAGGAGCGGCTTCGCGAGGTGGCCTCCGCGTACTCGAACCTCGAGATGGACCTTTCCCGCAAGGAGCGCGGCTCGCGCTACGCGCACGTGGACGGGCTGCTGCGTCGCCTCTCCGGCGCCGAGGCGGCCCTCGTGGTCAACAACTGCGCCTCCGCGGTGCTGCTCGCGCTCGAGACGCTCGCGCGGGGCAAGGAAGTGATCGTCTCGCGCGGCGAGCTCATCGAGATCGGCGGCGAGTTCCGCATCCCCGACATCATGCGGCGCTCCGGCGCCGTGCTGCGCGAGGTCGGCACCACCAACCGCACGCACCTCAAGGACTACGTCAACGCGATCGGCCCCGAGACCGGGCTGATCCTCAAGGTCCACACCTCCAACTATCGCGTCGTCGGCTTCACCGCCGCGGTGTCCTCCCGCGAGCTCGCCGAGCTGGGGCGGGCCCGGGCCATCCCGGTCATGGAAGACCTGGGCTCCGGCTGCTTCGTGGACCTGACCCGCTACGGGTTTCCCTACGAGCCGACCGTCCCCGAAGTGGTGGCCTCCGGCGTGGATCTCGTCTCGTTCTCGGGGGACAAGCTCCTGGGCGGCCCGCAGGCCGGCATCCTGGTGGGCCGCGCGGAGCTGGTCGAGCGCCTGGCCCGCAACCCGCTCAATCGCGCGCTGCGTATCGACAAGTTCACGGTGGCGGCGCTCGAAGCCACCCTCTACGCCTACGAGGCGGGGACCGCGCTCGAGTCCATCCCGACGCTCCGGATGCTGACCGAGCCGGTCGCGTCGGTGCGCCGGCGCGCGCGGCGGCTTCTCGGCCGCCTGTCCGCGGAGACGCAGCGGGCCCTCGGGGCGCAGGTCGTCGAGTCGACGTCCCAGGTGGGCGGCGGCGCTCTGCCCACGGTGGAGCTGCCCACCGCGGCGCTCGCCCTCGGCACGACCGGACGCCCCGCGGAGCGGCTGGACGAAGCGCTCCGCTCGGGCCGCCCCCCGGTGCTGGGTCGTCTCCTCGACGATCGCCTGCTGCTCGACGGCCGCACGATCCTCGCCTCCGACATCGCCCCCCTGGCCACGCGCCTCGCCGCTCTCTGAGGCACCAGGATGAGACACGTCGTCGTCGGCACCGCCGGGCATATCGACCACGGGAAGACGTCGCTCGTGAAAGCCCTCACCGGCACCGACACCGACCGCCTGCCGGAGGAGAAGGCGCGGGGTATCACGATCGATCTGGGGTTCGCGTTCCTCGAGGAGCCCGACGGGCTCGTGATCGAGATCGTGGACGTGCCGGGCCACGAGCGCTTCGTGAAGAACATGCTGGCCGGCGCGGGGGGCATCGACCTGGCGCTCCTGGTGGTCGCGGCCGACGAGGGCGTGATGCCGCAGACGCGCGAGCACCTGGCCATCTGCCAGCTCCTGCGCATCAAGTCGGGGCTCGTGGTCCTGAGCAAGGCCGACCTGGCCGAGCCCGAGTGGATCGAGCTGGTGCGCGACGACGTGCGCCGCGCGCTCGCGCCGACCTTCCTCGCGGGCTGCCCGATCGTGCCCGCCTCGGTGAAGACGGGCGCGGGCCTGCCCGAGCTGCGCGCGGCGCTGGCCGACCTGGCGCGCGCGGTGCCCGCCAAGGATCCCGATCGCACCGCGCGCCTGCCGATCGATCGCGTGTTCACGGTGAAGGGCTTCGGGACCGTGGTGACCGGCACCCTGGTCGCGGGGCGCTTCGCGGTCGACGAGAAGGTCGAGGTGTATCCACGAGGCGTTCAGTCGAAGGTGCGCGGCCTGCAGGTGCACGGCCACACCGTGCCGGAGGCCACCGCCGGCCAGCGTACCGCGGTGAATCTCCAGGGGGTCGAGCGGGCCGCGATCGAGCGCGGCGACGTCCTGGCGCCCGCCGGCGCCCTGGTGCCGACGCTCCTGCTCGACGGCACCCTCGAGCTCCTGGAGGATGCGCCGCGGCCCATCAAGACGCGCGACCGCGTCCGCTTCCACGTGGGCACCCAGGAGGTGATGGCGCGGGTCCTGCCCGTGGACCGGCCCGAGCTCGTGCCCGGCGGCTCCTGTCACGCCCGCTTCCGGCTGGAGGCCCCGGTGGTGGCCTTGCCGGGCGACCGCTTCGTGGTGCGGTCCTACTCGCCGATCGTCACGATCGGCGGCGGCACCGTGCTGGACATCGCGCCGCCGCGCTTCAAGCGACGGGGCCCCGCGCTCGCCGCCCACCTGGGGCTGCTCGCCACCGGCGAGCCCCCCGCGGTGCTGGAGGAGCACCTGAAGCAGGCCGGGGTCGCGGGCGCGCGGGTCGCCGATCTCCGGGCCCGGGCGCCCTTCGGCCCGCAGCGGCTCCGGCAGCTCCTCGACCAGCTCCAGCACGACGGGCGGGTGCTGGCGGTGGATCGCGAATGGTACCTGCATCGCGACGCGAGCGATCGGCTGCGCTCCCAGACGCTGGCGCTCCTCGAGGCCTTCCACGCCGAGAACCCCCTGCGCGGGGGTATCTCCCGGGAGGAGCTCCGCAGCCGGGTCGGGAACGCCCAGGAGCGGGTGTTCACCCAGCTCCTCACCTCGCTGGAGGCGGAAGGGGTCGTCAAGAGCGAGCGGGATCAGGTACGCCTCGGCTCCCACGCCATCCGGCTCAGCCCCGATCAGGAGCGGGTGGTCCGAGGGCTCGAGGCCGACTACCGGGCGGCGGGCGCCGCACCCCCGAGCCCCGAGGAAGCCCTGGGCCGGCTGGGCGTCAAGGGCTCGGAAAAGCACGAGCTCTTCCAGGTCCTGGTCGCGGACCGGACCCTGCTGCGCGTGAAGGAGTCGCTCTTCTTCCACGCGGAGGCGCTCCGGACCGTTCAGGAGCAGCTGGTGGCCCTCCTGCGCCAGAAGAAGGAGATCGGCCCCGCCGACTTCAAGGATCTCTTCGGGGTCAGCCGGAAGTACGCCATCCCCCTGATGGAGTACTTCGACACCCAGCGGGTGACCGTGCGGGTCGGGGAGCGCCGCGTGCTCCGGGAGAGCCACGGCCGCGTTGACAACCCCGGGGCGGGCGCGTAGGGTAAGGGGGCGTCAGGAAAAGGAAAGGAGTCCCGCCATGTTCGGTCTGGGATATCAAGAGCTGCTGTTGATCCTGGTCATCGTGCTGATCCTCTTCGGGGCCCAGCGTCTCCCCGATCTGGCCCGCTCGCTCGGTGGCAGCATCAAGGAATTCAAGAAGGGGGTGGCCGAGGTGAAGGACGAGCCCGCGGCGGCCGTGAAGAAGGACGACGAGAAGAAGGCGTAGCTCCGCTCCCCTGAAGCACTTCGTCACCCGCCTCCTCGACTCCTCCCGTATGGCCCGCGTGGCGCGCCACGGCGATCTCTGCATGGCGCTGGGGCTCGCCGTCGTCACGCTGCTCTCGCGCTGGCCCTACCGGGCGCGCATGCTCTACAACTGGGACGCGGTCCAGTTCGCGCTCGCGCTGCGCGAGTTCGACGTCGCCAAGCACCAGCCGCATCCGCCCGGGTATCTCCTCTACGTCGGGCTCGGCCGCCTGTTCAACGCCTCGCTCGGGGATCCGACGCTGGCCTACGTCGCGCTCGCGATGCTCTTCAGCGCCGGCTCCACCTTCGTGCTCTACGCGCTGGCCCGCCGGCTCTACGATCGCGCCACCGCCCTGGTCGCCGCGTCCCTGCTCGCGGTCAGCCCGCTCTTCTGGTTCTACGGCTCGGTCGGCCTCACCTATGCCGGCGAGGCGTTCGCCGCGTCGGTGGTCGCGTGGTTCGCCTACGCGACCCTCGGCGGCAGCGCGCGGCATCTCTACTGGGGCGCGCTGGCCCTGGGGCTCACCGGTGGGATGCGCCAGTCGGTGCTCCTGCTGCTGCTGCCGCTCTGGCTCGGATGCGCGCTGCGGGGTGTCCCCTCGCGGCGTCGCATCGCGCTGGCGGGCGGGATCCTCGTCGGATCCGTCCTCGCCTGGCTGGTGCCGATGGTGTGGTTGAGCGGCGGTCCGCGCGCGTACCTCGCCGCCTCCACCCAGCTCTACGGCTCCGTGCTGTTCCCGACCTCGGTGCTCGGCGGCTCGCTCGAGGTCACGCTCGCCCAGCTGCGCTATCTCCTCGAGTCCACCCTCGTCGGGCTCGGCCCGCTCGGACTGGTCGCGCTGGCCCTGCCGGTCTACGCGCGCCGCGTGGGCTGGCGCGCGCCCGAGCTCTTCCTGCTCGCGTGGATGCTGCCCGCGGGGATCTTCTACACGCTCGTGCACTTCGGGCAGGCGGGCTACGTGCTGACCTTCCTGCCCGCGCTCGTGATCCTGCTGAGCCGCGTGCTCGTGTGGGCGGTCGCGGCGGGCTCGGAGCGGTGGCGCCGGCCCAACTGGCGCTGGGCGCTCACCGCCGCCGCGGTGCTGCCGCTGGTGCTGATCAATACCGGCTTCTTCGTGAGCGCGCGTCCGCTGCCGCGCGAGTTCGATCACCGCGCCGGCCGCGATACGTGGCTCTGGCGGGCGCGCGACGAGTTCCACGACTGGATCATGAGCCGCACCGCGGCCGCCCTGCGCGAGCACGAGGCGGTGATCCGCACCTACGTGGAGACCATCCGGACCGTCTACGAGCCCTCCGACACCGCGCTGGTGACCGAGCTCGGCAATCCTCGATCGTATCCGTGGCTGCGCCACGCGATGTTCTACATGCCGGAGTACCCGATCTACCAGGTGCAGGTCGGCCCGCTGCCCCCGGGCTTCTACGCGCCGCAATCGGCCGCCACCATGATCCTCACCCCCGGCTCGCACATCCGGCTCCCCGCGGAGACGCGCCGGCTCGTCTGGTTCGTGGATCACTGGGATCCCGCGACATCGCGGCCCGCCGGCCTGCGGGAAGTCCAGCTCCCGTACGGGCGGTATCTCTACGTCCTGCCGCTCACCCGCACGCCCGCCGAGTACGCCGGCTACACCTTCGAGCGCGCCGCCCGGTGAGGGGCCGGACGCTCGCGGTCGCCGTCCCCGCCGTCGCGCTCGCCCTCGCGATCGGGTTCTTCCTCCTGAGGACGCGACAGCTCGCGGGGGAGCTCGGCGTGGAGGCCTTCCCCCTCGACGACTCGTGGATCCACATGCAGTTCGCCCGCAACCTGGCCGAGGGCCGCGGCTTCTCCTACAACCCGGGCGTGCCGGTGTCCGGCTCGACCGCGCCGCTCTGGACGCTCGCGCTCGGAGGCGCCTTCGCGGTGCTCGGCAGCCATCCGGTCCTCGCCAAGGTGCTGGGGATCGGCGCCACCCTCGGCACCGCGTGGCTCGCCGGGCGGCTCGCGCTGATGTGGACGGATCGCGCCGACGCGGCCCTGCTCGCCTCGGTGCTCGCGGCGCTGACCGGGCCGATGGTGTGGGGCGCGCTCTCCGGCATGGAGGTCGCGCTGGCCGCGCTGCTCGTGACCGCCGCGCTGCTCCTCCACGCGCGCGGACGCGCGTGGGCCGGCGGCGCCGCGGTCGGCGCCGCGGCGCTCGCCCGCCCCGAGGCCGTCCTGCTCCTGCCGCTCTTCTGGCTGGCCGGCCCGCTCACGCGACGGCGCGCGCTGGCCTGGAGCCTCCCGGTCGCGGGATTCCTGGCGCCCTGGATCGTCTTCAACCTGGCGACGACCGGGACCCCGTTGCCGGCCACCGCGGCGGCGAAGATCGAGGGCGGCCTGGTCGGCTACCTGGCCGGCGTGCGCGAGCCGCTCCGCACGACGCTCCTCGGGCGGCCGTGGCAGTTCGAGACGGAATGGGTCCGCTGGCTGTGGCGAGTGGACGCGCTGCTCCCGCTCCTGCTGCTGCCCGGGCTCTGGTGGCTCGGTCGCCGCGTGGGTCGCGTCGCGCTGGTTCCCGCCTCCGTGCTCGTGCTCCATCCGGTCGCGATGGCCATGCTCGCGCCCTACCGCGCGCCATCCTTCCAGGAAGGTCGCTACTCCATCCACCTCCTCCCGCTCGCCCTCGTCGTCGCCATCGCCCCCCTCACTCCTCTCTTCTCCTCTTCTTTTCTCTCCGCCGCAGAGGGAGGGGGCCGGGTAAGGGGATGGG
>WNFL01448696.1_pt1 | contig 16869 bp, 16 predicted proteins | sample 5400361 | NCBI WGS metagenome assembly WNFL01 (sample SAMN13153351, study PRJNA577476) | soil metagenome | isolation source: 40 cm soil on Douglas fir-dominated hillslope | place: USA:California | collected 2013-09-17 | reverse complement strand
CAGTATGGATTACGACTCCACGGGAATTAGGGTCAAAAAAACTCTCGGCAATTCCGTAACGCTTTATCCATTCTCCGGCTACGAAATCGAACCGGACGGGACTATCATCAAGCGGTTCAGAGAGGGAAACGAGATTCTGGCGGCAAAAAAAAGCTCACCCATGGTTGATCCGGTGAAGCTTTTCTATCACGACGACCATCTGGGCGGGATTAATGTAGTGACCGATCAAAGCGGCACGAGGGCCGAGCTTAACGAATACGACCCATGGGGGTTAGTAAGCAGATCGGAACCTCCAAACGAGAATAGCAGTCCCGAACCCGCCCGGCGGTTTACGGGAAAAGAACTCGACGAAGAAACCGATCTGTACTATTACGACGCGCGGTACTACGACCAGAACTTAGGCAGGTTTGAATCTCCGGATTCGGTTGTTCCTAATGCAACCGACCCGCAGGCTCTTAATCGATACAGCTATGTACGCAATAATCCCGTCGCCTTAATTGATCCGAGCGGTCATGAAGACGAGACGCCTAATGCTATTAGTAGTTTTCTCAGCGCGATTTGGAAAGGGCTAAGCAGTATTTTTTCTTCATCCGCCTCGCAAACAGGAGCTACGGATGAAAGTCCACTTAAGCCAAACGTGCCTAACGCAAAGGATCCTGCCGCTCAGGGTGCGGGTTTTAAAGGAAACCCAGCGCCGAATTGTCCTGGGAGTTGCACCGTGGCCAGTTCGGATTTCGGAAAGGTTGAGGGAACTGTTACCGGCAAACCAAACATCGGTGCCCAAGCGGCACTAATTGTTGCGACCATCGACGGTGAAGGAGACGTTCCGCGAGGCGCGCCAGTAGCTACTGGAAAATTACCCGCAGGTTTGAGCGACGCAGAAAAACAGGCTTTACAGGAAGCATTCGCCAGTCGCCGGGCGCAGATGACAGGAAAAGCCGCGACTGAAGAGCCCAATCCGTCTGTGATCTACCGACAAGGGACGCCTTCTCCCTCAAATTTAACTCCCAGAACTGGAGAGGATGCTTTATCTTTTCGCGACACAAAATCAAATCCCATACCAACAGGAGATCGCCCAGTATTTCGTCCGGGCGATAAATACTTTGGAATAGATATCTCGAGGCTCCCCGCTGGTTCTGTAACGTTTGATGGAAATGGCCATGTAAGCGTGAGAAACGTCTCTCCTGAAGTACTTCGGGGTGCAATCGTTGAACGCGGCAGCTTTAACAAGTAGTATCTATTGTGGAATAGGCGTATCAATGAAAAAAATCTACAGCCCCTATGATCTTTTTATGCTGTTTTGCCTAATTAGTTCTGCCATGATTGAGGTTGCAGATTCATTGCGCGCCAAACCAAGCGTCCGTGAGGTCCTTAGGAATTACGATATCCGGAAATATGAGGGTATACCTACGTTAGAAGCTTATGCCGATGCTGAATTGGCAAATGGGACTGCTTTGTCATGGGGAATTGAATTACGCTATGAGGAAAACTATTGGATCGTAGAGGCTGCGCTTCGAAAAAACCACAGGGACGGCCAAGATGTTTTACAGGAATTTCCCGAGATTCGGACGGACACCTTCGAGGAACTTGCTCCCAACGCAAAAAAAGCAACTGAATGGCTTATAGCACTGGCAAAGAACATCGACCTTAGCGCAATCTAAAGCGGTTTAAGGACGATCTAATAAGTTCTAATTCTTCCCGTGGCAGCGCTTGTACTTCTTCCCGCTGCCGCACGGGCAGAGATCGTTTCGCCCGACCTTTTCGCCTTCTCGCTTGGCGGTCGTGGGCTTGGCCGCCGGCTCGGCGCCGCCGCCGTGGCTCAAGACCATGCGCTGCGGGCGCTGCTGCACCTGCTGGACCTGCATCTCCTCGACGGCGTTTTCGCGCGCCATCTCGATGGTAAAGAGCTTCTGCGCCACATCCTGTTGGATGCGCTGGACCATCTCTTCGAACATCTCGAAGCCTTCTTTTTGATATTCCTGCAGCGGGTTTTTCTGCCCGTAGCCGCGGAGCCCGACGCCTTCCTTCAGATGGTCCATGTTGAGCAGGTGATCTTTCCATAAGGCGTCGATCGTCTGCAGCATGATGATCTTTTCGAGCTGCCGGAGCATCTCGGCGCCGAACAGGGATTCTTTCCGCTCGTAGGCCGCCGTCACCTTCTCGACGACGATCTCCTGGAGCCTCTCCGAGGTCATCTCGTCCTGCTCGTCCTTGGTGGGCTCGAGGCGGAAGGCGAACTGGTGGTAGAGCGCCTCGCCGAGCGCCTTGTAGTCCCACTCCGAAGAGTCCACGGCGTTGTCCGCGTAGCGGAGCGCGATATCCTCGGCCAGGCCGACGGCGATGTCGAGGACCTGCTCCTTTAAGTTTTCCGAGTTGAGGACTTCCTTCCGCTGGTGGTAGATCACCTCGCGCTGCTTGTTCATCACGTCGTCGTATTCCAGTAGGTGCTTGCGGATGTCGAAGTTGTGCGCCTCGACCTTTTTCTGCGCGTTCTCGATGGCGCGCGTGACCAGGCCGTGCTCGATCGGCACGCCCTCCTCCATCCCCAGGCGGTCCATGATGCCCTGAATCCGCTCGGCGCCGAAGATGCGCATGAGGTCGTCTTCGAGCGAGAGGTAAAAGCGCGACGAGCCGGGGTCGCCCTGGCGCCCCGAGCGGCCGCGCAGCTGGTTGTCGATCCGGCGGCTTTCGTGGCGCTCCGTGCCGACGATGTGGAGGCCGCCCGCGGCGACGACCTTCTCTTTCTCCTCCGCGCAGAGCTTTTCGTATTTGGCGAGAATCTCGTCGTATCTCTGGCGGTAGGCCTCGGGCGCCTTCTCCAGCTCCTCGCGCACCTCCTCGATGATGCTCACGTACTCCTGCCGCTTGGACTCGTAATCCTTTTGCGCCGCGCGGATCGCCGCTTCGTACGGCGCGCGCACCTCTTCGCAGCGCGCCTCAGCCTCTTCGAAAGACCGGCGCGCCTCCTCGTATTCGGCCACGTGGGCGGCGTGCTCCCCGCGCGCGAGCACCGCGTTGGCGACGGCGAACTCGTAGTCGTTCACCCGCTGCTCGTAGTTGCGCCGGGTCTCGTCGAGCGCCTCCATGATCTCCGCCCGCCGGCCGTTCCCCTCCTGCCAGCGCTCGAGCGACTCGTCGAAGGCCGCGCGCGCTTCGGTGAAGTCCTCGCGCGCCTCCGCCGGAACGCCGTCGCCCGCTTCGGAAAGCGACGATTCGAGGGTCTCCTTGACGCGGAGGTAGCGCTCGGGAATGCCGCCGAGGCCGTGCAGGGCCTCGATCAGATCGGTCGCCGACACCTGGTCGTACTCGTCCCTCAAGGCGCGGAAAGGCGAAAGCTCCTTCAGGCGCCGCTGCGCCTCGGTCAGCTTTTTGAGCGAATCGCTCCGCTGCTGGTCGTAGAGCGCGCCCTCCTTCTGGTATTTCTTCTCGGCCCTCTGGACCTCTTCTTCGTATTTCTCGCGCAGCTCGCGCAGCGTGTCCTCGTAGCGCGTCGCGCCCTGATTGGGCAGCTTGGCCGAGCGGGTGATCCATTCGTGCTCCATCTCGGCGCGGGAGAGAAATTCCGGGTTGCCGCCGAGCAGGATGTCCGTGCCGCGCCCGGCCATGTTGGTGGCGATCGTGACGGTGGCGTACCTGCCCGCCTGGGCGATCACCGTCGCCTCGGCCTCGTGGTTGACCGCGTTCAAGACGTTGTGCTTGACCCCCTGCTGCTTCAGCAGGCGGGAGAGACGCTCGGATTTCGCCACCGAAGTCGTGCCGACCAGCACCGGCTGGCCCTTCCGGTTCCGCTGGCTAAGGTCCTCCACCACCGCGTCGAACTTCTCCCGCTCGCTCCGATAGACCAGGTCGGGGTTGTCGGTCCGGACCATGTTGCGATGCGTCGGGATCACCACCACGTCGAGCTTGTAGATCTTTTTGAACTCGGTGGCCTCGGTGTCGGCGGTGCCCGTCATGCCGGCGAGCTTCTTGTACATGCGGAAGTAGTTCTGGATGGTGATCGCCGTCGGACCAGCGCCGGCCGGGCATCAGCCGCCCGGTGAACTCGTCGACGATGATGACCTCGCCGTCCTTGATCACGTAGTCCACGTCGCGCTTGAACAGCGCGTGCGCCTTGAGCCCCTGGTTGACGTGGTGCAGCGTGTCGATGTTCCGCGGGTCGTAGAGGTTATGGATGTTGAGCAGCCGCTCGACCTTGGCCACGCCGGTCTCCGTCAGCGTCGTGGTGCGGCTCTTCTCGTCGACGGTATAGTCGCCCTGCTTTTCGATCTCGGCGCGCTTTTCCTGCAGCGCGTCGCCCTGGATCACCGCCCCGCGCGTGAGCTTGGGGATGATCCGGTCGATGAGGTAGTACTTGTCGGTCGACTCTTCGGCCGGGCCGGAGATGATGAGCGGCGTGCGCGCCTCGTCGATCAGGATGTTGTCGACCTCGTCGACGACGGCGAAGTTGAGCTCGCGCTGGACGTATTCCTCCAGCGAGAACTTCATGTTGTCGCGCAGGTAGTCGAACCCGAACTCGTGGTTCGTGCCGTAGGTGATGTCCGCCCGGTAGGCCTCCTGGCGCGAGATAGGGCGCAGATTGAGATAACGGTAATCCTTGGTGATGTGGGTCGGGTCGAACATATAGCTCGCCTCGTGGACGATCGAGGCGACCGAGAGGCCGAGCATGTGGTAGATCGGCCCCATCCACTGCACGTCGCGCCGGGCGAGATAGTCGTTGACGGTGATGAGGTGGACGCCCTTGCCGGTGAGCGCGTTCAGGTAGAACGGCAGCGTGGCGACCAGCGTCTTGCCTTCGCCGGTCTTCATCTCGGCGATCCGGCCCTCGTGCAGGACGATGCCGCCGATCATCTGCTCGTCGAAGTGGCGCAGCCCGATGGTCCGCCTGGAGGCCTCGCGCGTCGCGGCGAACGCCTCCGGCAGGATCTCGTCCAGCACCCTGGCCTCGGCCTCGCGCACCTGCTTGTCGAGGCTCTCCGCCTCGGTCTTCAGCTCCTCGCGCCGCTCCGGGTCTTCGGCCGGCTTGGCCTGGACCTCGGCGAGCTCGGCGCGCAGCGAGGCCGTCGCCTCGCTTATCCGGGCCTTGAACTCGTCGGTCTTGGCCCGGAGCTCGGCGTCGGTGAGCTTTTGAAACTCCGGCTCGAGCGCGCCGATCTCCGCGACGATGGGCCGGATGCGCTTGATCTCGCGCTCGTTCTTGGTGCCGACGATCTTCTTGATTAAGCCGATCATGTGTCCCTTCAAAATACACGATTCGGCACAGGGGTTACAAGTCGCGGGCCGGGCAAAAGCCTTTTCGGTGGGCCAAAATTTCGCTTGACCTATTGGTTTTTTCCTTTGTATAGTCCCGCTCTACCATGACCGGGTCAAGAAACCTCGCGTTCATATGCGCCGTCTCCCTGGCCGCGCTTTTCTTCCTTGGCCAAGCACCTCTTTCGGCCGCCGAAAAGGCCGTTACCCTGAGCGGCCGAATCGAAGCCGCCGGGCTCGACCTCCCGGCCGGGCCGTTCACCGTGCGGGCGCTCCGCCCCCAGAAGCGCGACGTCGAGCTGGCCAAGACCACCACGGACGCGGGCGGCAGCTTTCAGTTGGCCGTGGACGGCGAGGCGCTGGCGCTTTACGGCGTCGTGCTGGAGGCCGCGAGCGCGGGCAACCCCGCCGTCGTCCTGCAGGCGGCGGTGCTCCGCCAGCGCGAGGCCGAATCGCCCGTCAGCATCAACGCGACCACCACGCTGGAGGCGGCCGTTCTGGGCTGGCGCGTGAAGACGCATGGAAACGATCAGGAGCTGCTCCGCCCGCTGGTCCTGTTCGACTGGCTGAGACCGATTTCAGATGCGAAAACTAGAGAGCGTCTCAAGCGGGCCGAGACCATGCTGGTCAAGTGGGCCGTGGCCGCCGCGCCAGCCTCCCAGAGCGCCGCCGCGGTTCTGGTGGACGCCCTGGGAGACGTGCGCCAGATCGGCAAGCGCCTGACCTCGCTCAGCGTCGCCCCGGCCGCCGTGAGCCAATTGGAGGAAGCGGCGAAAAAAGACCCGGAAGTGGCCTATCTTCTGATGATGCCCTACTTTCTGGAGCTGTGATGAGCCGATTCCTCGCCCGCGCCGCGGTCTGGATTTCCCTCTTCGCCCTGCCGGCGACTGGCGCGGCGCAGCTCGATTTCGCCGGGGCGGTGGCGCTCAAGATCCGCACCTATCCGGTAAAGCTACAAAACGGCCGGCCGCCGCCCGGACCGGACGGCATGCCGCAGGCCGAGGCGCTGCAAAAGAGCCGGCCGGCGAACCTTGTGGAGCTCCCGGCCATGCCGGTCGACGAGAGCTTTCCCGGCGGCTCGATCCTCGACGCGCTGCGCTCGTATCAAAAGGAAGATCCGATCGCCGCGCTGGCGGCGCTCCAGGCGCTGCTGAAAAACGGCTACGCCGAGCTGGAAATCGAAAAAACCTGCCAGATCGACAACATCAAGCTCCAGTACGAACACAAACCGTCGCACGGCTTTCCGGCGGTCGGCGAAGCTGGCCTCGGCGCGATGATGCAGCTCGTCGCCGACGGCGTGAAGGCGGCGGAGCTGGCGCGGGGCGAGGAGCGGCTGACGGCAAGATACAATAGCGGTCTCTCCACCGACGGCAAGCGCGATCAGGAGACGATTGCGCTGCTCCGCTCGCTCAGGTACGCCGTCGCGCTGCGCTACAACCCCAGGGTCCAGGCGCCGGGCCTCGAAAGCCTGCCCCCCCAGGAGGCCAAGGAGCGATTCAAGGCCGAGATCGCCAAAGGCAGGCCGGTCGAGGGCGACGTCCTTTTCGGGCCGCTTCATCTGGCCGTCAAAGCCAAGCTCGCCCGCAGCGCCAAAAAGCCGGCGCCGCCCGGCTGCAATTAGGGGGCCCGCCTATGATCCAACGCCGCCTGCTGTCGATTGCCCTCGCCCTGCTGTTGATCGCGATCGCGGCGCGCCCCGCGCCGGCGGTTTACACGGGCGACATCAACGTCTATTTCGACGACCGCCAGGGAAAGCCCGCCGGCGGCACGTTCATCGCCTTCGGCCAGCCCGTCGATATCAAATGGGAACAAAGCGTCGAAGAGAACTGGGAGAAGGACAAGGACCCGCAGATCACTTTCGGGAACGACCCCTATTACCCGCTGGGGGCGCCGCCGCCGAAGATCCTGCGCGCGATTTTTAACCAGGCGTTTCCGGCGATGCTGATGGGGGAACTGGCCTTCGTCAGCTGGATCGCCGCCACCGGAGGCCTCGATTTTCTCGCCTTCCTTTACGCTCTCGAAACCCGCGATCCTTATTGCCGCTACTACAACATGATGGACGACTACTACGCCGGCCTGCTCTCCCGCGCCGAGTTTAACCGGCTCGCCGACCGGCTCGAGGCGGATTACGGCCGCGGACCGTGGACCAGGCCCATCCTTTACTCGCGCGACGAGGAGTCCAGCATTTCCTCGCTGTTCAAGACGCCGCGCTATCTCGCGGGCGGCCTCGTCACCACGATCGAGAACACGAAGTACGACCGGATCCGGACGTTGACGGAGGATGACGGCCGCGCTTCGTGGCGCGACAATAGCGTTACGCGCGGCACCCTGTACTACAATCAAGGCGCCTATTCCATGCCGTACGATATCCCGCTCCACGAGGGGGCGAACAATTACAACCTGTCGCACTATAAGTTCGACCGCTGGGTCGTCGGCGGCAACTCGCTCAGCCTCAAGAGCGCGTACCAGTACGACGGCTGGAAGCCGACCAGCTATACGAAAATCGGCACGAACTACGGCCTGAGCACCGGCTGGACCATCGGCACCGGTCTGGATTACAAATTCGGGTCGGACGTGACCGTGGAAAAAGATTTTTCGCTCGACGCCTACATAACGCCGAACGATCCACTCTACGGCTCAAGCGGCACGTGGAAGCAGAGCTACGCCGATCAATGGGCGCTCAAGCGCATCGGCTTCAAGCCGCTCGAAGACCCGACCAGCGCCTGGCACATCACCACCGGCACGGAAAGTCCCGTCGTGGTCGCGGTGCTCGACAGCGGCATCGACCTCACGCACCCCGATTTGAACATCGCCAATATCTGGCGCAATCCGAAAGAAACCCCCGGCAACGCGCGCGACGACGACAACAACGGTTTCATCGACGACCTGATCGGCTGGAACTTCGTCCAGAACAACAACAATCCGTTCGACCTGGCCGGTCACGGCACGCACGTGGCGGGCCTCATCGCGGCGCGCTGGAACAACGGCCGCGGCATCGCCGGCATCAACCGCGGCGCGCGCATCATGCCGCTCAAGGTCCTGAACGAGATCGGCAAGGGCTGGGGCAGCGATCTGGCGCGCGCCGTCGTTTACGCCGTCGACAACGGCGCCAAAATCATCAACATCTCCGCGGGCCACGAGGGGCATGCGAAATTTCTCGAGAAGGCGCTCGCCTATGCGCAGGAAAAAAACGTGCTCGTGGTCGTGGCGGCGGGCAACACCGCGATCGATGCCAAGGGCGTCGAGCCGGCCAATCAGCCGGGCGCCCTGGTCGTCGCCGCGACGCTGCCGAACGACAAGCGGGTCGGCTTCTCCAACTACGGGGAGATGGTCCATCTTGCCGCTCCGGGCGTAGACGTGCTCAGCCTCCGCGCTCAGGGGACCGACGTGGTGCGCAAGGTCTCGACCGATCCGAGCAAAAACAAGCCCGGCGAATCCGTCGTCGGCAAGGACCGGCAGTACTACCGCGCCTCCGGGACTTCCTTCGCGGCTCCCCTGGTGACCGGCGTAGCGAGCCTGATGCTGGCGAAGAATCCGAATCTCACCGCGGAGCAGATCAAACGGATGCTGATGATGTCGGCCGACGACATCGAGGCGCCCGGCTGGGATCAACTCACGGGCTACGGCCTGGTGAACGCCCGCAAGGCGCTCGAGGCCGACCCGGATTATTATCTTTACGCCGAGCTGCACCGCATCGCCCCTGCGCGCGAGAGCAATCGCACGATTATTCAGGTTTTCGGCACGGCCATGGGCAGCCAGTGGGGCGATTACCGCATCGAAATCGGCCAGGGAGAGAACCCGACGAGCTGGAAACCGGTCGGACGGCTGACCGGCGGGCAGGTCAAGGACAACCTGCTGGCAAACTTGACGCCCCAGGACTTCGGTGCTACAGGCATGTGGTCCGTGCGCCTCGTGGCCCAGGACCGAAAAAATCAGACCAGGGAATCGCGGCAAACTTTGAACCTGCAATAGGAAGCCAACAGGAGGAGAAGAGGATGCAAAAACTGACTGCTAAAATCATCTCCATGGCGCTGCTTGGGCTTGTCGCCTTTCTGGGCTTCACGTTTTTAGCGCCGGGCGAGGTCCTGGCGGTGGTGGGCGACGTCTCCTTCACCGGCGGCGGGTTCGGCCCGCAAACGATCACGATCACCAACGAAGAGACCCAAGAGACCGCCAGGGGGGACAGACAGATCACCGGCGGCGGCATCTATATACCTCTCGGCAATAGAAAATGGCCGTCCGGGAGCAAGTACTCCATCACGTTTACCGATCCGAATACCGGAAAACCGGTCACGGCCAGGGGCGTCACATTGAGGGACGGCCGCAATGAAATCAATCTCGACACCCTGCTCGCCACGGCGGGCAGCGCCGGGACGGCCGGCGGGGGCCGTTCGAGCGGTCAAACGCCCTACAGCGTCTTCGACGTCCACGTCGGCATGCGGTTTTTCGATATCCCCAATATTGGCACTTCGCTGGGCCTCCGCGCCGATTACAGCCCTCCGATGGTATTTAACGAAGAAAACTTCAGTCTGCGGCCGTACGGCAGCATCTGGGGCGTCCCCGCAGTGACGATCAGCGATCGCAAGATCTACGACTTCAACCACGTGCGCCAGAAAAGGGTCGACAGCGGCAGCATGTTCGGCCTCAACGTAGGACTGAAGCACGTCTCCGACATGGGACGCTGGGGGATGACGCTGCCGGACGCGAGTGTCACCGGTGTCTTGATGGCGGGCATCGGCTTCGTGCACTATGATTTTGACATGAAAGAGACCGACTTCCACCCCAATAATATTAACGCGAAGAATTTCAATTCCAGCGACACCGCCTTCCGCATGGAGTTCAATGCCGGGCTCGCGGTCAACCGCGACAATTATTTCGTCGGCGTCAAGGGCGGCGTCGCGCCGACGGTCACCGACATCTTCAACGGCGGATATAAATTGCGCTGGGAGGGGAATTTGTCCCTGGTCGGAGGCCTCAGGTTTTAGCGTAGTGCAGCGATAGTCTGCGGCCGCGGGCCGAGCAGCGGTTTATCTCTCGATTCTGACCGCCGAGTCGACTTTCTCGCCGAGGAAGCGCCGGCCGACCTTGATGAAGCAGCGATCTTTTTTGCAGCAGCGCGGAGACCTCGTCGGCGGTCTCCTCGGCGGAATCGACCAGCCGCACCTCCCGCCCCATGAATTTCCGGATCGCCTTCTTGAGCAGCGGGTAATGGGTGCAGCCGAGGATCAGAGTGTCGATCCCGCTCTTCTTGAGGCTCGCCAGGTAGGACTCGACGGTCCTCTCGACCACCTCGTTGTCGAGCCACCCTTCCTCCACCAGCGGCACGAACAGCGGGCAGGCGCGGCTGTAGACCTCGACTTTGGGGTCGAGCCGCTTCAGCGCCTGGGTGTACGCGCCGCTCTGGATCGTCCCCTCGGTGCCGATCACGCCGACGCGCTTGTTCCTGGTCTTCTTGAGCGCGCCCCGCGCCCCGGGCTCGATCACGCCGACCACCGGCACGGTCAAATTTTCTTCGAGCGCTGCGAGCGCGACGGCGGTCGAGGTGTTGCAGGCGACGACGACGAGCTTGACGCCCTTCTGGAGCAGGAAATCGGCGTTCTCGAACGAATAGCGCAGCACGGTCTCCACCGACTTCGTGCCGTAGGGAGAGCGCGCCGTGTCGCCGAGATAGACGGTATTTTCCCTGGGCAGCTTTTCGATGATCTGCTGCAGCACGGTGAGGCCGCCGATGCCGGAGTCGAAAAGGCCGATGGGGCTCTCTTTGTCGGATGGCATTGTCGGGTATTCCGGTGGGTCGAGTGAGCCGTTAAATCAATTTTGAATTTTGAATGTTGAGTTTTGAATTCAATGTCAAATTCAAATTACAAATTTGCAACTCCGGTCATCTGGTTGCCGAGTTCCTTCTCACAGCTCGGCGCGAAGCCGAAGACCTGCTCCCAGACCTCGCGCGACTCCATGCAGAGATAAACGAAGACGACCGGCGCGACGGCGCGGATCCAGCCGAGCATTTTCCGGTACATCGCCACCCGGAGCGGCTGGAAATAGCGCAGCTTGCCGTCCGGGCAGAGCACCTGCTCGCCTGCCGGCAGGCGGCTCGCCGGAAAGCGCGCGCGCATGGCGCGCTTGAGGCCGGGCGTCGTGCGGAGCACGCCCAGGCTCACCCAGGAGACTCTCTTGTGATCGACGGCCGCGAAGATTTTCTCCACCATGTCGCGGTAGTCGCTCTCCCAGCCGGGGTACTCGACCATCGGGTCGAAGTGGAAGCCGAGCCGGTAGCCCGCCGCCTGGCAGCGCCGCGCCGCGCTCAGTCTTTCCTCGAGCGAGGCGGTGCCGTGCTCGTCGGCGTCGATCACGCGCTGCGGGTTCATCGACCACGACACCACGACGCGGTCCTTCGGGTCGAGCCCGAGGAGGCCGTCGACGCAGTCGCTCTTGGTCTTCAGCTCCAGGAGAACGTTCGGCTGCTCGGCGAAAAACGGCACCACCTCTGCCGAGAAGCCGATATAGGGATCGAGGGCGAGGCTGTCGGTGATCTCCCCGGTGCCGATGCGGAAGAAAAACTTCCGGTGCCGGCCGAGCATCGCGTCCGCCTCGGCGATGAGGTCGTCGACGTTGCCGAAGACCTTGAGCGCCGGATTATCCGCCAGATACTCCTGGAGGTAGCAGTAGCTGCAGTCCATGGAGCAGTTGCTGGCGAAGTTGATGACGAAATAGTTGCAGCAGACCTGGCCGTCGCTGCCGGGGCATTTTTTTAAAAACTCGCCGCGGTGGCGCGCCAGCAAAAGCCTCCGCTTCGCCGCTCCGAAAGCGGTCGGCGGCGGCGCCCCGGCCTCGGACCGGTCGGCGATCACGAAAGGGACCGCCGGAAAGGCCCGCTTCAGGTTCCGGTAGATTGGCCCCCGGTCCGAGCCGCTCTCGACGATAATTTCCTCGGGAACAAAATTTTTCATGGATCGGTTTCAACCCGGCGACCGTTAGACTTTAATCTATGCCCTCGCCCTTCAGCAACGAAAAAATCTCCCGCATCGCGTCGGTGTCGACCGCGCGCGCCATCTCGTCCACCAGCCGCTTCAGGTCGTCTTGGCTCGTTGCCTGAATCTTTACAGTGACGGCGCCTCCTTCGAGACCGGCGGGGACGCTCACCGCCGACTTGGGATCGAGCTTCAGCGCGCGGACGCGCCGGTGGATCTCATCCTCGATCAGCGCCAGGCGCGGGAAGCGGCGCCGCTTGAGCTCGTCCTTCAGACGCTTCAGCTTGTCGTTGCGTCCGAGGCGCGGGTCGGTGGCGATGCTCGATAGATCCCCCTGCAAAAGCGCGGCGAGGCCGGTGCCGTCGCGCAGCGCGATCTCTTCGACCCATTCGAGAATGTCTTTGAGATGGTTCTCGCCGGCCTTGAGATCCCGCGCCAGGCCGAAGAGCGCTTCGCGGTCGGCCTCACTCAAGCCGAGCCAGCGCGCCTCGGTCTGGTCGTGGAAGCCCTTGCGCCGGCAGTAGGCCTGGATTTCCTGATCGATCATCGACTGATTCTCCAACAAAATCAGCTATTAATGCTTCATATTCTAAAGCTTCGCCTTCATGCCCTCTTTTTCTCGCGCCGTGCGCCAGGATCGCCGCCTTCCGCGCCAGCGTCTCGACCGCCCATTTTCTTTGCTCGCCCGAGACGCCGGAGTCGAGGAGCTTTTTGATCGCCCGGACGCGAAACCGGTCCAGCCCCCACGTCGAGGCGGACAGCTGGTCGGCGTGACCGCCGCGTTTGATCACCAGCGGCTCCGGGAGCAGATAAACCGGATGGTCGCGCGCGATGCGGAGCCACAGGTCGTAGTCCTCGCAGACGGGGAACGATTCGTCGAACCCGCCGGTCCGCTCGAACAGCTCACGCGTCATCAACACCGCCGACGGGCTCACCAGGCAAAGCTCGAGGCTCGGACGGAAGACGTCGCCCGAAGGCTTGCGGTGCTTCTTTTTGGGATTCACCCGGACGCCGTTTCGGATCCAGATCTCTTCGGTCTGGCAGATCGCGCGCCCGGCGCTTGCGCGCATGAAGTCCATCTGGGCTTCGAGCTTTTTGGGCCGCCACAGGTCGTCCGAGTCGAGAAAGGCGATGTAAGCGCCGCGCGCGCGGCCGACGCCCAGGTTGCGCGCCGCGGCCGCGCCCCGCCGCGCTTGCGTGACGACGCGGACGCGGGAGCCGTAGCGGGCCTCGAGCGCCGCGGCGGTGCCGTCCTCCGACCCGTCGTCCACGACCACGATTTCCAGCTCACGGAAGCTCTGCGCGAGGACCGAATCGACCGCCTCCGCGACCATCTTCCGGCGGTCGTGCGTCGGTAGAATCACGCTCACCAGGGGCGCCATGACCTACCTACCTAACTTTTGCCCATCGACAATGCAAGGCCGGCGGAGCGGTATTGACAAGCTCCGATGACTTTGACTAGTATCCGTTACGTTTCGCTGACGGCGCCTTTTTCACGCCCAGTTCCGTACAGCGCAAGGCCCTCGACGACCGTCCGGAGGTCGCAAAAAGGAGCGTATCCGGTGTGGCTCAAAAACGGCAACGGCCAGGCTTCCGATCAGGGCTCGACTTCCGTCCTCGACCAGGACTGTGAGTTCGAAGGCCGCCTTCGATTCGCCGGCACGCTGATCATCAACGGAAAATTCCGCGGCGAGATTTTGTCGTCCGGCACGCTCCTCGTCGGCGAAACGGCCGACGTCGAAGGCGACGTGCGCGTGGGCACCGCCGTCGTCACCGGGAAGGTGGCCGGCAGCCTGGCGGCGCGCGAGCGCGTGGAGCTGCGCGCCGGGGCGCGGGTCGAGGCCGACCTCACGACGCCCGCGCTGGTCCTGGAGGAAGGCGTCGTGTTCGACGGCGGCTGCAAGATGATGGGCGGCGAAGCCGCGGCGGCGCAAAAAAGCTCCTGAGCATGGAAAAGCGCTACGCGATCCTCATTCTCACGCCGCGCGACGCCCGCGTCCGCCGGCTGAACTTCACCCAAAGATCGGTCGGCATCGCGCTGTCGGGAGCGGCGATCGTGCTGCTGCTCGGCAGCTGGCTCCTGGGCAACTATCTCTGGGCCCAATTCAGAGTCGCGCTTAAAAAAAACCAGTTCCAGCGCGAAGACCTCGCGCGCCTGAAAGACCAGTCGGAGAACATCCAGACGCTGCTTTCGAGCTGGCAGGGGCTCAGGGAAAAAGTCGACGTGGCCGTTCCGGCCGAGCGGAAAATCTCCGGCAAGAGCCGCGTCGCCATCACCGCGCTGCAGCAAAACCTCGACGCGCTCCGGTCGGAGCTGGAACGGCTGATCGCCGCGATTCCCACCGAGTGGCCCGCGACGGGCCGGATCACGTCCGGCATCGGAGACCGGGTCTCGCCGATGACGGGGCGGATCGAATTTCACGCCGGCCTCGATATTCCCAATCCCCAGGGGACGCCGGTCTACGCGCCGGGCGACGGGACCGTGGAAGCCGCGCGGGAAATGAACGGCAACGGGCGCACCGTGGTGCTGAACCACGGCCAGGGAATCACGACGCAGTACCTCCACCTCTCGAAGATCAACGTCAACCCGGGGCAGCAGGTGCATAAGGGGCAGAAAATCGCCGAGGTCGGCAGCACCGGCCAGAGCACGAGCCCGCACCTGCACTACGAGGTGCGCGTGAACGGAACCCCCATCGACCCGCGCCAGGCGCTGCTCAAATAAATTCCTCGACCTTCTTGAAAAACTGCTCGACGATCATCTTGGCGACGCCGCCGATCATCCTCTGACCCATGCCGGCGATCAGCCCGCCGACTTTCGCGTCGGTGCTGTATTTGAGGACCGTCTCGCCGCCCCGCTCTTCGAGATCGATCACCACGTCGCCCTTCATGAAGCCGGGGCCGCCCGAGCCTTCGCCGCTCAAAACGTAATGCTCCGGCGGCCGCTTGTCTTTGATCGACACTTTGCCTTTGTAGGTTCCCTTGACGGAGGCGACGCCGACTTTCATGACCGCTTCGTACTCGTCGGGGCCGACCTCTTTGAGGCCGTCGCAGCCGGGCATACACCGGGCCATCACTTTCGGATCGACCAGCACCTGCCAGACCCGCTCCCGCGGCGCTTTGAACGCGTAGCTGCCTTCGATTTTCAATGGTTTTTCCCTTCTTGAGTTGAGCTATCACGGCTCTTCTATAGGATCAACCTTTTCCCCGCGCGGTTGAATCTTTGTCCGTCCTCGACTAAAATCGTCCTTATTCGATGTCCAAGCTAACCGCCATTTTACTGGCCGTCGTTTGCTTTCTCGTCCCCTCTCTTAGCTGTTCCCAAGAGCAGAACCCGCGCGAGCTTTTCGCCAAGGCTTATGCGCTTTTTTCCCAGGGCGATTCGCGGCTGGCGGAAGAGCTTCTGCTCCGCACCCTGGAGCGCAATTTTATCCTGGAGGACTACAGCCTTCACTACCTGGCGCTCATCGCCGTCAAAAGCGCCAACCTGACGGCGGCCCGGCAGTACTACTCCCAGCTCCGGCTCAAATTTCCCGACAGCGTCTGGCTCGCGCACGCCGATCTCCAGCTCGCGAAGCTCGCGCTGGCGGAGAGGAATTACGCGCGGGCGGCCGAGCTGGCCCGCGGCCTGCGCGGCCAGCGAGCGCGCAGGGAGATTGCGGAGGAAGCCGGCTACCTGTTGGGCCAGGCGTTGGAAGGAGCGGGAGACTCGAAGCAGGCCTACGCCGCGTACCAGGAGCTGCGCCGCGCCGCCGCTCTCTCGACGTGGGACGTGTCGGCGCGGAACGCGGTCGCCGCGCTCCGGGAAAAATCGCCCGAGCTTTTCGGCGCGGCCGCGCCCGAGGCAGTCCTCGACGAAGCCGACCTCTTGACGCGCGAGCAGGCCTACCCGGACGCCGAGAAGCTCTACTTGAAGCTTTTGGAGCAGCCGCCGCAGGGCGGCTTCCGCCCGCGGGTTCTGGCCGCGCTCGGAAACCACTACCGCGTCCAGCGCAAGCGCGACGAGGCGGTGCCGGTGCTGGCCGAGATCGTGCAGAGCTATCCCGACAGCGCCGAAGCCCCCGCCGCGCTGAACCAGCTGGCGCAGATTTACTGGAACCGCGACGACGACGCGAAAGCGCTGGAATATTTCAAGCAGCTCCGGGACCGCTACCCGAAAAGCTCGTTCGTCGATTTCGCCGAAAACGCCTCGGCGCGGATTTACGAATCGCTCGGCCGGCAGGACGACGCGCTCGCGGCCTATCAGTCGCTCGCGAAGCGGGGGACGGACGGCCAGATGCGCGAAGAGGCGGCGTGGCGGGCGGCCTGGATTTACTATTTGCGGAAAGACGACGCCAACGCCAACGCCGCGTTCAAGCGGCTGGCCACGGGCAAGGACAACGCGAAGTATCGCCTCGCGGCCGTTTACTGGCAGGCGCGCACCGCGGCCCGGCTGAAGCAGGCCGACGAGGCGAAGAAGCTGTATCTCGCCGTGCTGAACGATGCGGAGGAAAGCTACTATAAAGGCGCGGCGGCCGCGCAGCTCGCGCGCCTGGGCGCCGCCGCCGAGGAGAAAAAGCCGCCCGACGCCGCTTCCACGCCGGCAGCGCCGGCGCCCGCGCTGCTGAGCAGCGCGCAGGCCTTTCACCTGGCGCGGGCGCAGGAGCTGGCCGAG
>WNFL01135254.1_pt1 | contig 16869 bp, 14 predicted proteins | sample 5400361 | NCBI WGS metagenome assembly WNFL01 (sample SAMN13153351, study PRJNA577476) | soil metagenome | isolation source: 40 cm soil on Douglas fir-dominated hillslope | place: USA:California | collected 2013-09-17 | reverse complement strand
GGCGCGATCGTCATGTCGAGGATTCCGCGGGCGTGCCTGTTTTCGGCGACGGGAAAGACCGCCATCTCGCCGGCTTCCGTTCTCCCGAGGATGACCGAGATCTCGCGCTCGAGGGGGAGGAATTCCTCGAGCACGCACGGGACGAATTTCCACTCGCGGGCGACGCGCGCGAGCTCGGCGGCGGATTCGATGCGCGCCTGGCCTTTCCCGTCATAGCCGAAGCGCGACGTCTTGAGGAGCGCCGGTAGCCTCACCCGCTCGAGCGCCTGGCCGAGATCGGCCGGCGACATGATCAGGGCATAGGGACCTAGCGGAAAACCATGCGCGGCGAAGAAAGCCTTCTCGAGCGCGCGGTCCTGCGCGACCGCGACCGAATCGCCGCGCGGGCGCACGATGGTGCGGGTTGCGAGGGCGTCGAGGGACTCCGCGGGCGCGTTCTCGAACTCCGTGGTGACCGCCGCGCAGGTGCGCGCGAGCTCGTCGAGCGATCCCGCGTCGGTGTACGCGGTGCGCAGATGGCGGGTGGCGAATTCCGCGGCGGGCGAGGCGTCGTCGGGATCGAGGACCGTGACGCGATAGCCGAGCGTGCGCGCGGCGACCGTGAACATCCGGCCGAGCTGGCCTCCGCCGATGAGGCCGAGCGTCGCCCCTGGACGGATCACAGAACGTCGGGCAGTTGCATCGCCGCGACCTGCTCGCGCAGCTTGTCGCGGTACTCGGCGAGCTTGCGGGTGAGCTCGCCGTCTGATCCCGCGAGCAGGCTCACGGCGAATAGCGCGGCGTTCGCGGCGCCGGCTTCTCCGATGGCAAAGGTGGCGACGGGAATTCCCTTGGGCATTTGCACGATCGAATAGAGCGAGTCCTGGCCGGCGAGGTGGCGTGTGGGCACGGGCACGCCGAGCACCGGAAGCGTGGTCTTGGCGGCGATCATCCCGGGCAGGTGGGCCGAGCCTCCGGCGCCCGCGATGATGCACGCGAGGCCGCGTCCGCGCGCCTGCTCGGCGTACTCGAACATCGCGTCCGGCGTGCGATGCGCCGAGACCACCTTGGTTTCGAACGGCACGCCGAAATCCTTGAGCACCTGCGCCGCGCGCTGCATCACATCCCAGTCGCTCTGGGATCCCATCACCACGCCGACCTTGGGGCTCTGGTCCATGTCAGCTCGCCAGCGCCCGGGCATCTTCGAGCTGCCCGCGGTACGCATCGAAGATGCGCTTCAGCGCCGTGGCCATGTCGACCTTCGGCGCCCAGCCGAGCTCCTTCATGGTGTTGTCGATCGCGGGCACGCGATTCTGGACGTCCTGGTAGCCGGAGCCGTAATACTCGCCCGAGCTCACTTCCACGAGCTCGACGCGCGCGGCGTTATCGCGGTATTCGGGATAGGACTTCGCGAGCTCCAGCATCATCTGCGCCAGCTCCCGGACGGAATAGTTGTTGCGGGGATTGCCGATATTGTAAATGCGCCCGCTCGCGGCGCCGTCGCGATTTTCGATGATCTTCATGAGCGCGTCGATGCCGTCGTCGATATAGGTGAAGGCGCGCTTCTGGCTGCCGCCGTCGACCAGCTTGATCGGCTCGCCGCGCACGATGTGGCCGAAGAACTGCGTGATCACCCGCGAGCTGCCTTCCTTCGCGGTGTGGATCGAGTCGAGCCCCGCGCCGATCCAGTTGAAGGGCCGGAAGAGCGTGAAGTCGAGGCTCCCCATCGACCCGTAGGCCCAGATGACCCGATCCATGAGCTGCTTCGAGCACGAGTAGATCCAGCGCTGCTTGTCGATGGGCCCCAGCACCAGCTCGGAGGCATAGGGATCGAACTCGGCGTCGCGGCACATGCCGTACACCTCGGAGGTAGAGGGAAAGAGGATGCGCTTGCCGTGCTTCACGCAGCTCCTCACGATCGGCAGGTTCGCCTCGAAGTCGAGCTCGAAAACGCGCAGCGGCTCGCGCACGTAGGTGGCGGGCGTCGCGATGGCAACAAGCGGCAGGATCACGTCGCATTTGCGCACGTGATACTCGATCCACTCCTTGTTGATCGTGATGTCGCCCTCGAAGAAGTGGAACCGCGGATTCGTCATGAGGTCGCTCACCCGATCCGAGCCCATGTCCATGCCGAACACCTCCCAGCCCGTGTCGGCCAGGACGCGCTTCGAAAGGTGGTGGCCGATGAAGCCATTGACGCCGAGGATGCAGAGTTTTTTCATGGGGGAGGCGACTAGAGGCGATGAGGGCCGTCGCCGAGATGCCGGCGAAGAAGCATCGTATCGGCTTCGCGGCCGTCGAGCGTCATGGCGAGAATTCGCAGCCGCCCGCCGTCGGCGCAGTCGAGCGTCGCATGCCCATCGCCCAGCCGCAGCCGCGGCTCGGCCGCTGGGCCGCGTTCGTCGAGGACGCGCGTGCGATGGATCCCGAGGCGCCGGCCTGCGATCTCGGTGAATGCGCCGGGATAGGGCGGCGCCACCGCGCGCACCAGGTCGTGGATGGCGCGGGCGTCCTTCGACCAATCGATGCGGCCGTCCTCGGGCCGGCGGCCGCCGAAGTAGCTGCCTTGCGAAAAGTCCTGCTCGACGTGCGGCGCGCTGCCGTCCAGGAGCCGCGGCAGAGCGCGGTGGAGAACGATCTCCGCGGCGACCGTGACCTTGCGGAAGACGTCGACGGCGAGATCGTCCGGAAGGATCGGAACCGCCATCTGGTCGACGATCGGGCCCGCGTCGGGTTTCACCTCCATGCGATGCAGCGTCGCACCGGTCTCGCGCTCGCCTTGGAGCACCGCCCAGTTGACCGGCACACGCCCGCGATACTTGGGAAGGAGCGACCCGTGCACGTTGTACGCGCCGCGCTTCGCCGTCGCGAGCACTTCGTGGGACAGCATGTGGCGGTAGTAGAACGAGAAGAGGAAATCGGGCGCAAGCGCGCGCAGCCGCTCGACGAACGCTTCCGCGTTCGGATCGGCCGGCGACTCGACCGCGAGGGCGTGGTCGCGCGCGAGCCGCTCGACGCTCGCGAACCAGACGGTCTCCGCGGGGCTGTCCTGGTGCGTGACCACGAGGGGAATCTCGAGCTCGTGGGCGAGCAGCGCCGACAGGCAGCGCACTCCGACGTCGTGATACGCGAAGACCACGGCCGTGGCGCTCACGGCTCGGTCTTTTCCAGCACCGCCTGGATGAGGAAGCGCGGCCGCTCGCGCACCTGCATGTAGATGCGGCCCACGTACTCGCCGATGAGCCCCAGGCCGAAGAGCACCACGCCGATCAGGAAGAACTCGAGGATGTCGCGGTCCCAGATGATTGATATGCCGTCGGCCTCGCCGGCGACGATGCGCTTGGCGATGACCACCACATAGACGAGGAGCGAGGCCACCGACACGAAGATGCCGAAGAACGAAAAGGCCTGCAGCGGCAGCACCGAGAAACCGGTGATGAGGTCGAAGTTGAGGCGAATCAACCGGTAGAGCGAATACTTCGATTCGCCCGCCGCGCGCTCTTCGTGCTCCACCTCGACTTCCGCCGGGTTGCGCGCGTACGAATAGCCGAGCGCCGGGATATACGTGCTCACCTCGCGCGAGGCGCAGATCGCCTGGACGATCGCGCGGTCGTAGGCGCGCAGCATGCAGCCCTGGTCGGTCATGCGGATATGGGTGATGCGCTCGCGCACGCGATTCATCGCGCCCGATGCCCAACGCCTCCACGCGGCGTCCTGGCGGATGCGGCGAATCGATCCCACGTAGTCGTGGCCTTCATCCATCTTCTCGATGAGCTTCGCGATCTCCTCGGGAGGATTCTGCAGGTCGGCGTCGAGTGTCACGACGCGCTCGCCGCGGCAATGCTCGAAGCCCGCGAGGATCGCCATGTGCTGGCCGAAGTTGCCGTTGAAGAGGATGACGCGCGTCACGTCCGGCCGCTCCTGGAACTGTTCGCGAAGGAGCGCCGTGGAGCGGTCGGCGCTGCCGTCGTTCACGAAGATGATCTCGTAGGTCGTGCCCAGCCGGTCGAGCGCGGGATAGAGGCGCGCGAAAAGGGCCGGCAGGACCTCCTCCTCGTTGTACACCGGGATCACGACCGAAAGCCGCGGGTTGCTCATGGCACGAGCTCCTCGAGCGCGTCGCACACGCGGTCGACATCCTCCTCGCCCATGGCCGCGTGCAGGGGAAGGGACACGGTTTCGCGCGCGATGCGCTCGGCGTTCGGAAACTCGCCTTCGCGGTGGCCCGCCTCGCGGAAGAGCGTCGTGAGGTGCATGGCTTCGTACGAGATGCCGATGCCGATGCCGCGCGCGTGCATCGCGTCGATGAAGGCCTTGCGCGTCATCGCCATCCGCTCGAGGGGAAGGCGCACGCTGAACATATTCCAGCTGTGGCCTTCCGGCTCGCCGGGATGCGCGCGCGCCGGCAACGCAACGGCGGACTTGCCTTCGAGCCGCGCGAAATAGCGGTCCGCGAGCCCGCGCCGCTTGGTGCACCAGAGGTCGAGCTGCGCGAGCTGTACCAGCCCGAGGCGGGCGCTGACATCGGAGAGGTTGAACTTGCCGCCCGCGCAATCCACATCGCGCGTGCCGTCGGGCAGCCGGCGAATGCCGTGAAAGCGAAGCGCCTCCGCGCGCCGAGCCTCCGCCTCATTCGCAAACACCGCCGCGCCGCCCTCGATCGTGGTCATGTTCTTGTTCGGGTGGAAGCTGAACGTGGTGATATCACCGAAGGCCCCGATCCGCAGGCCTTTCCAGCACGACCCGATGGCGAGAGCCGCGTCCTCGATCACGCGCAGCGCCCGCTCGCCCGCGAGCGCGAGAAGCGCGTCCATGTCGCAGGCTAGTCCGCCGAAATGGGTGGGGATGATGGCGCGCGTGCGTGTCGTCAGGACGGCGAGCACCGCCCCTGCCTGCATATTGCGTGATTCGAGGTCGCAGTCCACGAAGACCGCCGTCGCGCCGCATTTGCGGATCATGTTGCCGACGGAGAAGAAGGTCATCGCCGAAGTGACTACCTCGTCGCCGCGGCCGATGCCGCAGACCTGCAATGCGACTTCGAGCGCGGCGGTTGCCGAAGTAAACGCACGGGTCGGACGACCGCCGTGATAGTCCGAAAGCGCCTGCTCGAATTCCAGCACGCGCGGGCCGCTCGCGATCCATCCGGAGCGGAGCGTTTCTGCGACCGCCGCGATCATCGCTTCGTCGACGAGCGGGCGCGCGAACGGTAGGTAGGCCGGCGTCACGAGCGCGCCACCAGGAAGACGCCGATCACGATGAAGCCGATGCCGACCATCTTCTGCGCGCCGAGCGTTTCGCCGAAGAGCCACCAGGCCGCGACCGCGTTGACGATGTAGCCGATGGAAAGCAGCGGATACGCGACGCTCACCGGCACGCGCGAAAGCGCGAGGATCCAGACCACGACGCTTACCACGTAGCAGGCGAGGCCCGCGAGGATCGGGGGGCTCGAGGCGATGCGCGCGCCGATCGGCAACACGTTGTCCATCGAGAAGGCGAATTCTCCGATGCGGTTGGTGCCCGCCTTGAGCAGCAGCTGCGCGCCCGCGTTGAGCAGCACGCCGGTGACGAGGAGGGAGAAGGTGAGGGGGGTCACGGCTTGCGGACGAGGACTCGTCGAGGATCCTGATGCAGAACCTGCATCGGCAGCCCCTGCGCGCGAAATCCCTGGAGAAGGTCGGGATGCATTATAGCCAGCGCCTCTCCCGGGCGTAGCCACTCCGGCGGAAAGTCGCGCACGCGAGCGATGGCCTTGGCGGGCTCGCTCTGGATTCCCGGCGTGAATTCGTCGAAATACTCGACCAGCGTGACGGTTCGGCCGATGTAGAACGGCACCGATTGCTCGTAATGCCCGACGCTGTAGACGCGCGTGGCGGGCGTGAGCCAGGGGCGCATCTTCTCGGCGACCACAAGACCGGATTGGCGTGGCGAGAGCTCCTCGTAGGCATCCTCGATGCAGTCGATGGTGAGCACCGCTCCGAGCGCGACCACGACGATCGCGAGCATTCGCCGGCCGCGAAAGAGCAGGAACGCTCCGGCGATCGCGGTGGCGAAGAGCAGCGCCGAACCGAGGTAGGCGTAGACCTGGGCCTCTTGGTAGAGGCCGCGCGTCCACTCCTCGCGTGCGTTCTCCGGCATGCGCCACGCCGCCCAGGCGAGCCCGAGCGCGATCGGCGCGAGCGGAATCATCATCAGGCCGAGGCGCCGCGCCGGCGCTTCGACAAGGTAGCGTCCGAGCACCAGGGCGATCGCAGGGAACACGGGCAGGATGTACGCCGGAAGCTTGGAGCCCGAGGCGCTGAAGAAGGCCACGATGAACGCGCTCCACAGCATCGCGAAGGTGAGGGGCCGGAAGGATCGCGTGCCGGCTTCACGCTCGAGCGCCTGGGCGAACGCCCCGGGCAGCGCGAACATCCACGGCAGGAATCCCGCTGCGAGGATCGGCAGGAAATACCACCACGGCTCCGTTCGCCGGTGGACTGTCGTCAGGAAGCGGGTGAAATGCTCGTGCACGAAGAAGAACTCGGCGAACTCCGGATTGGCGAGCGAGACCGCGATGAACCAGGGTGCCGTAATCGCGAGGAAGAGCGCTCCGCCCGGGACCCATTCGAGATCGCGCAGCGCGCCGAGGTCGCGCCGCGCCACGCTGTAGAGAGCGAACGCCGCCGCCGGGAAGACGATGCCGATAAGGCCCTTGGACAATACCGCGAGCGCCGCACCGGCCCAGGCCACCATCAGCCATCGGCGCCGCGCGCGCGGGTCGTGCGACGCGGTCTGCGCGATCAGGAAAGTGCAGAGCGTGAGCGTGGTCCAGAGCGTGAGGCCCATGTCGAGCGTGACGATTCCGCAGAGCGCCATGAAATAGGGGCTCGCCGCGAGCACCATCATCGAGGCGAGCGCGTGGTCGCCGCTTCCGAGACGGCGCGCGGTGAAGCCGACGAGCAGGATCGTCGCAAACCCGCAGAGGCCGGCATACAGGCGAGCGGTGATTTCGTGCTCGCCGAATGCGCGAAACAGCGCCGCCGTCGCCCAGTACTGCAGCGGCGGCTTCTCGAAATACTTCAGGCCGTTAAGCCGCGGCGTGATCCAGTCGCCGCTCGCCGCCATCTCGCGCGAGATCTCCGAATAGCGGCCTTCGTCGGGGTTGGCGAGCGGGCGGTCGAAGGTGTCGACGTACACCGCGGCAGCCGCGCCGATGAGGAGCCACAGCGCGATGCGCGTCGCGCGCTCTCTCATGCTTCCAGGAGAACGACGACTGCACCGCTGCCGCCGTGCACGGGGCGCGGCTCGACATAGGCGAGGACTTCGCTGCGGCGCATGAGCTGGCGGCGCACGCGGCGCTTGAGCACGGGCTCGCGGCCGCGCGATCCGAGGCCCTTGCCGTGCACGATGCGCACGCAGCGCAGCCCGCGGCGCTTGCAGTCGTTGAGGAATGCAGCCGTCGCCTCCGCGGCCCCATCGCCGCTGAGCCCGTGAAGATCGATGTCGTCCTGGATGACCCAGTGGGTGCGGCGAAGCTTCCTCAGGATCTCGCGCGGCAGGCCGGGCCGCAGGAACACGGCGTCGTCCTCGTACTCGATGTCGTCGGAATCGAAGGCGAGGCGCGAGAGCTCGGTGAGGACCGCGCGCTCGTCCTCGAGTCGTTGCGTCGGTACGGGCTTGGGCCCCGGTCTTGCGTGCACCACGCGGTTGTGCGGCCGCGACGGGCGGACGTCGCGCATCTCCGCGCGAAAGAGCTCCGAGTCGCCGCCTCGCGGCTCTTCTTCCGGCTCGCGCCTTGCGCCCCTGTCCTTCGTCACCCGCTCAGCCCTTCGAGATACTTGTCGGCGTCGAGCGCGGCCATGCAGCCGGTCCCCGCGCTGGTCACGGCCTGGCGGTAGACGTGGTCCTGCACGTCGCCGGCTGCGAAAACGCCCGGAATGCTCGTCGCGGTGGCGTTGCCCTCGAGGCCGCACTTCGTGATGATGTAGCCGTTCTTCATCTCCAGCTGCCCGACGAAGAGGTCGGTGTTCGGCTTGTGTCCGATGGCGACGAAAAAGCCGGTCACGCCAAGGACCTTGGAAGCGCCATCCTTGGTCGACTTCATGCGCACCCCGGTGACGCCGCTCGCATCGCCCAGGACCTCGTCGACGGCCTGGCTCCACTCGAGCGCGATCTTGCCCTCGCCCTCCTTCGCGAAGAGCTTGTCCTGCAGGATTTTCTCCGCGCGCAGCTTGTCGCGCCGGTGGATCAGCGTTACGTGGCGCGCGATGTTGGACAGATAGAGCGCTTCCTCCACCGCCGTGTTGCCGCCGCCCACGACGGCCACGTCCTGGCCCTTGTAGAAGAAGCCGTCGCAGGTGGCGCACCCGGACACGCCCTTGCCCATGTAGGCCTGTTCCGAGGCGAGCCCCAGGTAGATCGCGGAGGCGCCGGTCGCGATGACGAGCGCATCGCAGGTATAGGTCGCCGAGTCGCCGACGAGCGTGAAAGGACGATCGCCCAGCTTCGCCGTGTGCACGTGGTCGAAGATGATCTCGGTCTCGAAGCGCTCGGCGTGCTTGAGGAAACGGTCCATGAGCTCCGGGCCCTGCACGCCCATGGCGTCGGCCGGCCAGTTGTCGACGTCCGTGGTGGTCATCAGCTGGCCGCCTTGCGCGAGCCCGGTGATGAGGACCGGCTTCAGGTTGGCGCGCGCCGCGTAGACGGCGGCGCTGTAGCCCGCGGGGCCGGAGCCGAGGATCAGGAGTCGGGAGTGTTTTGTTGTCATGGTGCGAGAATCCCAGTGAAATGCGATTATCGCATTGGGGCAGGCGTCCCACGCTCCGGAGTGCGCCCGGACAGTTCAACATCTGCTGCATAACTACTTGAAGAAAAAGCAGCTTTCTGGGATATTAAGGGATCATGCAAAACACCAAGAACCGCAGTTTCGGGGAACGTTCGACGGCGCTGAAGGCGGTCCCCTTCTTCACGCACCTCACCGAACACGAGTTGGACGTGGTCCGCTCGGTCGCGACCGAGAAGCAGTATCCGAAGAACGCGGTCGTGCTCACCGAAGGCGAGATGGGCGACTCCCTCTTCATGATCCAGTCCGGGAAGGTCAAGGTCTTCATCGGCGACCAGGATGGGCGCGAGATGATCCTCAAGATCCTCGGGCCCGGCGATTTCTTCGGCGAGATGTCGATGATCGACAAGCAGCCGCGCTCGGCGTCGGTGACCACGCTCGAGTCGTCGATCTTCCTGGTGATGTCGCATGCCGCGTTCGAGAAGTGCATCGAACAGGTGCCGCGCATTGCGACCGTGGTGATGCGCATCCTCGCGCAGCGCGTGCGCGAGGCCGACAAGAAGATCGGCACGCTCGCGCTGATGGACGTGTACGGGCGCGTCGCGAGCACGCTCCTCGAGCTCGCCGTGGTCGACAACGGCAAGCTCATGGTGAGCGAGAAGCTCTCGCAGCAGGAGCTCGCGAACATGGTGGGCGCCTCGCGCGAGATGGTGAACCGCATCTTGAAGGACCTCTCGGACCGCGGGTTCATTTCGGTGGAGTCCAAGTGCATCACGATCATCAACCGCGAGCTGCCGCCATCGCTCTGATCGCGCCTGCGCCGACGGGCCGTCGTTGATGGCCAACATCCCCAGCATTCCCGCAGTCGCCGCACCCAATCCCCGCCTGGGCCGAATCCTGCGCGAGGCCGGCTGGATCGTCTTCCTCGCGCTCGGGGTCTATTTGATGCTCGTGCTGGCGACCTACAGCCGCAGCGATCCGGGCCCGTTCTTCAGCGGCACCGGAGACGCAATCGCCAACAAGGGGGGTGCCATGGGCGCGTGGCTCGCTGACGCCCTGCTGTACATCTTCGGCTGGTCGGCGTGGTGGTGGGTGGCGCTCGCCGCCTACGGGATCCTGCGGCTCTACGCGCGCGTCGAGGCGTGGGACGTCCTGAATCGCCGCTCGCTCGCCGTGTCGCTCATCGGTTTCGCCCTGCTCCTCGGCGCGAGCTCGGCGCTCGAGGCGATGCGCCTGCACAGCGCCGCCTCGGTATTGCCTTCGGTGCCGGGCGGCGTGCTCGGCGACGTGCTCGCCTCCGGCGTCGAGCGCCTACTCGGCTTCACCGGGGGCACCCTGGTGCTCATGGCGGCGGCAGCGGCGAGCCTGAGTCTCTTCACGGGACTCTCGTGGATCCGTTTCTCGGAGGCGCTCGGCGCGGGCATCGAATGGTCCTACGCGGCGATTCGCGGGCGCATCGAGGCGCGGCGCGACCGCGAAGAGGGCCGCCTCGCCGCGCAGGTGCGCGGGGAGAAGGTCGAGGAGGCGAAGAAGCTCTTCGAGGACCACGAGCCGTTGCGCATCGAGATGCCGGTGGTGGAAGTGCCCAAGAGCGAGCGTGTCGCGCGCGAAAAGCAGGTGCCGCTGTTCGCCGACCTGCCCGACTCGCCGCTGCCGCCGGTGAACCTCCTCGATGCGCCCGAGGCCCACGTCGAGCGGCCGACTCCCGAGACCCTCGAATACACCTCGCGCTTGATCGAACGCAAGCTCTCCGACTTCAACGTGCAGGTGAAGGTCGTGGCCGCCTATCCGGGGCCTGTCATCACGCGCTTCGAGATCGAGCCCGCGGTCGGCGTGAAGGGCGCGCAGATCGTGAACCTGGCGCGCGACCTGGCGCGGGCGCTCTCGGTCGTGGCGATCCGCGTCGTCGAGACCATTCCCGGGACATCGTGCATGGGTCTCGAGATACCGAACCCAAAGCGCGAGATCGTGCGGCTCTCCGAGATCGTCGGCTCGCAGGCGTACGCGGACATGCACGCGCGCCTCACGCTCGCGCTCGGCAAGGACATCACCGGCAAGCCCGTGGTCGTCGACCTGGCGAAGATGCCGCACCTGCTGGTGGCAGGCACGACGGGCTCGGGAAAGTCGGTGGCGATCAACGCGATGATCCTGTCGCTCATCTACAAGTCGGCGGCGAGCGAAGTGCGATTGATCCTCATCGACCCGAAGATGCTCGAGCTCTCGGTGTACGAAGGCATTCCGCACCTTCTCGCGCCCGTCGTCACGGACATGAAGCAGGCGTCGAGCGCGCTGCACTGGTGCACTGCGGAAATGGACCGGCGCTACAAGCTGATGTCCGCCTTCTCGGTGCGCAACCTCGCGAGCTACAACCAGCGAATTCGCGAGGGCATCGAGAAGAAGCAGCCGCTCAAGCACCCGTTCAGCCTCACGCCCGACAATCCCGAGGACCTCGAGCCGCTGCCGATGGTGGTCGTGGTCATCGACGAGCTGGCCGACCTGATGATGGTGACCGGCAAGAAGGTCGAGGAAGTCATCGCCCGGCTGGCGCAGAAATCGCGCGCCTCGGGGATTCATCTCATTCTCGCGACCCAGCGCCCGTCGGTCGACGTGATCACCGGCCTCATCAAGGCCAATGTGCCCACGCGCATCGCATTCCAGGTCTCGGCGAAGGTCGATTCGCGCACCATCCTCGACCAGCAGGGGGCGGAGAGCCTGCTCGGCCAGGGCGACATGCTCTATCTCACGCCGGGCGCGGGGCTGCCCCACCGCGTGCACGGCGCGTATGTTTCCGACGCGGAAGTTCACCGCATCGTCGAGCACCTGCGCAAGCAGGGCGAGGCGCAATACATCGACGGGATCCTCGACGGGCCGGAAAGCGCGGACTCCGAGGGAACTGCCGGCGAGGGCGCTGTCTCAGGAGAAACCGATCCCCTCTACGACCAGGCCGTCCAGATCGTCCTGCAAAATCGCCGTGCCTCCATCTCCCTCGTGCAACGACACCTTCGCATCGGCTACAACCGCGCCGCGCGCCTCATCGAGGACATGGAGCGCGCCGGGCTGGTCTCGTCGATGGCGACGAATGGAAACAGGGAAATATTGGTCAAGTAAATGGTCATGGGGAAATGAAATGACAGCGGGGCGGCTGTTGGAGCGGACAGCAAGCTGCCGCTCAACAGCGCGAAGCGGTGTTGCTCTTTTCCTGCTTCTCATCGCACCGTTGGCGCACGCGGGCGGGCTCGATGATTTCCTCGCCTTCAACGCCGCGACGAAATCGGCCACTGCTCGCTTCGATCAGCAGGTCCTCGATCGCGGCGGCCGCTGGACCTACGAGAAGCCGCACAAGCAGGTGCTGGTCGCCGACGGCGCGAAGCTCTGGATCCACGATCCGGACCTGAACCAGGTGACGGTGAAGCGAATCGATCGCGCGATCTCCTCGACGCCGGCCGCGCTCCTCGCGGGCAAGGACGACATCACCGCGCTCTTCACGCTGCGCGACGCGGGATCGGCGGACGGCATCAATTGGGTCGAGGCGACGCCCAAGGAAGGCGACACCGGCTTCGAGCGCGTGCGGCTGGGCCTGCGCGGCAGGACTCTCGCGGCGATGGAGCTGCACGACCAGCTCGGCGGGCGCACGATGCTGCGATTCAGCGACCTGAAGGCGAACGCGCCAGTGCCTGCGGATTCATTCCGCTTCACGCCGCCCGCGGGCGCCGACGTGATGGAAGACGCGCCCCCGGCTGGAAAATTGCCGGGGCAGGCACCGAAGCGCTGAAAGCCGATTTGTCCGTTGCCGCCGTGTGAAGCGCGACACTAGGACTCGGCGTTCATAACCGCTATGATCGCCGGCTTCAGGCACACGGAGATGAAGCGGATGAATCCATTCGACAAGACGGACGATCCACGCCGGCGTTGGCTGATCCAGGCACTGGGCGCCGGCTTCTTCTCGACGCTGCCGATGGCGCAGGCGATGGCGCAAATCCTCGGAGGCCGGCCGGACAAGCTGCCACCGGGCAAGTCCATCTATCGAATCCAGGGAAGCGTGCAGATCGATGGCAAGAACGCCAACGTCGATACGCCTATCACGCCAACCTCGACGATCGAGACCGGCAAGGACGGCGAGCTCGTGTACGTGCAGGGCACTAATTCCTATATCCAGCGCGCAGACAGCCGCGTCACCCTCGAGCGCGCCGAGCGCCCGGACTCGACCTTTACCCAGGGGCTGCGCATCGTCTCGGGGGCGCTGCTCTCGGTGTTCGCACGCGGTTCGCCGATGCAGATCAGGACCAAGACCGCGACGGTCGGCATCCGCGGAACCGGTGTGTACCTCGAAACCGATCCGGAGCAGACCTATTTCTGCACCTGCTATGGCGTGGCGGACGTGAGCGCGAACGAAGATTCGGAAAGCAAGGAAACCATTTCCGCGAAGCACCACGACAAGCCTCTCTACATCCTGTCGGGGGCGCAGCGCGGCAGGAGCATCCGCCGGGCGCCTTTCATCAACCATACCGACCCGGAGCTCATGCTGGTCGAGACGCTGGTCGGCCGCACCCCGCCCTTCGTGTTCTCGAAGGACGATTACGGCGGACCGCGGCGCGATTACTAGCCGGAGTCATCCTCGATGCTTGCTCGCGCTCGACCGCCTTATTGCGGAGCGCCGGCCAGGATCCAGTTGAGGAAGAGGTCGTAGTTCGCGCGCGCCGGATCGCCCGGCGCGACCGTCGTGTCGAATCCCGGTTGCTTCAAGCCGCCGTGATGGTTGCCCGAGGGCTTGCGCAGCAGCGGGCTCGCGGCGAGCTCGGTGAAGTTGATCCTTCCGCGCACATCCGCAAAGAGCCAGTTCTCGTCGGTCGCATCGATGCTGCCGTCCCCATTTCGGTCGACATCCGCCCAGTACACGGGCGGTCGCGGCAGCGCGCCGTTCGGGCTGTGGCACGCGACGCACGTGCCCTGCAGGACGGTCTTGACGTTCGCGAAGCGGATCGAGGCGGGCGCGGGGCTGAGCGACGGATTCACCACGACGCGCAATTGCACCGGCGTGCTCTGCGTCGCCCCGCTGGCCGCGACGAGCTGCAAGACGTACGTCCCGGCGCTGGCCGCGGTAAGCGTCGCCTGCTCCGAGGTCGCGTTCGCGAGGGTCGCGCCGCCCGGCCCCGAGACGATCGACCAGGTGTACGCGCTGGCATAGAGACTGTTCGACGCCGACAGCGCCGTGGCCCCCGGGAGCACGACGCGGTCCGGACCGGGATCGGCGATCGGGCGGCCGGGCATCAACACGTTGCCGCCTGCGTCGCGAACCGCGTAACCCTGGCCTTCGAGGAAAGTCGCGAGCGTGTTCGCGGCCGTCGTGCCCCAGAAGCGCTCGAAGATGAGCCGCACCAGGGGCATGTTGCCGCGATCGATGATGTGCGCCTTGACGCGATCGGCGAGCCCCTGGAATTTCTCGTAGGTGGTGAAATCCTGGTCGGAATTGCCGACCACGCCGCGCATGACGTGGCACGCGCGGCACGAAGTCGCGATGACCGAGCGGTAGAGCGTCGACTGCCCCGCTCTCAGCCACGACTCGGGAACGTAGGTATCGTTGAACGTCGCATTCGGCATGCCTTCCCCGCCGTAGGCCGCCTTCACGAATTCGGCCGCGGTCCCTTGCCATTCGCTCGGGTTGGCGAGGCGGCGGCAGGCATCTTCGGGCGAGGTCGCGCTCGGCGTCTTCGGGTAGGAGCACAGGATCATCTTGTTGATGGTCTTGAGCGCGGCTTCCTGCTCGGCGCGCGTGTAGCCGGGCATGTCCGAGAACGCCAGCGCGTCCGCTTCCAGCGGGTGCAGGTGCGCCTGGACGTCACCACGCGCCTGCGAGACGCCGTTGGCGATGATCGGCAGGTGGCGCTTGCCGCCCGCGTCGGGTGGCGTGAGCGCATCGCCGCGGCCGCCATGGCAGCTCACGCAGATGCCCGGCATCGCCTTGATGCCGCGACCGTCGATGCTCACCTCGAGCTGGCGCTCGCCGGTTGCGCCGTTGAAGTTGTAGAACTTGAGGAAGGGCACTCCTCCGTTCGGCCCGGGGCTGAACTCGATGCCGTTCGAGTAGGGAAGCCAACGCGGGTCGCGCACGATCGCCGCGTCGAGGTTGGCCTGGTTGAAGGCGTAATCGGCGGCGAGCTTGACGGCGTAGTTTTCGACGAAGAACGCGACGGTCCCGTCGGCATTCTGCCGGGCGGTCATGCGCCGCCCGGTCCCCAGGTCGCGCACGTCGCCGAACACCACGGTCAGCTGCGTCCCGGTGCCGCTGTCGAAGCCGTTCTTCGCCTTGTACTTCGCCGCCGTATCGCGTTCGTTGTTCGGGTCGACATCGCGGTAGTACGCCTCGGCGTATTCGCGCGCGACCGTCTGGATCGTGCCGTCGGATTGTTTCTGCGGATTGGGAAAGACGAGGAAGCTGTTGGGACCGGCGGCGACCGCGACCGGTTCCACCGCCGCACCCAGCGAGCAGCAGCGAAGCCGAAACGGCGGCGGCAAATGCGATTGTCGGCTTGAGGTTCATTTGCGGGTTCTTCAGAAGCGCATTAGATACACGATGGAATATTGGTTGTCGATATAGCGGAAAGGCCCGGGGACGTAGAAGGTCGGGCGCTCCACCGGCGTGGACTGCGCGCGGCGCCATGAAATGTCGAGTGCATCGCGCGCGCCCAGCGGCCGGTTGTAGCCGAGCGTTCCGAGCCAGGTGCGCGCCTCGAAGCGATAGGCGAAGTAGCCGGGGCCGAACGCGTCGTCGGGCGTGAACACCTCGGCGATGTCGATATTCTCGAGCGCGAAGCGCCCGCTGGAAACGGTGTCGCCGCGGCGATACTCGCCGGCGAGGTAGAGGGCGCCGTTGCGGCCGCCGAGCGAGTAGTCGAGGTTGAACTTCGCGCCGTAGTCCTTCAGGTCGAATACCGCGCTCTTGCCGAAGCGCTGGCTTCCGGTGAGCGCGGCGAAGGCCTCGATGCGGTCGGTGAGCGACCTGCGCGCCGTGAGCGCGGCCGAGTAGCGGTAACCGCGGCGATTGGGCGTGTCGTAGTAATCGCCCGAGACGCGCCCCTGGACTCCGTACGTGATGGCGTCGAACTCGCTCGAGGGCCGGTATTGCCATTCGGCCTGGAAGCCCCCCGAGACGCGCCCGAGCCCGGTGTACTTGTAGAGCTCCTCGGCGCCGGCGAAGACGCTGGCGACGACGCGCGTATGCGTGGTGAGCGGGAAGGCGTGCCCCTTGGTCGCGTTCACGCCGAAGATGTGGTCGGCGAGCTTGTCGCGGGCATCGCGCGAGCGCGTGATGTTGTCGTCCCACGTATAGCTCGCATCGACGCGCACGGGGTCGTCGAATGTGATGGAGGGAGCGAACCAGCGCGCCGCGCCCCGGCCGTCGAGCTCCTGCGTGAGCTGCAGGCGCACGCCCTGGTCGAGGTCGGCGCGCGACGAGCTTCGCGCCTGGTAATCGAGGCCGAGCTTCAAGCCGCCGCCGAGGTTGAAATCGCTGCCGATGCCGAGGAGCAGGGCATTGCGCTTGACGCCGGATGGCGCGACCGCGTAGCGCGTGCCGAACTGGTCGGCGTACGAAACGATCGCCTCGCGGCTGTTCTCGAATTCCCGTGTGAGCTCGATGCGCGCGCGCGGCCGCACCGAGCCGAAGCGCGTGTCGTGCTGCGATTCGGCGCGCACGCCGAGCGAGCCCTGGAACATCGGGATGGTTTCCTCGAAATAGGTGAGGGCGTGCAATCCCGCGCCGGTCTCCGTGGCCTGCTTGAGGCGCGTGCTCGCGTAATCGAGGCGCGCATAGGGCGAGACCAGCAGCGATTCGTAGCGATGCTCGTAGCCGGCAGCGAGCGAGGCAAACCACTGGTCGCCCTTGCGCGAGCTGCGCGCGAAGTCGCCCGCGATGGGGACGAAGCGGTCGGCATCGAGCTCGAGCGAAGCGTAGCCGACGAGCCCATCGACGAAGGTCCTGCGCGTCGGATGGTAGCTGGCGTACGCGGCGACCGCCGTGCCGTCGGCACGGTTCTTCGAGCCGTCGGCTCCGATATCGGTCTTGTCGCGCGCCAATCCCAAACCGAACCCGAGCGCGAGGCGATCGCTGAAGCGCTTGTCGATGCCCACGC
>WNFL01282708.1_pt1 | contig 16871 bp, 12 predicted proteins | sample 5400361 | NCBI WGS metagenome assembly WNFL01 (sample SAMN13153351, study PRJNA577476) | soil metagenome | isolation source: 40 cm soil on Douglas fir-dominated hillslope | place: USA:California | collected 2013-09-17 | reverse complement strand
ACGAGGTCGTCGTGGAACGCGGCGTGGACGTGGCACATGGGCTCAGCCCTCGCGAAGCCCGATCTGCATCGTGGCGTTCTGGCCGAGGATGCGATCGTTGTTCACCATGACGCCCGCACCGACGGCATCGCGCAGGTGGCGTCCCAGCGAGAGCTTGGAGTCGTTGCGGAACCCGTTGATGCCGCAGACGATCATGGCGCGGTTCACCACGTCGACCACCAGGGTCGAGCAGGTGAGCTTCAGGTTGTTCACGCGGATGGCGAAGCCGAAGTTCGCGTAGGCCTCGGGATCGTCCTCGGTGAGCGACTGCGCGTATTCGTCGAGCGTGGCGGCGAGCGTGCTCTTCATGGTGTTCAGCACGGTGTCCGCCTCGGCAAGGCGCGTGGCCGAGATCGGCGTCACCTGCGGGTTCTTGCGAGCTTCCTGGCGCACCATCTGGCGCGCGCGGTGCATCGCGTCGCTCGCGAGCCCCACCCACAGCGACGCCCACAGGATGTGCGCCACGGGATGCATCGTCTTCGAGTGGATGACGGCGTACGGCACCGGCAGGATCTGGTCGATGTGCCCCATGGACTTCATCTCGAAGCCCGGGCTGCAGGTGCCGCGAAAGCCCAGCGTGTCCCAGTTCGAGAGCTGCTTGAGCGAGTAATCCTCCTGCCGCACGAGGACCTGCACCTGGTCGCCGCGCGCCGCCTCGTCGTTCTTGCGGGCGGTGACGAGGATCGCGTCGGCCATCTCACCGTAGGAGATCACGGGCGCCTGCTTCTCGAGGGTGAAATGCTCGCCCACGGTCTTGACGGCGCAGATCGACGAGCGGACGTCGCCGCCGATGCCGAGCTCCGTGGTCGCGGAGGCGATGAGGATCTGCCTGGCCACCATCTGGCGCGCGTAGTCGCGGAAGAAAGGCGTGCCCAGCGCGTGATGCACGATGCAGGCGACTTGTATCTGGTGCATCGCGAAGATCATCGCCGTGGAGGCGCAGTAGTGTCCCAACGCCTCGCACAGGCGCGAGACTTCGGTGATGGCGAGGCCCATGCCGCCGAATTCCGTCGGCACGTAGCAGGACAGGAGCTTCTCGGCGCGCAGGGCCGCGAATGCCTCGTGCGGGAAGCGGGCGGCGCGATCCACCTCGATGGCGGCAGGCGTGATCACCTCCGCGCCGATCACATGGACGCGTTCCAGCAGCGCGTCGAAATCCACGGGCTCCGAGTTGGCGGCGATCTTCTTCTGGGCGAGCCCCATGGCGTCAGGCCCTCAGCTCCGTGATGGCGTCCGAAAGCGCGCGGATCGAGGCGAAGGTCTTGCGGCCCAGCATCTTGTCGGAGAACTCCACGTCGAAGCGCTCCTCGAGCGCGAGCATGAGGTTCACGGTGGAAAGCGACGTGAGTCCGGCCTCGTAGAGGTCGGCGTCGTCGGAGAGTTGGCCGACGTCGGCGCGCAGGCGGGCGTGCTCGGCCACGAGGGGTCGAATCTGGTCGATGTACATGGCCAAATCTTGAGCGCGCAATGGGACGCGTGGCCTCGCGAACGGATGCGCCGCGAGGACCAATTCGCCAAAACTTTCGTGAAGCTGCCGTGGGGCGCGATAGTCCCCCGCGCCCGGCTGGGTCCTACATCGCCCCGGTCGCCGCGGCTCGTACTAGTCCTTTCGGCAGGGGGGGGTCCGGGCGGGTTTTCAAACTGCGCCGAGAAAATGAGGCAACCCTCGAATTCCCCTTGAGCACTACGGAGGTTGCAATGGATGTCCCGGTCCGCGATTCCAGCAGGACTGAAGGCGCCGACATGACCGTCATCGCCGAAGAATTGGGTCCCCAGGCCGCGGTGGTCTGCGTCGTAGGGCTCGGATATGTCGGATTGCCCGTCGCGGTCGAGTTCGGCAAGCAGCGCCCGACCGTGGGCTTCGATCTTGCGAAGAAGAAGGTCGAGCGGCTGACGCAGTTCAACGACGCGACCGGCGAGATTTCGCAGGACGAGCTGCGCAAGGCCCGCATGCTCTCGGTCACCGACGACGCGGGCGAGATCTCCAGGGCCGACTACATCATCGTCGCGGTTCCCACGCCCGTGAACGAGGCGCGGCAGCCGGATTTCAGCCCGCTTGTCTCCGCTTCCGAGCTCGTCGGCAAGAACATGAAGAAGGGCGCCATCGTCGTCTATGAATCGACGGTTTACCCGGGCGCCACGGAAGAGGTCTGCGTGCCGCTACTCGAGAAGCATTCGGGCATGCGCTGGAAGCAGGACTTCCACGTCGGCTATTCGCCGGAGCGCATCAACCCCGGCGACCAGGAGCACACGTTCACGAAGATCCTGAAGGTCGTCTCCGGCGACGATGGCGAGACGCTCGAGAAGGTCGCCGAGCTCTATTCGTCCGTCGTGAAGGCGGGCGTGTACAAGGCTCCTTCGATCAAGGTGGCCGAGGCCGCGAAGGTGATCGAGAACACGCAGCGCGATCTGAATATCGCGTTCGTGAACGAGCTGTCCATCATCTTCGATCGCCTGGGACTCGACACGAGTGAAGTGCTGAAGGCCGCGGGGACGAAGTGGAACTTCCTCAAGTTCCAACCCGGCCTCGTGGGCGGCCATTGCATCGGCGTCGATCCGTACTACCTCACGCACAAGGCGGAGCTGTCGGGCTATCACCCGGAGGTGATCCTCGCCGGGCGGCGCATCAACGACGGCATGGGGCCGTACGTGGCGAGGAAGGCCATCCAGGAGATGATCCACGCCGGCCGCAACATCCTCGGCGCGAGGGTGAATGTCCTCGGGCTCACGTTCAAGGAAGACTGCAGGGACATCCGCAACTCGAAGGTCATCGACGTGGTGCGCGAGCTGCGGCAGTTCGGCGTCGAAGTTTTCGTGCACGACCCGCAGGCCGATCCCGACGAAGCGATGCACGAGTACGGAATCAAGCTTTGCACGTGGGACAACCTGCCCGCGGCCGACGCATTGATCCTCGCGGTCGGGCACAAGGCGTTCCTCGAGCTTCCGGCGCAGGAGATTCTCAAGAAGATCGTGCGCCAGGGATGCCTGGTGCAGGTGAAGCCCGCGCTGGATCCCGCCGCGTTCCGCCGCGAAGGGGTGCGCGTGTGGCGGCTCTAGTAGCCCAGGCGCCCGCGAGCGACGCGTCCGCGTCGAGCGCGCCGAGCGCGCGCCGGTTGCGCGTGGGCGTCGTCGCCGACGCCGCGATGCAGCCGCGCTGGCTGGTAGAGGCGCTGGCCAAGGTCGCGGCAAGCGATTTCGCCGAGCTCGCGTTCGTCGACGTGCGTACGTCGCTTGGCGCGAGTCGCGAGGGCTTCGCGCCCCGCCATCTCTACACGCGGCTGGACGAGCGGCTCTTCGGCCGCGGGAACTGGTCGCAACCGGCCGATGTGCGGCTCCTCGTGCCGGGATCGCGTGAGCGTGCGTGCGATCAGTTGGTGGATGTCATCGTCGCGCTGGGTGATGTCGCCGATGATTCGCTCCTCGCCTGCGCGCGCCACGGCGTCTGGCGATACTGGGTCCGCCACGGCCCCGAGCTCACCGGCTCGGGCCTGCTCGTGCGCACCGCCGACGGCGCCGAGCGCCTCGTCCATCCCTCCTGGTCACGCACCTTCGACTTCTCGATCGCGCGCACGCGCGACTCGGTCTTCGCGAAGTCCGCGCAATTCCTCGCCCGCTCGCTGCGCTCGCTCCATCGCGACGGAATGGTGTCAGACACCATTCCTCCCGCAATGGTGGCTGACACCATTTTGGGCGCAACGGTGTCTGACACCATTCGAGGCGTAGCGCGGCGCGCGATCGCGCGTGCGACGGCAGTGGAGCAGTGGGGCCTCGCGTTCCGGTTCGTGGATACCGAGCCCTGGACGGGATCGCTGGAGGGATTCAACCGGCTCAGGGCGCCGCACGACGGTTTCTGGGCGGATCCGTTCCCGGTGCAGAGCGGCGGCAGGAACTACATCTTCTTCGAGGACCTGCCGGCGCCGCGCGAGCGTGGGCACATCAGCGTGATCGAGGTGGACCGGCAGGGACGCGCGTCGCAGCCGACGGTGGTGCTCGAGCGCGACTATCACCTCTCGTATCCGTTCCTCGTGGAGGACGGCGGCGAGCTTTACATGATTCCCGAGACCTACGGGAACGGCACCATCGAGATCTACCGCTGTGTGGAATTCCCGGGGCACTGGCGCCGCGAGCGCGTCCTCCTCGATGGGCTGCTCGCGGTGGATGCGACCGTGCACCATGCCGACACCCGCTGGTGGATGTTCGCCAACGTCGCCGCCGACGGCGCCGAGGTGAACGACGAGCTGCATGTCTTCACGAGCGACAGGCTCCTGGGCGACTGGAAGCCGCTCGCCAGCAACCCCGTGAAGAGCGACGTTCGCGGCTCGCGTCCTGCCGGAAAGCTCTTCACGCAGGGCGGGCGCCTCTACAGGCCCTCGCAGGTCTGCGCGCCGATCTACGGCGCCGGAATCGCCCTGCAGCGCGTGACGCGCCTCGACGAAAACTACGAGGAGCAGGAGGAACGCCGCATCCTCCCCGCGCCGGGCGAGCGTGTCCTGGGCCTGCACACGATCAATCGCGCCGGCGATCTCAGCGTGACGGATGCATTCGTGCGCCGCTCGCGCCTTCGCCCAAGCGAATGAGGCGCCCCGTGACCGCGATGGCGCTCGAGGACCTGCTGCATCCGTACCTGCATCGCTACCTCGGTGCACCGAGCTGGCTCAAGGCATCGGCGGGCCGTGCGTACTCGCTGATCCCGCCACGCGTTCGCCTGGGCAGCACCTACAAGCATTTTCGCGGCCAGATCGCTTCCGGCGAGACGGCGCGCTCCAACGAACTGCTCGCGGTCTCGAAGCTCGAGGCGACGCTGCGCTGGGCATTCGATTCGGTGCCGGCCTACCAGGCGTTCGGGGGCCTGCTCGACGGGCGCCGCGACGCGCGCGACGTGCTGCAGATGCTTCCGGTCACCGACAAGCTCGACATCAAGCGCCATCCCGAGGCGTACCTGTCGCGCTCGATGGGCGACAAGGCGCGCCTGGAGATGTTCACCGGCGGCTCGACGCGCAACCCGATGCAGTTCTACCTGCAGAAGCACGTCTCGCGGCCGAAGGAGTACGCGTTCATCCAGGATTTCCGCGAGCGCGTCGGCATGGGGACGAACGACATCGTGCTCGCGCTGCGCGGGCGCACCGTTCCCACCGCGGCGCAAGCCGGCGGCAGCATCTGGATGTACGAGCCCATCAAGCGCCAGCTGATCCTCTCGTCCGACCACCTCGAGCGCCGCTTCATGCCCGCGTACGCGCAGGCGCTCGCCATGCACCGGCCCGCCTACGTCGAGGCGTTCCCCTCGGCGCTCTATCCGCTCGCGCGCTGGCTCGCCGTGAACCCGATGCCGGAATTCACGCGCGAAGTGAAGGGCGTGATGCTCTATTCGGAGAACGTGTACGGCTTCCAGATGGAGAAGTTCAGGGAAGTCTTCAACTGCCCGATCCTCACGCACTACGGCCATTCCGAGCGCGTGCTCGCCGCCGCGTCGATGCCGGACGACGACCGCTACTTCTTCTGGCCGCAATACGGGCACTTCGAATTGCTCGACGCCGAGAACCGCCCCATCACGCAGCCGGGCAAGCTCGGCTTCGTCGTCGGCACGAGCTTCGACAACGAAGTGATGCCGTTCGTGCGTTATCGCACCGGCGACCTCGCGATGCTCTCCGATCGCAGCCATCCGCTGCTCCCGGGCTATCCCGCGTGCGAGCGCATCGTCGGGCGCCTCCAGGAATTCATCGTGTGCCGCGACCATCGCCTGGTGAGCATCACAACGATCGGGGTCGCGCATTTTCCCGAGCTCGCCGCCATCGAGACGATCCAGTACGAGCAGGATCGCCCGGGCGAAGTGGCGCTGAAGGTGGTGGCCGACCATCCGCTCACGCCCGAGCAGGTCGATCGCATCGGCCGCGCCGTGGCCGCGAAGATGCAGGGCGGCTGCGACGTCCACGTCGTGCAGGTGGACCACATCGCGCGCACCGCGCGGGGCAAGTCGCGGATGCTGATCCAGAACCTCGACATCCGCCGCTACTTCGGCGCGGCGACGGAGGCCTGAGATGCGCGCGCGAAATCCCCGCCGCATCGTGATGCTGGGCACATCGTTCGAGACGCGCGGGGGCATCTCGTCGGTGGTGAACGCCTATCGCGCCGCGGGACTCTTCGCGCGCTGGCCCATCACGTACGTGCAGACGCACTGCGACGGCTCGCGCTTTTCCAAGTGGAGCTGCGCCATCGGGGCGTTCTTCTCGATGCTGTTCCTCATCGCGCGCCATCCTGCCGCCGTCCTGCACGTGCACGCGGCCTCGCGCGCGAGCTTCTGGCGCAAGGCCGTGCTGATGTCGCTCGCGCGGCTTGCCGGCTGGCCGATCGTCTTCCACCTGCATGGCGGCGGTTTCGCGAAATTCCACCGCGAATGCCGGCCGTGGCAGCGACGCATCGTTCGCAATTTCCTCGACAACGCGGCTTGCATCATCACCGTGTCGGAGCGCTGGCAAGCGTGGATGCGGCAGGTCACGTCGAATCCGCGCGTGACGTCGATCCCGAACCCGGTCGAGCTCCCGAAGAGCGTCCCGATGAAGCGCCCGGGCGCGCTCGTGGCCTTCGTCGGACGCATCGAGGGCGCCAAGGGCATCTTCGACCTGATCGAGGCGGTGAACGAGGTTCGCGACACACTTCCCGCCGTCCGGCTCGAATGCGCGGGCGACGGCGACATCGAGGGAGCGCTGCGCCACGTGGCCGTGCGCGGCATCCGCGCCAACGTGCACTTTCCCGGATGGCTCTCGCAGCGCCGCCGCGATGAGCTGCTTCGCCGCGCCACCGTCTTCGTCCTTCCCTCGCACGCGGAAGGTTTGCCCATGAGCCTGCTCGAAGCGATGGCCGCGGGCTGCCCGGTGATCTCGACGTCCGTGGGTGGCATACCCGACGTCGTCTCGCGCTGCATCGCGTCCTCATCGATCACGGCCTCGCCGAACGCCTCGCCGCCACCGCGCGCGACACCATCCGGCGCCGATTCACTACCGAGCACGCCCTCGAGCGTCTCGACCAGGTTTACGCAGGCCTCGGCGTCCGCCGCCGGCCCGCGCGCCGCGCGCAACCTTCGCGCAAGTTCCAGGAGATCTTCAAATGAACCGCCCCGTCGTCCTCATGCTGGGACCCCATCGCGCCGCCGTGAGCGGCGTGAGCACGCACCTGAACCTCCTGATGGAGTCCGCGCTCGGCGATGACTTCGACGTCGTCCACTTCCAGGTGGGAAGCGAAGGGCGCGACGAAGGCGCCATCGGAAGAGCGATCCGCCTGCTGGTGAGCCCGTTCTTCCTCGCGGCGTCGATCATCTTCCGCCACGTCGCGATCGTGCACATCAACACGTCGCTCAATCCGAAGGCGTACTGGCGCGATCTCGCCTACCTCTTCATCTCCAAGTCGCTGGGCGCACGCGTGGTCTACCAGGTCCACGGCGGCGCGCTGCCGCGAAAGTTCTTCGCGCGCAGCCCGCTCCTCACGGCGTACTTGCGCTGGACGCTCGGCCTTCCGGATGTGGTCGTGGTGCTGGCGCAAGTGGAGCTGCGCGCCTATCGCGAGTTCGTGCCGGACCAGGAAGTCGTGGCGCTCCCCAACGGAATCGACTGCCGGCCGTACAGTGTCGTGCCCACGGTGCAATCGACGCCGGACCGCGCGCTGCAGCTCGTGTACATCGGGCGTATCGCGCGCGAGAAGGGACTCTACGAGACGATGCAGGGATTGCGCCTCGCGCACGAGCTCGGTGTCGACGCGCGCCTCATCGTCGCGGGAAGCGGTCCCGAGGAGCCGCGCCTTCGCCGTTACGCGCAGGCGCTGGGCATCGCGCCGCGCGTGTGCTTCGTGGGGCCGATATCCGGCACCGACAAGGTAAAGCTCCTCTTCGGCGCCGACGTGATGGTGCTGCCGAGCTACAGCGAGGGCCTTCCCTATGCGCTTCTCGAGGCGATGGCGGCCGGCATCCCAGTGATCGCGACACCGGTGGGCGCGATTCCGGACGTGGTCTCCGACGGGATCCACGGATACCTCGTGCCGCCGCGCGACGGCAAGGCGATCGCCGGAGCGCTCGCGATGCTGTCGAGCGACCGCGAGAAGATCGCGTGGATGAGCCGCGCGTGCCGCCGGCGCGTGCGCGCGGCGTTCTCCATCGAGCGACTCGCGCAGGAATTCTCGTACCACTACGCGCGCCTGCTGGGCAACGCGTCCCTCGCGGGCGCCGGGCACTCGAGCGCTCCCGCGCCACGCAGCTCCGAGCCGCGCCACGAAACCGCGGAGAAGCTCAAGGACTGACATGTGCGGAATCGCCGGCGCCGTCGTGCGCCCCGACAGCCTCGTGGACCTTCCGGTTATCGAGCGGATGCTCGATAGCCTCGCGCACCGCGGGCCCGACGGGCATGGCACGGCGCGCTATGCGTCGCGCGCGGGCGATCGCGTGCTGCTCGGCCACCGGCGCCTCGCCATCATCGATCCGGTGGGCGGCAAGCAGCCGATGTGCGACGACGCGGCGGGCCTCGCGCTCACCTTCAACGGCGAGATCTACAACTTCCGCGAGCTACGCGCGGAGCTCTCCGCGTGTGGCTGCAGGTTCGCGCTCGACTCGGACACCGAGGTGCTGCTGCGCGCGTACCAGCATTGGGGCGAGAAGATGGTCGAGCGCCTGCGGGGCATGTTCGCCTTCGCGATCTGGGATGCATCGCGCCAGCAGCTCTTCATCGCCCGCGATCGTTTCGGCGAGAAGCCGCTCTTCCTGCACGAGGACGCGGACGGCTTCTACTTCGCATCCGAGATCAAGGCGCTACTCCATCTTCCGCAGCCGCGGCCGCGGGTGAACCTGTCGGCGGTGTGGGACTTCCTCGCATACCGCTACGTGCCGGGGCCGCAAACGCTGCTCGAAGGCATCCGCAAGCTCGCTCCCGGAACGTGTGCCACGTGGAAGGACGGCAGGCTCACCGAGCGGCGCTACTGGTTCGCACCCGATCGAGACGCGGTGGAAGGTGGGCGGTTGGCGGTGGGCGGTGAGGATACGGTCCGGCAGTTCCTGTCGCATCTCGACGAGGCCGTGAAGATGCAGATGGTGAGCGACGTGCCGTTCGGCGCGTTCCTTTCCGGCGGCCTCGACTCCTCGACGATCGTGGCGCTGATGACGCGCCACAACACCAACGTGAAGACTTTCTCGGTGGGATTCGGCGAGGGCGGCTACAGCGAGCTCGAGTACGCCAATGTCGTCGCGCGCCACTTCGGCACGCAGCATCACGAGCTCATCGTGGGATTCGACGACATCGTCGAGAACCTGCCCAGGCTCGTGGGGTATCGCGACGCGCCGGTCTCGGAACCTTCGGACATCCCGATCTACATGCTGGCGAAGGAAGCGTCGAAGACCGTGAAGATGGTGCTCACGGGCGAGGGCAGTGACGAGATCCTGGGCGGCTATCCCAAGCACGTGTTCGAGCGCTTCGCACAGGGTTACCAGTTGATGCCGGGAATGATCCGGCACAACCTCATCGCACCGATCACCCACTCGCTGCCGTACGGTTTCCGCCGCACGAAGACCGCGATCACCAACCTGAACATCGAGGACTGGCGCGAACGCTACGTGCGCTGGTTCGGCGCGCTGAACCACCGCGAGCGCGAGGAGCTCTCGGTACTTCGCTTGAACGGCTACGACCCCGCCAACGAGGCGCCACCCTTCGATTCGGCGCCCGGATCGACGACGCTTCGCCGCATCCTGTACTTCGACCAGACGAGCTGGCTGCCCGACAACCTGCTCGAACGCGGCGACCGCATGACCATGGCCGCATCGATCGAGTCGCGCGTGCCGTTCCTCGACCACGAGCTCGCGGGATTTGTCTCCACGTTGCCCGACAGCTATCGCGTCAAGGGACTCAAGACCAAGTGGATCCTGCGCCAGGCGGGGCGATCGCTCATTCCCGACGCGATCCTCGAGCGCAAGAAGGTGGGCTTTCGCGTGCCGGTGAACAAATGGTTCCAGGGCCCGCTCAAGGATTACCTCTGCGACCACCTGCGCGGGCGCGACTCGAAGACGCGCGCGTACTACGACCCGCAAGTCCTCGCCCGCGTGATGGACGATCACATCGAAGGCCGGCAGAACCACGAAAAGCTGCTATGGGCGCTCCTGAATCTCGAAATCTGGCACCGCCAGTACGCCTGAAGGGCGAGGCGCCTTCCGGGCTCACCTGGAAGATCAACCGGCTGCGTTGCATGACGCCGGCCGAGATCGGCCATCGCGTCGTGAAGGCAGCCGCGATCCAGGCCGAGGCGTGGGGATTCGTGCGCTGCGAAGTGCCGGCCGCGGATCTCACTTGGCATTCGTCGCCGTGGATCCATGCCGACGCGCGCGTGAATCCGTCGTCCGTGCTCGATGCCGCCGATCGCATCATCGCCGGCCGCTACGACCTCTTCGCTCTCGAGGACGTGGACCTCGGATCGCCGCCGCGCTGGAACCGGGATCCCAAGACGGGCATCGAGGCGCCTCTCGATTTCGGCAAGACGCTCGACTACCGCGACCCGAGCCGCGTAGGCGACTGCAAGTACCTGTGGGAGCCGAATCGCCACCTGCATCTCGTCACGCTTGCGCAGGCCTACGCGCTCACCTCGCAACCATGCTTCGCGGTGGCCCTTCGCGAGCAACTCGACAGCTGGTTCGTCGCGTGCCCGTTCCGCATGGGCGTGAACTGGTCAAGCTCGCTCGAAGCGGCGCTTCGGCTGATCAATTGGTCGGCGGCGTGGCATCTCGTGGGGGGAAAGCACTCGCGGCTCTTCGAAGGCGAGGATGGCGAAGCGTTTCGACAACGCTGGCTCGTGTCCGTCTACCAGCACGCGGAGTTCATCGCAGGGCATCTCTCGCTGCATTCGTCGGCGAACAACCACCTCATCGGCGAGGTCGCGGGCCTCTACATGGCCGGCGTCAGCTGGCCGCACTGGCCGCGCGCCGGGCAGTGGCGCGTGCGTGGAAAGGCGATTCTCGAGCGCGAGGCGCTGCTGCAGAACGCGCCCGACGGCGTGAACCGCGAGCAGGCCGTGTCGTACCAGCAGTGGGAGCTTGACCTGCTGTTGATCCCGCTGCTTGCGGGACGTGCGAGTGGCGACGACTTCGCTCCCGCATACGCCGCGCGCCTCGAGGCGATGCTGGTCTACCTCGCGTCCATCACCGACGTGGGCGGCAACGTCCCCATGTTCGGCGACGCGGACGATGGCTTCGTGGTGCGGCTCGATCCGCGCCCCGGCTTCTGCCGCTATCGATCGCTGCTTGCGACCGGCGCGCTCCTCTTCGGCCGCGGCGATCTCAAGGCGAAGGCGGGCGGACTCGACGACAAGACGCGCTGGCTGCTGGGCACCTGCGCCGATGCGGATTTCGCCGGCCTGGACACCAGCGCCGCGCGCCTTCCGATCCGTCGCGAATTCCCCGAGGGCGGCTACTACGTGCTCGGGACTGAGTTCGAGACGCCGGCGGAGATTCGCGTGGTGGCCGACGCGGGCCCGCTCGGCTATCGCGAGATCGCGGCACACGGACATGCGGACGCGCTTTCGTTCACGCTCTCGGTGGGCGGACTGGAGTTCCTCGTCGATCCGGGAACGTTCGCGTATCACACCGAATCGGATTGGCGCTCGTATTTCCGCGGCACCGCCGCGCACAACACCGTGCGCATCGACGGCCTGGACCAATCGCAGCAGGGTGGCAACTTCATGTGGCTGCGCAAGGCCCGGGCAGGCTGCACAACGTGGTCCACGAATCCCGAGCGCGATACGTTCGAAGGCTGGCAGGACGGCTACGCAGCGCTCGCCGATCCCGTGATGCATCGCCGGCGCATCGAGCTGGACAAGCGAGCGCGTCGCATCCTGGTGGAGGACACGCTCGAGATGCGCGGCGCCCACGACGTGGAGACCTTCTTCCATTGCCACGAGGAGTGCCGCGTCCGGGGCGATGGAAACGCGATCGTCCTCTCGCGCAATGGGAAGACCGTCACATTGCTCCTTCCCGAAGGCGGCGAGGTCTCGGTCATGAACGACTGGGTGTCGCGCGCGTTCGATCGCAAGCAGCACGCACCGACGATCGCGTGGCGCGCGCGTGCTTCAGGCACGCAGCGGCTGCGTACCCACATCGCCTGCTGATGGCCCGCTAGGAAGACGTCGCCGGCTCGGCTCGCCGGGCGACGTAGAGCGCCGCGAGATACACGGCGAGCGTGAGAAAAGTGAGCGAACGGAACCCGATCAGCATCGTGAGCATGCTGGCGATGCCGCCCACGAGCGCGCCCAGCAGGTTCGAGCCGATGGCGAGGTCCTTGCGTGGGCTGCGCGCCCAGAGGGATACGAAGACGAGCCCGGAGAACAAGACCGGCAGCGCGAGGAACGCGCCGCCCACCGCGACGCGTGCCGCGAACGGCAGCTGCGCGAGCCATGCGATCGGCACCATCGCAAGCGCGACGATGGCGATCGCCAGCCCCACGAACGGCCATGCGAGCGGGTTCACGCGGACGCGGCTTGCGATGAAGTTGGCGGCGAGCGTCATCGCGAGGATCGCGGCGACCACGTAGGCGTTCACCGTCCAGGTCGTCCCGAAAAGGAGCGCGGCACGGCTCACGCCCGCGACCTCGAGCAGCATGAAGCCCGTGCCCAACAGCAGCATCGGCATTTCCAACGCCTCGCCGGGGCGGAACAGGCGCCGGCGCAATACGAGGCCGATCAGCAACGCCGCGACGGCCACGAAGATGTGGTACGTGGGAAGCGACGGCCCTGCGAGATAAAGGTAGGGCCAGTCGTCGGTCGTGAGCTTGACGGGCAGCGCCAGCGGCCTTGCGGTCGTGACCGGCGGATTGAACGAGCCAGCCGCGGCGGCGCGCGCGGCGACGCGTTGCAGTGCCTCGGGCGAACCTGCGATCAGCATCGTTCCGCCCCAGCCCAGGCACGGCGACGGCGGTGAGAATCCCGCGGTGAGCGGCTGCGTGCCGAAGGTCTCCGCGAGCACGCCCCTCAGCCGATCAGTGATCCAACCCGTATGCGCGGCGAAGAAAAGCACCACGACGCCGTCGGGCTCGAGCAGCCGCTTCATGTCGGCGAAGCTCTCGCGCGTGTAGATGAAGTGATCGAGGCGCACGTTCGTGTACGCCGACGGGCTCGTATGCGAGTCGAGGAGCCCGAACCAGATCACGTCGTAGCGGCTTTCATGGCGGCGGAAGAAGGCGCGCGCGTCGTCGATCGTGACTTCGACTTTCGGCGAAGAGTAGGGACGGTTCGGATGGCGCTCACGGCCCCACTCGTAGATCACCGGATCGATTTCGACCGCGTGCACGTACCTGGCGCCGGCCTGCAGCGCCGCCGCGGCGTCGTTGCCCGCGCCCGCGCCGACGATCAGCACGCGATCGTGCCGTGCCACGATCTCGTAGGGATAGACGTAATGCGAGCCGCCGATCAGTTCCGGCGTGTAGATTGCGGGGCGCCGGGCCCAGTGCGCGGGATCGAGATCGACGAAGGCCTGGTAACCCGTGTTGTTGACACGAATCAGCTCACCGCACGACTCGAGCTGCTCCCCGCTCGCGGTCACGCGGTTGCCCGCGCTGAGCTCGAGCTTCTGGTACGGCGACCACGTAGTGCGGATGCCGCCGGTGGGGTTGTACGCGAAGACCGGCAGCAGGAGTGCAAGAATCGCCGCGGCGGTGCGCGCGGGCTTCGGATCCTCCGCGTAGGGCGTCGCGGCCGCGAATGCGACTCCCGCCGCCACAAGCCATATCCACGGCGGCGTGGCCGCGATGGTCGCCGCGTCGAAGATCGCGATTCCCACGATGCTTCCCGCGATGTTCGCGGTGTAGGCCGCGATCGCGTGGGGATACTGGTCGATCCAGCGGCCCAGCAGCTGGCCCAGGGGATGAAAGCACCACGCGGCCGCGCCCAGGAGCGCGATGGTCCCGGCGAGCGACGATGCGACCGCCACCCATCGCGCGAGTCCCGCGCCGCCCTGGTGGCCGCTCACCTGTCCCCAGACGATCGTATCCTCGAAGGCGATGAGACCCTGCGTGAGATTCTCGGCGATCCCCCAACCGAACGGGTCGCGGATCACGAGTGCGATCAACGCGAGGCAGATGACCGGAGCCAGCATGCGCACGGGCGCGCGCGCGTTGCGGGCGCCCATGCCCAGGCCGAGGAATGCGGCGACGAGGACGCCGTTCTGGAGGTAGGCGAAGATGCGCACTTCCGTGCCGATCCACCGGATCAGCAGCATTTCGAGGAAGAGGATCAGCGTCGAGAGGAGGGCGATGCGGACCAGCAGGCGTTGTTGTTCCATTCGTGGCGCAAAGCTACGCGAAGCGCGGCCCTGCAGCAACAGTCGCCGCTCCGACAAGGTGGCGCGCGAAAAGGCGAGGGAATAGTCCGAAGGAACCACCTGGACCGGGCCCTTTGCGCCAAGGGGGGTCAACTGCGGCGGCCATGCTGCATGACAGATCGGTTTTCCCTCTGGAGCGCACCAAATGAAAATCAGCGTGATGGGCCTCGGCTATGTCGGAGCCGTGGCGGCCGCCTGCCTTGCGAAGGACGGGCACGAAGTGATCGGCGTCGATCCGCAGCAGACCAAGGTCGACCTGGTCAACGCCGGCCGCACGCCCATCATCGAGAAGGACATCGGCGAGATCATCGCCGAGCAGGTGGCGTCCGGACGCCTCGTCGCGACGACGGACGTGAAGTCCGCGGTGGCGGCGACCGATCTTTCGCTGGTTTGCGTCGGCACGCCCAGCCTGGGCAATGGCCACATCGACCTCAAGTACATTCGCCGCGTCTGCGAACAGATCGGTGAAGGATTGCGCGAGCACCGCGGGCACACGGTCGTGCTTCGCTCGACGCTGCTCCCGGGCTCCATGAAGGACGTGGTGATTCCCACGCTCGAAGCGGCCTCGGGGCTCAGGGCCGGCGTCGACTTCGGCCTGTGCATCAATCCCGAATTCCTGCGCGAAGGCACCGCGGTCTACGATTACTACCATCCGCCCAAGACCGTGATCGGCGAAGTGGGGAAGGGCGGCGCGGACGTCCTCGAGAAGGTCTACGCGCACCTGCCGGGGCCGAAGATCCGCACCGATTACGAAACGGCGGAGATGGTGAAGTACGCCGACAACACCTGGCACGCGCTCAAGGTCTCGTTCGCCAACGAGATCGGCAACATCTGCAAGGCCCTTGGCGTCGACAGCCACCGGCTGATGGACATCTTCTGCCAGGACACCAAGCTCAACCTCTCGCCGTACTACCTCAAGCCCGGGTTCGCGTTCGGCGGCTCGTGCCTGCCGAAGGACGTGCGCGCGCTCGCGTACAAGGCGAAGCTCCTCGACGTGAAGGTGCCGATCATCGACGCGATCCTGCCCAGCAACGACGAGCAGATCGAGCGCGGCATCCGCGCCGTGACCGAGAAGGCCTCGAAGAAGGTCGGCATCCTGGGCTTCAGCTTCAAGGCCGGCACCGACGACCTGCGCGAAAGCCCGATGGTGGAGCTGGTCGAGCGGCTCATCGGCAAGGGATACGACCTGCGCGTGTACGACTCCAACGTGCGCATCGCGAGCATCGTCGGAGCCAACCGCGACTACATCCTCAACCACATCCCGCACATCTCGAAGCTGATGGTGAACAGCATCGACGAAGTGCTCGACCATGCGGACACCGTGGTGATCGGCAACGGCTCGCCGGAATTCCGCGAGGTGCCGAAGCTGCTGCGCGAGAACCAGCAGATCGTGGACCTGGTGCGCATCTCCGACACGAAGAGCGTGGAAGGCGTCTATGACGGCATCTGTTGGTAGCGGCGGGCGGTGGGCGGTGGGCGGTCGGCGGAAAGTCCTGTTTCTCGTCGAGAACCTGCCCAGCCCGTTCGACCGGCGGGTGTGGCAGGAAGCGACGGCGCTGAAGGCTGCCGGATACACCGTCTCCATCATCTGCCCGACGGGCAAGGGCTGCGAGAGGCACTTCGAGGAGATCGACGGCATCGCGATCCATCGCTACGACCTGCCGGTGGAAGCGAGCGGCGCCGTGGGGTATCTCGTCGAGTACGGCCTCGCGCTTTTCTGGACGTTCCTGCTGTGCTGGCGTGTCCTTTTCACGCGAGGCTTCGACGCGATCCACGCCTGCAATCCGCCGGACCTCTTCTTCCTGGTCGGCGGCTTCTTCAAGCTGCTGGGCAAGAAGTTCGTCTTCGACCATCACGACATCAATCCCGAGCTCTACGAAGCGAAGTTCGGGCGGCGCGATTTCTTCTGGCGGCTGATGGTGAGGCTCGAGCGCCTAACCTTCATGACGGCGGACGTCTCGATCGCGACCAACGAATCTTACCGGCGCATCGCCATCGGAAGGGGTGGAATGGATCCAGACAATGTTTTCGTCGTGCGCAGCGGCCCGAGCCTGGAGCGCTTGAGGATCGTCCCGCCCGTGCGCGCGCTCAAGAACGGACGCAAGTACCTCGTGGGCTATGTGGGCGTGATGGGCAAGCAGGAGGGCATCGACCTCCTGCTGTGCGCGATCCGCCAGATCGTCGACATGCACGGGCGACACGACATCCAGTTCGGCCTCGTGGGCGGCGGCACGTCGCTCGCCGAGATGAAGGCCCTGGCCGCGAAGCTCAACATCGAGGACTATGTGACCTTCACCGGCCGCGTGTCCGATGAGGAGCTCCTCGCCATGCTGAACACGGCTGATGTCTGTGTGAACCCGGACATCGCCAACGACATGAACGACAAGTCCACCATGAACAAGATCATGGAGTACATGGCGCTCGGCAAGCCCATCGTGCAGTTCGACCTTGCCGAGGGGCGCTTCTCCGCGCAACAGGCTTCGCTCTACGCGAGGCGCAACGA
>WNFL01132482.1_pt2 | contig 16871 bp, 14 predicted proteins | sample 5400361 | NCBI WGS metagenome assembly WNFL01 (sample SAMN13153351, study PRJNA577476) | soil metagenome | isolation source: 40 cm soil on Douglas fir-dominated hillslope | place: USA:California | collected 2013-09-17 | reverse complement strand
CTCGCTGCCGGACTTGGAGATCGGAAGGATCGCGGTCGCGCCGCTGCCGGCGTGCATCACCAGCCGCTCGCCGCGACGGCCCGACGGGAGCAGCACCACCGCCGCGTCGGCATCGGTGAGTGCGAGCGCGGTGCGCAGCGAATGCTCGATCTGCCCGCTCCGGGTCCGCCTCCGGCCCAGTGTCCCCAGCTCGAGAAGCGGATCCAACGCCCTGTCCTGCGAGCTCATCGCGTCTGCCTCCGTTGCATGGCACGAACCCCCACCCCATCTGGCAACCGACGTGCCGTCCTCCCGGTTATCGTCCGGTACGCGATTGCGGTCAACCGGGATCGGGTCCGCGGCCCCGGGGCGGGAATCGGCGGCGCGAAATGCACGACCGCCGGGCGTTTCGACCGGGTCCGCCGCCGCGATCTTGACGCTCCGGAAGCGCCCCGGATATAGTCGCCACCGCTCTTGAGCGGTATGAGCGGAAGTAGCTCAGCCCGGTAGAGCTCCACCTTGCCAAGGTGGCTGTCGGGGGTTCAAATCCCCTCTTCCGCTCCATTCTCGTGGGGCCGGTCCGGGTCAACCGACCGGCCTCACGTTTTTTTCCTGGAGGCGTGCGCGTGGATCCCAAACCGCGTCGCGGAGATCGGGCCGCCGTCGAGCGCGCCATCGCCGACCTGATCCGGGCCCTGGGGCTCGAGGTCGGCGCCGAGCCCGAGCTGGCGGGCACGCCCGAGCGGGTGGCGGAGATGTACGCCGAGCTGTTCTCGGGACTCGACCCGGGGGCCGAGCCCCAGCTGGTGACGTTCCCCAACGAGGGCGGCGGCGACGACCTGGTGGTGGTGCGCGACCTGCCGTTCCACTCGCTGTGCGTCCACCACTTCGTGCCGTTCTTCGGCCACGCCCACGTCGCCTACCTGCCGACCACCCAGATCATCGGGATCAGCGGCGCCGCGCGGCTGCTCGAGTTCTACGCGCGCCGGCCGCAGCTCCAGGAGCGTCTCGGCACCCAGATCGCCGACCACCTCGAGCGCATCCTCCAGCCGCGCGGCGTGGCGGTGGTGCTCGAGGCGCGGCACCTGTGCATGGAGATGCGCGGCGTCCGCACGCCCGGTCTGGTCGAGACCCGGATCGCGCGCGGCGCGCTCGCCGCGGCGCCCTGGACCACGTCGCTGCGGCTGGGCTCGGGTCGGGCCTGAGCCCCATTCCGGCCGCATGAGCGACCTGGTCATCGTCGGCGGCGGCCCGGCCGGGGTGTCGGCCGCGTTGTGGGCCCGGCAGCTCGGGCTCGACGCGCGGCTGCTCGACGCCGGGCCCGAGCCCGGCGGCCAGCTCCACCTGATCCATTACGCGCCGCGCGACTTCGCGGGCGCCGTGCCCGGCGTGGGCTCGGCGATCGCGGCCACGATGGCGCAGCAGCTCGAAGGCAACGGCGTGACGATCGAGCGCGAGGAGGTCGCGCTCGCCCTCGACGTCGGAGGATCCGAGCCCGCCGTCCTCACCGCGGATGGCCGCCGCTTCGAAGCCTCCGCGGTCCTGATCACGACCGGAGCGCGGCGGCGACACCTCGGCATTCCCGGCGAGCGCGAGCTCGAAGGCCGCGGCGTGTCCTACTCCGCGACCCGCGACAAGGCCCAGCTCGTGGGGCGCAAGGTCGCCGTGATCGGCGGGGGAGATGCGGCGTTCGAGAACGCGCTGATGCTGGCCGACGCCGGCTCCGCCATCACGCTGATCTCCCGCGGCACGCCGCGCGCACGTCCCGAGTTCCGCGAGCGCGTCGCCTCCCAGCCCAACATCGAGCGCCTCGACGCCGCGCGCGTCACCTCGATCCTCGGCAACGACCGCGTCGAGGCCGTGGCGGTGCAGTCGAAGCGGGGCGCGCACGAGGTGCCGGCCGAGGGCGTGGTCGTGAAGATCGGGATGACGCCCAACAGCGAGTGGCTGGCCGCCACCCTCGATCTGGATCCCCAGGGGTTCGTGCGCGTCGACGAGTCGCTGCGGACCTCGCTACCGCGGGTGTGGGCCGCCGGCGACGTGACCCGCCCGATGCGCCCGAGCCTGGCGGTGCGATCCGCGCGGTGCTGCGCCCGGTCTGATCGACGATTCGACGCCTGGCGGGTCGACCGTCCTCGACGGGGCCGGCGGTCCGAGCCTGAGCCATGGAGTCGATGGGCTCCGGTAGAATCTGCCGGTACTCCCATCCGGTCGGCCCACCTGCGATTTCATCGGACAATTTGGCTTGACGCTCCACGGCGGCCGAAGCAGGGTACTTGGGTCGACGGCCGCCCCCACCTCGACCAACGCCGCTCTCCAGGTCGCGGAGCCTGCTCGAGCAGGTTGGACCGCCGCAGGTGAGAGTGTGCAAACATCGGCCTCGAGAGAGTCACCGGGTGGATCGAGTCCAACGAAAGCCGGCGTCGTCTAGCGGTCTGCACAGGACACCCTCGAAAGAGGGAGGCGCGGGTTCGAATCCCGCCCGGCTTTCTTGTTTACGGCGTGATGCCCGATCTGCCCGTTGACTCCGAGGCGACGAACGCCCGAGCGGCGGAAGCGACCCAGGAGTCTCCTGCCCGTCCGAACTCCGGCGGTGATGTCGCCGTTGTTCTGTTCCACGGGATCGGGTCTCAACTGCGCTACGAGAGCGTCGCGGAGCTTGCGGATCGCCTGGATCAGGTACTCCGACAGGATGTTTTCGGAGCCCCCTATTCGGGGGCCAGGCTGGTTCAGGTCCGTGCCAAGATGCAGCCGCCGTCTCCCGCTGCGGGCCCCGTGGACTCCCCCGACGTTACCTACATGCACGGACTCTTGTTGGGCCCGGCCGATGAGAAGCTCGCAAGCATCCGATTCTACGAGGCGTATTGGGCCCCCGAAGCCGTAGGGGGCACTTCGGCTCGGAAGGTCGTCCTCTGGCTCGGGAAGCAGATCCGGAAGCCATGGAAGCTCATTCGTGCCCCATGGCGCTCCTACGCTCGATTGCGTCGGGCAGACCTGCTTTCCCTCCGCGACCGTCTCGAGATCCACGCAACGGCGGGCGACCGGGTGTCCTTGCGCGCAAAAGTCGCGACGCTGGTCAGGCTCCAACGGGTCTTTTCGACCCGGGGCCGTCGCCAGCAGTTTCCCCACGGCACGTTCAACGAGTTCCTTCGATTCATCGGGAGCGAGGCGAGCCCTGCGGATGCTACCGCGCTCGCCGGACTTGCCAGGGCGTGGCGGGCATTTCACCTCCGATCAGAATGGTCGCGCCTGCTCGCGATCGCACTGCTCTTCCTCGGGGCGGTGACGCTGGTGAGTCACGTGGTGCTTCTCGTGGTCTGGATGCTCGCGGCCGCCGGCGCCCAGTTGCCATGGGCGGCAGAACTCATCGGGGATGATCCCAAGAGCCGCCTGATGGCGGTGGCGGCCGTCACAACCGCTGTCTTCTCGTTGGTGGGCGCTAGCGCCTTCATTCGCGATTACGTCGGCGACGTGCAGCAGTACGCGGCGTATTCAGAAGTGGACGCCCTCAACGTGCGCAGGCGCGCCATTCTTGATCGAGCCACAACCCTTCTTCGGAACGTGCTCGATGATCCCGCCATCAAGCGAGTCGTCATCGTCGCCCATAGCCTTGGATCCGCCGTCGCACTGGACGCCCTCCTCGAGCTGTGGCGACACAATCGAGCCAGACACCCCGCCGATGCCCTGACGCAGCCGATCCCTCTGGATCGCGTCCACCACTTCATCACGATCGGGAGTCCCATCGACAAGATCAATTACTTCTTCGCGGTCGAACAATCACGTTTCGCGGCCTACGAGTCGTTCATCGAAGACCTTCGCGGCGACATCGGAATGCCCCCCTTCTCGAAGTCCGGCCGTCAGCCGCATCTCCACTGGATCAACTTTTGGGATCGCGGAGACATCATCTCGGGCCCGATCGAAACGGTGGCCTCCCCGGTGCTGCGAGAGCAGGAAGTCGACAACGTTCGGTTGGTGCGCTTTCGGATGCCCGACCCGGGGGCGTCACACGGCAGTTATCTCGCGAGCCGAGTCGTGCTCAAGACTCTGCTCGATATCGTGGTGTCCGATGCCTATTGCCTCGCGCACGTACCGGATGGCAAGAAACGTCGGTTGTCCTTCGACGAGGTGCGCCTGGGCCCAGGCAGGGCTTCGGCGCTGCAGAGCGGCCTGTTCGGCCTCCTCGTGATCCTGCCCTTCCTCTTCACGTGGTCCCTGGTCGAACGACTCCTGGCCCTTGGCTGGGTGGGTAGTGCGACGGCGGCTCTGTCGGGTGCCGTGCTGGCGGCGGGGATGCTCCTGCACCGGGATCGCGGCATCGCCTGAAGCACGGGCCGGTCTGCGGATCCTTGATCACCTCCCCGTTGTCGAGGGCATTGCCGCCTCGCCGCACCAGACGTCCGGCGCGGAATTGAGCGGGTCCCGGACGCCCGGATGATCCCTTTCCGTCGGCGCCCGGCAATGACCCCCCGCAGCGTCACCGTGTGAGCGTCGAATTCCACCCGAACCTCCATCCCCCGAACACCTTCCGGCCCGGGGCGGCGAGCACCGCCGGCCGCCGGCCCGTGCGGTCGCGGCAGGGCACCCAACTTGCACAAAGCCACGCGGATTCAGCCGGTGGCGCCTGGCTGCGGAGGCCTCCGGACGTCCTCAAATCCCTGCACCCTTCGCCTGAGGACCTCGATGCTCTCACCCGCGACTGTCTTCGTGCGCCGCGTCTTCATCGTCGTGGCGCTCATGATCACCCTCGCTGTCCTCGCGCGCGCGCAAACGCGCGAGCGTGAGTCCGCGCCCCCGGCGTCGCCCCCCGCGACGGCCGCGGCGAGCGCCGCGGCCGAGCCGCCCCCGCCCGCGACCAACGACGAGGCGGTGCTGGACCAGGTGCTCGACGGGCGGCTGCCCGGCGATCAGGCGTCCAAGAGCCTGCACAAGGCGCTGTCGGTGCCGACCGCGGAGTCCCGCTGGCGCGGGCTGCCGCTGTTCGGGCGCGAGCTGTTCCGCCCCGGCGCGGAGAGCAGCTTCGCCCCGATCGAGAACGCTCCGGTCGGGCCGGATTACGTGCTCGGGCCCGGGGACAACCTGATCGCGTTCGTCTCGAGCCTGCGCGACACCGCGATCCAGCTCACCCTCGACCGCGAGGGCAAGGTGTTCCTGCCGCAGGTCGGCAGCACCTTCCTGTGGGGACTCTCGTTCGCGGACGCCGAGGCGCTGATCCGCGCCCGGCTGGCCACGGTGCTGCGCGGCGCCCGGGTCCACGTCTCGATGGGACGCGTCCGTGCGCTCGACGTCTTCGTCGCCGGCGCGGTGCGCGCGCCGGGCAAGTACACGGTCACCGGCATGGCGACCGCACTCAACGCCGTGTCGGCGACGGGCGGCCCGACCGGACTCGGCAGCCTGCGCGACATCCGCGTGCTGCGCGGCAACAAGAAGGCGGCGCGGCTCGACCTCTATCACTTCCTACTCGCCGGCAACCGCTCAAACAACACGCGGCTCAAGAGCGGCGACGTGGTGTACGTGGGGTTGATCCAGTCGCAGGTCGGGATCCAGGGCGCGGTGCTGCGTCCGGGCGTGTTCGAGACCGCCGGGCCGGTGTCGCTGCGCGAGCTGATGACCATGGCCGGTGGGGCCTCGCCGTTCGCCGACCTCGAGCGCATCCGCATCGAGCGCGTGGACGCCAACGGTGGCTTCCGCCTCCAGGACCTGCCGCTCGACCACGGCCACGGCATCGATCCCGATTCGCTCACGCTCTCGAACTACGACCTGGTCACGGTGCTGCCGCTCAACGAGCGGGTGCGCAACCTGGTCACGCTCGACGGCTTCGTGCGGCATCCGGGCGAGTACGAGCTGACGCCGGGGATGAAGCTCTCGGGGCTGGTCTCGCGCGATCGGGTGCTGCCGGAGGCGGCGCTCGACCAGGCCGAGCTGCGGCGCGTGGACCCGACCACCTTCGTGGTGCAGGTGAAGCCGTTCTCGATCCGCACCCTGTGGCAGGGGACCGGCGACCTGGAGCTCCAGGCGCTGGACGCCGTGACGGTGTTCTCGCAGGCCCGCTTCCCGCACACCGCGACGCTGGACGGCGAGGTGGTGCGTCCCGGCTCCTACAGCGTGACGCCGGGCGAGCGGCTCTCGGACGTGCTCAAGCGCGCCGGGGGTGTGACCGCGACCGGCTGGCTGCCGGCGTCAGTGTTCCTGCGTCGCAGCGCCGCCGAGCAGTCGCGCGAGCGCCGCAACGACTTCCTCCAGCGCCAGCGGCTGGCGCTGGCCCAGCAGCAGACCCAGCTCATCCAGTCGGGCGACAGCCTGTCCGCGGCGGCGCTGACGCGCGCCCAGTCCGCGCTGACCCAGGCGCTCGCCGACCAGGCCGATCCCGGGCGCGTGGTGCTGCGCCTGGACCCGGCCGGCAAGTGGATCGGCACCAGCGACGACCCGGTGATCGAGGACGGCGACCACCTCTCGGTGCCGATGCGCCCGGCGACGGTGCTGGTGCTCGGCAGCGTGATGAACCCGGGGACGCTGGTCGCGCGCAAGCACGGCTCGTTCTCCGACTACGTCGACCTCGCCGGCGGCACCGCCCACGACGCCGACCTCTCGCGCAGCTACGTGCTGCGCGCCAACGGCGAGGCGCTGCCGCGCGGACGCGCGCACGCGATCGAGCCCGGCGATGCGATCGTGGTGCCGCCGCGCGAGGTCTCGACCGGCGGCATCGGGCGCTCGCTCGGCGTCGGCACCCGCTTCCTGATCGAGATCTCGACCGCGGCAGCGCTGATCGTGGCCGCCACCCGGCGCTGACGCGATGAGCGGAGCGCTCCAGAGCCTCGACCTCCCCGCGCTGCTGCGCCGCGCCTGGGCGCGGCGCATGCTGCTGCTGAAGTTCTACGCGGCGGTCGTGGTGCTGGCGATCGGCGTGGTGCTGTTGCTGCCGCGCTGGTACGTCTCGAGCGTGACCCTGGTGCCGGCGCCCAAGGACGGGCTCACGCTCGACCTCTCGGGCGCGGGCGCGGCGCTGGGCGGCACCTCGCTGTCGTTCGGTGCCGGGCCCACGCCCCAGGACCAGCTCAAGATGGTGGTCGCGAGCCGCGCGGTCGCCGACTCGGTGATCACGCGCTTCGACCTGGTCCGGGCCTGGCACCTGAAGCGCCGCGATCAGGCGCGCGAGCAGCTCGCCGATCACGTCACCATCACCACGCCCAAGGAGGGCCAGGTGGTGGTGGCGGTCGAGGCCGAGCGCCCGGCGCTGGCGCGCGACATGGCGGCCTGGTTCTCGACCTACTCGGCGCAAGAGGCGGTGCGTCTCAAGACCAGCCTGGCGACCCAGCGCCGCACCTATCTCCAGGCGCGGCTCGCCGACCTCGACCACGACATCACCGTGGCCTCGGCCCGGGTGCGCGCGTTCGAGGAGGAGCACGGCGCCTACTCGCTGGCCGACCAGGCACGCGAGACCATGGACGCCGCCGGCCAGCTCCAGGCCCAGGTGGCGCTGCTCGAGACCGAGCGCGCGGCGGCCCGCCGCTACTTCACCGACCAGTCGCCCGATGTCCGCATGCTGAGCGATCGCATCACCGAGCTGAACCGCCAGATCGACGGCCTGGCCCGGCGTGGCGGAGCGCTGATCCCGCAAGCGCGCGCGCTGCCGGCGCTCAAGCAGGACTACCTCGCGCTCACCCGCGAGCAGGCGAGCCTGATGGCGGTGAACGAGCTGCTGCGCCGCTTCTACGAGCAGGCGCGGGTCGAGGAGTCGAACCCGGTCTCCACCTTCTCGGTGCTGGACGCCGCCGACCTGCCGGAGCACCACTCGCGTCCCAAGCGCGGGCTGACCGTGGCGCTGGCATTGGCGGCGGCGATCGCGCTCTCGCTCGGCTGGATCCACCTCGAGGGCACCCGCGCGCCGCGCGCCCGGGTGACGCCCGGCACGGACGGCGCCGAGCGCCTCGCGGAGGCGGCATGATGCGGCGCTGGAACACGCTGATGCGCCCGGCCGAATCGGCCGCGCCGGCGGCCTCGCCGCGCCCGGCCGACGCGTTCGGCGTGTGGATGCTGGGCACGGTGTGCGCCCTGCTCTGCCTGTGGCTCGGCGATCTCGGCACCCATTCGCTGATCCCGGGCGTGCTGGTGTGCGGCGCGCTCGCGATCCTCGGCTGGCGCCACTACGAGTCGCTGTTCTGGCTGCCGACGCTGGTGGTGGTGACCACGCTGGCCGAGCCGTTCGCGCCGCTCTCGGCGCGCGGACACTTCGGCCCGCTGGTCTACGTGGACGTGCTGATGTCCGGCGTGCTGCTGGTGGGCGTGGTGCGAGCGCTCACGCTGCGGCGGCGACTGTTCCCGCGCACGCCGGTGGACCTGGCGATGCTGGGGCTGGTGCTGACCGCCGGGCTGGCGGTGCTGGTCGAGCCGCGCGGAGGGGCCGCCCTGCTGCAGCTCAAGAACCTGACGGTGACGGTGCTGGTGTTCTACGCCGCGTGCGCGGTCGCGGGCCGCGCCGGCGGCGCGCGCTGGGTGTGGCCGGCGTTCCCGCTCGCGCTCACCCTGGTGGGTCTCCACGCGCTGTGGGCCGCCGGCCGCGGCTCGGATGTGCTCGAAGCCCAGGCCCGCGCCGCCGACTCGGTGTGGCACAGCCGCGAGGGATTGCTGGTGACGCTGCTGGTGGCGCTGCCCACCAGCCTCGGGCTCTCGATGGACGCCGGTCACCGGGTCGCGCGCCGGCTGTGGCAGGCCGCGGCCACCATCGGCGCGGTCGGGATCGCGATCCACCTGTGGGTCGGCGGCCCGATCGAGGCCCGCACCCCGGCGCTCGGACAGGTGCGGCTCGAGGCGCTGATGCTGGGATTCGCCTGGGTGGCGCTCGCGCTGCTGGCGCGGCGCGCGTGGACGCTCGCGACCCTGCGCCCGGCGGAATCGCCGCGCTGGATCGCGATCGCCTTCACCTGCCTCGCGATGCCGCTGCTGCCGCTGCTCGGCCTGCCCTCGAACGGTGCCGCCGGGCGCTTCCTGGTGGCGATCGCCGGCGGGCTGATCGTGGGCACGCTGCGCGCGGTCGCCCGTGACGCGCGGCGAGCCCGGCCGGTGGCGGTGGAGGAGGAGCCGTTCCCGGAGGCGCGCGCCGCCTAGGAGACCTTGGACCGCAGGGACGCGGAGGGACGACATGAAGCCTCGGATCTCGGTGGTGGTGGTGACCTACCGCTCGCGCGGGCCGGTTACCGATTGCTTGCGATCGCTCGAGCGTTGCCGCGAATCGCTGCCGCTCGAAGCGATCGTGGTGGACAACGCCTCGACCGACGGCACCGCCGAGTGGGTGCACGAGCGGTTCCCGTGGGCCGAAGTGATCGCCAACCCCGACAACCGCGGCTTCACCCGCGCGGTGAACCAGGGCTTCGTGCGCGCCCGCGCCGACCACGTGCTGATGCTGAACCCGGACTGCGAGGTGCCGCCGGGCGTGCTCGAGATGTTGTTGGTCGTGCTTGAGGCCGAGCCCGGGCTGGCCGCGGTGGCGCCGCTGCTCACCGACGAGCGCGGGCGCGCCGCCCGCTCCTGCGGGCGCTTCCCTCACCTGTGGTGGCTCCTGTGCGATCATCTGGGCCTGGCCGCTGCGTTCCCCGATTCCCCCCGGTTCGGGGGCTACAAGTACGGTGGGATTCCGATGGACCGGCTCGAACGTGTGGACTGGGCCTCCGGCGCCGCGCTGCTGATCCCGGCCGCGACCTGGAGGCGTCTCGGGGGTCTGGACGAGGCCCTCTTCATGTACATGGAAGAGGTGGACTGGTGCCGGCGCGCCGCCGCCGCCGGAGAGGCGGTGCGGCTGGTGCCCGCGGCGCGGATCCGCCACGCCGGCGGGTTGTCGTCCAAGCAGGTGCCCGGTGAGAGCTACCTCCACAACCTGCGCTCCCGCGTCTACTACTTCCGCAAGCACTTCGGCCCCGCCGCCGCGCTGGCGGCGCGCGCAATCCTCGGCACCAGCCTGATGCTCAAGTGGACCGTCTCGGCGATTCCCCGCTCGCGCCGGGCGTTCGCGCGGGTCTACGCCGCGGGCATCGCCGCGGTGTGGGCCGCCGGCCGGAGGCACGGATGAGACGGACCACGCTCGCGCTCGCGCTCCTGCTGGCCGGCGGCACCGCCCAGGCCGCGCCGGTCCGGGTCGCCTATTTCTACGACTACATGAGCCAGGACCACCTCGATTCGCTGGCGCACGCCGGCTTCGATCGCGCCATGGTCCACTGGATCTCGGACTCGCTCGACGCCCGCGGCGCCTCGCGGCTCGGGATGTGGGCGGATCGCGGCGCGGTGGTCGGGATCGAGATCGAGCCGGAGTGGGTGATCCAGGCGCCCGCGCGCCTCGCGACGCGCCCGGCGAACCGCCGCTACACCTGGGGACCGGGGACGGTCGAGACCGCGGTGGCCTGCCCGCTCGATTCGCTCTACTGGCGCAGTGCGCTGCTCGACCGCGCCGAGGAGTTCCTGCGCGCGCGGCCCGGGCTGCGGCGCCTGGCCGTGGACTTCGAGCTCTACGGATCCAGCTCCCGCCACCACTACGACGCCGGGCCCTGCCGCTGCGCGTCGTGCCTCGCCGAGTACGGCGGGGGCCGCTCGCTCGAGGGTCGCGACGCCGCGCAGCTCTCCGGGCTGATGGGCTGGGAGGAGTCGCGGGTCGCCACCCTGCTGAGCGGGCTGCTGGGCGAGTTCGCGGCCGCGCATCCGGGTGTGGCGATCGACGTGCTCGACCTCGACCTCGCCTCGTTCGTCCACCGCGGCGCGGCGCGCGCGTTCGCCCGGTCCGGGGTGCCGGTGGCGGATTACTGCGAGAGCACCTACGCGGTCGGCGGAGGACCGGTGGGCCGGGTGCGCTCGCGCCTCGCGCGCCTCGGGCTGCCGAACGCGGGGGTGATCGGCGGCGTCTGGTTGAAGCGCTTCGCGCCCAAGGATCTCGCGCCCGCGATCGCCTCCATCAACGCGGTGGCGCAGGGCTACTTCGTCTTCACCACCTTCAGCCTGTGGCAGGACCCGGCCAAGCTCACCGGGCCCTACACGCTGCTCGGCGATCGCGCCTCCTACTGGCAGGCGCTGACCCAGGCGAACGCCCCATGAGCCCGCACCCGCCCGACGGGACCCCGGACCCCGGCCACGCGCAGGCGCCCCAGGGCGCGCCGGGAACGCCGTTGCAGGGGACCCCCGCCGACCGGCGGCGCGGCACGCATCCGCCGGTGCGGATGCTCCACATCATCACCCGGCTGATCCGCGGCGGCGCCGACGAGAACACGCTCTACACCGTGCGCGGCCTCGACAAGCGTCGCTACACCGTGGACCTGGTGGTGGGCGAGGGCTCGGAGCTCGAGGCGTTCGGCCCGCTCGAGGACGTCACCGTGCACGTGGTGAAGGAGCTGGTGCGCGACCCGCATCCGGTGAAGGACGTGGTGGCGCTCGCCAAGCTCACCGGGATCATCCGCCGCGGCCACTACCAGATCGTGCACACGCACACCGCCAAGGCCGGCTTCCTCGGACGCCTGGCCGCGGCGATGGTGGGCTCGCCGATCATCGTGCACACCGTGCACGGCGTGACCTTCCACGATCAGATCCCGGCGGTGCAGCGGATCTTCTACCTGGCGCTCGAGCGCATCGCCGCCCGCTTCACCCACCAGTTCGTGACCGTGGGCGAGGACGTGAAGGACATCTACCTGCGCTCCGGCATCGGCCAGGCGCACCGCTACGAGACCATCTACTCGGGCATGCCGCTCGACGAGTACCTCGACGCCGGGCACATGAGCGACGAGGAGCGCGCCCGGGTGCGCTCCTCGCTCGGGCTCGAGCCCCAGCATCGCGTGGTCGCCATGGCGGCGCGCCTGGAGCCGCGCAAGGGCCACCAGTATCTGCTCCAGGCGGTTCAGCGCCTCAAGGGCCGGGTGCCGGACCTGCGGGTCCTGCTGCTCGGCGACGGCGCGATCCGCCAGGAGCTGGAGTGGCAGACGCAGGCGCTCGGGATCTCGGACATCGTGAGGTTCCTCGGGCACCGCAGCGACCTCGCCCGCGTGCTCGCCGCCTCCGACGTCTCGGTGCTGACCTCGCTGTGGGAGGGACTGCCGCGGGTGCTGGTCCAGTCGGCGGCGTGCGGGCGCCCGATCCTCACCTTCGACGTCGAGGGCGCGTGGGAGGTGGTGCGCGACGGGCGCAACGGCTTCATCGTGCCGTCCAAGGACGTGGACGCCTTCACCGCGCGGCTCGAGACCCTGCTCGCCGATCACGAGCACGCACGGGCGCTGGGCGAGGCCGGCCGCGCGCAGGTGAGCGACGCGTGGACGGTCGAGACCATGCTGACCCGCCTCGACCGGCTCTATCAGCGCCTGACCGGAGACCGCGCCGCCTAGCTCCCGCACGGGGCGCGAGAGGAACCGGCAAGCATTGCCGAATCCGCGTCGCGCGCGATTCCGGCCGCCGGAATCGCGCCCGCCGCCCCACCCGCGCTCGCGCGACGCAACCCCTCAGGCCTCCGCCGCGCCGGGGGAGGGGTGGCGCAGCCGTTTCGGGCTGCCGGGCTCAAGGCCCCTCTGCGCGCCGCCGATACTCCGAAGGTACCCGAGCCGTTCACACGCAGGCAGTCCACCCCGTCGCGTCCGGCGCCGCAGCCGCCCCGACGCGAGACTCCCACGATCGCGCACGTGAAGATCCATTGGTTGGCGTACGCGCTGGTCGCGTTCGTCGGAACGTTGAGCGTCACCGAGATGGTGCGCGTCTTCGCCGTGCGCCTGCGGGCGGTCGACGTTCCCGGCGGACGCCGGGTGCATCGTGCGCCTACCGCGCGCCTCGGCGGGCTCGGCATCTTCTGGGGATTCGGGGTCGCCCTGTGCCTCGCGACCTACGGCGGCCCGCTGTGGGGCGAGCCGCTCTCGAGCGCGGAGCCCGGACTGCTCGGCCTGCTGCTCGGCGCCGGCCTGATGCTGCTGGTCGGCACCCTCGACGACATCTATGGCATCCGCGCGCCGCGCAAGCTCGCGCTCCAGATCGGCGCCGGGCTGCTGCTCTACGCGTTCGGGTGGAAGGTCGAGAAGCTCGGCATCCCCGGCCTCGGCAGCTGGCCGGTCGCGGCGCTGAGCCCGATCCTCACCGTGGCGTGGGTGGTGTTCGTGACCAACGCGCTCAACCTGATCGACGGCCTCGACGGCCTCGCGACCGGCGTGGCGCTGGTGGCCTCGATCGCCTCCGGCCTGCTGCTCGCCGGTCACGGCGGCACCGGCAGCCTGGTGGCGGTGAGCCTGGCCGGCGCGCTGGCCGCGTTCCTGTGGTTCAACCTCAATCCGGCGCTGATCTTCATGGGCGACTCGGGCAGCCTGTTCACCGGGTTCGTGCTGTCGGCGCTGACCCTGCGCGCCGGGCAGCTCGCCTCCGCCGAGGCGTTCCCGCTGGTGCCGATCCTGCTGCTGGCGGTGCCGCTGCTCGACACCGCCGCCGCGATCCGCCGCCGCACCGTCGCCGCCGCGCGGGTCTGGCCCGCCGGCGCGTGATGTCGCCCGACGGTCTGCACGTGCACCACCGGCTGCTGCGCAGCGGGCTTACCGCCCGCCGCGCGGTCGCGTTGCTGTGGGGCACCGCCGCCGCGTTCGCCCTGGCCGGCACGTTGTTCGGTCGCGCTCCGGGCGCCGCCGGCGCCGTGGTCCTGGGATGCGCCGTCGGCTCGTGGCGCGGCCTCGGCGCCCTGGCCGGCCGCCTCACCCCGCGCCGCGAGGAGCGTCCCCTGGTGATCACGCCGCTCCCGGTCGCCGAGCCGATCCTCGGGATCGCCGCCCCGCCCGAGCTGGAAACGGCCGGCGTCTTCGAGGAGCGCAAGGCGGCGTAGCCCGGCCCGGGCCGCCAGAGACTGGCCGTCGAGGTCAGATTTCGATCGGTCCCGGGGGCTTGGATCCCGGCCAAGGCTCCACTTTCCGGCCACTTGCGGGCGGTTCGCGCTGGATCGGCCCTTGCAGCAGCCCCACCCGCCATGGACCGTCCCGACCGCCGCCGGATCCTCTACCTCATCAACGACCTCGCCCTGGGCGGGGCGCAGCGCGTGCTCGCGGCCCAGGCCACGGGGCTCGATCGCTCCTGCTTCGCGCCCGAGGTCGCCAGCCTCGAGCTGATTCCCGACGGGCCGATCGGCCGCGAGCTGGAGGTCGCCGGGATCCCGGTGCACCGCCTGCTCGAGCCGGGCGAGAGCGCCCCTCAGGCGTTCCCACGCCTGGTCCGGCTGCTGCGCCGTAATCACTACCAGCTGGTGCACGCCCACCTCGCCGCCGCCGACGTGAGCGCGAGCCTCGCCAGTTGCCTGGTGGACGTGCCGGCGTTGGTCACCACCTTCCACAACCTGCGCGACTGGGAGGAGAAGTCCCACGATGCCCTGCGCTGGCTCGAGCGCCGCACGCTGTCGCTCTGCGACCGCGTGGTGGTGGTGAGCGACGCGGTCGGGCAGGCGGTGCTCAAGCGGCTGCCGTCGCTGCGCCCGCGCGTGGTGCTGATCCGCAACGGCGTGGACCTGGCGCGGGTCCGCGGCGCGCGCGAGCGCCGGGACGCCGCGCGCGAAGCGTTCGGACTCCCCGCGGATGCGTTCGTCATCGGCGCGGTGGCGCGCCTCGATGCCAGCAAGGGGCTCGACGTGATGCTCGCCGCCGCGGCCCAGACCACACGCGAGGTGCGCGAGCTGCGCCTGCTGATCGCCGGGGACGGTCCCGAGCGCCCGCGTCTCGAGGAGCTGGCCGACGATTTCGGGCTCCGGCCCCGCACCGTGTTCACCGGAGCGCAGGAGGACGTGCGCGACGTGCTCGGCGCGCTCGACTTGTTCGTCGCGCCCTCGCGCACCGAAGGGCTGGGCCTGGCGCTGCTCGAGTCGCTGGGCGCCGGGGTGCCGGTGCTGGGCGCGCGCGTCGGCGGGATCCCCGAGGTGGTGGACCACGAGATCTCCGGGGAGCTGGTGGACTCGCACGAGCCGCCGGTGTGGGCGCGGCGCATCGCCGCGCTGGCGCGGGATCGTGAGCGGCTGGCGCGCTACGCGGCGGCCGGGCCGCAGCGTGCCGCGCGGTACTCCCTCGAACGCAGCGTCGCCGAGCTCGAGCGGCTCTACCTCGAGCTGCTCGACACGGGCCAGGACCTGGCCGAGGCCGCGTGAGCGGGCTCGCGCGCACCGCCGCACCGCGCGCGCCCGCGGCGCCGGCGTGGACGGTGGCCGCCGCGGTGGCGGCCTGTGCCGGACTCGGCGTCGCCGCCGGGGTGCTGGCGCCCTCGGCGCGGATGCTGGCGATCGGCGGCGCCGGGCTGCTCGCGGTCCCGGTGCTGGTCGCGGTCCTGCGGCGGCTCGGGCTGCACGGCGCCTGGCTGGCGCTGGCCGCGCTCTCGATCCTGGGCGGCGAGATCGGCGCGATCTCGATCGGCGGGCAGAACGGGCACCTGCTGTGGGCCGACCTGGTGCTCGGCGCCGGGGCGGCGATCGCGGCCGTGCGGCTGCGGCTGCGCTTCACCTGGCCCAGGGCCGCGCACCTGGATGCGCTGTGGCCGTTCCTGGCCTGGGCGGGCGCCAGCCTGATCGTGGCGCGCGACCCGCTCACCGCGATCTCGGAGCTCAAGGAGTGGATGGTGGCGGCGGTGGCCGCGGTGGCGGCGGTGGGCTGGGCGCGCCATCCCGAACGCTCCCGCACCCTGCTCGGCGTGATCGGGCTCACCGGAGGGCTGATCGCGCTCCACATGCTGGTGGTGGTCGCGACCTCGCCGGTGGGGCCGGTGTTCGCGGTGCTGATGAAGCTGGCGGACCTGCCGTGGGGGCGATCGAACTACCTCGCCGGAATCGTCATCCTGGCGCTGCCGGCGACGCTCGGACTGCTGGGCGCGGCGCAGCGCCCGCCCGCGCGCCTGGGGTGGGGCGCGCTCGCGCTGCTCCAGGCGGCCGGGCTGGCCGTCTCGGCCTCCAAGGGCGCGATCCTGGCGCTGGTGATCGGGCTCGCCGTGGCGTGGGGCGCCGACCGCCGAGCCCCGCGCGTGGCGCGCGTGGCGGTGCTGGCGATCCTGGCCGCGGGTGCGCTGGTGTTCGCGGCCGGTCCGCTGCAGGAGGTGATGCGCTACCGGCTCCAGGCCCGCGCGCTCGACTACTCGGCGGGAGAGCGCATGGATCTCTACCGGCTGGCCTGGCAGCAGTTCCTCGAGCATCCGCTGCTCGGGATCGGGCTCGGCAACTTCTCGGTGATCTCCAATCGCCTGCACGGGGTGGACACCGTGCCCCACCAGTACGAGCTCGGCTTCCTGTGCGAGCTCGGAGTCCCCGGCCTGCTGCTGGCGCTGGGCGTCATGGCGTCCCTGCTCCGGCTGGCCTGGCGGGCGCGGAGCGCCGCCGCGACCCCCGCGGCCCGCTCCCTGGCGCTGGGGACCTGGGCGGCGACGATCGGGTTCGCGGTGCACAACCAGCTCGAGTCCACGATCTACGGGGAACAGTACAAGCTGGTGCTGGTGATGCTGGCCGCCGCGGCCTGGGGCCTGACCCAGCCCGAGCCCTCCTGACGCTCGCAACCCGGTCCGCGGCAGCGCTCTCGGGCGGGCTCACCCGGGAATCGCGGGGGGATTGCAGAATGCGAATCGGGTGTGCGAATTGCCCCGATTCTGGAAGTCGCATTGCTCCAAAACGGCCCTTGCATTTAGTCCCGATAAACCAAGTATAATAATAGCGCTCGCGGTAGACCCGGGAAGGCATTTGCCCACCCGGGTCGCTTCAATTCAGCCCACGCACGTTGGTCATGAGCCTCGAACCGATGACGGGTCGAGGAACGCCCAAGCCGGCCAACGGCGTAGCGCGAGCCCAGCGAGGTCGCGCGAGCCAGCGGCCCCATGAGTGACAGGTTTTACCAGTGCGCGGGGATTCACCCGATCGGCAGCTCTGATTCTCTGCATCGGCTCGTTCC